>Ga0209023_10000021_pt1 | contig 307425 bp, 268 predicted proteins | sample LakOneMetagenome_FD_187468 | JGI IMG/M metagenome (GOLD analysis project Ga0209023, IMG submission 187468) | Freshwater and sediment microbial communities from Lake Erie, Canada (SPAdes) (version 2) | ecosystem: Environmental > Aquatic > Freshwater > Lentic | place: Lake Erie, Canada... | reverse complement strand
GCGCCCTTGCCCTACGCATCAAAAACATTTGGAGTTAGCACTCATGCAACTTAATTCTTCTGAAATCAGCGAACTGATCAAGAGCCGCATCCAGGGTCTGGAAGGTTCGGCTGAAGTTCGCAATCAAGGCACGGTGATCTCCGTCGCCGACGGTATCTGCCGCATCCATGGTCTGTCGGACGTGATGCAGGGCGAGATGCTGGAATTCCCCGGCAACACCTTCGGCCTGGCGATGAACCTCGAGCGTGACTCCGTCGGCGCCGTCATCCTGGGTGGCTACGAGCATATCTCGGAAGGCGACACCGTCAAGACCACCGGCCGCATCCTGGAAGTGCCGATCGGTCCGGAACTGCGTGGCCGCGTGGTCAACGCACTGGGCCAGCCGATCGACGGCAAGGGTCCGATCGCGACCTCCCTGACCGCACCGATCGAAAAGATCGCTCCGGGCGTCATCGCCCGTGAATCGGTCTCGCAGCCGATGCAGACCGGTATCAAGTCGATCGACGCGATGGTGCCGATCGGCCGTGGCCAGCGCGAGCTGATCATCGGCGACCGCCAGACCGGCAAGTCGGCCGTGGCTGTCGACGCGATCATCAACCAGAAGGGCCAGGGCGTCACCTGCGTGTACGTCGCAATCGGCCAGAAGGCATCGACCATCAAGAACATCGTCCGTTCGCTGGAACAGCACGGCGCGATGGAATACACCATCGTTGTCGCCGCTTCCGCTTCGGAATCGGCAGCGATGCAGTACATCTCGGCCTACTCGGGCTGCGCGATGGGCGAATACTTCCGCGACCGCGGCGAAGACGCGCTGATCGTGTACGACGACCTGTCGAAGCAGGCCGTGGCTTACCGCCAGATCTCGCTGCTGCTGCGCCGTCCGCCGGGCCGCGAAGCCTACCCGGGCGACGTGTTCTACCTGCACAGCCGTCTGCTCGAGCGCGCAGCACGCGTGAACGCCGACTACGTCGAGAAGTTCACCAATGGCGCCGTCACCGGCAAGACCGGTTCGCTGACCGCACTGCCGATCATCGAAACCCAGGCAGGCGACGTCTCGGCATTCGTGCCGACCAACGTGATTTCGATTACCGACGGCCAGATCTTCCTGGAGACCTCGCTGTTCAACGCCGGTATCCGTCCTGCGATCAACGCCGGTATCTCGGTCTCGCGCGTCGGTGGTGCAGCCCAGACCAAGGTCATCAAGGGCCTGTCGGGCGGTATCCGTACCGACCTGGCGCAGTACCGTGAACTGGCTGCGTTCGCGCAGTTCGCCTCGGACCTGGACGAATCGACCCGCAAGCAGCTGGACCGCGGCGCCCGCGTGACCGAACTGCTGAAGCAGCCGCAGTTCTCGCCGCTGTCGACCTCGCTGATGGCCGCATCGCTGTTCGCCGTCAACAAGGGCTACCTGGACGACATCGACGTCAAGAAAGTGCTGCCGTTCGAACACGGCCTGCACAACTTCCTGAAGTCGAGCCACGCTGCCCTGCTGTCGAAGATCGACGAAACCAAGCAACTGGACAAGGACGGCGAAGCTGCGCTGGCCGCCGCCATTGCTGATTTCAAGAAATCCGGCGCATATTAATCGACGAGCCGGCGCCGCGTGATCGCGGCGCTGGTGCGCGGAAGGAGTAAGGACTCATGGCAGTAGGCAAAGAGATTCGTGGCAAGATCAAGAGCGTAGAGAATACGAAGAAGATCACCAAGGCGATGGAAATGGTCGCCGCATCGAAAATGCGCAAGGCGCAGGACCGCATGCGCGCCGCCCGTCCCTACAGTGAAAAGGTTCGCAACATCACCGCCAACCTTGCCGGCGCAAACCCGGAGTACACCCACCCGTTCATGGCGCAAGCCAAGGGCGTGAAGGCGAATGCAGTCGGCTTCATCGTCGTCACGACCGACAAGGGTCTGTGCGGCGGCATGAACACCAACGTGCTGCGCCAGGTGACCCAGAAGGCACGCGAAGTGGAGCAGGCAGGCAATCGCGTCGAGGCAGTCGCCATCGGCAACAAGGGCCTGGGTTTCCTGAACCGCATGGGCATGAAGCTGGTCTCGCAAGCGACCCAGCTCGGCGACACCCCGCACCTGGACAAGCTGATCGGCCCGGTCAAAGTGATGCTGGACGCGTACCAGGAAGGCAAGCTCGACGCTGTCTACCTGTGCTATACCAAGTTCATCAACACGATGAAGCAGGAACCGATGGTCGAGCAACTGCTGCCGCTGCCCGCAAAGCACATGGAAGCGGAAGCAGGCGGACACAGCTGGGACTACATCTACGAACCGGAAGCGGCCGTCGTCATCGACGAACTGCTGGTGCGTTACGTGGAAGCGCTGGTGTACCAGGCAGTTGCAGAAAACCTGGCGTCCGAGCAGTCGGCGCGCATGGTGGCGATGAAGGCAGCGAGCGACAACGCCGGTAGTGTCATCAGCGACCTGAAGCTGGTCTACAACAAGACCCGCCAGGCAGCGATTACCAAAGAACTCTCCGAGATCGTGTCGGGTGCTGCCGCGGTTTAACGCGGCGCCTGGCTGGTCAAAAAGCACACGAATTTAACTATATCTGAAGGAACGAAAATGGCTGATGGCAAAATCGTTCAGTGTATCGGCGCCGTGGTCGACGTGGAATTCCCGCGTAACGCCATGCCGAAAGTGTACGACGCACTGAAAATGGAAGGTTCGGAACTGACCCTGGAAGTTCAGCAGCAGCTGGGCGACGGCGTGGTCCGTACCATTGCACTGGGCAGCTCGGAAGGCCTGCGTCGCGGCATGATCATCCAGAACACCGGCAACCCGATCATGGTTCCGGTCGGCACCCCGACCCTGGGCCGCATCATGGACGTGCTGGGCAACCCGATCGACGAATGCGGTCCGGTCAGCCATGAGCGCATGGCCTCGATCCACCGCGAAGCCCCGGCCTACGACGAACTGTCGCCGTCGACCGACCTGCTGGAAACCGGCATCAAGGTGATCGACCTGGTCTGCCCGTTCGCAAAAGGCGGCAAAGTCGGCCTGTTCGGCGGCGCCGGCGTCGGCAAGACCGTCAACATGATGGAACTGATCAACAACATCGCAAAAGCGCACTCGGGTCTGTCCGTGTTCGCCGGCGTGGGTGAGCGTACCCGTGAAGGTAACGACTTCTACCACGAGATGGCGGACGCCAAGGTCGTCGACCTGGAAAACCCGACCAACTCGAAAGTGGCGATGGTCTACGGTCAGATGAACGAACCGCCGGGCAACCGTCTGCGCGTCGCGCTGACCGGCCTGACCATGGCGGAAGCCTTCCGTGACGAGGGTAAAGACGTTCTGTTCTTCGTCGACAACATCTACCGTTACACCCTGGCCGGTACCGAAGTGTCGGCACTGCTGGGCCGTATGCCGTCGGCAGTGGGCTACCAGCCGACCCTGGCCGAAGAGATGGGCCGCCTGCAAGAGCGTATTACCTCGACCAAGACCGGTTCGATCACCTCGATCCAGGCCGTGTACGTCCCTGCGGATGACTTGACCGACCCGTCGCCGGCAACCACCTTCGCCCACCTTGACTCGACCGTCGTTCTGTCGCGTGACATCGCTTCGCTGGGTATCTACCCGGCAGTGGACCCGCTGGACTCGACCTCGCGCCAGCTGGACCCGCTGGTCGTCGGTGAAGAGCACTACGCCACCGCGCGCGCCGTGCAGGGCACCCTGCAGCGCTACAAGGAACTGCGTGACATCATCGCGATTCTGGGCATGGACGAACTGGCGCCGGAAGACAAGCTGGTCGTCGCACGCGCTCGCAAGATGCAGCGTTTCCTGTCGCAGCCGTTCCACGTCGCCGAAGTGTTCACCGGCTCGCCGGGCAAGTATGTTTCGCTGAAAGACACGATCAAGGGCTTCAAGATGATCGCATCGGGCGAACTGGACCACCTGCCGGAGCAGGCCTTCTACATGGTCGGCACCATCGAGGAAGCGATCGAGAAAGCCAAGAAGCTGGCTGCCTAAGCCAATTTCTTCACCTGAAGGACAGACATGGCAAACACGATTCAAGTGGACGTGGTCTCGGCCGAAGAGCAGATCTTCTCCGGCCAGGCCGAATTCGTCGCGCTGCCGGGTGAGTCGGGCGAGCTGGGTATCTACCCGAAGCACACCCCGCTGATCACGCGCATCAGGCCAGGTGCTGTACGGATCCAGGTCGCCGGCGGCGGCGAAGAGTTCGTCTTCGTCGCAGGCGGTATCCTCGAAGTGCAGCCGAACGGCGTGACCGTGCTGGCCGACACCGCAATCCGCGGTGGCGACCTGGACGAAGCGAAGGCACTGGAAGCAAAGAAGCAGGCCGAAGAGCTGATGCTGAACAAGGAATCGAAGATCGACTACGCGAAAGCCCAGGCCGAAATGGCCGCGGCGATCGCGCAGCTGGCGGCGATCCAGAAGCTGCGTTCGAAAGGACGCTAAGCATCCGCTCCAGCGGAACAAGAAGGCAGCCTCGGGGCTGCCTTTTTTATTAGCAATTGTACTTATGCAAGTTCAAGCATCCGCAGATGCAGCGCACAGTTAGCCACCGCACGGGTGCGCGCCGTTTTCCGGCTTAGTATGGCTCCTTCCGCACCAGAACCCTCGGGCCGGACCATGGCAACTCTTCCAGACCACCGCGAACCCCCATCCCTGCAGGCGGAAGATCGCTTCGGCCAGACCCTGTACCGCTTCCTCTTCTTCGACTGGCTGTTCCGCGACGTCAGCCGCGCACGCAACCTCTATGAGCGTCACGCCGCGCGCGAACACAACCGCCGCATGAGCCGCTACCTGCCGGTCTACATGCGGCGCTGGTCGGTGCTGGCCGGCGTCGACTTCGCGCTCGGCTTCCTGTGCGAGCGCGTCATGTCGGCGACGGTGCTGTCGGCCCTGTTCTTCACCGGTTCCTGCGTGACCCTCACCGGCATCGTCGTGATGACGGTGAGCTGGCTGTTCCTGAGCTCTACCAAGCTGTCCTAGCCGGCCCCGTTCGCCCCCGCCTGGCGACCATTCGCCCCATCCACGCTGCCATTGATCGGGCATCGATCGCGGCGGCCTAGCTACGCGCCTACCCTCACGGCACTCCATAACAAGAAAGGAATGCCGACCATGTTCATCCGCACCGCCCTCTGCACCGCCGCGCTGCTTCTGTGCGTCCCGCACACCGCGCTGGCCTTCGATACCACCCCTGACAAACCCCTTGGCAAGCGCGCCCTCGACGATTTGTCCTTCCGCCTGCATGCGACCGTCGCGCCATATTTCCCCACCGAGGCGCCGGGCGGGATCGTCCTGGTCGTCAAGGATGGCCAGACCGTGCTGCGCCGTGCCTACGGCATGGCCGACACCGCCCGCGGCGTGAAAATGGCGCCCGAGATGGCCATGCGCATCGGCTCGATGACCAAGCAGTTCACCGCCACCGCCATCCTGCTGCTGGCGGACGAGGGCAAGCTCTCGCTCCAGGACGAGATCACGAAGTTCCTGCCCGACTACCCGACCCAGGGCAAGAAGATCACCATCGAGCACCTCCTGACCCATACCTCGGGCATCGTCAGCTACACCGGCAAGCCGGGATTCCCGCAGCGCGCCCCGCAGGACACGACGGTGGCGGCCCAGATCGACTCGTTCAAGAACGATCCGCTGCAGTTCGAGCCGGGCAGCACCTGGCGCTACAACAATTCGGGCTACTACCTGCTCGGGGCGATCATCGAAAAGGTCTCCGGCATGCCGTACCACCAGTTCGTCGAGCAGCGCATCTTCGTGCCGCTCGGGATGGAACACACCGCCTACGAAGGCTACGAGCGCAGCAAGTGGCCGAGCGCCGCCGGCCACTCTCCGGCGGAGAAAGGCTTCGGCCCTGCGCGGCAGCTCGGCAAGAACCAGTCGTATGCCGCCGGCGAGCTGGTCTCGACCGTGGACGACCTGGCGAAATGGGATGCCGCCGTCGGCAAGAAGCTGTTGAAACCGGCCACCTGGCAACGCGCCTTCACTTCCTACCGCCTGACCGACGGCAAGGACAGCAACTACGGCTACGGCTGGGAGCTGACCCTGATCCAGGGCGAGCCGACGGTCGGCCACAGCGGCTCGACCCGCGGCTACCGTTCCTATGGCCTGCGCGTACCAGGCAAGGGTGTCTACGTGGCGGTGCTGACCAACAGCGACAACGGCACCGTGGTGCCGGACGTGGTGGCGCGCCGGGCCGCCGCCGTCGCCATCGGCAAGCCGCTCCCCGAATTCAGGGAAGTGGCGCTGGACGCGGCCGCCCTGGATGCGGTGGCGGGCGTCTACACGCAAGACGGTACCCAGCGCGTGCTGCGCCGCGACGGCGAGTATCTCGCGCTGCAGCGCCAGGGCCGCGGACCGCTGCTGCTGAAGGCGATGTCGGCCAATGAATTCTTCATTCCCGATACCGCCGACTGGGTCGTGTTCCAGCGCGAGAGCGGCAAGGTCGTTGGCATGACGATGGTCCAGGACGGCAGGGCGCTGGTGCACACGCGCACCGGCGAGGCGCCGCCGCCGCGGATCGTGGCCAAGATCAGCGACGCCGCTTTCGATGCCCATGTCGGCCGCTACGAGATCCAGCCCGGCATGGTGCTCGAGCTCCTGCGCGACGGCGGCCGCTACTTCGTGCAGCCGACCGGCCAGCGCCGCCTCGAGATCTTCCCCTTGAGCGAAAGCCGCTTCTTCGCGCGCGACGTCGATGCCGAAATCGGCTTCGACGCGCAGGGCATGCGCTTCAAGCAGGGCAACCGCGAGATGGTCGGCCGCAAGCTGTAACAGCGGCATATCTCCCTTCCGTGGTGATTGCCGCCACGGCAAGCGGGGCCTATGCTAATAGCAGATTCGACAACGACAAAAAAGGGATCCTGACCATGCTGCTCCGTTCCGCCATCTGCGCCGCCGCGCTGGTGCTGTGCCATCCTGCTCCCGCATCCGCCCAGGACACGCCGGCGTCCGCGCTCGCCGAGCGGGACCTGGCCAGCCGCATCGACGCCGCCATTGCGCCCTATTTCAAGGCCGACGCGCCGGGCGCCACGGTCATCGTGGTCAAGGACGGCAGGCCGGTCCTGCGCCGTGCCTACGGCATGGCCGATACGACCAAGGGCGTGAAGATGGCGCCGGAGATGGCGCTGCGCCTTGGCTCCATCACCAAGCAGTTCACCTCGACCGCGATCCTGATGCTGGCGGAGGAAGGCAAGCTGTCGCTGGACGACGACATCACCCGGCACCTGCCGGACTATCCCACCCGCGGCAAGAAGATCACCATCGAGCACCTGTTGACGCACACCTCGGGAATCGCCAGCTATACCGGCAAGCCGGGCTACGGCGCCGGCATGACCAAGGACGTCACCGTGGCCGAAATGATCGACTCCTTCAAGAACGACCCGCTCGACTTCGAGCCAGGTAGCCAGTACCGCTACAACAACTCCGGCTACTTCCTGCTCGGCGCCATCATCGAAAAGATCTCGGGCCAGACCTATGCCAGCTTCCTCGAGCAGCGCATCTTCAAGCCGCTCGGCATGCAGGACACTTATTACGAAGGCATCGGCCATGGCAAGGCACCCGTGGCGGCCGGCCATACCCGCAGCGCGGCAGGCTTCGGTCCGGCCAAGCCGCTCAGCATGACCCAGCCGTATGCGGCCGGTTCGCTGGTGTCGACGGTGGACGACCTGGCCAAATGGGACGCCGCCATCGCCGGGGGCAAGCTCTTGAAACCGGCCAGCTGGCGGCGCGCCTTCACCTCCTACCGCCTGGCCGACGGCAAGGCCACCAATTACGGCTATGGCTGGGACGTCAACAAGGTGCAGGGCGAGACCGCCATGGGGCACGGCGGCGGCATCAACGGCTTCGCGACCTACGCGCTGCGCCTGCCGGAGCAGAAGGTGTATGTCGCGGTGCTGACCAACAGCGACGCCGGTCCGGCCAATCCGGGCGTGGTGGCGCGCAAGGCGGCCGGGATCGCCATCGGCAAGCCCTATCGCGAGTTCAAGGAAGTGGCGCTGGATGCGGCGGCGCTCGACGCCGTCGCCGGCACCTACGAGATCGAGAAGGGCGTGCAGCGCATCTTCCTTCGCCAGGGCGGCGGCCTGGCGATGCAGCGTACCGGCCGCCCGCCGGTACCGGTCAAGGCCGCCTCGGCCACCGAGTTCTTCGTGCCGGGGGCGCTCGACTGGTTCGCCTTCCAGCGCAATGCCGGCGGCAAGGTAACCGGGGTGACGCACTACCAGGACGGCAACCCGGTCCTGAACCCGCGCATTGGCGATGCGCCGCCCGCGCGCCAGGCCGTGAAGATCGCCAATGCGTCCTTCGACGCCCGCGCCGGCCGCTACGAGCTGGCGCCGGGCTTCGTGCTGGAGCTGACGCGCGAAGGCGATCGTTACTTTGCCCAGGCCACCGGGCAGGGCAGGCTCGAGATCTTCCCGATGAGCGAGAGCGCGTTCTTCTCGCAGCAGGTCGATGCGGAAATCAGCTTCGACGGGCAGGACCTGGTGTTGAAGCAGGGCGGGCGCAATACGCCTGGCCGCAAGCTGTGACCTGTAGGGTGGTCGGCTTCGCCGACCGCGTCCAACCAGTGCAAGCGCAGTCGTGAAGCAAGCCGGAGCTGAACGCGCGGTCGGCAGAGCCGACCACCCTACTGATTACCTTGCCCCGGCCTGCTCGCCGGCCAGGCGCAGCGCTACCTTGTGGCGGAAGTAGTCTTCCTTGACGTAGCGGTACAGGTTGGCCCCGGGGCAGACGGTCTTATCCGAGTGGTCCCGGTGGCTCTTGATGTCGTCCAGCGAGACCTTGTACTTCGCCGCCAGCAGCGCCATCAGGTCGACCACCGCGTCGAGCTGCTGCTGGTTCGGTTCCACTTCCTCGAAATTGCCGACCACCTCGATCAGGGCGTGCCCGGTCGGGTCGTATTCGGTATTGGTGTCGCCCGCGAAGTCGATGCGGCGCGCCTCGTAGATGCGGCCGTCGAGGTCGATCACGTAGTGGTAGGGGATGTCGAGCCAGCCCTTGCTCGTGCGCGACCAGGTCTGCAGGCGGCGCAGGTAGGCTTGCGGATCGGTCCCCGGCTTGAAGGGCTCGCCCTGGTGGTGCAGGGTGATCTGCGAAATCGTGTGGTGGCGTGCGCGGGCCTCCATAGCCGGCGTACCGCCCCAGGCGGAGACCGGGACGATGGCGCGCTCGACCGCGGCCAGCGGTTCGCCGGCGCGGGCGGGCAGGACGCTCGTAACAAGGGCGAGGAGGAGGCAGGAGAGGGCAGGGGGGCGCATGGAAGACTCGTTAAGGGACGAGCCCGCATCTTTTCACGTTTGCGCGCACGGCGCCAGCGCAGGCGCGCCCCGCGATGTAAATCTGATAAGCTAAGGCTCGAACCCAGAATCCATCGAACCTCCCATGCGAAGCATTGCCCAGATCCTCAGCGACAGCAAGACCATCGCCATCGTCGGCCTGTCCAACAAGCCTGACCGCGCCAGCTACGGCGTGGCCGAATACCTGCAACAGAACGGCTACCGCGTGGTGCCGGTCAACCCCAGCTACGCCGGCGACAGCATCCTCGGCGAAAAGGTTTACGCCAGCCTGCAGGAGGCGGCCGATGCGCTCGCCGCCAACGGCCAGCCGATCGACATCGTCGACTGCTTCCGCAAGTCGGAAGACATCCCGCCGATCGCGCGCGACGCCATCGCGGTGCGCGCCGGCTGCCTGTGGATGCAGCTCGACATCGAGAACCAGGCCGCCGCCGACCTGGCGCGCGCCGCCGGGCTGGACGTGGTCATGAACCACTGCATCAAGATCGAGCACCGCGGCCTGAACGGATAAAGAACCGGCTCCGGTACTGAGAGGCGATTCCGGCGGCAAAGCCTGCGTTACAATCATGGCACCAAAATCCAGGGATTTCGCCATGACCAAGACCACCACCCTGCTGTTCGCCGCCTTCGCGGCCGCCGCTTCCATCCAGCCTGCGGCCGCCCAGACCGCGGCCGCTCCGGCTGCGCGCATGCCGGCGGCCTGCCCCGCCATCCTGAAGCAGAACTTCAACCGCCTGCAGGACGACGCCCCGCAGGACCTGTGCCAGTACGCCGGCAAGGTGGTGCTGGTCGTGAACACGGCCAGCTACTGCGGCTTCACGAAGCAGTACGAAGGGCTGGAAAAGCTGTACGCCAAGTACGGCGGCCGCGGCCTGGTGGTGCTGGGCTTCCCCTCGAACGACTTCGGCAAGCAGGAACCGGGCAGCTCGAAAGAAATCGCCGACTTCTGCTTCAACACCTACGGCGTGAAATTCCCGATGTTCGCCAAGAGCGCGGTCACCGGCCCGGAAGCCAACCCGCTGCACGCCAGCCTGACGAAAATCACCGGCCAGGCGCCGAAGTGGAACTTCACCAAATACCTGATCGGCCGCGACGGCAAGGTGCTCGAGTACTTCCCGAGCAAGGTGACGCCGGAAGACCCGGCCCTGGTCGGCAAGATCGAAGCGGCGCTGGCGCCGTAGTCACACTGGCTGCGCGTCGTCCAGCAGCACAGCGCGCAGCGGCCCGCGCAGGGCGTTGCACACCACCAGGTCGTCCGCCCCCATCAGCATGTCGCGCGTGATCACGCGCTCGCTCGCATTCCACGCGGGCGCGTCCAGCAGGACGCCCCGCATCACCCCAGGCAGCAGGCCGCAGGACACCGGCGGCGTGTACCAGGCCGTGCCGAAGCGCACGAATACGTTGCTGCGCCCACCCTCGGTCAGTTCCCCTCGCTCGTTGAAGAACAGGGCGTCGAAGGCGCCTTGCGCCTCGGCCGCGCGCCAGGCGGCGTCGTAGCGGGCGCGCACGCTCGTCTTGTGGCGCAGGAAGACGTCGCCCGAGTGGGTGCTCGCCTGCGCCGGCACCACCAGCACCGGTTCGTTCAGCGGCGCGAGCGGCGCCACCCCCAGGGCGAGCAGGCCGTCGGGCGCCACCGACAGGCGCAGCCGGTGCAGCTGGCCGTGCGGCAGCGCCAGGCAGGCCTGTTCCAGCGCCGCGCGCGCAGCAAGCGGATCGAACGGGCGCCCGAAGAAGCGGCAGGAAGCCTGCAGGCGCGCCAGGTGCCGGTCGAGGTGGCGGCAGCCGTCGTCCCAGCTGGCGCGCAGCGTCTCGAAGATCTCCAGTTCGTTCGGCAGGCCAGTCAGGAAACGCGCCTTGAGCCGGCATTCCGCGAATTCGGAGGCGGCAATGCTGTCGTGGACGATGCCGGCGCCCACGCCCAGTTCGCCCCGCCGCGTGCCGCCCTGGGCCGGGCCGAGGGCCAGGGTGCGGATCGGGACAGACAGGCAAAAATCACCGAAACCCGCCCCGCAGGGGTGACCAGCGCGCGGCGGATCGAACCAGCCGATCGCGCCCGTATAGATGCCGCGCGCAGCCGGTTCCAGTTCGTGGATGATCTCCATCGTGCGGCGCTTGGGCGCGCCCGTGATCGAGCCGCAGGGGTAGAGCGCGGCGAACACCTCTTCCAGGTCCGCATCCGGGCGCAGGCGCGCCTGCACCGTGGAGGTCATCTGCAGCACGCTGCCGTAGCGCTTGACCTCGAACAGAGCGGGCACCGCGACTGTGCCGGTCTGCGCCACCCGTCCCAGGTCGTTGCGCAGCAGGTCGACGATCATCAGGTTCTCGGCACGGTTCTTGACGTCCTGCGACAGGGCCCGCGCCTGTTGCGCATCGTGCGCATCGTCGCCGCTGGCCGGGGCCGTGCCCTTCATCGGACGCGTGAGCAAGGCGCCCCCCTCGTGGCGCACGAACAGCTCGGGCGAGAAGGACAGCACCGCGCCGCCGCCCGGCAGGGCGATCAGGGCCCCGTAGGGCACGCGCTGGCGCTCGCGCAGGCGCGCGTACAGCTTGACCAGGGAACCGTAGGCATCGAAGCGCAGGCGGTAGGTGTAATTGACCTGATAGGTGTCGCCGGCCGCGATGTAGTCGCGGATGCGGTTGACCGCCGCGCTGAAAGCCGCTTCGTCGACGTTGGCTTCGATGCCGGCCACGCCGGCCGGTTCGCCACCGGGTGCGCGGGTGGCGATCCAGGCCTCGACCTGGGCCGCATCCAGGTGCTCGCAGCGTTCGAACAGCAGCACCTGGGCCAGCGGGCCCGCGAGCGGATGCGCGGGCAGGCCGGCCAGCGCGGCGCCCAGTTCATAGCTCAGGAGCGGCACCGCATACAGGCCGCGTCCCAGTGCTTCCTGCATCTCGCGCAGCAGGAGCGGCCAGCCATGCGCATCCGCGCAGTGCAAGGTGCCCGCGTGGCGGCTGTACAGGCGCGAGCGCGCCTCGCCGGCGGTATCGGCAACGCCGGCATCGTCCAGCAGCGCGAAGACTTCACCGGTGTCCATGGTTCCTACGCCGCCAGCAGCAGCGACAGTTGCAGGGCCGTGTTCTCGGCCGGGTTCTGTTTGAAGCCGCTCTTGGCGTAGCGGTGCCAGCGTCCCGTCACATAGCTCACCAGGAGGCTGGCGCGCGCGCCGACGTCGGCTTCCAGGCCGTGCCCCTGGGTCACGGCCACGCGCAGGGCGCCCTTGAAGGCCAGTTCGACCTTGTCGTAGAAGCCGTTCATGCGCAGCTGCAGGCGTTCGTCCTCGCCCACCAGGGCGTCGCCGATCAGGACCCGGGTCATGCCCGGATTGTTGGCGGCGAACGACAGCAGCATCTGCAGGATCGCGTGCGCCTGGCGCACGCCGTCTTCCTCGCGCTCGGTGATCTGGTTGATCAGGCCGAACACGCTGGCTTCGATGAACTCGATCAGGCCTTCGTACATCTGCGCCTTGCTGGCGAAGTGACGGTACAGGGCCGCTTCCGACACCGCCAGGTGCGCCGCCAGCGCCGCGGTGGTGATCTTCTCGCCCTTGGGCTGCTCGAGCATAGAGGCCAGGGCCTGGAGGATTTGCAGCTTGCGCTGCCCTGGCTTCGTGCTTGCCATGTGATCCCTAGTGGTTGTTGTTGGTTTTTTTAGCGCAGCCGGTGCAGGCGCGCCGGTAGCTGACGCACGGATTTTACTTTGACATCGACGTAACCGGGGCGTTTCAGGGTCCGCGGCAGTGGCGCTTTTCCAATCGGGTCGCTCATGCGCAGGTATTGCGTGACCCAGACGGTGCGCAGGCCCAGGCGGCTCGCGCTTTTCAGGTTGGCCAGCGTGTCCTCGACCAGGATGCAGCGGCGCGCCGCCACGCCGTGCTTGCGCAGCAGGCGGCGCAGCATCAGGCCCGATGGCTTGGGACGCAGCTGGCGGTGCACGTGCATGTGCTCGATCGCGATGTGGTGGGCGAAGTGGCGGGAGAGGCCCAGGTGGCGCATGACGTCGGTCGAATAGCGGGTCGGCGCGTTGGTCAGCAGGATCTTGCGGCCCGGCAGGCGGCGCAGCAGCGTGCCGAGGCCTTTTTCCGCGCGCACCAGCTTGTCGAGGGCGCCGATGTCGTGGGTGACGTGCAGGAAGTCGGCGGCCGACACGCCGTGGTGGCGGATCATGCCGAGCAGGGTGGCGCCGTAGCGCTTCCAGTAGCCGAGGCGCGCCGCGTCCACCTGCGCCTGGGTGGCGGGGACGATGCCGTCGCCGAGCACGCGCGCGATGTAGGTGTTCATGTTGGCGCTGATGGCCGGGAAGATCGCATGCGAGGCGTCATGCAGCGTGTTGTCGAGGTCGAACAGCCAGACGGGAGAGGGCAGGGTATGATGGGGCACGGTTCTACACGACAGGAGAAATGGATGCGACGGCCTTCGATTATAGTGGTCTTCTTCGCCTTGTTCCTCACGGCCTTGCAAGCCCTTGCCGCCGAACGCGGCGCGCTGTTCAGAATCAGCGGCAGCGGGCACGCGCTGTACCTGTACGGCACCATCCATGCCGGCCGTCCCGATTTCTACCCGTTAGAACCGCGCATCCGCCAGGCACTGGCGAATGCGCCCACGCTGGCGCTGGAAGTCGATACCGGGCGCGACCCGGCGGCGATGGCGGCCGTGTTCCAGCAGTATGCGATGTATCCGGCCGGCCGCAACGGATTTGCCGCCCTCTCGCCCGAACGCCGCCAGCGCATCGAGGCTGGCCTGCGGCGCCAGGGCCTCGACCCCGCCAACATGGGACAACTCAAGCCCTGGGCCATGGTGATGACGCTGGCGCTGATCGACGCCGCCAAGCTGGGCTACGACCCGCGCCTCGGCGTGGACGCCCACCTGGCCGAGCAGGCGCGCGCCGGCGGCAAGACCCGCATCGCCGAACTCGAATCGATCACCTACCAGGCCAAACTGCTGGACCGCCTGCCCGAGGACGAGCAGTGGAAGCTGCTGGATGAAACGCTGGAGAACATGGCCTCGGGTCGCCAGCTGCGCGAATCGCGCGACCTGTTCGCGGCCTACGAAGAGGCGGACCAGGCGGCCCAGGAACGCATCGCCCAGCGCATCGAAGAAGACGACACCCTGAGCGGCAAGTTCGTGCGCGAATTGCTGATGGACGAACGCAACGGCCCTATGGCGGACAAGATCGTGGCGCTGCTGGCGCGCGAGGACAAGGCGGTGGTGGCGGTGGGATTGCTGCACCTGGTCGGCAAACGGGGCGTGCCGGAACTGCTGCGCAAGCGCGGCGTCAAGGTGGAGCGGATCTACTAGGGAGGTACTACAGGAGGGGGTACTGCCGGAGAAGAATGGTGCCCTTGACGTGGATTGAACACGTGGCCTCTCCCTTACCAAGGGAGTGCTCTACCACTGAGCTACAAGGGCATCTTGTATTTGATGTGGCGGAATTTCCCGCCACAAAAAATCAGTGAGACCGGATCATAGTGCCAAATGCCTGTTCGGTCAAGACTTCCAGCAACAAACTGTGTTCGATACGACCGTCGATGATGTGGACGGTATTGACGCCCGACTTGGCCGCGTCCAGCGCCGACGAGATTTTCGGCAGCATGCCGCCCGAAATCGTGCCGTCTTCGAACATCTCGTCGATCTCGCGCGCCGACAGGTCGGTGACCAGCTTGCCGGTCTTGTCCTGCACGCCGGCGATGTTGGTCATCATGATCAGCTTCTCGGCCTTCAGGATCTCGGCGATCTTGCCGGCGACGACGTCGGCGTTGATGTTGTAGGCCTGGCCGTCCTGGCCGAAGCCGATCGGCGAGATGATCGGGATGAAGGCGTCATCCTGCAGCGCTTTCACGACCGCCGGGTTGATCGCTTCGATTTCGCCGACGAAACCGATGTCGAGGAATTCGCCCGGCTTTTCCTTGTCCGGCATGCTCATGCGACGGGCGCGGATGAGTCCGCCGTCCTTGCCGGTCAGGCCCACGGCCTGGCCGCCGTAGTGGTTAATCAGCATTACGATGTCCTGCTGGACTTCGCCGCCCAGCACCCACTCGACCACTTCCATGGTCTCTTCGTCGGTGATGCGCATGCCCTGCACGAAGCTGCCCTGCTTGCCGATCTTCTTGAGCGCATTGTCGATCTGCGGACCGCCGCCGTGCACCACGACCGGGTTCATGCCCACCAGCTTGAGCAGGATGACGTCGCGCGCGAAGCCGTGCTTGAGGCGCTCATCGGTCATGGCGTTGCCGCCGTACTTGATGACGATGGTCTTGCCGTGGAAATTGCGGATGTAGGGAAGCGCCTCGGCCAGGATCTGCGCCTTGATCTGCGGCGATACCTTGGTCAGATCGTTGGGTTGGTCGTCGGTATTCAGGCTGCTCAAGGTTGCGTTCATGGAGGGTCCAAAATAAATGTCGCGAGATTTTAAGGCAACAGCGTAGTCCTTGTGCTGATTATATGGCGTCTTGTTGTATTTTATGGGACCGTAGAATCTGCACGACCATGACCACCATTTATACAGGAAGCGCGCGATGAGTACCTGCACCCGATGCGGCGCCGAGTTCGGCTGCGCCATGCAGGACGGCAGTGCTGCACCGTGCTGGTGCACCGAGCTGCCGCCGGCGGTGCCGGTGCCGCAGGAGGCCGTCGGGTGCTGGTGTCCGGCCTGCCTGCGGGCGCACATCGAGTCCGAGCAGCAAAAGCAGCCGGGGTCGTAGGGTGGTCGGCTTGGCCGACCGCGCGTCCAGCCAGCGTATGAACGAACGCTGCATCTATTCGAATCCGGTTTGAACGCGCGTTCGGCAGAGCCGAACACCCTACGTTAAACAACTCATCCGTTAACGCCGGGTACGGAAAAACCGCATCATCTCCCTGCTCGCATCCGGCCCCTTGCCATCGGTATAACTGCCGCGCGCATTGCCGCCCGACCAGGCATGGCCGGCGCCGTGGATCACCCAGTGTTCCGCATGCACGCTGCCGTCCTCGTGGTGGTGCATGGTGCGGGTATAGGCGTAGCCGTTCGGCACCTGGCCCGGCTCGACCGCGGTGCGGCGCGCGCCGTGGGCGCGGCCCTGCGCCACCAGCGCGTCGCCGTTGGACGGATGCACGGTGGTGTCGCGGTCGCCGTGGAACACGATGATCGGCACGGTGCGTCCGGGCGCCTGGCTGCGCCGGAAGTCGCCCTTCATGGCGGCCAGCGCCGACGGCAGGTCCTTGGCCGCCGCGAACGGCAGGCCCGAATGCACGCCGACCGCCGCGTACAGGTCGGGATAGAGCGTGCCCATGATGGTGGCCATGGCGCCGCCCGCCGACAGCCCGGCAACAAAGACCTGGCTTGCCTCGACCGGGTGGCGCGCCATCACGTCGCGCGTGATGCCGGCGATGATCGAGGGTTCGCCGCGGCCGCGCTGCTGGTCGGCTTCGTTGAACCAGTTCCAGCAACGCGAAGGGTTGGCCGATTGCGACTGGGCAGGATAGACCACCAAACAGCCGAGTTCCTCGGCTAGCGCGTTCATCTGCGTGCCGTGGGCGAAGTCGTCCGGATTCTGGGTGCAGCCGTGCAGCATCACCACCAGCGCGGCCGGCGCGCTGCCCAGGGTGCTCGGCACGTAGAGCTTGTAGTCGCGCGTGCCGGCTTCGTTGGTATGGCTGCCATTGGTAAAGGTGCCGGGCCAGGCGGGGGTGCCGGTGTCGATGCCGCCGCCCAGGCCGCCGAACTGTTCGCGCACGGCTTCCATGCTGCGCTGCAGGTTGGCGAGCATGTCGGGCATGGTCTGCGGGCCTGCCTGGGTGTGCGCTTGCGCGTGGTCGTCGTTGGACGCCGCGCCCGCCGGTGGTGGATTGATGTCGCGCATCGCCGGCGGGGCAGGCGTGGGGCGCTGGAAGGCCGTGGCGTGTTTCATCGCTTCCTGGACGATGGCGGCGGTGTCCACCGGGGCCTTGTTCAGCAGGGCGCGGGTGGCCTTGCGCATCTGCGCCAGGAGGGGGTTGTTCAGTTTCATGGTCTGCCTTCCGCCGGCACGCATCACTGGATGCGCCCGGCAAGTGCCGCCTTCACCGCGCTGCTCGCATGCAGCGCGCCGAGGACGACGATGGATTCGATGGTGTCCTGCGCCAGTTCCGGCGGGACATCGTGGGCGATACTGGCCAGTCCCAGTACCTGGATCTGCAGCCGTTCGCCTGCTTCGCGGGCGCGCTCCAGGTCGGCGCGGGTGTAATGGTGCATGCCGAGCACCAGGCTGCGCCGCGCCACGGTCTGGCGCACCGCGTCCGCGTGCTGCGCCAGCTGGTTGCGGATCGCCGTGCGGATCAGGTCCGACCGGTTGGCATAAAAGCCTTCGCTCACCAGAAGGTCGATCTGTCCAAGGTCGATCGGTCCGAGGTTGATCGTGATCTTTTCCGACTCCACCGGCCGCGCCGGTTCCCGTGTATTCGCTCGTGCGACTTCCCTGGTCATAATGCCTTCCATATGCTTACGCCACGCTTGCACCATCCAGCTGGATGGTGTGTGGAGTCTACGCCCTTGAGGAGTCAGGTCAAGCGCGACTTGCCACAAATGCGCCAGGCTGCGTTAATCTGCGCACATGCGTGCAGAAATACAACTCGGCCATTGCTTCGAATGGCGCTATACCGTCCCGCTCCGGGCCACCGTGCCCGAGCTCTACCATGACACGCCCTTCTGCCGCGACATGCCGGAAGTGCTCGCCACCGGCTACCTGGTCGGCATGATGGAACTGGCCTGCCTGCACGGCCTGATGCCCTTCGTGGACTGGCCGCGCGAGCAGAGCCTGGGCACCATGGTCAGTTTCCAGCACCTGGCGCCGACGCCGCCCGGCATGACCCTCACCATCCGCTGCGAGGTGATCGCGGTCGAGGAACGCCGGGTGCGCTTCCGGGTCGAAGCCTGGGATGAGGTGGAGAAGGTCTGCGAAGGCGTGCACGAGCGCTGCTTCATCGATCCGGAACGCTTCGCCGTCAGGTTAGTACGAAAACAACAAGCGTTGACCCAGCGCACTGTTGATGTCATTGCGGGGACATAAACCGATAGCAGAATTACAATGGCGCTGTCATCATTCGATATGGATGAGGATGGAACTGCTGAGCTGCGCCGTGGTCGAACTCGTGTCTCCACTCTCGGGTATCGACCGTGCGCGCTCCCCAATTCAAGCAATGGTTTGCCAAACTTCCGGCATTGAACGTCCCCCAGCGCATCCAGACGCTGGCCGCGCTCCATCCCGCAGCCGGGCTGGACCGGGTGATCGCCCTCATCGACCAGGTCGGCGCATTGATGCGACGCTGTCCCCGTTGCGCTTGCGACCGGTACCACCGTCACGGCCAAGCCAACGGTTTGCAGCGCTACCGTTGTCGCGCCTGCGGCCGCACCTATAACGACCTGAGCAGCTCGTCCTTGGCACGGCTGCGGTTGCGCGAAAAATGGCTGGATTACCTGGGCGCCGTACTGGATTCGACGTCCGTGCGCGCGGCGGCCAGCCGGGTCGGCGTGCACCGCAATACGGCCTTTCGCTGGCGCCACCGCTTCCTGCAAGGTCCGCAACAGGACCGTCCCGAGCGCCTGGACGGCATCGTCGAAGCCGACGAAATGTTCATGCTGGAATCGCAAAAGGGCGCGCGCAAGCTTGATCGGCCGGCACGCAAGCGTGGGGGGCGGGCCAGCAGGCGCGGTATTTCACGTGAGCTCGACTGCATCCTGGTAGCGCGCGACCGCAGTGGTAAAACCATCGATGCCGTTGTCGGCCGCGGCGCGCTGACGGTGGCGCAGCTCGATCGCCACCTGCTGCCCAAGTTAGAGCGGCAAGTGCTGCTGGTCAGCGATTCGCACGCGGCGTATCGCAGCTTCGCGCGCAAACATGGAATTGCCCACGAGGCCGTGAACCTGCGCGCCGGCATCCGGGTACGTTGCGCGAGCGCCAGTGCCATCCACGTCCAGAACGTGAACGCCTATCACCAGCGCTTCCGCCAGTGGTTGAGCCGCTTTCACGGCGTGGCCTCGCGCTACCTGCCCAATTACCTGGGATGGCGGCGGGCGCTCGATGGTGGACGGATCACTTCTGCAGAGCAATTGCTGCGCATCGCGATCAGGGTCATCCATAGCGAGCGATGACAGCGCCATTACAATTGACCCCCTGATGACATTCATGCATAGTGGAATGTCGCCTACTGATTCCCCTTTTTTCTGAGTGAATATGTTGAATTCTCAACGGGCCGATCATGCGTCCGCCGCCGTGCCGCTGGTCGTCGACCTCGACGGCACCCTGACCCTGACCGATACCCTGGTCGAGTCCGTGCTGCTGCTGGTGCGGCAATCGCCCTCCAGCCTGCTGCGCCTGCCGTTCTGGCTGCTGCGCGGCCGCGAAACGCTCAAGACCGAGATCGCCCGCCGCGTCGAGCTGCCGGCGGCCCAGCTGCCCTACCGTGAAGAGCTGGTCGACTACCTGCGCGCCGAAAAGGCGAACGGCCGCGAGATCGTGCTGGCTACCGCCGCCCACCGCAGCATCGCCGACGGCGTGGCCGCCCACCTGGGCCTGTTCGACCGCGTGCTGGCCACCGACAGCACGCGCAACCTGAAGGGCAGCAACAAGCTGGCCGCGATCCGCGCAGAAGTCGGACCGGAATTCGCCTATGCCGGTGACTGCGCGGCCGATCTGGCCGTGTGGGAAGGCGCCCAGGCCGCGCTGCTGGTCGGCGTGCCGCCCGCGCTGGCGCGCCAGGTGCGCGCCAAGCACCCGGTCGAGAAGGAATTCGCACGTCCGCCGGCCGGCCCCGCCGTCTGGCGCAAGGCCCTACGCATGCACCAGTGGGCCAAGAACGTGCTGCTGTTCGTGCCGATGCTGACGGCCTTCTCGTTCGCACCCGCCGACATCGCCACCATGCTGCTGGCCTTCCTGTGCTTCTCGCTGGCCGCTTCCGCCACCTATATCGCGAACGACCTGTGGGACCTCGGCAACGACCGCCTGCACCTGCGCAAGCGCCTGCGCCCCTTCGCCAGCGGCGTGCTGCCGATCGTCTCCGGGGTCGGGATGGGAGCCGTCCTGCTCGTCACGGCCTTCGCGCTCGCCTTCTTCGCCGTCAACGCCGGCTTTGCCGCCATGCTGCTGGCCTACGTGGTCATGACCACCACCTACAGCTGGAGCCTGAAGGAATACGTGCTGGTCGACGTGATGGCGCTGTCGATCCTGTACACCATGCGCATCGTCACCGGCTCGGTGGCGGTGGGCATCCACACCAGTTCCTGGCTGCTGGCCTTCTCGCTGTTCGTGTTCCTCAGCCTGGCCCTGGTCAAGCGCTGCTCGGAACTCAAGCTCCTGCAGAGCAAGGGCGGGATCAGCACGCGCGGACGCGACTACCGGGTGAGCGACCTGGCCGTGCTGTGGCCGATGGGCCTGGCTTCGGCGATGTCGGCGGTGGTCGTGTTCGGCCTGTACATCAACGCGCCCGAGACCCAGGCGCGCTACCAGAGCCCGATGCTGCTGTGGGCCGCGGCGGCGCTCCTGATCTACTGGCTGGGCCGCTTGTGGATCAAGACCGGACGTGATGAAATGGACGACGACCCGGTCCTGTACGCTCTCAAGGACCGCGGCAGCCGGCTGGTTGTGATCGCGATGGCTGCGATCATGGGCTGCGCCTACTTCTTCGATTTCGCCGCCATCCTCTGATGTCCGTTCTCGCCTCTCCCGAACTGCAGACGCCCGTACCTTCGCCCTGCATCAACGTCTGCCAGATGGACCAGCAGACCGGCCTGTGCAAAGGCTGCCTGCGCACGATCGACGAGATCGTCGCCTGGGGCCGGGCCGACGACGCGTATAAACGCGCCGTGTGGGCCGAGATCCGGCGCCGCGAAGCCGAGATCGACTGGGGCTGAGATGGCGCCGCGCCTGCCGCCCTCGGTGCACGTGTTCGAGCGCGGCTGGCTGTCGTCCAACAACATCCTGTTCACCGGCGCGTATCACACCGCGCTGGTCGACAGCGGCTACGTCACCCACGCGGCCCAGACCCTGGCGCTGGTGCGCCACGCATTGGGCGCACGGCCGCTCGACCTGCTGCTCAATACCCACCTGCATTCCGACCACTGCGGCGGCAACGCGCTGCTGCAGCAGGCCTATCGCTGCCGCACCGCGATCCCCGCGCTCGAAGCGGACAAGGTGGCACGCTGGGACGAGGACGCGCTCAGCTACCGCGCCACCGGCCAGCAGTGCGCGCGCTTCAGTTTCGATGGGACCCTGGCGCCGGGCGATGTGTTGACCCTGGGCGACCTGCGCTGGCTGGTGCTGGCGGCGCCCGGCCACGATCCGCATGCGCTGCTGCTGTTCTGCGAGAGCGAGGGCGTGTTGATCTCGGGCGACGCGCTGTGGGAAAACGGCTTCGGCGTGATCTTCCCGGAACTGGCGGGAGAGCCGGGCTTTACGGAAGTCGGCGCCACGCTGGACCTGATCGCCACCCTGGACGCGCGCACCGTGATTCCCGGCCATGGCGCCGTGTTCACCGACGTCGGTGCAGCGCTGGCGCGCGCCCGTGCGCGCCTGGATTACCTGAGCGCCGACCCGGTGCGCAATGCGCAGAACGCGGTCAAGGTGCTGCTCAAGTTCCTGCTGCTGGAGCGGCGCACGCTGGACCTCGCCGCACTGCCCGGGCTGCTGGCCGGAATCCCTTTGGTCGAGCGGGTGCGCAGCCGGCTCCTGCTGCTGGAACCCGAGGCATTGACCGCATGGGCCACGGGCGCGCTGGTCAAGGCCGGCGCCGCCCGTATTGCGGCAGGACAGTTGATTGACAATTAGAGTCCAGAATCTAGCACGATCGTTCTTTTTTCAGGGCTATAATGGCCGTCGACCCTCCTTCAACCTGACGAGCGAAAGCCCTCCATGACGCTGCCACCCGTACTGCAAGACCTGACCCTTCCCGTCATCGCTTCGCCGATGTTCATCGCCAGCGGTCCCGCGCTGGTGGCGGCCCAGTGCAAGGCCGGCATCGTCGGCTCCTTCCCGGCCCTGAACGCGCGTCCGGCCGAGCTGCTCGACACCTGGCTGACCGACTTGCAGCGCGAGCTGGCCGAGTACGCGGCCGCCAATCCCGGCAAGAAGGTCGGCCCGATCGCGGTGAACCAGATCGTGCACGCCTCGAACGACCGGCTGGCGCACGACGTCGAGGTCTGCGTGAAGCACCAGGTGCCGATCATCATTTCCTCGCTGCGCGCGCCGCCGAAGGAGATGCTGGACGCGGTGCACGCCTACGGCGGCATCGTGCTGCACGACGTGGTCTCGATCCGCCACGCGCAAAAGGCGCTGGAAGCCGGCGTGGACGGCCTGATCCTGGTCGCGGCCGGCGCCGGCGGCCATGCGGGCGCGCTGTCGCCGTTCGCGCTGGTGGGCGAAGTGCGCAAGTTCTTCCAGGGCCCGGTGGCGCTGTCCGGCTCGATCGCCACCGGCGACGCCATCCTCGCAGCCCAGGCCATGGGCGCCGACTTCGCCTACATCGGCTCGCGCTGGCTGGCCACGAAGGAGTCGAACGTCAGCGACGCCTATCGCGACGCGATCGTGGAATCGTCCGCGGCCGACGTGGTGTACACCAACCTGTTCACCGGGGTGCACGGCAACTACCTGAAGAAATCGATCGTCGCGGCCGGGCTCGATCCGGACAACCTGCCGGAATCGGACAAGAGCAAGATGAGTTTTGGGGCGGGCAGCGCCAAGGCCTGGCGCGACATCTGGGGCGCCGGGCAGGGCGTGGGCCTGATGGACGACGTGCCGAGCGTGGCGGAGATGGTGGAGCGCCTGAAAGCAGAATACGCGGCGGCGCGGGCGCGCCTCGCATTGGGTTGAACCTGTAGGGTGGCCGGCTCTGCCGACCGCGCGTCCAACTCACGGATGCGCAGTGGCAGCTCGCCAGGAATTTGAACGCGCGGTCGGCGAAGCCGACCACCCTACGTTAATCGAGGCGCTTGGCGTCCGGCGTGGGGAAGGGCGGCGGCGGCTCCGCCGCGCTCAGGTCGTCCGGATTGATCGACCACAGCCCCGGCAGGTTGCGCCAGTAGTTGTACACGTCCATGCCGAAGCCAACCACGAATTCGTTCGGCAAGGTGAGGCCCACCAGGTCGGCCTTGATCGGCTTGGCGCGTTTCAGGTCCTTGTCGGCGAACACGGCGACGATCACCTCGGCCGCGCCCATGTCGAGCAGGCGCTGCTTCACGTGGGCCAGGGTCTCGCCTTCGTCGAGGATGTCGTCGACCACCACGATGGTGCGGCCGCTGACGTCCTGGCGCGGAATCACCTTCCACACGATCTGGCCGCCGCGGTCGGCGTCGCCGTAGCGGCTGACGTGGATGTAGTCGAATTCGAGCGGGAAGTCGAGCTGGGGCAGCAGGTGGCCGGTGAACACCACGGCACCGCCCATCACGCCCAGCACCAGCGGGAAGGTCTTCTCTTGCGGATTGCCGAAGCGGGCGTTGAGCGCGGCGGCGACGCGCCCCACGGCGGCCTGCACTTCTTCGGGCGTGACGATCTGGGTGGCGTTGGCCAGGAGCGCACGGGCGCGGTCGTGATGGTAGTCTTGCATAGTCGTTCTTTGAATCGAGTCTGAAGAAATGGCTGGTCGATTATGCGCCAAGCCGACGGTCAGGGGCGTTCCTGTTGGAACATGCCGGCCGATCAGCCGGTGATTTCTTTTTGCAGCTTGCGGGTCAGCTTGGCGAACACCAGCTCATACGAGCGGCGCAGCAGGGCGGCGAACTCGGCGTCGTCGAGCTGGGCGTCGGGCGTGACGAACACCCACTTGGCGCGCGCCAGGTAGGGCGCGGGCACGATGCCGGGGCGGTCGGTCAGCTCCAGGAAACGCTCGTCGTCGGCCTTCAGGCTGAAACCGTTCGAGGGACCGTCCTTGTTGGTCACCGCGAACATCCTGGTCCCCACCGAAAACACGGTGTCGTGGTCCCACTTGGTGTCCTCAAGGCAGCCGGGGAAGCTGCGGCAGAGGGCCTTGGCCGCTTCGAAATCCATGTGCGTCTCCTGTGCCGGCTGTGCCGGTCGTCTTGTCTCGTTGCGCATTGTAGCGGATGATGTTCTAACGCAATAAGTTGAAGCGCCACATGAATGCATTGCGGCGTATCATACGTGGCTTGGATAACAACTGATCGACCGAGCCATGTCCACCCCAGAATTCGAACAAGCCCGCGCGGACAAACTTGCCCGGCTGCGCAGCGCGATGGCGCGCGCCGGCATCGACGCCTATGTCGTGCCCTCGAGCGACCCGCACCTGTCGGAATACCTGCCCGGCCACTGGAAGGGCAGGGAGTGGCTGTCCGGCTTCACCGGTTCGGTCGGCACCTTCATCGCGACGAAAGACTTCGCCGGCGTGTGGACCGACGGCCGCTACTGGACCCAGGCCGAGACCGAGCTGGCCGGCAGCGAAGGTGTGAGCAAAATCGCCCTCATGAAAATCCCGGGCGCGGCGAGCATGCTGCACGTGGACTGGCTGGCCGCGAACCTCGCCGCCGGCCAGACCGTGGCGGTCGATGCGCGCGTGCTGGGCCTGGCCGGCGCGCGCCTGCTGGGCGATGCGCTGGCGGCGAAGAACATTCGCCTGCGTACGGACATCGATTTGCTGGACGAAGTCTGGCAAGACCGTCCCGCGCTGCCGGCCGATCCGGTGTTCGAGCACCTGCCGCCCTACGCGACCATGAGCCGCGCCGACAAGCTGGCCGCCACCCGCGCCGCGATGGAGCAGCACGGCGCCGGCTACCACTTCATCTCGACCCTGGACGACATCGCCTACCTGTTCAACCTGCGCGGCGCCGACGTCAGCTTCAATCCGGTGTTCCTGGCGCATGCGCTGCTGGGCCGCGCCGATGCGACCCTGTTCGTCGGCGAAGGCAAGGTGCCGCAGGAGGTGCGGGCGCGCCTGGAAGCCGACGGCGTGCACCTGGCGCCCTACGCCAATGCCGCCACCGCCCTGGCCTCGCTGCCGGACGGCGCGACCCTGCTGCTCGACCCGCGCCGCGTCACCGCCGGCATGCGCGCCGCGGTGGCGCAAGGGGTGAACGTGGCGGAAGCGATCAACCCGACCACCTTCGCCAAGTCGAGGAAGCTCGACAGCGAAGCCGTCAACGTGCGCGCCGCCATGGAACAGGACGGCGCCGCACTGTGCGAGTTCTTCTCGTGGCTGGAAGCGCAGCTGCTCGATGCCGGCCGCGCGCCACTGGACGAAGTCGCGATCGACACCCGCATCACGGCCGCCCGTGCGCGCCGCCCGAACTTCGTCAGCCCGAGCTTCTCGACCATCGCCGGCTTCAACAGCAATGGCGCGATCATGCACTACCGCGCCGCGCAAGAAAGCTGCGCCACCATCGAAGGCGACGGCCTGCTGCTGATCGACTCGGGCGGACAGTACCTGGGCGGCACCACCGACATCACGCGCGTGATCCCGGTCGGCACTCCGACCGAAGCGCAGCGGCGCGACTACACCCTGGTGCTCAAGGGCCTGATCAACCTGTCCTCGACCCGCTTCCCGCGCGGCACCCGCGCGCCGCTGCTCGACGCCATCGCACGCGCCCCGATCTGGGCCGCCGGCATCGACTACGGCCACGGCACCGGCCACGGCGTCGGCTACTTCCTGAACGTGCACGAAGGCCCGCAGACGATCTCGCCCGCGGTGCCGCCGGACCCGCATACCGCGATGGAGCCGGGCATGATCACCTCGATCGAGCCCGGCATCTACCGTCCGGGGCGCTGGGGCATCCGCATCGAGAACCTGGTGCTGAACCAGGTCGTGGACACGACCGAGTTCGGCGAGTATCTCGCTTTTGAAACGCTCACCTTGTGCCCGATCGACACCCGTCCGCTCGATCGCGCGCTGCTGCGCGAAGACGAGGTCGCGTGGCTGAACGCCTACCACGCGACGGTGCGCACGCGCCTCGCACCTCTCGTCGACGGCGCCGCGCGCGACTGGCTGATCCGGCGCACGGAGGCAATCTAAATGGCGAGCTCCCGTTCCACCCGCGCCAGCGCGGCGGTCGAGCGCCTCAAGCGGCGCACCGGGAATGCGCTGTATTCGATGGCGCGCACCGGCGACGGCCTGTTCTACCTGTCCGAGTCGCCCGGCGCGCCGGCGCTCAATGCGCCGCTCGAGCTCGACGACTTCGTCGCCTTCGTGAACGGCCTGGGACCGCAGGAGGTCAAGAAGATCAGCAAGCACGACGTGGCTTTCGAAAAGCAGCTGGTACGCAAGAAGCCGGGAGCGTGATGTACATCCATGCCGCCGAATAGCCTGCTCGCCGCCTACTGGTCCGAATCCGCCATCCTCACCAATGGCCTGATCCTGCTGCACCTGGCCGGCGCGCTCGGCCTCGGCCTGCTGGTCGGCTACGAACGCGCCTACCACGGCCGCGCGGCCGGCATGCGCACCTATGGCCTGGTGTGCATGGCCTCGGCCGCCTTGACCATCCTGGCCGGCTACCCGGACTTCTGGTACGGCGGCCATGGCGGCGTGCTGGCGCCGGTCGACCCGACCCGCATCATCCAGGGCGTGGTGACCGGCATCGGCTTCCTCGGCGCCGGCGTCATCATGCGCGAAGGCTTCAACATCAGCGGCCTGACCACCGCGGCCTCGATCTGGGCCTCGTCCGCGATCGGCATCCTGGTGGGCGTCGGCTTCTACCTGGCGGCGATGGGCCTGGCCTTCTTCTCGGGCATGATCATGATCTACCTGAACCGCCTCGAGACCATCCTGCCCTCGCGCCACGCGGTGGCGGTGCGCATGCGTTTCAAGCCCCAGGTGCTGCCGCGCGAAGAAGTGCTGCGCGCGGCAGCGCTCGAACGCGGCTACGAGATCGCCGGCAGCTCGCTCACCATCAGCAGCGACGAAGGGCGCCAGGAATGGCGCTTCGTGGCGCTGGCGCTGTCCAACCGCAGCGGCGCGCCGCTGTCCGAGCTGGCCCAGGAGCTGGCCGCCTTCGAGGGCCTGGAAGCCTTCCAGCTGTCCCACGCACGTAACTAACACTAAAACCTGTCCGCTACCGGGGTGTTGCCATGCAAGCTCAAGACGTTCTCGATTTCTGGTTCCTGCCGCCCGGCACCGAAGGCCACGGCCGGCAGCGGGTCGAGTGGTTCCGCAAGGACGAGGCCTTTGACACTGCCGTGCGCGAACGCTTCGGCGCCCTGATCCAGCAGGCGCTTGCCGGCGGGCTGCGCGAATGGGACGAGCTTGGGCCGCGCGGCACCCTGGCGCGCATCCTGGTGCTCGACCAGTTCACCCGCAACGCCTTCCGCGCCAAGCCCGAGTCCTTTGCCGGCGACACGCTGGCGCTGGCGGCGGCGCGCCAGTTGGTCGACGCAGGCGAGCACCTGGCTTTGTCCGCGGTCGAGCGCCAGTTCGTCTACATGCCCTTCGAGCACGCGGAAGACGCGCGCATGCAGGAGCAGGCCGTGGCCCTGTTCACCGAACTCGCGGCCTGGCACGAGGGATTCACCGAGGCGCTCGACTATGCGCACCGCCACCGCGGCGTGATCGCCCGCTTCGGCCGCTTCCCGCACCGTAACGTCATCCTGGGACGCGCCTCGACCCCGGAAGAGCTTAGCTTCCTGCAGCTGCCCGGCTCCAGCTTCTGACATGACGACCCTGAACCTGGTGGGCGCCGGCCATGTCGGCCGCGTCCTCGGCCGCCTGTTCGCCGCCGGCGGCGCCTTTACCGTACAGGACGTCCTCACCCGCAGCGCGGCGAGCAGCGAGGCTGCGCTGGCTTTCATCGGTGCCGGCCATGCCTGCGCTGCCGTGGAACAGATGCGCCCCGCCGGGGCCTGGATGCTGGCGGTGGGCGACGACGCGATCGGCCCGGCCTGCGCCGCGCTCGTTGCAAGCCAGGGCGAGCGCCTGGCCGGCGCGACCGTGTTCCACTGCAGCGGCGCCAAGGCGTCCGGCGAGCTGGCGGCGGCGCGCGCCGCCGGGGCCTTCGTGGCCAGCGTCCATCCGGTGCGCAGCTTCGCCGACCCGGCCGCGGTGGCGGAGAGCTTTTCCGGCACCTGGTGCGGCATCGAAGGCGACAGGGAAGCGCTGGCCGTGCTGGAGCCGGGCTTCGAAGCGATCGGCGCGCGCCTGGTGCGCATCGACCCGGCCGCCAAGACCGTCTACCACGCGGCGGCCGTGTTCGCGTCCAACTACCTGGTGACCGTGCTCGACGCCGCGCTGCGCGCCTACGAGGCGGCCGGGGTGCCGCCGCAAGTCGCGCGCGAGCTGGCGCGGCCGCTGGCGAGCGAAGCGCTGGACAACGTGTTCCGGCTCGGACCGGAAGGCGCGCTGAGCGGCCCGGTGGCACGCGGCGACTTCGCTACCGTTGCGCGCCAGCAGGAGGCCGTGGCGCGCTGGGATCTTGAAACCGGCCGTTTCTACGAAGCGATGGTGGCGCCAACCGCCGCCCTGGCGCGGCGCAAGCGGAAGGATGCTTGACACCCGCCTGAACTTATCGACAGGCTGTCGACAGCTTCTGCACCCGCTTGTCCAGAGCCTTGTCCACCGGATAAGCCGGCTTATCCCACGCTTGTCCGCTGCTTTTCCCTGGCTTGTCCAGCGAGTTATCCCAACATTTATCCACAGGAGCAACAATGATCTTGACCGCCTGGGCCACCCTGGCCGCACTCGGCGTTTATTTCTGGACCGGCGTGAATGCCGGCCGCGCGCGCATCCGCCACGGCGTGCCGGCACCGATGATGGACGGTCCCGAGGAATTCCTGCGCTGCCAGCGGGTGCAGGCCAACACGCTCGAGCAGTTGCCGCTGGTGCTGGCGCCGCTGTGGCTGTGTGCCTGGTTCCTGGGTGACGCGTGGGCGGCCGCCGGCGGCCTGCTATGGTGCCTGGGACGAATCGCCTATGCGCTGGAGTACTACCGCGATCCGGCACGCCGTGAATTCGGCTTCGTCACCGGCATGCTGGCTTGTGCGTTGTTAATTGGCGGCACGGTTTGGGGCCTTCTCCTGCGCTAAAGCGAAAAAAGTACAGACAGTGATCGACAAAGTTCCCGGAGAGCAATAAGCTAGGACGCTGGCCCATCGAGGATCCTCCCGCCGCGCCACGAGCGTGCGTGGGCAACAGGAGAAGGAGAGAATATGTTGTTCTTGAAGAGCACCAGCGTCACCAAGGCCCCGGGCATCTACGAGGTGGATGTCGCGGCCAAGCCGCCCGGCAAGACTTTTGGTGTGTTCCTGGCAACCGATCCGGACAATCCACCGCAGACCGTACTGGCGGGCCTGGCCGAGCTCGGCTTCAAGAATACCCACCAGCAGAGCTATGTTCACAAGGACAAGGGCAAGGTGCTGGACCTGCACTTCCAGAAGGACGGCACCGACCTGTTCAACGGCTGGAAGGCCGAAGAGTGCAAGGCCAACCTGGCCGCGCTCGAAGCGCTGTTCGGCAACGTCGGCGTGAACTTCACGCCGCGCGTGATGAGCCTGGCCGAAGCCTACGCCTGATCTTTCAAGTTACGTCAATGTGGTAGAGCGCCCATGGACAGGCGCCGAACCGTTCGTTGACCGGCCGCGCCGCCATCCCGGGCACGCGGTCGGCGTCGTAGACCGCCCACAGCGGGCCCAGCCCGCCCAGCGCCATCGGCTGGCCGTCGAGGTGGGTCGCCACGATCATGTTCCAGGCGCGCAGCTGTCCCGTCGTGACGGCGGCGGCGTAGCCGTCCACCGCCCGCAGCAAGATCTTCGCATCGTCCGCCGGCCGGCTGTCCGCCAGGGCCAGCACATCGGCCAGCAGCGGGCCGCGCAGGGTATGCGGCTTGGCGTCGTATTCCAGGGTGGGCCGGATGGTGCGCGCCGGCAGGGCGGCGATCGCCGCGAAATCCAGCGCCATCGCCCTGGAAAAAGCCAGCTTCTGCTTGGCCATCATCTGGTCGCGCACCGGGTCGAGGGGGCCGCGGTTGCTGCGCCCGATCTTGCCGGTGATGGTGAGCAGGGCCGGGCCCGGGCCCGGCGCCGGCTTCGGCGCCGGAGCGGCGAAGGCGGGCAGGGCGCCGGCAGCCAGCGTGGCGCCCAGGAAGTGGCGTTTGTCCATGCGAAAATGCCTCGATGATGGAAACCGCCATCATAGCCACCATTCCGGCCAAAAGATTGCACAATGGATTTATTTAACGCAGCCGACGACGGTGGGCCGCGCCTCGAGGCGATCCCCGTTCGCGACGGCGTCCTCTCCTTCCTGTCCCAGCTGCCGCTGCCGTGGCCGAACGCCGCGGTGTTGGCGCGCCTGATCGCGGAAACCGACTGGCGGGCCGAGACCGTGGTCGTCTACGGCAAGCGCCACCTGCAGCCGCGCCTGAGTGCCTGGCATGGCGACAAGGCGTACCGCTATTCGGGCCTGAGCCTGGCGCCGCTGCCCTTCACCCCGCTGCTCGACACCATCCGCCGGGCGGCCGAGGAGGTGACTGGCCACAGCTACAACAGCGTGCTCCTGAACTATTACCGCGATGGCCGGGACAGCATGGGCATGCACAGCGACGACGAGCCCGAGCTGGGGCCGGAGCCCGCCATCGCCTCGGTCAGTTTCGGCGCTACCCGGACGTTCATCGTGCGCCACAAGACCACGAAAGACACCCTGAAGCTGCCGCTGAGCGACGGCAGCCTTCTCTTCATGGCGGGCGCGATGCAGGCCAATTGGATGCATGGAATCAACAAAACAGCGCGCCCGCTCGGTCCACGGGTCAACCTAACCTTTCGTTACATCGCTTAAGTCGCGCTTAAATTTCATGATCTTTACATAAAATATATAACTCATCAGTCATTTAGTTACATCTGCTTACAGTTCTTACGCCTTACGGCCCTTTTATCAAGCAGCGTGAATGCTATCTTGGCCACATCGCGATTCGCTTGGAATCGCGAACCAGTCAAGTAAAGGATTCGCGTAATGAAAAAGCTTCTCATTGTACTGATCGCCTCTGCCGCCGCCATGACGGCGGCCCAGGCCCAGACCACCGCCCCGCGCGCCTACGTCGGCGCCGGCATCGCCAGCGCCGACCATGACTTCAAGCTGTCCGGCGCCACCAATGTCGATACCGAAGGCTACAAGGCTTCCGGCAAGATTTTCGGCGGCTACGAATTCGACCGGACCTGGGGCGTGGAAGCGGGCTACACCGATTTCAGCAAGGCGGACGTCAATTATTCGATCGGTGGCGTGAACAACCGCGGCGAGACCAAAGGCCACGCGTACTACCTGGCGGCGAAAGCGACGCTGCCGGTCAACGAGCAGTTCTCGGTGTACGGCAAGCTGGGCGCGGCGCGCACCAAGAGCGAGCTGGAACTGGTGAATGCGGCGCAGACGAGCCGCAGCAAGACCGAAGCCTACGGCGCACTCGGCGCGGAATACAAGCTGAATGAGAACGTGTCGCTGATCGGCGAATACGAACGCTACGGCAAGAGCAAGGACTTCGGCGCCAAGGCCGACGTCCTGACCATCGGCGCGAAATACAGTTTCTAAGCGACCCTTCGACCCAATGGAAAAGGCCCTGCGGGGCCTTTTCTATTTCCAACAGTGACGTAGGGTGGGCGAGTTCCTCGCCCACGCGTTCAGATCACGCATGAGAGCCGATGCGCCTTTGTTCTCAAGCCGGTTGGACGCGTGGGCGGAAATCCGCCCACCCTACAAGGGCTTGTAGCACTAGGCCCGGTATCACAGGCGGGCATAGCCCTGCGCCTGCGGGCGCTGCACCCAGGGCGGCACGATCAGTTCCGGTTCCGGCGTCGCATGGCCGGCGCTGACGAAGCGGTGCAGCGACGACCAGGGCCAGTCGCGCGGATGGCTGCAATGACCGTGGCGCACGGCATCAAGGTGGGTGTAGTCGACCAGGGAAGCGTATTCCTCGTCGTCGCCGACGCGGTAGTGCTGGTAATGGCGTTCCCAGATCGCGCCTTCGCTGGCGACCGGGACCGCGGCCTTGCGCAGCGCCTTGGAAAAGGCGATCTTGACCGCGCGCCAGCGGCTCGAACAGTCGTGGTCGCCCGGCGGCAAGGTCCACATGGCGTGCGCATGGTCAGGCAGCACGATCCAGGCGTCGACGTGGAAGGGCTTGCGGGTGCGCGCCAGCCGCATGGCCTCACCGAAGGCAGAAATGTGGTCTGTCAGCAGGGTGCCGCCGCGTTCGAGCAGGCGCACCGTGAAAAAAAACGTCCCGCCCGGGACGCGGTTGTGGCGGTATTGAGTCATGTATTCCGTCAACGCGTACCTTGCAAAGGCAAGCGGAGATCCAGGCCGGAGGGCCCTCATCGCCAGCGATTCTACACATGACTTTTTATGGGTTGCGTTCGTTTCCGGAAGCAAAAAAAATCCCCGCAGCGCGGGGATTTCCTTTACGAAACAAACGCTTAGCTCGACAGCGGCTTGTAGCGGATACGCTTCGGCTTGGCGCCTTCTTCGCCCAGACGCTTTTTCTTGTCGGCTTCGTATTCCTGGTAGTTACCGTCGAAGAAAGTCACCTGCGAATTGCCTTCGAAGGCCAGGATGTGGGTCGCGATGCGGTCCAGGAACCAGCGGTCGTGCGAGATCACCATCACGCTGCCGGCGAACTCGAGCAGGGCGTCTTCCAGCGCGCGCAGGGTTTCCACGTCGAGGTCGTTCGATGGTTCGTCCAGCAGCAGCACGTTGCCGCCTTGCAGCAGGGTTTTCGCCAGGTGCAGGCGGCCGCGTTCGCCGCCCGACAGGTTGCCGACCACCTTCTGCTGGTCCGCGCCCTTGAAGTTGAAGCGGCCGAGATAGGCGCGCGACGGCATCTCGAAACGGCCCACGCTCAGCATGTCGGCGCCGCCGGTGACGTCTTCGAACACGGTCTTGTTGTTCGCCAGTTCGTCGCGGCTCTGGTCGACCAGCGAGACCTTGGCGGTCTTGCCGACCACGACTTCGCCGCTGTCCGGCTGCTCTTTACCGGCGATCATCTTGAACAGGGTCGACTTGCCGGCGCCGTTCGGGCCGATGATGCCGACGATCGCGCCCGGCGGCACGGTGAAGGACAGGTTGTCGATCAGGAGGCGGTCGCCGAAGGCCTTCGAGACGTTCTTGAACTCGATGACTTCATTGCCCAAGCGCTCGGCCACGGGGATGAAGATCTCTTGCGTCTCGTTGCGTTTCTGGTATTCGTATTCGGACAGCTCGTTGAAGCGGGCTAACCTAGCCTTCGACTTGGCCTGGCGTGCCTTCGGGTTCTGGCGCGCCCATTCGAGTTCCTTGGCCAGCGCCTTCTGGCGTGCCGATTCGGTCGCTTCTTCCTGCTTCAGGCGCGCTTCCTTCTGCTCCAGCCAGGACGAGTAATTGCCCTTCCAGGGGATGCCATGGCCGCGGTCCAGTTCCAGGATCCATTCGGCGGCGTTGTCCAGGAAGTAGCGGTCGTGGGTGATGCCGACCACGGTGCCCGGGAAGCGCAGCAGGAACTGTTCCAGCCACTCGACCGATTCGGCGTCCAGGTGGTTGGTCGGTTCGTCCAGCAGCAGCATGTCGGGTTTCGACAGCAGCAGCTTGCACAGCGCCACGCGGCGCTTCTCGCCGCCGGAGAGCACGCCGATCTTCTGGTCCCAGGGTGGCAGGCGCAGCGCGTCGGCGGCCATTTCCATCTGCAGGTTCAGGTTGCCGCCGTCGGCCGCGGCGATGATCGATTCCAGGCGCTCCTGCTCTTTCGCCAGGGCGTCGAAGTCGGCGTCTTCTTCCGCATAGGCGGCGTACACGGCTTCCAGCTTGGCCTGGGCCTCGAAGGCTTCACCCAGGCCGGACTCCACTTCCTGGCGCACGGTCTTTTCCGGATCGAGCTGCGGCTCCTGCGGCAGGTAGCCGATGTTCAGGCCCGGCATCGGGCGTGCTTCGCCCTGGATGTCGGTGTCGATGCCGGCCATGATCTTCAGCAGGGTCGACTTGCCCGAGCCGTTCAGGCCCAGCACGCCGATCTTCGCACCCGGGAAGAAGGACAGGGAAATATCTTTCAGGATTTGGCGTTTTGGCGGGACGATTTTGCCCACGCGGTTCATGGTATAGACGTAATTGGCCATGCTTGTACTCTGGTGTTGTTTAAGGTGCACAGGATACGACAGAACCCGCGCCGGACACAGGATTTTGTGCCGGTCGCGGCGTCGCTCAAGCTTTCTGCGACGTACGGCTGCGCCACAGGCCTTCGCCGGCAAACAGGGCCAGCGCGGCCCAGATCATCGCGAAGCCGACCAGGCGGTCGCTGCTGAAGTGTTCGTGGAACAGCCACACGCCCAGCAGGAACTGCAGGGTCGGCGACAGGTATTGCAGCAGGCCCAGGATCGACAGCGGAATCTTGCGTGCGCCGGTGGCGAACAGCAGCAGCGGGATGGCGGTCGTCGGTCCGGCCGCGAGCAGCAGGATGCGCGTCATGTCGGAAGGTGCGTTCACAAAGGCATTGTCGCCGTTGAAGCTGAGCCAGGCCACATAGGCGGCCGCGAACGGGAACAGCACCATGGTCTCGAAGGACAGGCCTTCGAGCGCGCCCAGGGCCGCGGTCTTGCGCAGCAGGCCGTAGCCGCCGAAGGACGCCGCCAGGAACAGCGCGATCCAGGGCACCGAACCCGACTGCCAGGTCAGCCAGCCCACGCCCAGCGCCGCGATCGCGATCGCGCCCCATTGGGCCGGGCGCATGCGCTCCTTCAGCAGGAGATAGCCGAACATGATGTTCACCAGCGGATTGATGAAGTAGCCGAGGCTGGCCTCGATCACGTGACCGTTGGTGACTGCCCAGATATAGGCCAGCCAGTTGGCCGACAGCAGCAAGGCCGAGGCGGCGAAGCTCCAGAACACGCGCGGCTGGCGTACTTGGGCCAGCCATTTCCACTGGCGCCGGAAGGCCAGTACGACAACCAGGAAACCGAGCGACCACAGCACGCGGTGCGCCAGGATCTGCATCGGGGGAATATCGCCCAGCGCATGGAAATAGATGGGAAACAGACCCCAGCACAGGAAGGCGAGGGCGGCGGAGAGGATACCGGAACGCATGGGAAGGGGGAGACGATTGCTGGGACGACATTATCCCTGATGCGCAATATCTCTGCTGGCGCTGGCCGATTTTGCGCAGGTGTATGATTCAAGTCGGATTCTTCTTGCAATTTTCTTGTCGTTATTTTATGGTGCAGCGCACCAGAACAGAACAATGGTGCAACCTTGAGTTCAGATAACAAGAAGAGCAGCGTCGCAGCGCTGACCCTGGCCGCCGTCGGCATCGTCTATGGCGATATCGGCACCAGCCCGCTTTATACCCTACGGGCGATCTTCGACGAAGAACACGGCCTGCCCCTCACCACTCCCAACATCCTCGGCATCGTCTCCCTGATCTTCTGGAGCCTGACGATCGTCGTCTCGCTCAAGTACGTCACCCTGGTGCTGCGCGCCGACAACCGCGGCGAAGGCGGCATCATGGCCCTGATGGCGCTGGCCACCAATTCCGTGACCAAGGCCTCGCGCTGGTACTTTCCCCTGATGGTGATCGGCGTGCTGGGCGCCACCATGTTCTATGGCGACAGCGTAATCACCCCGGCGATTTCGGTGCTCGGCGCGATCGAGGGCCTGGAAGTGGCGGCCCCCGGCATGGAGCACTACGTGGTGCCGCTGGCGGTGGTGGTGCTGGTGATCCTGTACAGCGTGCAGCGCCACGGCACCGCCGGCATCGGCCGCTTCTTCGGCCCCGTCATGCTGCTCTGGTTCATCGCGCTGGCGGTGATGGGCATCATCAACATCATGGAAGCGCCGGTGATCCTGCAGGCGCTCAATCCTGCCCATGCGCTGCGCTTCATGCTGGAGAACCGCCTGCTGGCCTTTGTCGCGCTGGGCGCAGTGGTGCTGGCGATGACCGGCGCCGAAGCCCTGTACGCCGACATGGGCCACTTCGGCCGCAAGCCGATCCGCCTGGCCTGGTTCTCGATCTGCTTCCCGGCGCTGGTGCTGAACTACCTGGGCCAGGGCGGCCTGTTGATCATGCAGCCCGAGGCCGTCGACAATCCCTTCTTCCACCAGCTCGGCACCTGGAGCGTGATTCCGCTGGTGATCCTGTCGACCATGGCGGCCGTGATCGCCTCGCAGGCGACGATTTCCGGCACCTATTCGATGACCAAGCAGGCGATCGCGCTCGGCCTGTTGCCGCGCATGCGTATCCTGCACACCTCGGAAAGCGAGATCGGCCAGATCTACATCCCGGCCGTGAACTGGCTGCAGCTGGCGGTCGTGCTGATCGCGGTGATCGGCTTCGGCTCCTCGGACAACCTGGCCGGCGCCTACGGCATCGCGGTGACCGCGACCATGATGGCGACCACCATCCTCACCTTTTTCGTGACCCGCTACCGCTGGCACCTGCCGCTGCTGGTGTGCCTCGGTGCGACCGGCTTTTTCTTCGTGATCGACATCATGCTGTTCTCGTCGACCACCCTGAAACTGCTGCACGGCGGCTGGTTCCCGCTGCTGCTCGGCACCATCCTGCTGACTCTGATGCTGACCTGGAAGCGCGGCCGCGAGCTGGTGTTCGAGAACCTGGAAAAGCACGCGATCCCGCTCGAGGCCTTCATGGAATCGCTGTTCGTGGCGCCGCCGGCGCGCGTGCCCGGCACCGCCCTGTTCCTGCGCGGCGAAAGCGACGGTGTGCCGCATGCGCTGCTGCACAACCTGTCGCACAACAAGGTCCTGCACGAGCGCGTGGTGTTCCTCACGGTGCAGATTCGTGAAGTGCCGTGGGTGCCGCGCGAGGAACAGGTCGAGGTGGTGGAACTCGGCCACAACTGCTTCCAGCTGAACGTGCACTACGGCTTCAAGGACGAGCCGGACATCCCGGGCGTCCTGCGCCATTGCCGGGACCTCGGCTTGAGCTTCGAGATGATGGAAACCTCGTTCTTCATCGCACGCCAGACCGTGATCTCGACCCCAGGCCGCGGCATGGCGCCATGGCGTGAGCATTTGTTCGCCATGCTGTCGCGTAATGCCCGCGCGGCCGCCGACTACTACCAGATTCCGCCCAACCGGGTCATCGAGCTCGGCACCCAAGTCGAAATTTAATTGCCGGGTTACAAATTATTACAAAAGGTCGACAGTCGGGGGACAGACGATTTTCTATCCCTCAGGTAATGTGCGGTGTTTCGCAGCATTTACTTTTCCGCACCCCTGAGGACCGTTCCATGAAGCTGAAGTTCCCCCTGATCGCCGCCTTCGTCGCCATCCTGAGCCTGACCGCCTGCGGCGGTGGCGGGGGCGATTCCGACACCCCTGTCGTGAACCCGAACAACCCGACCGCCCTGGTCAAGAAGGACGACACGCTCGGCACCGGCGCCGAAGCCGCGACCGGCAAGACCGCCAACGTGACCTATACCCTGTGGCTGTACAGCGCCTCGGCCGCCGACCACAAGGGCACCCGCCTGGAATCGAACACCTTCTCATACAAGCTCGGCAACAACGAAGTGATCCCGGGCTTCGAGCAGGGCACCTTGGGCATGAAAGTGGGCGGCAAGCGCACCATCGAAGTGCCGACCAGCCTGGCCTACGGCGCACGCGGCGCCAACGGCATCCCGGCCAACAACGGCCTGGTGTTCGAGATCATCCTGAACAAGGTCGAATAAGCGGGCGAACTGTCCCCACAGAACCGGAGCCTGTGCTCCGGTTTTTTTTTGCGCGCACGCCTGCGCTGGCGCAGACGCCGCCGGGGCCGCGTGCCCGATGCTGCAGGTCCTGACATCCAGCTTCGTGCGCCATGCGTCTACTTGTTTCCTTCTTCCTGCTGTGCCCATGGATGGCGGCTGTCGCCGCACCTGCACCCGTCTGCTCGGCGCCGCCGCCGGTGTCCGTCCGAGACGATGTTGGGACCTGGCTGTTACCGGCCACCCTGGTCATATGCCTGGCGGGCCGTCTGGCCGCACCGCGACGCAAGCGCGCGCAAGGTTGAAGCGGCGCCGCATCGCGCTCCGCTCGTGCAACAGCGCAGCTTCTCTCACGCGCCAAGCAATTATCGGGACTTGCTCAACGCAGCATGTCGACGTGCATGATGCCGTCTTCGTCGTAGGGTGCGGAGACAGTCACGAAGCCGAAGCTCTGGTAGAAGGCTTCCAGGTACTGCTGGGCGCCGATGCGGATGCGGTGGCCCGGATACAGGGCTTCGGCGCGCGCGATGCCTTCCGCCAGCAGGGCGCGGCCGGCGCCGCTGCCGCGCGCGGCCTTCGTGGTGATGACGCGGCCGAGCGACATCTCGTCGTACTTCACGCCCGGTCCCAGCACGCGCAGGTAGGCCGCCAGGCGGCGCTGGCCGTCCACCTCGCGCCAGCCGAGCAGATGGTGGGCCTTCGGGTCGAGGCCGTCGATGTCGGGGTAGAGGCAGGTCTGTTCGAGGATGAACACGTCCTGGCGCTGGGCCAGGACTTCGTACAGCGCGGCGGGGGTGAGGTCGTTGAAGTGGGAGAACTGCCAGTCGATCATGGGGTAGCCAGATAAGGGATGCCGCGCGAAGCGTCAGGCGGCGGTTTCGAAACCTTCGAGGATGTTGACGGTGGCAACGCCGTTGGCGGCGCCGCCTTCGAACAGGAAGACGGTGGGCAGGTCCAGATGCGCGAGCCGTTCGCCGATGCGCAGGCAGTCGCCGCCCTGCAGGCTGAAGCCGGGAGCGAAGCCGCCCAGCGCGACCACCAGCGCATCGGGACGGAACATGGCAAGCTTCACGCAGCCCGTCTCGAGCGCGGCGAACCAGGCGGCGCTGCCGCAATCGGGCGCCAGCGGCAGGTTCATGCTGGCGCCCAGGCCCGCGCCCGCACCCTGTTCGCCGGCATGGCCGGCATAGAAGGGGTAGGCGTGGCGCGGGTCGAGGTGCAGCGACACCGTGAGCACCTCGCCGCGCGCATAAAAGATCTCCTGGGTGCCCTGGCCATGGTGGCGCGCCAGGTCGAGGATGGCGACCCGCGCCAGGCCGTCGTCCAGCAGGTGCTGCGCCGCCAGCGCCGCATGGTTCAGGAAGCAGCCGCCGCCGAAGCCCTCGAGGCGCGCGTGCTGGCCGCCCGGGCGGCTCAGGACGAAGCTGGCGCGCTCGCCCACGCGCAGCGCGTGCGCGGCATTGATGGCGCAGTCGGCGCCGGTCTTGGCGGCCAGCCAGGTGCCGGCGCCGATCGGCGTCAGGGCGTCCTGCGCGAACAGGCCGAGCCGGGCCTGAAAGTCTTCCGGCTCGGGGGCGACCGACGCGCCCGACGGTGTTCGCGGCGGCCAGATGGTCGGCAACAGATCCTGGCCGGCCTGGCCTTCGGGCATGGCGCTCCAGGTGCTCCAGGCGGTGCGCAGGAAATGCAGGTAGCGCGGCGTGTGCACGCGTTCCAGCGACACCAGCGCCACGCCCTGCGGCGTGACGACGCGGCCCAGGCCGCGCCGCTCGAACTCCGCCAGTGTCGCCGTCACGGCGTCAAGCGGTTCGTCCCAGGGCGCCGGTCCGGGCGCCGGCGGCTGCAGGGCGTGGTGTTCGTTGTAGAACGCGAGCATGCGGCGCCGGCGGACAGGGAATGCTTACTGGTTGCCGCACAGCGTGCTGCTGTTGTAGGCGGCCACGAAGTCGTCGAAGCTGCCGCTGTCCTGGGCTTCGACGGCGGCCTGCTCGGCCAGCGATTTCTCGGCCATCTCCACGAACAGCGCTTCCTCGGCCGGCATCAGGGGGCTGTCGCGGAAGCTCGCCGCGTGCAGCTCGCTCTGGCGCAGCCCGAACGCGCTCGCCGAGCCGAGCGCGCGGATCTCTTCCAGCACCCGCGCCGAGGGCGTGAGCGCCGGGTTGATGATCTTGGCCTTCTGCAGGTTGAGCGAAGACTCGTGCACGCTCTCGTTGCCCTGCTGGTCGTTGTGCTGCTCGTCCAGCAGTTGGGCCACCGGGCGGATGCGTTCGATCAGGTCGAGCGCCCAGTCCTTGAGCGGCACCTCGGCGCCGTCGCGCGTGAGCGTCAGGGCGGGGTCGCGCCCTTCCTTCACGGTGCGCGCGAAGTTGCGCGCATGGACCTGGCTTTCGTGGGCGCTGATCAGGGGGCTTTCCTCGAACGCGCAGAACAGCAGGAAGGCGTCCAGGAAGCGCCCGGTCTCCAGGCTGATGCCGACCGGCTCGAAGGGGTCGACGTCGAGGCAGCGCACCTCGATGTACTGCACCCCGCGGTTGCACAGCGCCTGCACCGGGCGCTCGCCGGTGCGGATCACGCGCTTCGGACGGATCGTCGAGTAGTACTCGTTCTCGATCTGCAGGACGTTGGTCGACAGCTGGATCCACTCGCCGTCCTGCTTGGTGCCGACCGCCGCATACGGCTCGTAGGGCGTATTCACGGCGGCCATCAGGCTGGTGACATAGCTTTCCAGGCTGTTCTCGTGCGGGCGCAGGCCGGCCTGGGCGTCGTTCTGGTAGCCCAGGTCGCTCATGCGCAGGCTGGTGGCGTAGGGCAGGTAGAGCGTGTCCTCGGACAGCGTCTCGAGCTTGTGCGGGCGGCCGCGCAGGAAGCTGGTGGTCAGGGCCGGGGTAGCGCCGAACAGGTACATCAGCAGCCAGCTGTAGCGGCGGAAGTTGCGGATCGTTGCGATGTAGCTTTCGGACTGGAAGTCGCGCAGCGCATGGCGCCGCTCCTCCACGATGCCTTCGCTGGCGCCGACCAGCTGCCACAGCTTTTCCGGCAGCGAATAGTTGTAGTGGATGCCGGCGATGCACTGCATCGCCTTCCCGTAGCGCAGTGCCAGGCCGCGCCGGTAGACGTGCTTGAGCATGCCGAGGTGGGAACTGCCGTACCAGGCGATCTCGATGTCTTCTTCGGGCGGCAGCTCGCCCGGCATCGACACGCTCCACAGCATTTCATCGCCAAGGCGGGTGTGGGCGAAGCGGTGGATGGCGTCGAGGTGGTTCAGCACGGTCGAAATGTCGTGCTCGGCCGGAGTGATGAATTCCAGCAGGGCTTCCGCGTAGTCGGTGGTGATCTGCGGATTGGTCAGTGCCGAACCGAGCTGGACCGGATGCGGAGTGCGCGCCAGGTGGCCGCGCCGGTCCACGCGCAAGGTTTCGCGTTCGATGCCACGCAGGCCCTGGCCGAGCAGGGCGCGGTGGTCGTCGTCGTCGAGCAGGGCGAGGCGGCGTTGGAGTTGATTCGACACGGGTGTTTCCTTTCTTATACTGCCAATGCGGATTGGAGCAGAGAGTAACCGAAAAACGCGCGGCGCGTCGGGACCCCCCTCACTTTCCCTCCGGCCTGGACGGCGCCGTCGTGACCTTGCCGGCTGCCTCTTTTTCGCTCACGATCCAGCGCTCGACCTGGCGCTCGAGCAGGTCGAGCGGCAGCGCCCCGTCCTGCAGCACCGCATCGTGGAAGCGGCGCAGGTCAAAGCGCGGGCCCAGCGCGGCGCGCGCCCGTTCGCGCAGGGCGGTCAAACGCAGCTGGCCGATCTTGTAGCCGAGCGCCTGGGCCGGGCGCGCGATGTAGCGGTCGACTTCCGCCTCGTTGTCCAGTGGCGGGTTGGCGGTGTGCGCATTCAGGTAGTCGATCGCTTGCTTGCGCGACCAGCCCAGCGCGTGGATGCCGGTGTCCACCACCAGGCGCGCCGCGCGCAGCATCTCTTCGTTGAGCTGCCCGAAGCGCGAGAACGGATCGGTGAAGAAGCCGAGTTCCGCTCCCAGCCCTTCGGCATAGGTGGCCCAGCCTTCGCCATAGGCGTCGTACCAGCCGTGGCGGCGGAAGGCCGGCAGGTCCAGCGCCTGGGCGCGCGCCACCTGCAGGTGGTGGCCGGGCACGCCCTCGTGCAGGGCCACGCTGTCGACCTGCCACATCGGACGCGCGCCGAGCTGGGTGAGGTTCACCACCAGCGCCGCGCTGCGGCCTTCGCTGCCGGCTTCGTAGTAGGCGACCGGTTGACCGCTCCCGTCCTGCATCGGCTTGACCACGATACCGGCCTCCGGAATGGTGGCCACCACCTTCGGCAGCCCGGCCTGGGCGCGCGCCAGCGCGCGCCGGTACCTGGCCAGCAGGGCGTCCGGCTGCCCGAAGAACAGGCGGCGGTCGCTGCGCGCGAACACGAGGAAGCCTTCCAGGCTGCCGCGAAAACCGGTGCGCGGCACGAGGGCCGCCATCTGGGCGCGGATACGCGCGACTTCCTTCAGACCGAGCGCGTGCACCTCGGCCGGACCCACATTCGTGGTGGTGGCCTGGCGCACGAGCAGCGCATACCAGGCCGCGCCGCCCGGCAAGACACCCGCACCGATGCTTTCGCGCGCAACCGGCAGGTATTCGCTGCGCAGGAAGTCTTCCAGCCGGTACAAGGCCTGCGCGCTGCCTGCCAGCGCCGAGATGCCGTCGTCCACCAGGTCCTCGCGCACCTCCGGCTCGATCGCGGCGGGGATGCGCTGCAGCGGCGCGAACAGCGGTCCGGCCGCGATGTCTGCGCGGAGAAGCCGCAGCGCGTCCGGCACCGGCGCGATCACGACCTTCGGTACCGTCCAGCCGGCGCGCATCCCGGCGCGCAGCTGCTCGATCAAACCGTCGACGTGGGCCGGCAGGGCGCGCAGGCGCGCCAGGTAATTGCGGTAGTCCTGTTCCGTGGCGAAGGGCATCTGGGCGACCAGGCGCGGCAGGCGCAGGTGCAGGCCGTCCCAGCTGCTGATCGGCTGCGGATCGAAGGCGGCCAGCTGGGGCACGGCGGCGGCCGCGGCCAGCTGGCGTTCGCGTTCGGCCACGAACAGGTCGTATGAGAGCCGGTCCTGTCCCGCGAGCTCGGCGCGCTCGAGCCTGCGCGCCTCCGCCAGGACCTCGCGCCCGTGTTCGAGGACGGCGGTGCGCGCCGCCAGGGAGGTGTCGGTCAGCAGCGCATCGTAGCGGTGCTCGCCGATGCCGGTCGCGACTTCCGGCTGCTGGCGCAGCTGCCACTGCCATTCGCGCTCGAACAGGCGGCGCGCGACGTCGGCCGTGGTATCGGCGGCGCCGCAGACAAACGGTGCGAGCAGCAGGAGGGAGGCGAACAGTTTGCGCATGCGTTGCCCATCCGGTGGGCCGGCGTTGATGGACTGGCCATTGTAGCAACGCCGCGCCGGGCGCTGCGCCAGCCAGGCCGGCTCAAGTGCGGCGGCCGCCGCTGACCCGTTCGATGCCCGGCAGGTCGCGCCAGCTCTGCACTTCGGCAAAGCCGCGTGCATCCAGCAGCGCGCGCACGGCCGCGGCCTGGTCGTAGCCATGCTCGAGCAGCAGCCAGCCGCCGGCTTCGAGGTGGGCGGGGGCTCCTTCGATAATCGTGCGCAGCGCAGTCAGGCCGTCGGCATGGTCGGTCAGGGCGCCGGCCGGCTCGAAGCGCAGGTCACCCTGCGACAGGTGGACGTCGCCGGCCGCGATGTAGGGAGGATTCGAGGCGATCAGGTGGAAGCGCCGGCCTTTCACACCCGCGAACCAGTCGCTGCGCAGGAAGGTGACGCTGGCGCCATTGGCCGCGGCGTTGGCGCGCGCGATCGCCAGCGCCTCCTCGCTGAGGTCCAGGGCCGTCACATCGGCGTCGCGCCGCGTGTGGGCGCAGGCGACGGCGATGGCGCCGCTGCCGGTGCCCATGTCGAGCATGCTGCCCCCTTGCGGCAGGCGTTCGAGCGCCAGTTCGACGATCAGTTCGGTGTCGGGGCGCGGGATCAGAACGCCAGGCGCCACCTTGAAGGGCAGGCCGAAGAATTCGCGTTCGCCCACGATGTAGGCGATCGGTTCGCCATCGAGGCGGCGTTGCACCAGGGCGGACAGGCGCGCCGCTTCGCTTTCGTCGAGCGCGCGCTCCGACTGGGTGATCAGGGCTACCCGGGTAATGCCCAGCGCGTGGCACAGCAGGATGCGGTTTTCCAGCGGGTCGAGCGGCAGGCTGGCCTGCAGCTGGCGCAAGGTGGCGCCGGCTTGCACGAGGTGGGTCATCGCACCCTTGTCGTTTTCCGCACCAGGACGAAGACCAGCAGCGCGGTGAGCAGCACGAACCAGACCGCCGACCACTGCGGGATCGCCAGGCCCAGCAGCGAATCGGTGGCGCCTTCGCACAGGCCGTCGGCGCGGAAGATCCAGGGCAGGTATTCGGCGGTGGGAATCTTGTTCAGGATCGTCTCCATCGGGTCGATGCCGCAACTGAAGCCGGGATGGGCGATCACCCACAGGTGCTTGCCGACCGTGGCCAGGCCGCCCAGGCCGCCCAGCAGCGCCACGATCGTGCCTTCGCGTACCTTGCCGCTGATGGCCGCCACCAGGCTGGCCACGCCGATCACCAGGAACATGTAGCGCTGGATCACGCACAGCGGGCAGGGCAGCATTTGCTGGACGTGCTGCAGGTAGAGGGCGACCGCGATCAGCGCGAAGCTGATCGAGGAGATGGCGAACAGGATCTGGCGGTTGGAGGGCAGCATCGGTGTGTTCTTATCGGTGTTGTTCGGACGCGGTCATTCTCGCATGAAGCATGGCCAGCCACTTAATCTTTGCTTAACTGTAGCGTGGGCGGCTTTGCCGCCCACGCGTTCACATTTCGTTTGAACAGACTTGACGGCCTTTCATAGGCTGGTTGAACGCGTGGGCGGGAGACCCGCCCACCCTACGAAAGCTTAACGGTAGGGTGTTCGGCTTCGCCGAACGCGCGTTCAGCCAGACGAAGCACCATGGCAAAGCATCCGTAAGTTGAACGCGCGGTCGGCAGAGCCGACCACCCTACGATCAATCCCCCAGCGCCGCCAGCAGCTCGGCCTGGTGCTCCGCCGCCAACGCATTGGTCAGCTCCGTCAGGTCGCCATCCATGATCATGTCCAGCTTGTACAGGGTCAGGTTGATGCGGTGGTCGGTCAGGCGCCCCTGCGGGAAGTTGTAGGTGCGGATCCGTTCGCTGCGGTCGCCCGAGCCGATCAGGCTCTTGCGGGTGGCCGCTTCCTTCGACTGCTGCTCGCGCAGCTGCACGTCCTTGATGCGCGCCGCCAGCACCTTCAGCGCCTGCGCCTTGTTCTTGTGCTGGCTGCGGTCGTCCTGGCACTCGACCACGATCCCGGTCGGCAGGTGGGTGATGCGCACCGCCGAATCGGTCTTGTTGATGTGCTGGCCGCCGGCGCCCGAGGCGCGGTAGGTGTCGATGCGCAGGTCGGCCGGGTTGATGTTGACGTCCTCGACCTCGTCCGCTTCCGGCATCACCGCGACCGTGCAGGCCGAGGTATGGATGCGGCCTTGCGTTTCGGTGGCCGGCACGCGCTGCACGCGGTGGCCGCCGGATTCGAACTTCAGCTTGGAGTACACGCCGTTGCCGATGATGCGCACGATGACTTCGCGGTAGCCGCCCAGGTCCGACGCCGACTCCGACACCACCTCGACCTGCCAGCGCTGGCGCTCGGCGAAGCGGGTGTACATGCGCAGCAGGTCGCCGGCGAACAGCGCCGATTCGTCGCCGCCGGTGCCGGCGCGGATCTCCAGGAAGATGTTGCGCTCGTCGTTGGCGTCCTTCGGCAGCAGCATCTTCTGCAGCTCCAGGTCCAGGGCGGCCAGGCGCGCTTTGGCCTCCTCGATCTCTTCCTGGGCAAAATCCTTCATTTCCGGATCCTGCGCCATCTCCTGGGCCGCCGCGATGTCGTCCTGGGCCGCGCCGTACTGCCTGTACAGGGCGACCAACGGCGACAGTTCGGCGTGCTCGCGCGTCATCTTGCGGTAGCTGTCCATGTTGGCGGTGGCGCCTTCGGACATCAGGAGTTCGTCCAGTTCGACGAGTCGGTTGGCCAGTTGGTCCAGCTTGGCCAGCATGGATGGTTTCATGGGTGTTCGGTACGTTTGGGATGGCCGCGTGGCGGCCGGAACGCGTCCCGGCGGGACGCACGACGAAAGGTAAGCGGGCCGCTAACGGCGGCCGCGGAACAGCTGGGGCAGCAGGCTGGCCAGGCGGGCGCGCTCGTCGCCCTGGGCATGGTGCAGCGCCTGCTGCGGGCCGTGCAGGAACTTGGCGGTCAGGCCCTTCGACAGCGCTTCCAGCACCGCCTCCGGGTCGTCGCCGCGCGCCAGCAGCTTGCGGGCGCGTTCGAGTTCGGCCAGGCGCAGCGCCTCGCTCGACTCGTGCAGGTCGCGGATCACCGGCACCACGGCGCGGTCGCCGACCCAGTGCATGAAGGATTGCACGCGCGTCTCGATGATGGCTTCGGCCTGGGCCACGGCAGCCTGGCGGCTCTCGATGCCGGTCTGGACCACCTGGGCCAGGTCGTCCACCGTGTACAGGAACACGTCGTCGAGGCGCGACACTTCGGGCTCGATGTCGCGCGGGACGGCCAGGTCGACCATGAACACCGGGCGGTGGCGGCGCGCCTTGACCGCGCGCTCGACCATCCCGAGGCCGATCAGGGGCAGGGTCGAAGCAGTGCAGGAAACCACGATGTCGAATTGATGCAGGCGCTCGGGCAGGTCGGCCAGGCGGATTGCCTCGCCGTTGTAGCGCGCGGCGAGAAGCTGGCCACGTTCCATCGTGCGGTTGGCGATGGTGACCGACTTCGGGTTCTGGGCCCCGAAGTGGGCGGCGCACAGCTCGATCATTTCGCCGGCGCCGATGAGCAGCACGTGCTGGTCGGCGATGCGGTCGAAAATGCGCTGCGACAGCCGCACCGCGGCCGCCGCCATCGACACGCTGTGGGCGCCGATCTCGGTGGTGGTGCGTACTTCCTTGGCCACCGCGAAGCTGCGCTGGAACAGCTGGTGCAGATAGGTGCCCAGGCCGCCGGCTTCTTCGGCGGTGCGGACCGCGTCCTTCATCTGGCCCAGGATCTGCGGCTCGCCCAGCACCATCGAATCGAGGCCGGAGGCGACGCGGAAGGCGTGGCGCACCGCGCTGTCCTGCGGCAGCATATATAAGTGGGGGCGCAACTCGGCGAAATTGAGCGCGTGGTAATGCGCCAGGAACTGGGCCGAGGCGTCGAGCGGATTGGCGATGTCGCTGGCCGCGTACATCTCGGTGCGGTTGCAGGTCGACAGGATGGCCGCTTCGTCGCCGGATTGATTCGAACCCTGGCGCGCGAACCAGGTGCGCGCCGCCTGCACCGCCTTGCCGAGCTGGTCGGGCGCGAGCGCCAGCTGCTCGCGCAGCGAGACCGGTGCGGTCGTGTGGTTCAGGCCAACGGCAAGCAGTTGCATGGTGGGGCGGGGGTCGACGGGACTGCGCCCATTATACCCTTACGCGAGCAGGGTTTCAGGGGACGGCCCGGGCCAGCCGCTCCTGTTGGCGCATTGATCAGGCGCCGAGTTTTTCCAGGCGGTAGCCGTAGCTGTAGACCGGCACCAGGCGGAAGCCGTTTTCCGGACGCAGGCTGAGCTTGTTGCGCACGCGCGAAACGTGGGTGTCCATGGTGCGCGACGGCACGTCGGTCTCGCGTACCCAGACCGATTCGTGGATGTAGGCGCGCGACAGCGGGCGCCCGATATTACGGAAGAACAGCAGCGCCAGCGAGAATTCCTTCTGGGTGACGTCGATGATCGAACCGTCCCTGAGCAGGCGTCCCGGGCGGGTTTCGAAGGTAAAGGGGCCGAACTGCAGCTGCTCGGCGCTGTTCTGCGACGGGTAGGCACGGCGCAGCAGGGCCGAAACGCGTGCCACCAGCTCGCCGCGGCGCAGTGGTTTCACCAGGTAGTCGTCGGCGCCCGCAGTGACGCCGGCAATGATGTCGTCCTCGGCATTGTTACCGACCAGGAAGATCGTCGGCGCATTCGCCGCCATCTTTTCCTTGGCGCGGCGTAGCACCTCGGGACCCTCCATGTCGGGCACGTTCCAATCCATGACCAGCATGTCGGCATTTTCCTTGCGCAGCTGGGCCAGGCACTCTTTCGCGCTGTCGAAAGGCTGGCAGCTGTGACCCGCAGAGGTGAGCACCTGGCAAATCAGTTCTGCCTGGCTGCGGTCTTGCTCTAGAACGGCGATCTTCATAGGACATCTACTGGTCAGGTTGCCTTTGTAGGAGGGCTCCTACAACAGTTAAACCGAATATAGCAGACATTCACAAAGTAGCGCTACAGCAAAATAACGAATTTGCGTCCAGAAACATTCTTCTGTTGTGTTAAGGCGAACCGGCGCCCCACGTTACACTTGTGCTCACGACCTGACCTGGAGGCGATATGTTGTTTCGACGCAAAAAAAAGGATGTCGTCGCGGCCGAGCCGCCCCTGACGCCGGTCAGCGGCGCCGAGATCGAGACCGTGCGCGAACGCTGCCGCGAAATGGTGCGCAAGCGCGCCCTGGTGTCGGCTGGAGTGGCGGCGGTGCCGCTGCCGGGCGTGGATATCCTGTCCGACCTGACCACCTTCACGGTGCTGGTCGAAGAGGTCAACCGCGAATTCGGCCTGAGCCAGCAGCAGATCGAGCGCCTGCACCCGCGCCTGCGCGTGCTGGCCTACCAGGCGGCGGCCTCGGTCGGCGGCATGTTGGTGGGCAAGCTGGTGACCAAGGGCCTGGTGCTGCAGCTGTTCAAGCGCGCGGGAGTGAAGATCGCGGCCAAGACCGTCACCAAGGTGGTGCCGATCGCGGGGCAGGTGGCCTCGGCGGCGATCGGTTTTGCGCTGTTTCGCAAGATGGGCTACCAGCACGTGGAAGCCTGCGCCCAGGTGGCGCGCGAACTGCAGAAGGTGAGCGTGATCGATGCGGGGACGGCCCAGGTGCCGGTTTGATACCTCTTCGTCCATGTTGTTGATAAACAAATGCCCGCTTTCCGCGGGCATTTGTTCATGAATCCGTCAATTCTCAGGCGTCCGGCAGGACCACGTTCACGTCCAGCACTTCCAGGTTGCCCTGGCGGTCGAGCGAGATCTTGATGTCGTCCGGGTTGACCTTGGTGTACTTCGAAATCACCTCGATCAGTTCACGGTGCAGGGCCGGCAGGAAGTCCGGGCCAGCGCGGTTGGTGCGTTCGCGTGCGATGATGATCTGCAGGCGTTCCTTGGCCGCTGTGGCGCTCTTCTTTTTTTCCGGAAACAGGAAGTTGAGAAGTGGCATATCACTTGGCTCCAAAAATGCGCTGGAACAGGCCCGGCTTTTCGTAGGTGGTGAAACGCAGCGGACGGTCTTCACCCAGGAAGCGGGCGATCACGTCCTCGTAGGCCTCGGCCACGTCGCTGCCCTTGAAATGGATGGCCGGGTTGCCCTGGTTCGAAGCATGCAGCACCGATTCCGATTCCGGGATGATGCCGATCAGCGGGATGCGCAGGATTTCCTGCACGTCCTGGTAGGACAGCATTTCGTCGGCGTCCACGCGCTTCGGCGAGTAGCGGGTGATCAGGAGGTGTTCCTTGACCGGTTCCGAACCGCTCTGGGCGCGGCGCGACTTGGCCTGGATGATGCCGAGGATGCGATCGGAGTCGCGCACCGACGACACTTCCGGGTTGGTGACGATGATCGCCTCGTCGGCGAAGGTCAGGGCCATCAGCGCGCCGTGCTCGATGCCGGCCGGCGAGTCGCAGATGATGAATTCGAAGCCCATCTGGACCAGGTCGTTCAGCACGCGCTCGACGCCGTCTTCGCTGAGCGCGTCCTTGTCGCGAGTCTGCGAGGCCGGCAGGATGAACAGGTTGTCGGTGTGCTTGTCCTTGATCAGCGCCTGGTTCAGGGTCGCTTCGCCGTTGATGACGTTGATCAGGTCGTAGACCACGCGGCGTTCGCAGCCCATGATCAGGTCGAGGTTGCGCAGGCCGACGTCGAAGTCGATCACCGCGGTCTTGTGGCCGCGCATGGCCAGGCCGCTCGAGAAGCTCGCGCTCGAAGTGGTTTTGCCCACACCGCCCTTGCCGGACGTCACAACAATAATTCGTGCCACAAAAAGGTCCTTTACAGTTCTAGCAGTATCTGGGTCTAGGGTAATCTAGGGATAACTATGGACGCGACGCCGGCGCCAGCGACGAGATGTCGAGCCGGTCGCCGACCAGCCGGATCTGGGCCGGCTGGCGCGTCAGGTCGTTCGGGAAACCGTCGTCGAAAGTGCGGTACACGCCTGCGATCGACACCAGTTCCGGCTGCATGGCCAGGGCGAAGATGCGCGCTTCCGGATTTCCCGAGGCGCCCGCCAGGGCCCGGCCGTTCAGCGGCGCATACACGTGGATGCTGCCGTCGGCAATGATTTCGGCGCCATTGTTGACCACCGCGGTGATGATCAGGTCGCAGCCGCGCGCATAGATGCGCTGGCCGGCGCGCACCGGGGTGTCGATGATCATGGTCGACACGGGCGCCGGCGCCGGAGCAACCGGCGCGGGAGTCGGGGCCGGGGTCGGTTCCGGCGCTACCGGGGCCGGCGCGGCCGCTTCCGGCAATGCCTTGTGCTCGGGGGCGCGCACGCCGCTCGAGCCGTCGTCCAGCGCCAGGCCGTGGGCGCGGATCGCCTCCGCCATCTCCGGGCCGGCGCCGCGCACGGCCACCGCATTCAGGCGGTATTTCTTCAGCAGCGCCACCAGGGCCGGCCAGTCGATCGCCGGGGCTTCATGGGCGATGGCGCCGATGTCGATCACCGCGAACTCGTCCTCGAAGAAGTCCGAGACCCCGCCGGTCATCTGGAGCAGCGCCGCATCGATCGCGGCCGGATCGGCCGAATGCAGGATCGTCGAAATGGCGACGACCGTGGAGATCTTGATTTCGATGGGCAGCGAGGTCGGGTTTTTCGGCATAGAACGGTCTGGTTGGCGTTGCGCTCGTGCATTCTACTGTGAAATTTGACCGAAAGGACAGTTACGCACGCATCATTCCTAGTAGAAATGAGTGTTGCCCGAACCGTTCAAAAACAGATCGTCAAGTCCCTTGCAAGCCTGTCATGGCGCGGTTGTATTCGGTGAATAAGCTGATAAGATTGATTTTGCTCAAACGAGGGGAGTTCGCCCGCCTTAAGATGCGTGGTTCGCAACCTGCTGTGTCAACAATCGCCCGGCCTTGCCGGGTCTAGGGAGATTCACATGGAAGACGTCGTCATCGTGGCCGCTGGCCGCACGCCGGTCGGCAAGTTCGGCGGCACACTGGCCAAGATCCCTGCTGCCGAGCTCGGCGCACACGTGATCCGCCACCTGCTGGCCAGGACCGGCATCGATCCGGCCTCGGTCAGCGAGGTCATCATGGGCCAGGTGCTCACCGCCGGCGCCGGCCAGAACCCGGCGCGCCAGGCCGTCATCAAGGGCGGACTGCCCGACATGGTGCCGGCGCAGACCATTAACATGGTCTGCGGCAGCGGCCTGAAGGCCACCCACCTCGCGGCCCAGGCCATCAAGTGCGGCGACGCCCAGATCATCATCGCCGGCGGCCAGGAAAACATGAGCGCCTCGCCGCACGTGCTGAACGGCTCGCGCGACGGCTTCCGCATGGGCGACGCCAAGCTGGTCGACACCATGATCGTCGACGGCCTGTGGGACGTCTACAACCAGTACCACATGGGCGTGACCGCCGAGAACGTCGCGCGCAAGTACGAGGTCTCGCGCGCCGAGCAGGACGAATTCGCCCTGCAGTCGCAGCTGAAGGCCGAAGCCGCCCAGAAGGCCGGCAAGTTCAAGGACGAGATCATCCCGGTCGAGATCCCCTCCAAGAAGGGCCCGACCCTGTTCGATACCGACGAATACCCGAAGCACGGCTCGACCCTGGACGCCCTGAGCGGCCTGCGCCCTGCCTTCAACAAGGAAGGCACCGTCACCGCCGGCAACGCCTCGGGCATCAACGACGGCGCCGCGGCCGTCATCATGATGAGCGCTTCCAAGGCCAAGGAACTGGGCCTGACCCCGCTGGCCCGCATCAAGGCCTATGCCTCGGCCGGCCTGGATCCGTCGATCATGGGCATGGGCCCGGTCTCGGCTACCCGCCTGTGCCTGCAGAAGGCCGGCTGGACCCACGAAGACGTCGACCTGATGGAAATCAACGAGGCCTTCGCGGCCCAGGCCATCGCCGTCAACAAGGAAATGGGCTGGGATACCTCGAAGATCAACGTCAACGGCGGCGCGATCGCGATCGGCCACCCGATCGGCGCCTCGGGCGCGCGCGTGCTGGTCACCCTGCTGCACGAGATGGCGCGCCGCGACGCCAAGCGCGGGCTGGCCAGCCTGTGCATCGGCGGCGGCATGGGCGTGGCGCTGGCGGTCGAGCGCGACTGACGCATTACCGGGGCGGCCCGGCGGCCGCCCTATTCGTAGCAACAGTGATCGACAATAAAACTGGAGAAGACAATGGCACGAGTAGCATTGGTGACGGGCGGTATGGGCGGTCTCGGCGAAGCGGTGTGCATCAAGCTGGCCGCCTTGGGTTACAAGGTCGTCACGACGTATTCGCCGGGTAACAAGAAGGCGGACAGCTGGCTGAGCCAGATGAAAGAGCAGGGCTATGACTTCAAGGCCTATCCCTGCGACGTGTCGGACTACGATTCGGCCCAGGCCTGCGTGCGCCAGGTCCAGGAAGAAGTCGGTCCGATCGACGTGCTGGTCAACAACGCGGGCATCACGCGCGACATGACCTTCAAGAAGATGGACAAGCCGAACTGGGACGCAGTCATGAAGACCAACCTGGATTCCGTGTTCAACATGACCAAGCCGGTCTGCGACGGCATGGTCGAACGCGGCTGGGGCCGGATCATCAATATCTCGTCGGTCAACGGCCAGAAGGGCGCCTTCGGCCAGACCAACTACTCGGCGGCCAAGGCAGGCATGCACGGCTTCAGCAAGGCCCTGGCCTATGAAGTGGCGCGCAAGGGCGTGACCGTGAACACCATCTCGCCGGGCTATATCGGCACCAAGATGGTCATGGACATCCCGAGCGAAGTGCTGGAGACCAAGATCATCCCGCAAATTCCGATGGGCCGCCTGGGCAAGCCGGAAGAAGTGGCCGGCCTGGTGGCTTATCTGTCGTCGGAAGAGGCGGCCTTCGTCACCGGCGCGAATATCGCGATCAATGGCGGGCAGCACATGCAATAAGCGTCGCCAACGTACAAACAAGCAGCACAACGGCCAAGCTGTTCAGTCGAGACTGAACAGCTTGGCCATTTATTTAGCAGCGACAGCAAAAATGCAAGCGCGGGTCGGCTGACTAGCCAAAGTTCTTTGGTTTCATCAGTAGCCAACTGAGCAATGGCCCGAATTTGGCACTACTCAATTCGCCTTATCACCGTGGCTTGCCGATAATTTCGCGTGCAAGGCGACGTCGAGCGAACTCTTCGGAGGCAATGGGAGTCAAGTGCCCATAGTCCCACGAACTGATACCAGTCTTTACATCATCGCCAAAGTAAACATCGCATCCTTCTTGATTGCATAGTTCATCGATAACGCTTACGTAGCGGTGTCGTTCAGTCGTGGGAAACGACGTCTTAAGCCGTGAATCGAGGTCGATAACACTCTGGTCGAGACCCACGCGTGTCTTTTTTGGTACCGCACCCCATAAACGTTGCTGCACAATTTTCGGCAGGTCCATCGACCAATGCGGAGAAGGTCCGACGAAGATGATCCGCCCTGCGCCGATCGGGGTGAGTGCCTCCATGACTTTCTTCATGTCGGCAAGCTGATGGCCAGTGTTCTGGCCAATCAGGACGACGTCAGGACGGGCCTGCAGGATGCTCTGCAGCGCGAACCAGTTGGACTGATGGCAGTAATCGTCAGGATTTGGAGAAGTACGAATTTGAGGCGCACATCCAGAGCTCGCAATTTGCAATATCTGCCATTCGCCCGGTAGCGCTTTTTTGAGACCTGGCGCCAACTGTTGGGCGTGGCTGTCTCCCCAGATCAGCACCACATACTTTGCAGTTGGACTGCGCATGTGACAAGACTCGTCGATGGATGGGCGCGCCTTCTTTGTGGGGCGTTCATTCCGGTAGGACTGGATATCGTAGAAATCGCACTCTGCACGGAACTTTTGAGGAATCCCCATAGAGGTAAAGTACTTCCACTCTTTCCGCGAGTTTTCAAAATGGTCTAAAAATCTGACCTGATCGTCGGAGAACCGATATGCGTATCCGCCCTGAATATGCCCGACGATACCAATGACCATGAAACAGAGACTACCAATCGCACTCATCACGAAAATTGGTCGCTGACGAAACCTCCCTGGGTTGCGGAAAGGGGCTTCAACAAATTTCCAGGTCAAATATGCCAGCGCAAATGAGACAAGCACTACGGTACCCATCACGATCTGACTTGGATGCGAAATGCTCCAGATTCGGGTAAATGCAAATAGCGGTTGGTGCCACAAGTATGCGCTGTAGCTGATCAGACCAATGCTTACAAGGAATTTGTTAGAAAGCAGACGTCCTACACCATTCTCGGGTGTACCAAATAAAATAATAAGTGCAGCGCCTAATGTCGGGCCAAGTGCAAACAAACCGGGAAACGGCGTGTGCTTGTCAAATGCAAACACAGCGCCAAGAATCAGAGCAGTTCCAAATGCTGTGAGAATGCTGGCAACGTTAGCACTCAATCGGCTTTGGACCTGTTCTCGATTTAATGCAACCCATGCGCCAATTAATAACTCCCATCCGCGGGCTTGAATGAGATAAAACGCCGACGCGGGATTATGTTTCAGCAAATATTCGGCAATGCACAGGCTGAGAATCGCCAGTCCGATCAGGATCCAAGAAATATTCTGGCGCTTGAATCGCCACAGCGCCACAAGCAACAATGGGAAAACGAGGTAGAACTGCTCCTCGACCGCCAAACTCCAGGTGTGAAGCAGGGGCATTAACTCCGTATCTGCCTCAAAGTAGCCGCTCGTATTCCAGAAAAATACGTTTGAAGCAAAAAGAGGTACGGAAAAGAGGCTTTGTGCAAACCGCTTCATTTCCAACGGCGGTAATAAAACCCAAGCTGCGATAACGCATATCACCAAAACAAAGAATAAGGCGGGAAGGATACGCCTGGCCCGGCGCTCGTAAAATCGGATAATGCTAAACTTGCCACGTTCTATTTCTGCAGCAAGAATGGAAGTAATCAGGTAGCCACTGATGACGAAAAATACGTCGACGCCGACGAAGCCGCCGCTGAACATCGAGAAACCCGCGTGAAAGAGTACGACGGGAACAACGGCGAGGGAACGAAGGCCATCTATTTCGGGACGATATTGCATGTTAGGGCTGGCAGCTGCGATGAAAACTGAAAAGATGTTCAGTATAACGACTAGTTGTCGAGCAGAAGCGAAATTGATAAGCAAACGGCACGTTGTTGCAATCTGACATCTCAGCTCATGTGATGACAGGGCACAGCAACGGCGTGCTGCGAAGCTTTTATGTTCGCCAACCCGCCGCGTTAAAGGAGGTCACACGCTTCAGTTCTGGCGTCACCCAGTGCTGAAGAACCGTGCCAGCATCTTTGTACAATACTGGTACTGACCCAACCAACGAAACACGGCCATGCACATCCTGCCCCGCGACGGTCTCGCCCTGTCCAGCCTCGACGAACAACTGCTCCTGCCCGGCACCAAGGGCTTGCCCATCACGGAACCGCTGCGCCAGGGCGCGGTCGGCATCCAGGGCTGGAACGTACTGCGCGGCGACACCTCCTTCCCGGTCGCGGTGCTGAAAGCCTCGGCGCTACGCCACAATCTCGCATGGATGAAGGCCTTCTGCGAACGCCATGGCGCGACCCTGGCGCCGCACGGCAAGACCACCATGAGCCCGCAATTGTTCGCAGCCCAGCTGGCCAACGGCGCCTGGGGCATCACCCTGGCCAGCGCCACGCAGGTACAGGTGGCGCACCGCTTCGGCGTGCGCCGGGTGCTGCTGGCGAACCAGCTCGTGGCGCGCGCCGACATCGAGGCCGTGCTGGCGCTGCTGCACGACGATCCCGACTTCGAATGCTTCGTGCTGGCCGACTCGGCGGACGGCGTGGCGCGCCTGTCGCGCGCAGTCACGACGCGCAAGCTTGCGCGTCCGTTGCCGGTGCTGGTCGAACTCGGCCTTGCTGGCAAACGCGCCGGCTGCCGCACTTCCGAAGGAGCGCTGGCGGTGGCGCGCGCCATCGCCGCCGCCGATGGCTTGGCGCTGGCAGGCTTCGAAGGCTACGAAGGCCTGCTGGTGACGCAGGACCGCGAGGCCGACATCCGCGCCGTGAAGGCTTTCCTGGCCGAGCTGGTCGACCTGGTGGAAACCGCCGATGGCGAAGGCCTGTTCGATGCAGCCGAAATCCTGCTGTCGGCCGGCGGCTCGTCCTATTTCGACCTGGTCGCGCGCGGTTTCCAGGGCGTCGCCGGCCTGTCGCGCCCGGTGCGCGCCGTGCTGCGCAGCGGCTGCTACCTGACCAGCGACCACGGCGGCTACAAGCGCCTGCTGGCCCAGCTCGATGCGCGCGAAGGGCACGGGGAAGAAGGCCTGCGCCCGGCGCTGGAAGTCTGGAGCATGGTCCAGTCGCGCCCCGAGCCCCACCTCGCCATCCTCACCATGGGCAAGCGCGACGCCTCCTACGACGAGGCGCTGCCGACCCCGCTGTTCACGCACCGCCCGGGCAGCGCGGAAAGCAGGCCCGCCGCGCTGCCGCCCGGCTGCAGCATCTTCAAGATGAACGACCAGCATGCCTACCTGTCGCTGCCGGAAGGCGAGATCCGCGACACCCTGCAGGTCGGCGACCTGGTCGGCTGTGGCATCGCCCACCCGTGCACGACCTTCGACAAGTGGCAGCTGCTGCTCCTGGTCGACGACGCCTATGGCGTGACCGAAGCCCTGAACACTTTTTTCTGACCGGAAAAGCCGCACACCGGAGAGTTGACAGCTTGTTAAAAGAAGTCTTGACAAGTATGCTAATGCGCAACTGTTTCCATTTCACATTGCGCCCATGGACAATTCGATTTCGCGCTTCCCCCGCTGGCTCATCCCGCTCCTGCTGGCCGTGCTGGTCGGCCTGCTCTACCTGGGTGCGCCGTCGGGGAATACCTTCTCGTGGAGCGATGCGCCGCGCCACGCCCTGAACGGCGTCTTCGTCAAGGACCTGGTCGCTGCCGCGCCCTTCCATGACCCGGCCGGCTATGCCTATTCCTACTACGCCAAGTACCCGGCGCTGACCATCCTGTTCTATCCGCCGCTGTTCTACTTCATCAGCGCACCCTTCTATGCGCTGTTCGGCGTGTCCGAGCACACCGCGCTCCTGGTAATCGGCCTGCACTACCTCGCCTTCGCCTGGGGCAGCTTGCGCCTGTTCCGCTTCTGGCTGGGGCAGTGGCAGGCCCTGGCCGCTACCGTGATGCTGGTGGCCGCTCCCGAGATCGCCTTCTGGGGCCGCCAGGTCATGCTCGAGATTCCCAGCCTGGCCTTCTCGGTCTGGAGCGCGGTCGTGTTCACGCGCTACCGGCGCGAGGGACGTCCGTCGCTGCTGTACTGGGCGCTGGTGCTGCTGGTGCTGGCCATGTACACGAAGATCACCGCCGCCTTCATGGCCGTGGTCTACCTGGCCCTCCTGGTAAGCGAGCGCCGCGGCGCGCTGCTGCGCGACCGCCACGCCTGGGGCGCCGCCATCCTGAGCCTGGTGGGGCTGGTGCCGCTGATCGTCCTGACCCTGAAGTTCGGCCAGGCCAACGTGCAGTCCGCAACCGGCATCGCCGATTCGCTGGCCTCGCGCTCGACCCTGGCCGGCTGGACCTGGTACCTGGAGCGCCTGCCCGAGCAACTGGGCTGGCCGCTGGTGATCGCCGCCGCCGTCGGCCTGGTCGTGCTGCTGGCGCGCCGCCGCATGGACGGTTTCGCCAAGGGTGACCTGCTGTTCTGGGGCCTGTGGTTCCTGTTCGGCTACCTGTTCTTCTCGGCGATCGACCTGAAGGAAGCGCGCCATTCGCTGTTCATCCTGCCGCCGGTGGTGCTGGCGGCGGTGCTGGGCTTCTCGCGCCTGCTGCCGGCGCGCGCGGCGCTTCCGGCCAGTGCCGTGCTGGCCGCGCTGGTACTGGGACAGACCGTGTTCATGCGCCCGGTGCACTACGTCGGCGGCTATGCCGAGGCGGCCGATATCGTCGCGCGCAAGGCCGCGCGCGGCACCGCGGTGCTGTTCTCCGGCTACCGCGACGGCTCCTTCGTCTTCAACATGCGTGCCCGTGAGGACCGCAGCGACCTGTCAGTGGTCCGCGCCGACAAGATCCTGCTCAACGTGGCGGTGCGGCGTGAGCTGGGCGTCAAGGAAAAGGAACTGGACGAAGCCGCCATCGCCGAGCGCATCGACGGGCTCGGCATCGAATACGTGGTGGTGCAGCCAGGGTTCTGGAACGACCTGCCGGTCATGCAGCGCTTCGAGCACGTGATCGCGTCCGACCAGTTCGAAGAGGTCGCGCGCATCAAGACCCCGGCCAACTATCCGGCACACGAGAAGGAACTGGTGGTCTACCGCAACCGCCATCCGGTCAAGGCCGGCGGCAGCCAGGAGATCGAGCTGCCGATCATCGGGCGCACCATCCCGGCGGCGAAGTAGCCTTCGGAGCCCCCTGGCGCGCCGCGGCTTCTGTCGCGGCGCGCGTGTAAGCTACAATCGGCTCCTGTCCGCCGAGAGAGCCGATTCCCATGAGCGCCACCCCGCCGTCCCTGTTCCCGCCGATCCAGCCCGTTCGCCACGGCATGCTCGCCGTCGACGAGCTGCACACGATCTACTGGGAAGAAGTCGGCAACCCCGACGGTATCCCGGTGGTGTTCCTGCACGGCGGGCCGGGCGCCGGCCTGTCGCCCCAGCACCGCCGCTTCTTCGATCCCAGCGCCTACCGCGTGATCCTGTTCGACCAGCGCGGCGCCGGCAAGTCGACTCCGCTCGGCGAGTGGCGCAACAACACCACCCAACTGCTGATCGACGACATCGAGCGCCTGCGCCAGATGTTCGGCATCTCGCAATGGCTGGTGTTCGGCGGCTCCTGGGGCTCGACCCTGGCGCTGGCCTACGGCCAGGCGCATCCGGAGCGCTGCCTCGGCTTCGTGCTACGCGGGATCTTCCTGTGCACGAAGGCGGAGGTCGACTGGTTCATCAACGGCATCCAGTGGTTCTACCCCGAGCTGTACGAAGACTTCGTGGCGCCGATTCCCATGGCCGAACGCGGCGACCTGCTCAAGGCCTATGCCGAGCGCCTGCTGTGCAGCGACCCGGAGGTTTACTGGCCGGCCGCGCGCGCCTGGAGCCGCTTCGAAGGCCGCCGCGTGTTCCTTCTGCCGCAACCGGAAGAACCCTCGTCGGATGCGCTCGACCTGGGCGTCGGCCGCCTCGAATCGCACTACATGCTGCACGGCGCCTTCCTGGACGAAGACCAACTGGTGCGCGACATCGGGCGCATTTCTCACCTGCCGGCGGTGATCGTGCAGGGCCGCTACGACGTGATCTGCCCGCCGCTGTCGGCCTGGCGCCTGCACCAGGCCTGGCCCGGCGCCAAGCTGCACATGGTGCCCGACGGCGGCCACGGCGCGCTGGAGACCGGCATCGCGCGCGCGCTGGTGAACGCGACTGAACAGTTCAAGCGCCATCGCGGCTTCGATTGAGAGCCGCGACTGCTACACTACGGACAAACAGACAACAAACGACCGTGTTCCCATGAATATCCAGATCAGCGACATCGGCCACGTCATCCAGCTGGCGATCGCGCCGGTCTTCCTGCTGACGGGCGTGGCGACCAAGCTCACCGTGCTGACCAACCGCCTGGCGCGCATCATCGACCGCACCCGCGTGCTCGAGGATCGCCTCAAGATCGGCCCCAACGCGGAATATTCGGCCGAACTCGAAACCCTGTACACCCGCTCGCACCTGATCAACACGGCGATCACCTCCAGCACCGGCTGCGGCCTGATGGTCTGCCTGGTGATCGCGATGCTGTTCCTGGGCGATACCACCAACTTGCCGCTGGACCAATACATCGCCGGACTGTTCGTGTTCGCGATGGTCGGCCTGATCAGCAGCTTCGTCTACTTCCTGCGCGAGATCCTCATCGCCTCGCGCTTCATGCGCATGCAGCACATGCTGTCGCTCCAGCAGCCGCGCGCGCGCACCACCACCGAATGAACGAGTTCTAGCATGCACGACTACCAACGTCCCCCAACCCTCCACCGCTATGCCCTGCGCAGCGAACTCGAAGCCGCGCTGCAGGGCCAGTTCCGCCTGGTGCCCGCCGGCTTCTTCCTGACCGTGTCGTTCTCGACCGTGTGGGACAAGCGCCTGTTCGACGTGCTCGGCCCGGCCGACAGCTGCCTGGTGATCCACAACACCGAACTGTTCGGCGAACGCCTGCACCGCGCCGTGCAGCGCACCTTGCCCGATTGGGCCGGCATCGATGGCCCGGTCGAGTACGGCGCGCGCTCGCGCCTTGGCGCGGCCTTCACCAAGGGCGCGGCCCAGGCCGCCGAACAGGAATGGCAGTTCGCCTGGCGCTCGATGTCGCCGAGCGCGGTCCTGCGCCCGGTGACGGTCAACATCGGCAGCATCGAAGGCTTCGCCGAACTGCGTGACCGCGAAAGCCACCTGGCCTGATCGCCGCAGCGCCGGTCGTTTAGAAACACGCCTCCACGAAATCACGGTGTAATGCCGTGATGACCTCCATCGCTTATCCGCACCTGCTCGCGCCGCTCGATCTCGGTTTCACCACCCTGAAAAACCGCGTGATCATGGGCTCGATGCACACCGGGCTCGAAGACCGCTTCTACAACTACGGCAAGCTGGCCGCGTTCTACCGCGAACGCGCGCGCGGCGGCGCCGGCCTGATCGTCACCGGCGGCATCTCGCCCAACCGCCAGGGCTGGCTGCTGCCTTTCGGCGGCACCCTGAACTTCATCGGCGACGTTCCCAACCACCGCAAGGTCACGCGTGCCGTGCACGAGGAGGGCGGCAAGATCGTGCTCCAGATCCTGCACGCGGGGCGCTACGGCTACCAGCCCTTCGTGGTCTCGGCCTCCAGCGTGAAGTCGCCGATCTCCAGGTTCCGGCCGAAGGCGCTGGACGCCGCCGGCATCGAAGCCACCATCGCGTCGTATGCGCGCTGCGCCAGGCTGGCGCAGATGGCGGGCTACGACGGCGTCGAGGTGATGGGCAGCGAAGGCTATCTGCTCAACCAGTTTCTGTGCGCGCGCACCAACCGGCGCACGGACGACTGGGGCGGTTCAATCGAGAACCGCATGCGGCTGGCCGTCGAGGTGGTGCGCCGCATCCGCGCCGCCGTCGGTCCGAACTTCATCCTGATGTACCGCCATTCGGTGCTCGACCTGGTCGATGGCGGCAATACCTGGGACGAGGTGGTGGCAGTGGCCAAGGCATTGGAAGCGGCCGGCATCACCATCCTGAACACCGGCTACGGCTGGCACGAGGCGAGGGTGCCGACCATCGTCACCTCGGTGCCGCGCGCCGCCTTCGCCGGCGTCGCGGGACGGCTGCGCGACGAGCTCACGATTCCCGTGGTGGCCTCGAACCGCATCAACATGCCGGACGACGCCGAGGCGCTGCTGGCGGGCGGCAGCGCCGACCTGGTGTCGATGGCGCGGCCCTTCCTGGCCGATGCCGACTGGGTCGCCAAGGCGGCCGGCGGGCGGGTCGACGAGATCAACACCTGCATCGCCTGCAACCAGGCCTGCCTCGACCACACTTTTTCCAACAAGCGCGCCAGCTGCCTGGTCAATCCGCGCGCCTGCCACGAGACCGAACTGGTCTACCGGCCAAGCGCCCGGCCGCGCCGCGTGGCGGTGGTGGGCGCCGGTCCGGCCGGTCTGTCGGCGGCCACGGTGGCGGCCGGACGCGGCCACCGCGTCACCCTGTTCGACGCCTCGAACAGCATCGGCGGCCAGTTCAAGGTCGCCATGCGCGTGCCCGGCAAGGAGGAATTCGCCGAGACGATCCGCTACTTCGGCCGGCAGTTGGCGCTCACTAACGTGGACCTGCGGCTGGGCCGGCGCGTGAGCCGCGAGGAGCTGCTGGCCGAAGGTTTCGACGACGTCATCGTCGCCACCGGCATCACCACGCGCCGGCCGAAGATCGCCGGCATCGACCATCCCAAGGTGCTGAACTACCTCGACGTGCTGCGCGACGGCAAGCCCGTGGGCCGGCGCGTGGCCATCATCGGCGCGGGCGGCATCGGTTTCGACATGGGCGAATTCCTGGTGCACGACCCCGCCGTGCCGCTGCCGGTGCCGGCGCCGCACTGGATGGCGGAGTGGGGCGTCGATCCGGGCTCCAGCACCCCGGGCGGCCTGGTGCCGCCGGTGAAACCGCATCCGGCGCGCGAAGTCTGGCTCCTGCAGCGCAAGACCACGCGTCCGGGCGCGGGGCTGGGCAAGACCTCGGGCTGGGTGCACCGCGCGACCCTGGTGAGGAACGGCGTGCAGATGCTGGCGGGGGTGCAGTACGAGCGCATCGACGACGCCGGGCTGCATATCACGGTCGGCGGCGAAGCGCGTTTGCTGGAAGTGGACAACGTGGTGATCTGCGCGGGGCAGGAGAGCCTGGACGAGCTGATGCCGGCGCAGCCGATCCAGGATGGGCCGCGCTTCTACAAGATCGGCGGGGCGGCGCTGGCGGCGGAGCTGGATGCGAAGCGGGCGATACGGGAGGGGGCCGAATTGGCCGCAAAGCTGTAGCGTGGGCGTCTGTAATTTCGGGCAGTGCCCGGAATTACAGACGCCCACGCGTCCACATCACGTATGAAAACCAGAGCGCGACCGTGCTCAAGCTGCTTGAACGCGTGGGCGGCGAAGCCGCCCACGCTACGGGAAGCGGCGAATTTACTTCTTGCGCACCACCACGCAGCCAATCGAATACCCGGCGCCGAACGAGCAGATCACGCCATTGGCCCCGCTCGGCAGGTCATCCTGGTACTTGTGGAACGCAATGATCGATCCCGCCGACGAGGTATTCGCGTAGGTGTCGAGAATCACCGGCGCCTCGTCGGCTGTCGCGTCGCGTCCCAGCAGGGTGCGCGCGATCAGGAGGTTCATGTTCAGGTTGGCCTGGTGCAGCCAGTAGCGCGACACGTCCTTGATCTCCAGGCCGGCGTGCCGCACGGTCTCGGCGATCATCTCGGCCGCCATCGGGCAGACTTCCTTGAACACCTTGCGGCCCTGCTGGCGGAACAGCTTGTCCGGTGCGCCGATGCCCGCCTCGTCGAAGCGGTTCATGAAGCCGAAGTTGTTGCGGATGTTGTTCGAGAACTTGGTCTTCAGTTTGCTGTCCAGGATTTCCCACTGGTGCGCGCCGGTCGCCGTCTCCGCCGCTTCCACGATCACCGCGGTGCAGGCGTCGCCGAAGATGAAGTGGCTGTCGCGGTCGCGGAAGTTCAGGTGGCCGCTGGTGATTTCCGGGTTCAGCATCAGGACGGCGCGCGCGCGGCCGCTGCGCACCGCGTCGACCGCGGTCTGGATGCCGAAGGTGGCTGAGGAACAGGCCACGTTCATGTCGAAGCCGAAGCCCTCGATGCCCAGCGCATCCTGCACCTCGACCGCCATGGCCGGGTAGGGACGCTGCATGTTGGAGCAGGCCACCAGCACCATGTCGATGTCCGCCGGCTGCTTGTTGGCGCGTGCCAGGGCCTCGCGCGCGGCGGCCACGCACATCTCGGCCTGCAGCGACACCTCTTCGTCCGCGCGCTCGGGAATGCGGGCGGTCATGCGGGTCGGGTCGAGGATGCCTTCCTTCTCCATCACGTAGCGCGACTTGATGCCGGACGCCTTCTCGATGAAGGCGCTGCTCGAGTGTTCCAGCCCGGTGGCTTCGCCGGCGGCGATCGCGGCGGCGTGTTCCTGGTTGTACAGGTCGACGTAGGCGTTATAGGCCGTCACCAGCTCGTCGTTGGAGATGGAATACGGCGGCGTAAACAGGCCGGTGCCGCTGATCACGACAGGTTTCATGTTGTGAGACTTTCAAAGGAAATAACCGGAGTTGCCCGGCAGATTCGGCGATTCTACACGCTCGTGCCGAGGGTGGGAATTGGCAGAAACGACAAGCTTGACGAGACCGCAAGCGCCCTTTATTGCGCGCGCTGGGCCAGGGTCGCGGCGGCCGGCGTCGCGCGCTTGGACAGCTGCACCTTTTCGCCCTTGAGGTGGCGCAGGGCCTGGGCCAGCTGGAAGTCGTCGGCGCTGCCGTAGTCGACCGGCTTGCGGGCGCGCGCATCGGCCCACAGGCGCATCTGCTCCTCGATGTCTTCCTGGCGCGTGGCGGCTTCTTTCTCGCGGTCGTTGGACAGGTGTCGCTCGAGGTCGGCCTCGCGCATGCGCAGCGCGTTCAGGCCGTCGCCGTCCGCCGTTTCGTCGACCGGGAAGTCGGGCAGGATGCCGCGCGCCTGGATCGAGCGTCCGGCCGGGGTGTAGTAGCGCGCCGTGGTCAGCTTGACGGCGGCGTCGTGGCCGATCGGGCGGATGGTCTGCACCGAGCCCTTGCCGAAGGTCTGGCTGCCGAGGATGGTGGCGCGCCGGTAGTCCTGCAGGGCGCCGGCCACGATTTCGGAGGCCGAGGCAGAACCGGTGTTCACCAGCACCACCATCGGCAGCTTCTTGAAGGCCGGCGGCAGCGAAGCCAGCGGATCGGCGCCGCTGCGCAGCATGTAGAACTCGGGACGGCCATAGAAGCGCTGGCGCGAGTCCGGCAGCTGGCCGTTGGTCGAGACGATCTCCGCATCCTTGGGCAGGAAGGCCGCGGCCACGCCGATCGCGCCCTGCAGCAGGCCGCCCGGGTCGTTGCGCAGGTCCAGCACCAGGCCCTTCAGGTCCGGGTTCGCGCGGTACAGCGCCTGCAGCTTGGCGGCCATGTCGTCCACGGTCGGTTCCTGGAACTGGGCGATGCGCAGCCAGGCATAGCCCGGCTCGACGATCTTCGCCTTGACGCTCTTCTGCACGATTTCGCCGCGCGCGATGGTAAAGCGCAGCGGGGCAGGGCTGTCCTTGCGCGCGATGGTGAGCGTGACCCTGGTGCCCGGCTCGCCGCGCATGCGCTTGATCGCCTCGTCGATCGGCAGGCCCTGTACCGGGTGGCCGTCGATCCGGGTGATCAGGTCGCCTTCCTTGATGCCGGCATGCCAGGCGGGCGAATCCTCGATCGGGGCGACGATCTCGATATAACCCTCGTCGCTCTCGGAAATCTCGATACCCAGGCCGACGAAGCGGCCCTCGGTGCCTTCGCGCAGCTCGCGGTAGGCGCGCGGGTCGAGGTAGGCGGAGTGCGGGTCGAGCGAGGCCACCATGCCGGAAATCGCTTCCGACAGCAGGGCCTTGTCCTCGACCGGTTCGACATAGGTGGACTTGATGACGCCGTAGACGTCGGCCAGCTGGCGCAGCTCGGCCATCGGCATGCCGGCGTCGACGGGTTTCTGGGCCAGCGCCGAAAACTGCATGGTGACCGCGACCCCGGCGATGGCGCCCAGGCCGACGAGACAGGAATTCTTGAAAGTGGAGCCCATTGGTTCACCCGGTGTGAGCGCTGCTGCCCCATGTCACACATGAGCTGGCGCAAGTCCAGTATAAACCCGAACGCACGGCGCTGCTCCGAGGCAGGCCAAAGGGCGTGTTCATGCATATAGACAACAGCTCTTGTCGAGAAGCTGTAACGGCCCGGTTGGCTTGGTAAGCAATTGTAAGAGTCGAAGCGGACGCAAGAGTGCAGTCCTATAGTCGATCTCAGTTTTTCTCTCTCTCTCCACTTTTGAAGTGGTCTTTGCCCGCGGCCCCCTCCGCGGGCTTTTTTATGTCCACTTGTTGTGACGTACCAACACATGCATATGCCGGAACGCCCGGCGGTATGTATCGAAAAGTAAAAAAGCCTCCGCGGCCGTTCCCGGTCCATGCACTGCCGCTAGAATGCCTGAAGCCCCTATCGTCGAGGACGGTGGGAGGGATGTCAGGTAAAACACTATAAGAATGAAGAAAATCGTATCGATCGCCTGCGTGGCGATGCTCGGCTCGGGACTGGCCCAGGCGAGCGGCCAGTCGACCGAAGCTGGCAAGCTCACGCAGGAGGGAAGCGCGCCGGCCAAGGCCGCGGCCTCCCAGGGGCAAGCGCCGGCGCCCGCCGGCATGCAGCAGGTGACCATCAGCGGCAGCCGCGCCAACGACACCGACCAGCGCCGCCTGTCCACCGCCGGCAAACTGGTGTTCGGCCGCGAAGAACTGGACCGCAACGGCGACAGCAACGTCGGCGACATCCTCAAGCGCCTGCCCGGCGTGACCATGGGCGGCGCCCCCGGTGGCCGCGGCGGCGGCGGCGTGCGCATGCGCGGCATGGGCAACGGCTATACCCAGATGCTGGTCAACGGCGAGCGTCCGCCGCCGGGCTTCTCGCTCGAGGCGCTGCCGCCCGACCAGGTCGAGCGCATCGAAGTGATCCGCGGCCCGGTCGCCGAGCACAGCACCCAGGCCATCGCGGGCACCATCAACATCATCCTGCGCGAAGGCTACCAGCAGAAGGACAACCAGGTCCGCCTGAGCGACAGCGTGACGCGCGGCCAGCATTCGCCCAACGTGTCCGTGGCCATTCCCGGCAAGTCGGGCAAGCTGTCCTGGCTGACCAACGTGATGGTGAGCCAGAACCGCAACGAGAACGAAAGCGAGACGTATGACCGCGTCGAGCGCCGCGACGGCACCCTCGACAGCGAGCAGCTCTTGCATGGCCGTAGCGACAACCATTCGACCGGCCTGCACGCGACCCCGCGTTTCACCTATACCTTCGATAACAAGGATACGCTGACGGTCCAGCCTTTCATCGGCATCAACCGCAGCAACAGCCGCGTCAACAACGGGGCCGAGCGCATCGCCGGTACGCCGGCCTACGCGCGCCTGGCCCAGGAGTCCGACACCGACGTCGCGTTCGTGCGCGTGATGACGAACTGGCTGCACCGCATGGAAGGCGGCGCCAAGCTCGACTTCAAGCTCAGCGGCGGCGGCATGAACAACGACAGCCGCAGCTTGCGCCGCACCTTCGGCTTCAGCGGCCAGCCGCTGCGCGTCTACAACGACGAAGGCGACACCCGCTTCCGCGGGCTGCAGAACCAGGGCAAGTACACGAAACCGGTCGGCAAGGGCCACTTGCTGGCGCTGGGCTGGGACCTGGAAGCCACCAGCCTGGACCAGACCCAGGTCTCGGAAGACGACGGCGGCCCGCTGTACGAAGAATCCGGCGCCAATCTCTCGGCCGAGCAGCGCCGCGTGGCCATGTTCGTGCAGGACGAATGGGATATCACCGAACGCTGGTCGGCCTACCTCGGCCTGCGCTGGGAAGGCATCCGCACCAGCAGCGACGGCCGCAACATCGATGTCAGGAACACCAGCCGCGTGTGGTCGCCGGTGGCGCACACCGTGTGGCGCCTGCCCGGCACCGAAAAGGACCAGGTGCGCGCCAGCGTGACGCGCAGCTACCGCGGCGCGCCGCTGAACGACATGATCGCCGCGCCGACCATCTCGGCCGACAATTCGTTTGTCCGTCCGGACCGCAGCGGCAACCCGGCCCTGAAGCCGGAACTCGCGACCGGCATCGACCTCGCCTACGAACACTACATCGGCAAGACCGGCATCGTCTCGGCCAGCGGCTTCGTGCGCCACGTGGATGACCTGATCCGCCGCGTGGTGCAGGAAACGCCGACCGCGCAAGGCCTGCGCTGGATCTCGCGCCCGGTCAACATCGGCAAGGCCAGGACCAGCGGCATCGAGCTGGAAGCCAAGTTCACCCTGGCCGACGTGATGAAGGACGCACCCAACGTCGACCTGCGCGCGAACTACAGCCGCTTCTTCTCAAGCGTGGAAGGCATCCGCGGTCCCTACAACCGTCTCGACGGCCAGGCGACCCAGACCGCCAACCTGGGCGCCGACTGGCGCCTGAAGACCAAGCCGCTGACCCTGGGCGCGAGCCTGAACTGGACCCCCGAAACCCTGGTGCAGCTGAGCGACGAGGAACTGTCGCGCGCCGGGTCCAAGCGCCAGCTCGACCTGTATGGCCTGTGGCGCTATTCCGCGAACACGCAGCTGCGCGTGTTCGGCAACAATCTGCTGGCGCAGAACTACGACACGGCGCGCACCGTCACCGTGCCCGAGGTCTACACGGCAACCCAGGCGCGTACCTACGCGACTGTCGGCGTGCGGCTGGAGCTGAAGCTCTGATGGCGCACGATACCCAGACCGGCCACAAGCCGGCCGCTTTATCAACCCAGCAATCCAAGCAACCAAGGACTATCCCGTGAAGCGAATCCTTTTGAGCACCCTGACGCTGTCCCTGATGGCAGCCTTTGCCAATGCGGCCGACAAGGCGCCGACCAAGCCGGCCGGCGCCCCGATCTCGGGCGTGGACACCCAGTACATCGACACCAGCGTGCGTCCGCAGGACGACTTCTTCACCTACCTGAACGGCAAGTGGCTGAAGGAGACCGAGATCCCGAGCGACAAGGCGAGCTGGGGCACCTTCATGAAGCTGCGCGACGACACCACGCCGCAGATCAAGGCCATCATCGAAGCCGCCCAGGCCGACAAGTCGGCCAAGGTCGGCAGCGAAACCCAGAAGATCGGCGACCTGTACGCCAGCTACATGGATGAAGCGCGCCGCGAAGCCCTGGGCACCAAGCCGCTGAACGGCGAACTGCAGAAGATCCGTACCCTGAAGGACAAGAAGGGCCTGCCGGCACTGGTGGCACGCCTAGCGAAGATCGGCGTGTCGACCCCGTACGGCATCTACGTCAGCCAGGACATGCGCAACTCGACCGAACACGTCGTGTACATCTCGCAGAGCGGCCTGGGTCTGCCGGACCGCGATTACTACCTGAAGCAGGACGACGCCAAGCTGGCTGAAGTGCGCGCCAAGTACCTGACCCACGTCGAGAAGACCCTGCTGCTCGCCGGCGAGAAGGATGCCGCAGCCCAGGCCAAGGCCATCGTCGACTTCGAGACCGAACTGGCCAAGGTGCAGTGGACCCGCGTCGAGAACCGCGACCCGGTCAAGCGCTACAACAAGATGAGCGTGGCCGACCTGGGCAAGCTGGCACCTAGCTACGACTGGAAGGCGGCGCTGGGCGCGGCCGGCATCGGCAACAAGGTCGACACCATCATCGTCAACCAGCCGAGCTACTTCCAGGGCCTGAACGAGGTGCTGGCCAAGACCGACCTGAACACCCTGAAGTCCTACTTCGAATGGCAGCTGCTGCGCGAATTCTCGCCGATGCTGTCGAAAGCGTTCGTCGACCAGAGCTTCTCGTTCTACGGCACCGCGCTGTCGGGCGTGACCGAACAGGCCCCGCTGTGGAAGCGCGGCGTGGGCGCGGTCGAAGGCGCGCTGGGCGAAGCCGTCGGCAAGCTGTACGTGAAGGAACACTTCCCGGCCGAGCGCAAGGCGCGCATGGAAGAGCTGGTGAAGAACCTGGTCAATGCCTACGGCCAGTCGATCGACAACCTCGAGTGGATGAGCCCGACCACCAAGAAGGAAGCCCGCGCCAAGCTGGCCAAGTTCACCCCGAAGATCGGCTACCCGGACAAGTGGCGCGACTACTCGTCGCTGACCATCAAGCGTGACGACCTGGTCGGCAACGCGATGCGCACCGCGACCTACCGCTACAACTACCAGCTGAACAAGCTGGGCAAGCCGGTCGACCGCACCGAATGGGGCATGACGCCGCAGACCGTGAACGCCTACTACCGCAGCACGACCAACGAGATCGTGTTCCCGGCCGCGATCCTGCAGCCGCCGTTCTTCGACATGCGCGCCGACGACGCCGTCAACTACGGCGCGATCGGCGCCGTGATCGGCCACGAGATCGGCCACGGCTTCGACGACAAGGGCAGCCAGTCGGACGGCGACGGCAACCTGCGCGACTGGTGGACCGATGCGGACCGCGCCGCCTTCAAGGCCCGCACCGACAGGCTGGTCAAGCAGTTCAACGGCTTCTCGCCGCTGCCGGGCTATAACGTCAACGGCGAACTGACCCTGGGCGAGAACATCGGCGACAACGCCGGCCTGTCGATCGCCTACAAGGCCTACAAGCTGTCGCTGCACGGCCAGCCGGCCCCGGTGATCGACGGCCTGACCGGCGACCAGCGCTTCTTCATGGGCTTCGGCCAGGTGTGGCGCTCGAAGATGCGCGAAGCCCAGCAGATCAACCAGGTGAAGACCGACCCGCACTCGCCGGGCCAGTTCCGCGCCAACGGCACCGTGATGAACATGCCGGAGTTCTACGAGGCCTTCGGCGTGAAACCGGGCGACAAGATGTACCTGGCGCCGCAGGACCGCGTGCTGATCTGGTAATCCAGCCTTGAACGACGGGCCGGCGGCGCAAGCCCCCGGCCCGTTTCCCTTTTTTGCCAATAACAATACGATTCACGGAGAGACCAATGAAACGACATATCCTGAGCGCCGCGGCGCTCATGCTGGCAGCCTCGCTGGCGCATGCCGAAGCCGGCAACAGCGCCGCCAAGAGCGCCGGCGGCAAGGCCAAGCCCCTGTCCGCCGGCATCGCCCTCGAATACGTCGAGCCGGGCGTGCGCGCCCAGGACGACTTCTTCGAACACCTGAACGGCAAGTGGCTCAAGACCGTCGAGATCCCGGCCGACAAGTCGAGCTGGGGCGCCTTCCACAAGCTGCATGAGGACACCCAGCCGCAGCTGCGCGCCATCATCGAGAAGTCAAGCGCCGCCAAGGGCGCCCGCGCCGGCTCGGAAGAGCAGCTGATCGGCGACTTCTTCGCCAGCTACATGGACGAAGCACGCCTCGAGAAGCTGGGCATCGCCCCGCTCAAGGGCGAGCTGGCGAAACTGGCCGCCCTCAAGGACAAGGCCGAACTGCCGGCCACCTTTGCCCGCCTGGGCCGCCTGGGCGCGACCACGCCCTTCGGCTTCTACATCCACCAGGACGCCAAGGATTCGACCAAGTACGTGGCCGACCTGTACCAGGGCGGCCTGGGCATGCCGGACCGCGACTACTACCTGAAGCTGGACGACGCCAAGATGGCCGGCATCCGCGCCAAGTACCAGCAGCACGTCGAGAAGATGCTGGCCCTGTCGGGCGACGCCAACGCGGCGGCGAATGCGAAAGCAATCGTCGACCTGGAAACCGAACTGGCCAAGGTGCAGTGGACCAAGGTCGAGAACCGCGACCCGATCAAGACCTACAACAAGGTCGAACTGTCGAAACTGGCCGAACTGGCGCCGGGCTATGCCTGGGACGCCTGGCTGAAGGAAGCCGGCATCGCCGGCAAGACCGATTACGTGATCGTGAGCCAGCCGAGCTACCTGAAGGGCATGGCCGAGATCGTGAACCGCGTGCCGCTCGAGACCTGGAAGGTCTACCTGCAGCTGCACCTGGTCAACGACTACGCCGGCTACCTGTCAAAGGCCTTCGTCGACCAGCGCTTCGCCTTCCACGGCACCACGCTGTCGGGTACGCCGCAGCTGGAGCCGCGCTGGAAGCGCGGCGTGTCGACCGTCGAGGGTTCGCTGGGCGACGCGGTGGGCAAGCTGTACGTGAAGGAGCACTTCCCGGCCGAGCGCAAGGCGCGCATGGAAGTCCTGGTGAAGAACCTGCTCGAAGCCTATCGCACGTCGATCGACACCCTGGACTGGATGAGCCCTGCCACCAAGAAGGAAGCCAAGGCCAAGCTGGCCAAGTTCACCCCGAAGATCGGCTATCCGAACAAGTGGAAGGATTATTCGGCGCTCGTCGTCAAGCGCGACGACCTGCTGGGCAACGTGATGCGTTCGCGCGAAGTGGAGTACAACCGCGAGCTGAACAAGCTGGGCAAGCCGATCGACCGCGACGAATGGGGCATGACGCCGCAGACCATCAACGCCTACTACAACCCGGAACTGAACGAGATCGTGTTCCCGGCCGCGATCCTGCAGCCGCCGTTCTTCGATGCGAAGGCCGACGACGCGGTGAACTACGGCGGCATCGGCGCCGTGATCGGCCACGAGATCAGCCACGGCTTCGACGACCAGGGTTCGCAGTACGACGGCGACGGCAACATGCGCAACTGGTGGACCGAGGAAGACGGCAAGAAGTTCGCCGAGAAGACCAAGGTCCTGGTGCAGCAGTACGCCAGCTACAGCCCGCTGCCGGGCTACAACGTCAACGGCGAACTGACCCTGGGCGAGAACATCGGCGACAACTCGGGCCTGGCGATCGCCTATAAAGCCTACAAGCTGTCCCTGAAGGGCAAGCCGGCGCCGGTCATCAACGGCCTCACCGGCGACCAGCGTTTCTACATGGGCTGGGGCCAGGTGTGGCGCGCGAAGATGCGCGAACCGGCGCAGATCAACCAGGTCAAGACCGACCCGCACTCGCCGGCCCAGTTCCGCGCCAACGGCACGCTGAAGAACCAGCCGGGCTTCTACGAAGCCTTCGGCGTGAAGGAAGGGGACAAGATGTACCTGGCGCCGAAGGATCGCGTCATCATCTGGTGACCATGATGTCCTGCTGAGATGAAAAAGGGCCGCGAGAAATCGCTGCCCTTTTCATTGGGCAGTCCGGCGCGGCAGGGTATCAGCCGAAAACGCTGGAGAAGCTGCAAGACTTCGCCACGCCGTATGCCGGATCGCCGAAGATGGCGTTCGTGCACTGGACCAGGCCGGTCACGACTTTCGACACATAGCTGGTGCCGGCGCCGTAACGGACTTCACGGGTACCGGACACGGCGCAGGTGCCACCTTCCTTGGCGCATTCGGTCCAGGTGGGGGCGACAGGCGCCGTCGCCGTAGCGGCGTAGCTACACGACTTGACCACGCCCGGCGCCGGATCGCCGAACACGGAGTTCGAGCAGGCGATCGAACCGGTTGCCGTCTTGGTGACGAAAGCGGTCGGGGTGCCATAGCGGATCAGGAGCGTTCCGTTGAACGAGCAGGTGCCGCCTTCAAATGCGCAGGCCACCCAGGTTGTCGGCGTCGGAGTCGGCGTCGGCGTTGGGGCCGGAGCCGGCGTTGGGGCCGGAGCCGGCGTCGGCGCCGGGGTCGTGGTGCTGGAATAGCTGCAGGACTTGACGACACCCGGGGCCGGATCGCCGAATACCGCATTCGAGCAGGTGATCGAACCGCTTGCGGTCCGGGTGACCCAGGCACTGCCCGCACCATAGCGGACCATGGCGCTACCCTGGAAGGTGCAGACACCGTTTTCCACAGCGCAGTTGGTCCACGTGCTGGGCGTCGGGACCGGCGCTGGCGCCGTGGTAGTCGCGCTCGCCTCGTAGGCGCCGATGTCGAGTGCCCTTGTGGTCGGACGGAACTCGTTCATGGCGGTATGTTTGTATTGCGCGACCGGAGCCAGGGACACGCCGGCGGCCGAGGTACCCGGCGCGGAGCCGGCATCGATCACCATTGGATTGGCGGTCGGACGCAGGTCGTAGCCGGCACGGTTCACGAAGCCGGGGGAAGCGGAGCGGAAATTGGTCTTCTCAACCATGCTGGCCTGGGTCGACAAGGTACCCGTGCCCGCAAAAATATTGTTCTGAACCAAAGCCGGCTTGGTCACGCCACTGCCGATGAACAGGAAAGTGCCGCGGGCGCTATCGTCGTTCAGGAAGGTATTGTTGACCACGTAAAGGTCGTGGCCGGGATTGCTCGCACCCTCCTCGCCATAAGCGAGCATCGCTGGATTGCTGTTCGAGGCGGGCTGCTGGATGACGTTGCCGATGACGTAAGAGGTACCGGCGTTCGGCAGGTTGATCTCGTAGCTGGGCTTGCCGCTGCCGGCCTGGCCGTCCGGCAGGCTCGAGAAGCGGTTGTACGCGATCGTGTTGACGCGGGCGCGCGACTTCAGGTTATGGCCGACATTCGCATCGTGCGAGAAGTTGTAGCGGAAAGTCAGGCTGGCGACGTTGCCGATGTACAGATTGTGGGTATAGCCGGCGCCATCGCCGTTGCGGGCGAACTCGCTGTTTTCGATCAGAATATTGCTGTTGGTGACCGCATTAGCCAGGATACCGTTTTCGTTGTCATGCAGGAACGAAGAGCGCAGGGTGAAATTGACGCCTTCCAGACGCAGCGCAGCGCCATTCCGGTCAGGCACCTTGGCACCAAACATCTCGACATTGTCGACAACGATGTTGTTGCCGCTTACGACCCAGATGCCCTTGCCGCCTGCATTGCGTCCAGCCGCATCGATTTTCGGGCGGCCGTTGACACCGCGAATCGTCAGATCGCTGGCTACGATACTGCAGACGTCGCCCGTGTAGGTCGTATTCCCTTGGATTTCGACGATATCGCCTGCCTTGGCAGCGGCGAATGCGCTGCAAGGCGCGGCATAGGACTTGCCCGGACCGACTGCAAGGGTAGCAGCCATGCTGGGTGAAAGGACAATCGCACCTGCACTGAGAAGCGCGGTACTGATCAGGAGATGACAAGCTTGACGCATCGATATGCCTTTTTCAAAGTATAAGAAATTGTGTCAACAAAACATTTCTCGCGACACATTTCCTACCAGCATATACGATACGAATCGTAAAATCACGTTACCAATTGTAACTGAGAGAGTTAACTTTTAGGCTATATGGGAATGATCAAATACAGATTTTCGTAACAAAACAGCAATAAATTTCTACTGAACTAATAGCAGAATATTCACACGGTAACTGTGGCTCAATGGTCAGCTATGCTTCTCGTGCCGAATTTGTCTTCGCCGGCCGCATCACGGGCGGATGGTCGAACGCCTGAAAAACTTTTGCGAAGGCATGTCGACCACGTGATGCAGAAGAACGGACAACAAGAATACGACCACGAAAGATAGCCAAACGTAGAGCTGGTTGACATGATGGAGATCCGACACGAACAACGCTTTCAACAGGTCGTAGACCAGGTAGTGGACCATGTAGGTAGAATACGAAATCTCTCCGAGATAAACCAGTGCGGGCGTGGAGAGCAGGCGTGTGGCCCATGACGCCGTCGTGCTCAGATAGGCGATCAGGAGTGCGAAAGCGGTGGGGATGATGGCGTGATCCGGCAGGGAGCTGGCGATGTACAAGATGCCCAGTACGAGCAGGCATGCCAGGAATCCGCCACGGTACCGTTCCAGGAAACCACGATGGTTGACGTAGAGGGAACCGACCATTACGCCCATCAGGAATTCGAGCATGGTGCGTATCAACGCCATTCGAGGAATTTCTGCGCCTAATGAGTGCACGTTGTTGATGGCATAGATCAGGTGCAGAAGAAAGGCTACGGCCAGGAGGGTCGCCACATGCAGGCCGATGCCGCCACGTATTTTGCGCAGGCCATATGCCATGAGCGGAAAGAACAGATACACGAACCATTCCGAACTGATCGACCACGAAGGGACATTCCAGGTCAAGTCGCTACCCACCCACATGTGGACAAGGAACATGCTTTGGAAAAAAGTGCTCCAGGTGTAGCTGCCCGGCGCTGTTCCGCTGCTCGAGAACAGATAAAAGGCGATAAATAATGCCAGATAACCCCCTAACATCACAAAATGGAGGGGATAGATGCGTGTAAAGCGGTGCCAGTAAAACCTTCCGATACTGTGCGGAAAACCCCCGGACAAGGACTGGTGATAACCAAGGAAAATGACAAATCCACTCAACAAGAAAAACAGATCGACAGCCAGGTAGCCGTGCAGCAGGAAATGGATGACCGGGCGCGGAAGGGAATCTCCCATCAGCGTGAGCGAGTGGAAAATCACGACCCACCATGCGCATATGCCACGCAGGCCGGCAAGTTGATTGAGCTTCATTTCAGGACTTCTTTCTGCTTTGACTTTGCTGCTTTTTCTACCCGGGCACTATATTGATCGATTGCGATCGTCAAGCTGATCATGTAAAAGATGAACGGCTGGTATGCGATGCCGATAAAGGAGCCACCGGCAAGAAACACGATGATTGACAAAGTCAACGCGTCGGCCAGCGATACCACCCATGCCATCCCGGCATGATCTTTCCATTTCTTTTTTAAACTGCGCAGTTTAAGTAAAGAAATGACGATCGCCGAGAAATACATTAGGAATCCGATAAAGCCTTGCTCACCCATCACTTCGAAATAAACGCTGTGAAACGCGAGACCGCGCATGACGCCCGCTGGCACATACCGCACCGTGCCATCTTCCAACACTCCTGCAATGCCGCTCAACCGGTAGGCATCGAAGCCCCCTCCAAACGGATGGGTCAGCGCAAAATCAAAGGTCCATTTCCATACTGCAATGCGACCCATTGCAGAAGAATCCTGGTTATAGTTCTCAATGGTGGACATGCGCGAGCCCCATGGGGTTGATGCCAGGTCGATATTTGCCACGACAATGGCGACAACAACCGCACCAGCCAGCCACCAGAAGCGCCTTTTCGATTTCAACACACTGAATACGTAAAGTACGCCTAACGAGATCAGCCCGGTACGCGCCGCAGTGCCGATGATCGCCGCGACTGCAGTTACGATCATCCCCAGGAACAGGATGTCGGTGAGCCAGGACCGGGGAAGCACTAGTGAGTTGCGCATGCAGTGCATAATCAACGGAATCATCATGGCGCATACCGCCGCCAGCGTGCTTCCTTCGGCAAGTCCCGTATTTTCGCCGCCCATGACTGCCAATACACCGTAGCCCCCGCCGCCCAGCATGGTTTTGATTCCAGCAGAGAAAAAAATGGTTGCAGTAGAAAAGACGAAGATCAGGATGAACGCGTCTATTTGAACGCGGGATCGAAAAATAAATGGAATCAGGACGGCAAAGACGAGCACCTTGATGACCCAGTCCCACTTCACCCATGCCGAGGGCACGATCGATAACCATGAAGTGAGCGTTATCCACAAGGCCAGGCATGAAAGTAGCCCCAGCAATACCCCGAACTTCGGAGGAGACTTCCTGTCGGTGCCGAAGAACTGCATGAGCATGACCAGGGCCGCAATCATGGACAAGGGCAAGCCCCTGATGATCGAATAGGCGATCAGCTGCGGTTTGACGATATCGACCCATACAAAACCCAGGGCAGCGCCAAATGCTGCGGAGAAGCCCATCAGCATCAAGCCGAGAAATATGGCCGATAAAAAAAGACTTTGCATGCTTACATTCGATACGTGACAGACAGCCGGCCAAGCGGCGGACTTGGCGGGAAATGGTAGTGGGGACGCAGCAGGCGGGTGTTACCGGCGTGGCCTACGTGGCGAAGACGACTCTTTTTTCTCCGTGCCGTCTGAAAACCACGGGATCTGTTTGTCCAGCTTAACGGCGCGTAAGACAGTGTAGAACACGAGCGAACCAAAAATCAGAAGTGCTAAGTTGTCAATCATAAAACACCAGGGGTACGCATTGCTTGTAGAGAAGCCAGGACCGGTACTTGAGCGGAGCCGGCTCAGGGAGCTGGAGTGATGAACACTAGAATAACACGTGAGCTGAAGCAATAGCGTGACGGTAGGCATCACGGGAATCGACACATCCATGCAGGATGTCGGCCGCAAGGCGCTCATCCGACAGGCGAGCGAGGAAATTGTCACGATCGGCCGGCAGGAAGGGCAGAACGGACAAAAAAAAAGACCCGGTCGAAGACCGGGTCTTGAGCGAGGATGCAGCCACACGATCGTGACTGCATCCGGCCATCCTGATAACCGTCTCCGTTAGCGGGGGACGATGGCGAATTGGGGAGAAATGCTGAAGTCCGGCTTTACCTTGCGCGCTTGGAACATGTCCCAAGCTTTCTTGCCATCAGCTCCACCAACACTTGCTGCATAGGACAGGGCCGGCTGCATGATGGTCGGCTGACCTTCAATGGAGGCCGCGAGACCGGCGATCTCTCCGTCTTTCAGCCCTGCAAGTTTCAGCATGCTTGCGCTGTTGCAGTCCAGGCCCAGCATATCCGGATGGTTGACGGCATAGGTTTTCGCGTAATTCGCATAGACCGGGCTGCCTTCGCTGTCGCGTACTTTGGTAGCGTAGTCGGCGCTGAACAGCCAGCACGTACCCGTAGCCGTCATACGGTCGATCGGGAAGCGAGCCTTGATCTTGAGGATCTGCTCAGCCTTGGTAAATCCCAGTTCGAGCGCGTGGCCCATTACCGACGTGAAGAAGTCGTCCTGCCACGGTGCGATACCCGTATTATTCGCATAAGACATCGCGAAGCCATTGGTCAAAACGCCCAGCCCATTGGCATAGGCACCGCCTGCACCATAGTTCTGATTGAACCAGTTGAGGTTATCGTCAACGAATTTGTTGAAATGGCTCTTCAACGGATGGTTGTCAGGCGTAATGTAGGCCGTTTCCACCATCGTGCGCAGCGTCCACGCTTGGCCACGGACCTGGTCGCTCACGACGAGGGCCTTGTCGTACTGGCGGTAGCCAGGATGCGATGCAACATTATTCCAGCTTGCCCAGAACTGCAGCTCTTCCAGATAGTAGTAGTCGCCGGTGATCAGGTAAGGAACATAAGCGAAGTTGGGCTGGTGCGCCGTGTCCGGAGTGTACGGCGTGTCGCAGAGGCCGGCGCCGGCACATCCCGGAAATGCTTCGTACTGATTCGTTTTTGGATTCCACGAATCGGTCGAACGGGCCGTGGCGGTCATCGCCGGATAGTCAACCAGGCTGACGGGGAAGCCGGTTTTCTTGTCGCGCAGGTGGGTAGGCCAGCTGCCAGCCAGGTCAGCAGTTCCCAGGGTGATATCACGCGCACGCTTGTCCATGCTCAGCAGATAAGAGGCAGCCCAGCCCGGCAGCAGACCGATATCGTTGCGGCCACCAGTCATCGGCATGTAGCCCGAGGCTGCGCCGACCGACATCGGTTCATTGCCCGCGCTGGTCCACTGAGTCTTATAGCCGTTTAAGGTTTGTTCCGAAATGCTGATCGACTGGTCGTAGTTCGGCACGGCGCGACTTGCGATCAGATAACCGACGTTGTGCTTGACGTTGACTGCGGGCTCAGCAGTACCCCACCATGCGAGTTTGCGCCAGCGGGCGTGATGGTAGTGGTTCAGGCCTGCCTTGGAGTAGACCGTCTGGCCGCCAACCACCAGACTGGCGTCATAGGTGAAATTGCGGGGATTCGGCTCGTACGCCCAGTTGTTCTCGACCGCCACGTCGACACGTGCTTTTCGCACGCCCGGATACCAGCGGATCGCGAAGCGGGCGGTAAGGTGCGGGTGCTGCACGCCGGTGCTGCTGGTCAGCGGGGCCCAGACCTGCCATTCGTTGGCATTGGCGCCTTCGAGCCAGGTCGTGGACTTGCCTGCCTTGATCAACTCATCGGCCGAGGCGGTATAGCGTACGCCATCGATCGTCGCAGTGAACGATGCGGTGAAACCGGCGTTGATCAGGCTGGCGCTTGCGGCCGCGCTGCTGGCGGCTGCGGTCGTCCGGCTCATCGTCATCGTGCGCACTTCGCCCGCGTTCAAGCTGGGCAGCACGGCGGAGATGATGGCGTGGCGTACCGAACCATCGGCATGCTTTGCCTTGACGTCGACCTGCAAGGGGACGGTGACACCCGTGTCGAGACGGCCGACCAGCGATACGTTCGCCCCCAGGTTGCCAGGTGCGAAGACTTGCCCGAAAGTCACTGGAACATTGGTCTGGCCGACTGTCGAGGTGCTTTCGAAGCGGATGTCGGTGACGATGCCGGTGGTCGCCGACGCATTGTTGGTGGTGTTTGCCGTGGAACGGCTCTGGGGCACATAAGTAGAAGTGCTGCCGAGGCTCATCAGCCCGGTGCCTGCCATTGTGCCCGACTTGCCCGCGGCTTGATCGTCAAGCGCAGTACCGCCGCAAGCTGCGAGGGTAGCGCCGAGCAAAATGGTAGAGGCGGTACGTGTAGTCAGGGAAGCAATTGCAATTTTCATCAGGTATCTCTCAGGAGTGCTGGAACTAAGAAGTGTTCCGTACAGCTCCTAAGATTACGCCAAAGAAAAATAAATTCCCAGAGGAACGACAATTTCTGTTCAGAATTTCGTCCAGATACAACACAAAATTATGCGCTTCGTAACAAATATTATTTGGTAGCAATCGTTTGCGCGGCTATTTTTGCTAAGCTTTTTAACAATTGCAAGTTTCTCTAAGGAATTTTTAACGTTGCTTGAAACCGCTTAAACTAAGCAAAATTATTTCGCTGCGGCAACCATAAAGTCCACTGCGGCTTTCACCTCGGCATCTGGAGCCGTCGAACCGCCCTTGGGCGGCATCACGCCGTTCTTACCCTGGAAGCCTTTGATGGCATGTTCATAGAGCACTGCATTGCCTTGGGCGAGGCGGGCCGACCAGGCCGCTTTGTCACCGAACTTGGGGGCGCCGGCAATTCCGGCGCCGTGGCAGGCGACGCACGCGCTGTTATATAAGGTCTTGCCGGCCTCGGCGCCGCCAGCCTGGGCGGTCGCGACAGGAGCAGGAGCGGCCGCAGGCGGCTGGGCGCCGCTTGCCGCGGATGCGGCAGGCGCTGCAGGTGCCGCATCGGATGCGGTTGCCGGGGCTGCCGGCTGCGGTGCCGGCGCTGCCGGTTCCTTGAACGATGCGCCGCTCTTGTTGGTCATGTAGACGACTGCGCGCGCGACTTCGAGGTCGTCGAGATCCGGATTGCCGCCTTTGGCGGGCATGGCGCGAATACCGCCGATCGCATGCTTGACAAGGGTCTCGTAGCCTTGTGCCAGACGCGCGCTCCATGCGCCGTTATCGCCCAGCTTGGGTGCGCCTGCCGCGCCACTGTCGTGACAGGCGGCGCACACGGCTGCATACACCGCATTGCCGGCCTGGAGCACGCGCGGCGCGTTGGCGTCAACCAGCGTAAAACCTTCTGCGGCGACGGGACGCACGCGGCTGGCAACGGCTTCAGGGCTCTGGCTGTTGGTGCCGGCGCCGGTGAGACGATCATTGGTGGCGAAAATCACGAGCAGGATGATGCCGATGACGATAACCAGGAAAAATCCTGCAACAGCTGCTATCAGCTGCTTCGGGGTCCTGATCAGGGATTGGTGTTCATTATGTGCGTCGCTCATGATTTCCTTAATTCAATTAAAAAAACCTGCCACTCTTGCATCTCAGCCAATTCAATTTTGCAAATTCTGCTGAACGGCCGATTATAGCCATAAAGCTTCCGTAGTGTAATGAAATTCTGTCGAGCAAGACTCTTCCCATGGACGCCATGGGGGAAAGCCTGTATCCTTCTGCTCACTTCATCCTTCATGCGGCTGTAGCTCAGTGGATAGAGTATTGGCCTCCGAAGCCAAGGGTCGTGGGTTCGATCCCCGCCAGCCGCGCCATCCCTCCTTGTCGCACGCCATTTGGCCTCTGCCGTCTCCCTGCTTTTCCCTGTTGATGTAAATCTGCAACCTTCTCATCTGTACGGCGGGCCCGGGCGAACATACCCCTGCTGCTGCCGATCGCCATTCTTTCATCTTGAAAGCCCCCTGTTTGACCGCTGCGATCGTCTTGTCCAGCACGTCGTGACAGGCGCATGGGGGGGCGCGCACGGATCGGAAAGCCGTGCTCGGTTTTACAAAGTATGTCAAACTAGCAACGGTATCTCAACCTTAATTGCGTATGGACAACGTTATGCCCGCCGTGCCTCGACTGATCGCCTTTTACCTCCCTCAATACCATCCGGTGCCTGAAAACGACGTTTTCTGGGGCAAAGGGTTTACTGAGTGGACGAATACGGCCAAAGCCCGGCGCAGGTTCCCCGGCCATTACCAGCCCCACGTGCCGGCCGATCTCGGTTTCTACGACCTGCGTGTCGCGGAGACCCGGCAGGCGCAGGCCGACATGGCCCGGCAGTACGGTATCGAAGGTTTCTGCTATTACCATTACTGGTTCGGTAACGGCAAGCGCATCCTCGAGCGCCCATTTGCCGAAGTCCTGGCATCGGGAGAGCCCGATTTTCCTTTCTGCCTGTGCTGGGCGAATGAGACCTGGAGCGGGGTGTGGCACGGGGCAGAGAACCGTATCCTGATCGAGCAGACCTACCCCGGTGCGGAAGACGACCAGCGGCACTTCGACGAATTGCTGCCGGCCTTTCAGGACCGACGCTACATGAAGGTCGACGGCAAGCCGATCTTCGCCGTCTATCGCCCTTTCAAAATGAACGATCCGAAGGCGACGATCGCACGCTGGCGCGCCATGGCCGCCAAAGCCGGACTGCCGGGTATCTATTTTGTGGGTGTGTACAGCGCTGGTCAGCCCCAGCCGGAAGACCATGGCTTCGATGCATCGATCTACAACGCCAATGCGCCGTTGCGGTCCTGGGGAAGCTGGAAGCAGCCGGTTACGCTGATCAAGAACGCGGTATTGCGCCGCCTCGGCGTGCCGACGACACACGACTATGCCTCGGCCATCAAGTATTTCCTGCCGGACGCACTTCCTTCCACATGCTTCCCTTCAGTGATCAACGGCTGGGACAACACGCCACGTAGCGGCGAACGTGGTCTGGTGCTCACGAATGCTACGCCGCAATTGTATGGGCGTGCCTTGAAGAAGGCTTTCGATTTGACGCGTGATCGCGACAATGGACCGGATGGGCGTCTCGTGTTCCTGAAATCGTGGAACGAATGGGCGGAAGGAAACCATCTGGAACCGGACCTGAAATATGGACACCAGTATCTGGAAGCGGTGGCAGGCGAGCTGAAAAGCGAGTGCGACCGCCTCGGCCAGCATCCGGCGCCGGCAGAGATGGCGCGCGCCGCTTGAGCTCACGCTAGAAGGAGAGCGGCCGCCGGCTCCCATGGATGCGAGACAGCCGGGCAGCCACGCAGCCGTACGGGTTTCGTCATTCGCCGGATCAGGCTAGGGTGGATCCTGTCGACTCACGCCCGTGCGGTCTCGACGACAAACCCATCGGCGTTTACAGGCATGCAATGCATTTCAGCAATATTTATTGATCTGGGCTATCACAGGTAGCCGCACGATTCATTCTGTTGAAAACTTGTAATTCAAGAAATGCTAAGATTGCCTGACCGATAAGGATGAGCAGGACGCTTGCCGGATGGTATTTTCGTATCATTTAGACATCGGTCGGGGCGCAATGTTGTTACCGTTAGACAAATTTTCACGGTAAAGTTGAGTGAACTTATGCATGTATGCTACACTGAAAGTTAGCATAATTGCAAAAATGAATTCTTTGGCGGAACGCAATATGAAAGCGGACGAAGTCGTCGCAGTAGTAGGGCTGGGTTACGTCGGATTGCCTTTGGCAGTAGAGTTCGGCAAGAAGGGGCGTACGCTAGGCTTTGACCTGTCGCGCGCCAAAATTGACAATTACAAGAATTTTATCGACCCGACGGGTGAGGTATCGTCGGATGCGTTGCGTGCTGCGCAGTACCTCGAGGTCAGCGATGATCCGTCGGTCCTGGCCGAGGCAGACTATATTATCGTCGCCGTGCCGACTCCCGTCGACCTGGCGCATAACCCCGACTTCGGGCCGCTGATCGGCGCCAGCAAATCCGTCGGCGCCCACATGAAGCGTGGCGCCATTGTCGTGTACGAGTCGACCGTCTATCCGGGTGCGACCGAAGAAGTCTGCATTCCCATCCTGGAACGCGAGTCGGGCCTGGCATGGAAGCAGGATTTCCATGTCGGCTTTTCTCCGGAACGCATCAACCCGGGCGACAAGGAGCACACCCTTACCTCGATCCTGAAGGTGGTGTCCGGGGACGACGACACGTCGCTGGAACGTATTGCCCGCCTGTACGAAACGGTGGTGGAAGCCGGTGTTTACCGCGCCTCCAGCATCAAGGTCGCGGAGGCTGCGAAAGTCATCGAAAATACCCAGCGCGACCTGAACATCGCACTGATGAACGAATTGGCGATCATCTTCGACAAGATCGGCATCGATACGCTCGAGGTCCTGAAGGCGGCCGGCACCAAGTGGAACTTCCTGCCGTTCCGGCCGGGTCTGGTCGGCGGCCATTGCATCGGCGTCGATCCTTATTACCTGACCTACAAGGCCGACATGCTGGGCTACCATCCGCAAGTGATCCTTGCCGGGCGCCGCATCAATGACGGCATGGCCAAGTTCGTCGCGGAGAAGACCGTCAAATCGATGATCTCGTCGGGCTTTCACGTGAAGGGCTCGAAGGTCAACGTGGTCGGCCTGACGTTCAAGGAGAACTGCCCGGACCTGCGCAATTCGAAGGTGGCCGACATCGTGCGGGAACTGGAGAGCTACGGGGTCGAGGTGCATGTCTTCGACCCGGTGGCCGACGCGGCGGATGCCCAGCACGAGTATGGCATCAAGCTTGAAAGCTGGGACAGCCTGCCGCAGGCGGATGCCGTGGTGGTGGCGGTCCCGCACAAGGAAGTGCTGAGCCTGTCGTTGGCGGCGTTCCAGTCCAAGCTCAACGAAGGGGGCTGCTTCATCGACGTCAAATCGCAGTTCGAACCCAAGGCCCTGCGGGAAGCCGGTTATTGTGTCTGGCGCCTGTAACTGGCGCATGTCAATTTGATTCAGAAAGCGGAAAGTGACGAAGTTCCAGGAACTTGAACAACACCTGCTGCGCCATCGCTACCACTGGCTCGTGACCGGTGCGGCAGGGTTCATCGGTTCGAACCTCGCGGAAGCCCTGCTGCGGCTCGGCCAACGGGTTACCGGGCTGGACAACTTCGCAACCGGCCATCGCCACAACCTGGATCTCGTGCGCGAAAGCGTGGGCGAACAAGCCTGGTCGCGCTTCGACTTCCTGGAAGCCGATATCCGCAATCCAGCCGATTGCGCCCGTGCCTGTACCGATGGCGCGACCGGTTCCGGCGTCGATTTCGTGCTGCACCAGGCCGCCCTGGGTTCGGTGTCGCGTTCGATCGACGATCCGGTGGCAACCAACGAAAACAACGTGACGGGTTTTCTCAACATGCTGGTCGCGGCGCGCGACGCGAAGGTCAGGCGTTTCGTGTATGCGGCGTCGAGCTCTACCTACGGCGATCATCCCGACCTGCCCAAGGTGGAAGAGCGCATCGGTCATCCATTGTCGCCTTATGCGGTAACCAAGTACGTCAATGAGCTGTACGCCGACGTGTTCGGACGCACCTATGGCACGCAATCCATCGGCCTACGCTATTTCAATGTGTTCGGACCGCGCCAGGACCCGAACGGCGCCTACGCCGCGGTCATTCCGCAGTGGGTGGCGGCGCTGATCCGTAACGACGCTTTGCGCATCAACGGGGACGGTGAGACCAGTCGCGATTTCTGCTATATCGATAATGTTGTACAAGCAAATATACTGTCGGCGCTGGCAGGAAGCGACGCCGTCAACCAGGTGTATAACATTGCCGTGAGTGAAAGTACTAGCCTGAACGACCTGTACCGCATGATGCGCAGCCTGCTGCAGGAACGGTTTCCGCACCTGGATACCCACCGGCCGCAGTACGTCGACTTCCGTCGCGGCGACGTCCGTCATTCCCTGGCCGATATCGGCAAGGCGGAGCGCTTGCTGGGCTACCAGCCGACGCACCGCGTCGGCGAAGGATTGCAAAAGGCGATGGATTGGTATGTCCGCCACCTTGCACCATCGAAAAATACCAATGCCTAAACAAATAAGTAATAAAAATCTCGGGGGCTACCGTGTTTCGGATCTCTAACCACTACGTATCCAAGATCGTCTTCCTGCTGTTGTTCGTCGAAGTGCTGGTGCTGCTGGGGGCAGCCTATATCGGCGCGGCGGTCCGCATGCTGGAATTCGGCGATGCCGCCACCGCTGCCCATCTCGACCATTTCTTCACCTCCGCGGTGGCGTTCACGGTGGCAATCATCTTCAGCATGAGCGCGATGGGCATGTACCAGCTCGACTACGACGAGGGCCTGCGCCATCCCTTTTTCATGAAGCTCATGCCGTCTTTCCTGATGGGCTTTGCGATCCTGGCGCTGGTGTTCTACATGGCCCCGGAACTGTCGTTCGGCCGCGGTACCATGGCCCTGGTGTTCGTGCTGGCCGGGGTCGGCATCTTCCTGGCGCGCATGGCCATTTTCAAGTCGTCGCAAGCGCGCATCCTGCAGTCGCGCATCCTGTTCCTGGGCGGCGGCCCTCTGGCCAAGGAATGCAGCGAGCTAGCCCTCAAGAACTCGAATTACCACCGTTACGACATCGCCGGTTTCATCCCAACTCCGAGCGAGGAACTGTGCGTGCCCAGCACCAGCCTGCTCAAGGTGCGCGACGGCGATTCACTGGTGTCGCTGGTGCGCCAGCACAACGTGTCGGAAATCGTGGTGTCGGTGCAGAACCGGCGCGGCGGCTTCCCGATCAAGGAACTGCTCGACTGCAAGCTGCAGGGCGTGCGCGTCACCGACGCCGCCACCTTCTTCGAGCGCGAGACCTGCCAGATCCGGGTCGACTCGCTGCAGCCTTCGTGGCTGGTGTTCGGCGGCGGCTTCGACCAGAGCTTCGTGCGCACCTTCATGAAGCGCAGCTTCGACCTGGTGTGCAGCCTGCTCATCCTGGTGCTGGCCTTCCCCCTGATGCTGCTGGCGGCGATCGCCGTCAAGCTGGAAGACGGCGGCCCGGTGTTCTACTCGCAGGAGCGGGTCGGCAAGGACGGCAAGACCTTCCGCGTGCATAAATTCCGCAGCATGCGCGCCGACGCCGAGAAGAGCGGCAAGCCGCAGTGGGCCGCCAAGAACGACCCGCGCGTCACCCGCTTCGGCAACTTCATGCGCAAGACCCGCATCGACGAACTGCCGCAGATCCTCAACGTGTTCAAGGGCGAGATGTCGTTCGTCGGCCCCCGCCCGGAGCGTCCGTATTTTGTCGAGCAGCTGGTCGAAGTGGTCCCGTATTACAACGTGCGCCACAGCGTCAAGCCGGGCATCACCGGCTGGGCCCAGGTGCGCTACGGCTACGGCTCGTCGGCCGAGGACGCGCTGCAGAAGCTGCAGTACGACCTGTACTACGTGAAGAACAACAGCCTGTTCCTCGACGTCCTCATCCTGATCAACACGCTCAAGGTCGTCCTGCTGCGCCGCGGCCAGTAAGCCATCCGCCCGGCGCCGTCGCGCCGGGCCAACCCGAGCTTCGTCTTTTTCTTCGCGCGCCGCCTGGCTAATTCCATGGATGATGTTTCCCTGACCAGTATCGCGGCCTACAGCTATGCGCTGGTGGCCGCGAGCTTCCTCGTGCTTGGCGCGCCGCTGGCGGTGCGCAAGCGCCGCCGCCACGACGTCGCGCTCGGCCTGGCCTGCCTGTCGAGCGTGCTGTGGGGCGCGGCCCTGGCCTGGGAGGCGCACGCCGGCCGCATGTGGTCGGGGTTGACCGATTGCGCCGAGCTGCTGCGCAATGCCGGCTGGTCGGTGTTCCTGGTCGTGCTGCGCGGGCACTTCACCGACGCGGCCAGCCGCATGCCGCTGCGCCTGCAGCCGGCGCTGGCGCTCGGGGCGCTGGCCTACGTGGCCTGCTTCGGCGCGGTCGCGATCGGCTGGTGGGATCTGTCGCACCTGGCCCATGCCGGCGCCCTGCCGGGCGCGGTGCGGGTGGGAATCGCGGTATCGGGCATGCTGCTGGTCGAGCATGTGTACCGCGCGCGCACCCTGCACGAACGCTGGGCGGTGAAATTCGCCTGCCTCGGCATCGGCGCCATGTTCGCCTACGACTTCTACCTGTACAGCAATGCGATGCTGTTCCGCGAGGTCGATCCCGACATCTGGGCCGCGCGCGGCGTGGTCAACGCCCTCACCGTACCCCTGATCGCGATCTCGCTCGGACGCAGCAAGCTGTGGTCCTCGCCGCTGTCGGTGTCGCGCCGCGCGATGTTCCACTCCGCCACCCTGTTCGGTTCCGCCGTCTATTTGGTGGCGATGGGTTCGGCCGGCTACTACCTGCGCTATTTCGGCGGCAGCTGGGGCACTGTGATGCAGGTGACTTTCCTGTTTGCCTCCATGATTCTGCTGGTCGGCGTGCTGTTCTCGGGCAGCTTCCGGGCGCGCCTGAAGGTCTTCATCAGCAAGCACTTCTATCGCTACAACTACGACTACCGCGAAGAGTGGATGCGCTTCACGCGCACCCTGTCCAAGCCGGGCCCGGACCTGGGCGCGCGCGTGATCGAGGCGGTTGCCACCCTGGTCGAGAGCCCGGGTGGGGTGCTGTGGCAGCGCAGCGCCGCCGGCGGTTACGAAGCGGCGACGGCCTGGCACTCGCCGCCCCTGAGCGCGGTGGAGCCGGCCGATTCGCCGTTCTGCCAGTTCCTCGAGACCAGCCAGTGGGTGATCGACCTGCACGAATACGCCCAGAGCCCGGACAAATACGACGCCCTGGTGCTGCCCGAGTGGCTGGCCGGCTATCCGCGCGCCTGGCTGGTGGTGCCGCTGATCCTGCACGGCGGCCTGTCCGGCTTCGTGCTGCTGCAGAACCCGCGCAGCCCGGTCAAGCTGAACTGGGAAGTGATCGACCTGCTCGAGATCGCGGGCAGCCAGGCCGCCAGCCAATTGGCCCAGCAGGAGGCCGCCAATGCCCTGATGGTGGCGCGCCAGTTCGAGTCCTTCAACCGCATGTCGACCTTCGTGGTGCACGACCTGAAGAACCTGGTGCTGCAGCTGTCGCTGATGAACGCCAACGCGGCCAGGCACAAGGACAACCCCGAATTCCAGGCCGACATGCTCGAGACCATCGACTACTCGGTGCAGAAAATGAAGATCATGCTGCAGAAGCTGAGCCGCACCGAGAATGCCGGGCAGCCGGTGGCGCTGGCGGTGGAGCAGGTGGTGCGCCAGGCGGTGGAGCAGAAGGGCGCCTTCGAGCCGCACCCGCAACTGCTGGTCGAGGCCCCCGGCCTGCAGGTGCTGGCCGACCGCGAGCGCCTCGAGCGCGTGCTCGGGCACCTGGTGCAGAACGCGATCGAGGCCACGCCGCGCACCGGCAGCGTCACCATCCGGCTCGCGGCCGAGGAGGGCCGCGCGCTGGTCGAGATCGCCGACACCGGCGAAGGCATGAGCGAGGAATTCATCCGCGAGCGGCTATTCAAGCCGTTCGACTCGACCAAGTCGGCCGGCATGGGCATCGGCGCTTTCGAGAGCCGCGAATACATCAATGAACTGGGCGGCAGCCTGGAAGTGCGCAGCACCCCGCGTGCCGGCACCACCTTCCGCGTGATGCTGCCGCTCCACCGGCAAGACCTGCCGGCCGAACAGGGAAACCAGCGCGCCCGGCGCGCCGCCTGAAACGAGGAACAACGTGACCCAGACCAAACCGAAACTGCTCATCATCGAAGACGACCCTGGCGTGCAGAAGCAGCTGCGCTGGAGCCTCGACGGCTACGACGTGGTCGTGGCCGGCGACCGCGAGGCGGCGCTGGCCCAGGTGCGGCGCCACGAGCCGGCCGTGTGCACCATGGACCTCGGCCTGCCGCCCGACCCGGACGGCTCGACCGAGGGCCTGGCGACCCTGCAGCAGATCCTGGCGCTGGCGCCCGACACCCGGGTGATCGTCCTGACCGGCAACCAGGACCACGCCAACGCCGTCAAGGCGATCGGCATGGGCGCCTACGACTTCCACCAGAAGCCCTGCGACCCGGAAGTGCTGAACCTGGTGATCCAGCGCGCCTTCTTCCTGCATAACCTGCAGTTGGAGAACCGCCGCATGCAGCAGGCCCAGGCCGATTCGCCGCTGGCCGGCGTGATCTCGCGCGACCCCGGCATGCTCAAGGTCTGCCGCAACATCGAGAAGGTCGCCCCGACCTCGGCGTCGGTGATGCTGCTGGGCGAATCGGGCACCGGCAAGGAAGTGCTGGCGCGCGCCCTGCACCAGCTGTCGCCGCGCGCCAAGGAGCGCTTCATGGCGATCAACTGCGCGGCGATTCCCGAGAACCTGCTCGAATCCGAACTGTTCGGCTACGAAAAGGGCGCCTTCACGGGCGCCGCCAAGCAGACCAAGGGCAAGGTCGAGCTGGCCCACGGCGGCACCTTCTTCCTGGACGAGGTGGGCGACCTGCCGATGGCGCTGCAGGCCAAGCTGCTGCGCTTTCTGCAGGAGCGCGTGATCGAGCGCATCGGCGGACACGAAGAGATCCCGGTCGACGTGCGCATCGTGTGCGCGACCCACCAGAAGCTCAAGGAACTGTGCGCTCAGGGACGCTTCCGCGAAGACTTGTACTATCGCCTGTCCGAGATCGTGGTGACCATCCCGCCGCTGCGCCAGCGCGAAGGCGATGCCGCGCTGCTGGCCCATCACTTCAAGAACAAGTTCTGCGCCGCCGAGGGACGTGCATCCCTGCACTTCGCGCCGGATGCCATTGCCGCCATCGAGGCCTATCACTGGCCCGGCAACGTGCGCGAAATGGAGAACTACATCAAGCGCGCGATCATCATGGCCGATGGGAATACCATTGTGGCCGACGACCTCGGCCTGCCCGGCGAGGGCGCAGAAGAGGAGCCGATCAACTTGCGCCAGGTTCGCGACGAAGCCGAATACAAGGCGATCGTGAAGGCGCTGGCCCGGGTCGACGGCAACATCGTCAAGGCGTCGGAAGTGCTGGGCGTGAGCCGTCCGACCCTGTACGACCTGATGTCGCGCCACGGCATCAAGTCCGCCGCATGACGCCGCGGCGGCGGTCCGGCGCCCGGCCCGGCAGGCGGTGGCTCAGGCGCCTGGCGGTGCTGTCCGTCGTCGTGCCGGCGCTGGGCGCGGTCGCAGGCCTGGCGATGCTGGAGCGGTTGGCGATCGCGCCCCGCCAGCTGGGTCCCTATGTCGAACGGCGCGCCAGCGGCCACAATCCGGCCATCGAAGCGAGCGGCCGCTGGGTCGGCCGGCATCTGGTGGCGCTCGACCGCGCGGCCCACGAAGGCGGCATGCCCGCGCTGAACCTCGGCGCGCAGCCGGTCCCCGCGAACGGCGTATCCGCGGCACGCGTCGTGCTGGTGTCGAACGTGGCCGAACTGCGCGGGGCGCTGGCCGGCGCGCAACCTGGCGACGCCATCACCCTGTTACCGGGCCGCTATCGGATCGACGCCCCGCTCGACGCGCGCCAGCCCGGCCGCGCCGATGCGCCGATCGTCGTGCGAGCCGAGCTGCCGGGAAGTGTCCGGCTCGAGCAGGAGGCTGTCGAGGGATTCCGCATCAGCGCCCCCTACTGGCGTTTCGAAAACCTCGGCATCCATGGGGTCTGCCACGACGACTCCGACTGCGAGCACGCCTTCCACATCACCGGCGCTGCGCACCATGTCGCCGCCGTGAACAACACCGTGGTCGACTTCAACGCCCATTTCAAGATCAACGGCCACAACATGGTCTACCCCGACCATGGCCTGCTCGAGTCCAACACGCTGACCAACACGCATGTGCGCGCCACGGCCAATCCCGTCACGCCGATCGACGTGGTGGGCGCCAGCGACTGGGTGTTCCGGCGCAACCTGATCAGCGATTTCGTCAAGGAGGGCGGCAACAATGTGGCCTTCGGCGCCTTTGTCAAGGGAGGCGGGGAGCGCAACCTGTTCGAGCGCAACCTGGTCTGGTGCGAGCACAAGCTCACGGGCCGGCCCGGCCAGCGCATCGGCCTGTCGCTGGGCGGAGGCGGCACCGACAAGCAATACTGCCGCGTGCGCGGCTGCATCGTCGAGCAGCAGCAGAGCATCCTGCGCGACAACCTGGTCGCGGCCTGCTCCGATGTCGGCATCTATCTCAACAGCGCCGCCCAGAGCAGCGTCGTGCACAACAGCGTGATCGACACCGCCGGCATCGACGTGCGCTACCCGGGCAGCAGCGCCGACCTCGAGGGCAATCTGGTGGATGGCCCGATCCGCAGCCGCAACGGCGGGATCGTGCGCGAGCGCGACAACCTGAGCGCAGCGTCGTTCTACGCCTATCTCGGCTACCACCCGGTGCGTGCGCTCTACGCTGTCCCGCAACTCGAGTGGCATGCCGCGCCGGCCCGGCGCGAGACCGGGGGCGGCGCGGGGCCCGACCTGTGCGGGCAGCCGCGTCCCGCGCGGCCCGCTTACGGCGCGTTCGAGCGCTTCACGCCCTGCCTGGCCGCTCCCGCCACGTCCTCGAACAGCGCTGCCAACTGAACAGTCCTGGCCTGGCGCGCCTGCGCCGCCACGAACGCCGGCGGCGCCAGCGGCGCGCGGCCGGCGCGCGCCAGCGCGAGGAAGCGCGCCAGCGCCTGCGCGATCGCGTCGGCGTCGTCCAGCGGCGCCATGGTGTCGATCCCGGCCGCGCGCATCAGTCCTGCCGTGTCGCCCGCCGGGTCGGTGAGGGAAAGCACCGGGCGCATCGCGCGCAGGTACTCGTACAGCTTGGCCGGGACCTGGTCGTTGCAGTTCGCGGCCTGCAGGACCAGCAGGCCGTCCGCCCCCAGCATCTCTTCCAGCGCCTGGCGGTAGGGCAGGGCTGGCGCGATCTGCACCAGCGCGCCGATGCCGTGCGCCTGTGCCAGGCCGGCAAGCAAGTCGTCGTGCACCGGTGCACGCAGGACCAGCCTGAAATTATCCGGCGTGAGCACCCCGGCGCGCGCGAGCCGGGCCAGGGCCGCGAACAGGGCGCCGGGATCGCGTTCCGACGGATAGACGACCCCGCTATGCAGCAGCATGAACGGTCCGCCTGAACGGCGCGGCGCGGCCGCGGCCTGCGCGAATTCTTCTTCGTCGTAGCCGTTCTCGATCAGGCAGAAGCGCTCGGGCGGCAGGTCGGGGTAGCGCTGCCGGTAGCTGCGTACCGCGCCCGGTGTGGTGCAGACCGCGCGCGCGCAGTGGCGCACCGTCCGGCGCTCGACCCAACTGGCCGCGCGGCGCGCCCAGGGATCGGTGGGATAGGCATCGTCGATCATCGGGTCGCGCAGGTCGGCAATCCAGGGCAGGCCCGTGAGCCGGTGCACCGCCAGTCCGACCAGGTGGGCGGTCGCTATCGGATAGGTCGACCAGATGAGCCGCGGGCGCTCGCGCCGCACCAGCCGCCAGGCCGCCGGCACCGCGCCCAGCAGCCAGCTGGACCAGCGGTCGGGCAGCGCGGTCCAGCGGCTGTAGCGGCCGCGCAGCGCGAGGTGGCGCGCGCTGTCGAGCGCGAAGGCGCGCGTGACCCGGGCCGGTCCCTGGTAGGCTTCGCCGCCGGCGTCGGCATAGGCGCGCGGATGGGCGCTCAGCACCAGCGGCTGCCAGCCGAGCGCCGGCAGGTAGTGCGCGAACTTGAGGGTGCGCTGGATGCCGCTGCTGCCGCGCTGCGGCGGAAAATGGAAGGCCACCATCAAGACCTTATTCACTGCGCGCGCATCCAGTCGCAGGTCCAGTCCACCACCTGGTCGTGCCATTCGCGGCGCGAACAGGTGTGATCGGCGCCGGGCAGCTCGCGCCGGGTGACGCGCGCGCCGGCCAGCAGCCGGCGCCAGCGCGGATCGCGCTCCGGCAGGCCGGCGAACTCCTGGGCCGTCAGGTCGGCGCCGCTGAGCATGACCAGCATCCTGCCGTCGAAGCGCGACAGTCCGTCGAACATGCGCTCGGGCAGGGACGCATGTCCCGCCTGTGGAGGACGCGGGCGCAGCGCGCTGCGAACCAGCCCTATGGCCGAACCGAGCGCCGCGCCCAGTGCGAAGCGGCCGCGCAGGATCTTGGTCCAGAGTTCGCGCTGGAACAGGCGTGCGCGATAATAGTGGCGGATGGTCGTCCTGGCCGCGCCCGCATCGGTGCGCACCCACGGATTGAGCAGCGCGACGCCCTTCACGCGGGCATCGCGCGCGGCGTAGAAGGCGATCGCCGAAGCGCCGTCGCACAAGCCCCACAGGGCCAGCTGGCGCACCGACGGTACGCTGTCGCAGAAGCAGTCGAGCGCCGCGCGCAGATCCGCGTCGACCGCTTCGAAGCCGCGCACCGCGCCTTCGCTGTCGCCCATGCCGCGATAGTCGAAACGCATGGCGGCGATGCCGCGCGCGGCCAGGTCGCGCGCCAGCAGTGTGAACTGGCGATGGCTGCCGGCGCGGTATTGCGGGCCGCCGACCACGATCAGCACCCCGTGCGTCACCAGTCCCGCCGGCTGCACCGGCAGGCTGACGATGCCGTGCAGGCGCTCGCCCTCGCATTCGAAGGTCACCGGGCGCTCGTCGACCGCGGCCAGGACGCTCATGATGCGACTCCCGCCGCGGCCATGACGGCCACGGTGGCGGCGCGCAGGTTCGGGCATTCGGCGACCTCCTGTGCGCTCCAGCAGGCTTCGTCATGCACGGTGCGCAAGTCGACCTGGGCGCCCTGGGCGCGCCAGATCCAGGCCTGCTGCTGGGCCGCGGGCGGCGCGCCGCGCTCAGCGGCCGGCACTACCTCCAACCAGTGGATGGGCGAGGCCGGAGCCCCGTAGGCGCCGGCGTCCGCCTGCTCGATCGCCTCCGCCAGCGCCGGCGCCAGCAGGTAGCCGCCGATCTCGAGCGGCTCGCGGCGCAGGGCGATGCGCAGCGCGCGGCTGTCGCCGCTGCCGCCGGAGAGCATCTCGCTCGCCAGGCGCATGCGCAGCAGCTGGTTCAGGTACAAGGCGCCACGCAGCACCGGTTGCCACAGCAGGAAGCGCTCCACCGGCAGCGCAGCGCTGCGGGCGTAGTCGAGCGCCAGCAGCGCGCCCAGACGCACGCCCCAAAGGCCGACCTCGCGACCGGTGCGCTGCGCGAGCCAGTCGTGGGCCAGCGCCAGGTCGGCGCGCCACAGCTCCCAGCGTGCGTCGGCGAAGTCGCCGTCGCTATCGCCGCTGCCGTACAGGTCGATCTGCAGGACATCGCAACCCTGAGCCCCCAGCGCACGCGCCGCCAGGGCGCTGGCGCGGCGGCAGCGGTTCATCTCTTCTCCGAAGGCGGCCACCTGGACCAGCGCGGTGCGACTGCCATCCGCGGCCGGCTCCCGGGCCGGGTAATGGACGCAATAGCGGCGCCCCTGCGCGGCGGGCAGGAAAAAGTGCTCGGCCGGGAGAGGGCGTGTCATTGGCGGGTCTTCTCTTCCACGAAGCGCGCCAGGCTGCCGACGGTCTCGAAGGTGCTGGCGCTGATGTCGTCGTCGTCGATCATGACGCCAAAGTGGTCTTCGATGGCGGCGATGAGGCTCACCACGGCCATCGAATCGAGTTCGGGGAGCGCGCCCAGCAGCGGCGAATCGGCGTCCAGTGCGTGTGCACGGTCACCCAGGCCGAGTACGTCGCCCAGTAAGGTTTTCACTTCTTCAAGATACATGTCATGCTCCAGTGCGGGTGATGGCCGTGCTGCGTTCCTGCAGCAGCGCATGCAGGCGGGCCAGCGTCGGCCAGCGATAATGGTTGAGATGGTAGAGCGTCCGCACCTGATCCGTCCAGCGGGTGTGCCACTCCATGACACGTCCGTAGAACTCGATGCGCCTGAAGCGGCCTTCGCCAAACAGGGCGCGGCAGGCTTCCTCGCGCATCAGTAGCGCCGGCGACAGCGCACCGGCAGCGTCTTCGTCATAGGCGGTCTTCAGGATGACGATGGTATCGCGTTCGAGCACGCACAAATCCATCGCCACCAGTCGTTCGCCGAACCAGTAGCGGTAGGCGCGCGCATTGCCGTCCGCCGCCAGGGCTTCCAGCATGCGCGTGTAAAAGCGTCCCTGGGCGTTGTCCGCCGCCACCGCGGTGCCGCCGCGCGCCTTCCAGCCGGCGCTTTCCAGGCGGCCGTACTCGGCCACCGCGGCGGCCATCCGCCCGGGTTCGCCGACGACGTCGAGGCGGGGCGTGATGCCGTCCAGCGCCAGCCGGTTGCGCTGCTTCCTGAGATTGCTGCGCAGGTTCTTGCCGCGTGCGTTCCAGTAGTCGTCGAAGCTGCCCGCCACGTCGATGCGGGCGGTGGCGATGTAGTCCAGCGTGCGGGTGCGGGGGGCGTCTGGGGGACGCGGCTGCAGCAGTGGATCGCACTGGGTCAGCCCGAGCTGGAGCGCGCAGCCGGGCAGGGCGTCCGCCAGTCCAGCCAGCAGGCGGCCGGCCTCGGCATCCGGGCGCTGCAGCCACAGCCCCAGCGGGGCCTGTGCCGGCTGGAAGGTGGCCCAGCGTCCGCCGCCCAGCGGGACCAGCACCGCGGCCGCACAAAGACCTTCCCGATCCTCGCACAGCGCGACCAGTTCAGGCCCGCGCGCAAATTCGGCCAGCAGGGCGGCGACGAAGGCCGGCGCCAGCATCGGCGCGGCCGGGCCGGCGCCGTGCAGCGCCGCCCAGTGCGGCGCGGCGTCCGCGAAACGCGCCGCGGGAAGGAGCTGCCACTTCATGGCGCGAGCGCCTCGCGCGCCCGTTCGCACAGCCAGGCCAGTTCGTCCTCGCGCAGCTCCTGGTGCACGGGAAAGGCCAGCACATGGCGCGACAGCATGACGCTGTTGGCGCAGGTGTCGGCATCCACGCCCTGCCACAGGGCCGAGGCGAAGCGCGTCACCGGCACGCCCCAGGCGCACAGGCGCGCGAACGCCGGTTCGGGTTCATCCACCAGCAGGGGAAACAGCCAGGGGCAGGTATCGTCGGGCAGGCGCGCGTACAGCGGACGACAGCCCGGCAGCGCGCCGAGCGTCCGTTCCAGGGCGAGGTAGTGGGCGCGGCGCCGCGCGACGATGCGCTCGCCGGAGGCGCGGCCCAGTAGCCGGCGCGCGATCCACGAGGCGCGCCGGTCGACCCAGGCGGGGTCGAAGCCGGCGCCGCTGTCGGACGACTCGGGAGCCAGCGACGGCGGCGGTCCGGCACGGCGCGCGCGCTTGAGCATACGCCACAGCTGGTCCTTGGCCGCCAGCGGCGCCCGCAGGAGCAAGCGCAGCAGGGGCATGCGGCCATAGGCGAAGCCGAGTTCGAGCGTGTTGAGCAGGGCCTTGAGCTCGAAGCCGAAGCCGGCCGGCCGCAGGCGCTCCGGCAGCCGATGGCGGCTGGAGACCAGTGCGCCGCCGTCGTAGGCTGGAAAGAACTTCATGCTGCTGGCAATCGCGTAGTCGCCGAACGAGCCGACCGGCCGTCCGTCCTGCCGTCCGTAGAAGCAGTGCGCGCAGTCTTCCAGCAGTGCGATGCCGCGTGCGTCGCACCAGCTGCGCAGGGTAGCCATGTCTTGTGCGAAGCCGAAGTAATGGGTCACCACCAGCGCCCTGCAGCGCGTCCCGAGCTTTGCGGCCGCGTCGTCGAGGTCCACCGCGGCATCCGCGCCGACCCGGTAGAACACCGGCGTGGCGCCCAGCCACACTACGGGCGGCACCATCGACAGGCTGTGGTAGGCCGGCAGCAGTACGGTATCGCCGGGACCGATCCGCAGTTCGCGCAAGGCCAGCGCCAGCGCGGCGCGCCCGCTGGTCACCAGCAGCGACCGCCCGGCATCGAGCACGCTGGGCAGGCTGGCGCGTGCGCGGCCGAATGACGCGCGCGACAGCACCGGCGCGAGCGGCACGTGCGGTCGCGCCGGCGGCGCAGCGGAAAAGGTGGTCGGAAGCGGCATGGGTAGGAGCTGGTTTCTAAGTACCTATCTCAGCAGGGATGAGGAAGCTGGCGGCGATGCATGGCAAACGCGAGCAACGCCGCACGCGCTTGTCAGGCGCGCCGAAAGCGACTCATTCCCTACTGGGATAGGTTCTAAGTACTCGCCCCGAAATAAACGTGTTTTTGGCTTCCATAACCGGCGCGCTGCGGCGTTGGCTCGTGCTTGCAGTGCCCGCACTGCGGCGCCCTCGCCGCCTTGCATCGCATCCGGTTCTGTTCGCCATTGTCACATTTGTTTCTTGTCGAGTACTTAGACGTATTGTGCCTTGTTTCGCAGGCGAAATGGTAACATTGCGCTCTCTGTGCACCGCAACGACGCGCGTTTATGAGCGAGCTACTCCACGATTTCATCTTTACCTCGGCCGCGCGCACGCCGCACGCGCCGGCGCTCGCGCACGGCCGCGTGCGCCTCGACTACACGACGCTGGCGGCCGCAGTGCGCGCGGCTGGCGCCGCCTTGCAGGCGCGCCTGCAAGCGCCGGGCGAGCGCGTGGCCGTTTTCATGGAAAAGCGCGTCGAGAACGTGGCGGCGATGTTCGGCGCCGCCGCCGCCGGCGCCGTGTTCGTGCCGGTCAATCCGCTGCTCAAGCCGGAGCAGGTCGCGCACATCCTGCGCGACTGCCAGGTGCGGGTGCTGGTCACCTCGGGCGAGCGCCTGGCGGCGCTGGCGCCGGTGCTGGAAGGCTGCCATGACCTGCGTACGGTCCTCGCGACCGCGCTGCCGCAAGGCCATCCGGCTCTTCCCGGGGTGGAGCTGGCCGACTGGGAGGCTGCGCTGGCCGGCGCGGCGGCAAGGCCCCTGGCGCCCGCACGGCGCATCGATGCCGACGTCGCCGCCATCCTGTACACCTCGGGGTCGACCGGCAAGCCCAAGGGCGTGGTGCTGTCGCACCGCAACCTGGTGGCCGGCGCCCGCAGCGTCGCCCAGTACCTGGAGATCACCGAACGGGACCGCATCCTGTCGGTACTGCCGCTCAGTTTCGACTACGGCCTGAGCCAGCTCACCTGCGCCTTCCTCACGGGCGCGTCCGTCGTCCTGCTCAATCACCTGTTCGCGCGCGACATCGTGGCGGCGGTGCAGGCCGAGCGCATCACCGGCCTGGCCGCGGTGCCGCCGCTGTGGAACCAGCTGGCGCGCCTGTCCTGGCCGGGCGACTGCAGCCTGCGCTACCTGACCAATTCCGGCGGCGCGATGCCGGGCGCCACCCTGGCGGCATTGCGCGCCGCGCTGCCGCGCGCGCAGGTATTCCTGATGTACGGCCTGACCGAGGCCTTCCGCTCGACTTACCTGCCGCCGGAAGAGCTCGACCGCCGTCCCGACTCGATCGGGCGTGCGATCCCGAACGCCGAGGTGCTGGTGGTGCGGCCGGACGGTACGCCGTGCGTGCCGGACGAGCCGGGCGAGCTGGTGCACCGCGGCGCCCTGGTGGCGCTCGGCTACTGGAACGATCCGGCCAAGACCGCGGAACGCTTCCGGCCCTCACCCGGCCAGGACCCGGCGCTGCCGCTGGTCGAAATGGCCGTGTGGTCGGGCGATACCGTGCGCCGCGACGCCGAAGGCTACCTGTATTTCGTGGGCCGCACGGACGACCTGATCAAGGTCTCCGGCTACCGCATCAGCCCGACCGAGGTCGAGGAGACCGCCTATGCCAGTGGCCTGGTCGACGAGGCGGTCGCCTTCGGCGTGCCGCACCCCGAGCTCGGGCAGGCGGTGGTGCTGCTGGCGGTGGCGCCAGGCGCGAGCGACGAGACCGAGGCGGCGCTGCTGAAGGAGTGCCAGCGACGCATGCCGTCCTACATGGTGCCCCAGCGCCTGGCGTTGCGCGAGGAGCCGTTCCCGCGCAACCCGAACGGCAAGATCGACCGTCCGGCCTTGCGCGCCGCCTTCCTCGATCGTGCAGACAGGGAGCAGGCATGAACCGGCCGGTCCACGCGCCGCAGGCGCAGTTCCCGGTGGCCGGCGGCGAGCTGCTGGTCGGCGGCATCCCCCTGACGCGGCTGGCCGAGCGCGTCGGCGCCACTCCTTTCTATGCCTACGACCGCGGCCTGATCGCGGCGCGCATGGCACGGCTGCGCGCGGCGCTGCCGCAAGGGCTCAAGCTGCATTATTCGATCAAGGCCAACCCGATGCCCGCGCTGGTGCAGCTGATGGCAGGCCTGGCCGATGGCCTCGATGTCGCTTCCGGCGGCGAACTGACCGCCGCCCTCGATACCGGCTTCGATCCGGACCATATCAGCTTCGCCGGTCCCGGCAAGCGCACGGCCGAGCTGCGCCGCGCGATCGCGGCCGGCATCTGCATCAACGCTGAATCGGAGGACGAGATCGCGCGGATCGGCGAGCAGGCGCAAGCGCTGGGCATTGCCCCGCGGGTGGTGCTGCGCGTGAACCCGGACTTCGAATTGAAAGCTTCCGGGATGCGCATGGGCGGCGGCGCCAAGCCGTTCGGCATCGACGCCGAACGCATCCCGCAGGCCCTGGCCCGGCTGCGCGCGCTCGGCATCGAAGCGCTCGGCCTGCACATCTTCTCGGGCTCGCAAAGTCTGAAGGCCGAGGCGATCGTCGAGGCGCACGCGCGCAGCTTCGAGCTGGCGCTGCGCCTGGCCGATGCATGCGCTTTCGCGCCGGCCATGCTGAACCTGGGCGCCGGCTTCGGCATTCCGTACTTCCCCGGCGAAGCGGCCCTCGACCTGGCGCCGGTGGCCGAGGGACTGGAAGCATGGCTACCGCGGGTGCGCGAGCGCCTGGGCGAGGTGCGGGTGTCGCTCGAATCCGGGCGCTACCTGGTGGGCGAAGCAGGCATCTACGTGGCGCGCGTCATCGAGCGCAAGGAATCGCGCGGCCAGGTGTTCCTGGTCACCGACGGCGGGTTGCACCATCACCTGGCGGCATCGGGCAACTTCGGCCAGGTGATCCGCAAGAATTATCCGGTGGCGATCGGCAACCGCATGGAAGAGACCGTTCGCGAGACGGTCACCGCGGTCGGTCCGCTGTGCACCCCGCTCGACGTGCTGGCCGAGCGCATGGAACTGCCGGCTGCGCAGGCAGGCGACCTGGTGGTGGTGTTCCAATCCGGCGCCTATGGCTTGTCGGCCAGCCCGACGGCCTTCCTGGGACATCCGGCGCCGGCCGAAGCCCTCGTGTAGGCCGAGACGCGGCCGACGCGGGTCCGTTGCAGGCTGACGCCTAGCGGATTCGCGAGGCGCGCATGCGCAAGGCCAGGACCCCATAGGCATGGGTAACTTCCTGTGCCATTGGGTGGCGCGTGATGAACACTGCACCGAGCCAGGCCAGTGCCGCGCTGGGAGCGACGATGGCCAAGCGCAGCGCAGAGGGGCCGTCGAGGGCCTGGAGCGGCGCCATGGCGGCGGCGACCAGGACGGCGACCAGCAGGCTGCGCCAGCAGCTGCGCACGACGTCCCCGATCTGAATGGCGGCCACCTGGCGGATGATCAGGTAGGCCAGCACGCACTGGAGCAGTTCGGCCACCACCAGCATGCGCACCACGAGACCAAGGTCGCCCATGATGGCGCCGCAAGTAACCAGCGCCACGCGTATGCCCTGGACGGTTGGACTGTAGCGCGACAGGAAGTGGGCATTGTTGGTGGCGTTGCAGGTCGTGCTGACCAGCGAGGACAGCACGGCTAGCGCGGCTCCGTAGCAGAGAATGCTCGTATAGGGCGCGGCTTCGAGCCACTTCGCGCCGAACAGGACGGCGACCGCGTCGCGGGCGAACATGGAAATCACCGCGTAGACAGGCCACATGAGACAGGTGAACAGGCACAGGGACTTCAGCAGGAGGGGGGCGACCTTGCCGGTCTTGCGGATATCGGCCAGCATTGACGTCAGTACCACCGGCATGACGGCCGACTGGACCGAATCCTGCACCATCGTGATCAGGGTGCCTGAACGAGACAACAGGCCGACCGCGCTGAAGCCGACCATCTTGCCCACGACGAGGTCGCTGGCCCGCTGGCCCAGTTGTTCCGACAGATTGGACACCGTCATGTGGAATCCAAAATTGGACACGTCGCGCCAGTGCGCCAGCGACAGGCGGTACATGCCGCGATTGCGCAGGATGAGGTTGGCGCCCAGCGCGAGCGTCAAGGCGCTGGCCAACTGGCCGAGGGCCAGCGCCTTGGCGCCGAACCCGAGCCAGGCGAACAGGATCGCCACGACGGCATTTGCGAAAGCGCTGGCGATGCTGACCCTGAATATGTCGGCAAAACGCTGGTCGCGCAGCAGCAGTGCAATCGGGATCGTCGACAGCGGCGAGACGAGCAAGCCCAGCGTCGTGATCCAGATCACCGTCGCGACTTCCGCTTTGGCGTAAAAGGCAGCGACAGGAAACGACAGGCCCAGCAGTAACAAGCTCAGGACGACCGCGATCAGCAGCGACACGGTGAACGCGGTGCCGGTCTTCGCAGGGGTAATCTCGGCTTCCTTGACGACGTAATTGCCGACGCCGAAATCGCGTACCGCATGGGTCAGCGCGGCAATCGCCACGCCGATCGAGAAAATGCCGGTCTCCTCTGGCGAGATCAGGCGCGACAGGATCATCACCGACGCGATGCTGACCAGCAGCTGGACGTGCTTCTGGACGAAAGAAATGACGATATAGCGACGCACGGTTCAGGCTGCCTTCAATGCGGGCGCCGGCAGGGGCGCGCCGCGCAGCGCCAGGAATTCCGCCGCCATTTTCTCGGGCAGCCGGGCGCGATAGGCGGCATCGAGGTTGCGCTGCTGGAGGGCGTAGCGCGCGCTGTCGAATCCGTCTATCAGGCTGTCGATCACCTGGGCCATCTCGTCTTCGCTCTGGCAGATGTATCCGATATCGCCGAACTGCGCGACCAGTTCGCGCACGACCGGAGTGTCGAATGCGATCATCGGTTTGCGCCAGCGCAGCACGTCGAGCAGGACGCCGCTGGCAGACAAGCCGTAGTAGTCCATGTTGTAGGGCAGGATCACGTAATGCAGGCGCGTGAGCTCGTCGTCGAATTGCGCGCGCGGCAACCATTCCTTCGAAAAGGGGAGCGGGCCGCTGATGCCGCCGAGGTCGAGATGCTCGGTGCCCGACTGCAGCTTGCCGATCAGGCGGAACGAGGGCTGGCGTCCTAGGTCGCGCCGGGCTCGCAATGCCAACCTGGCGAACACGTCGAGTCCCTTGGAGCGGCCGGCGATGCCGAGCAGGCCGAAGCGCAGTTCGCGCTCGGCAGGATTGGCGGCGGCCCAGTCGATGGACACCGGCAGGCAGGGGTGGCGGAACACATCGATGTACGGCGCGGTGCCCGGCAGGATGGCGTCGATATTGGTGCGAATGTGGTTTTCCAGCGTGAGCATACGCACGTCCGCATGCCGGGCGCGACCGATGCTGCAGACGTAGTCTTGCAGGCGGCGCAGCGGATTGCGCGAGCGTGGGCCGCGCATGTCGTTGATGTCCCCATGCAGTACCAGGTGGCAGCGGAAGCCTGGCGTCACCATCCGGTACAGCCTGGCGGCCCAGATATGGCAGGGTTCGCCAGTAAGGAAAATCACCTGCGGGCGCTCGGCCTGCAAGGGCCCATAGGTCTGGTGCAGGAAACGCAGGGCGGTCAGGGCACGCTTCCAGAAGCCGGCGTGGCGTGAGGTGAAAGGGAGTTTTTCCACGCGGCCGTCCAGCTGCGGATCGCCGCCGTCGAACACGCAAGCAAGGTGGGAAGGCTGCGCGTACATCCTGAGTTGTTCATCAGGGCAAGCAGATGCCGCGGTTTGGACGAAGACGCGTGCAAACTGAGCATGCGACATGCCGTGCTGTGCCAGCTCGTAAAAAATGATCATGCTGATGCCCTTGACCGTTACAAGATTAATTGATTAACGGAATTATTATAAATTAGACATCCTATCCATGACGCACGGTAGCGGACGGCTCATCCTGCCTGGGTCGCGCGCCATAGCGGCGTGCGCAAGGCGGCTGGCAGGCGCGTGATCAGGGCCTTGAGGCGGAAACGCAGGTCGCGCGGCGATGTGCGCAGCTGCGCCAGGTCCTGGGCAGCGAGGCGGAAATCGCCTTGCGCGAAGGCTGCCGCGAAGACGTCGGCACGGCGCTTGTCGATCCCGCGCAGGATGTGTTCGCGGTATTGGGCGGCAACGGGATGGTGCTGCAGGACGTGTTCCAGGATCCGGATGCAGCCGCGCTCCTGGCGCATGCTGTCGGCCGAGTCGTTGCCCGCGTGCCTGCGGATGCGCACCAGCGGGGCGGCGCAGAGTGCGACGCGGCCGTGGGCGATCAGGCGCAGGGTGAATTCCCAATCTTCCCCGCCCACGCCGTTGAAGCCGGTGCTGAAGCCGCCGATGGCTTCATACAGAGATTTGCGCACCACGTTCCCCGAGACGAACAGCGGCTGGAAGGTGACGGTGCGCGCGTACAGGTCGGGAATGTCGTGCCAGACATCGCCGCTGCGCCGGGCGCCGTCGAAGAATCCGGCGGGGGCCTGGGACAGCTTGTCTGGGTGCTCGGTTGCGCCGGCAAAGGTAACGAAATTGCAGTAGATGGCGTCGCAGGCCGGATCGGCTTCGAGCCAGTGCGCCAGCCTGGCGTTCAGTTGGGGCAGCAGCAGGTCGTCGGAATCGCACAGCATGATCCATGGCGAAGACGCCATGGCGACCCCAGTGTTACGGGCACGCTGCACGCCGCCGTTCGGCAGGCGCAAGACCTTGATCCGATCGCCGAAGCGCGCCAGCACGGCAGGCGTATCGTCGGTCGAACCGTCGTCGACCACGATGATCTCGGCAAACGGCAATTCCTGGCGCAGGGCGCTATCGATGGTCTCGGCGATCAGGTCTCCGCGATTATAGGTCGGAATGACCAGGCTGATGTTGCCAGGACGAGCAGAGGGAATGGACAAGTTGACTCCAGAAGCAGACAGGATCTCAGGCGCCACGGGCCTGGAAGTGATGGCGTTCAACAAAGGCTTCCATTCTGCCATAGTATCGTAGGAAGGACTGCAGGAAACAGTGTTGTAGCTTTGCAAAAACAAGGGTGTACAATCGAGGCCACCCGCCGGCGCTCCCGCCGCATCCATTCGGGAATGAGTTCGATGGCCGACCTGCGGCGCTCCCTGCTGATCACCTTCTTTTCCTCGTCCGGTACCACGGCGCTCCATTTCGCCCTCAGCCTGGTGCTGGCACGCCTGCTCAGTCCGCACGACATCGGCGTGTTCTCGATGACCGTTGTGTTCGTCAACATCGCCCACATGTTCCGCGACTTCGGCGTCGCGACCTATGTCCAGCGCGAGCGCGAACTCACCTTCGACAAGATGCGCTCGGCCATGGGCGTCATGTACCTGAGCTCATGGAGCATCGCCGTGCTGCTCTACCTGGCGGCCGGGCTGCTGGCGCGCTGGTTCGGCGAGCCATCGATGGAACGGGTCATGCGCGTGCTGGCACTCGGCTTCGTCGCGATTCCCTTCGGCTCCCTGACCCAGTCGCTGCTGGTGCGCGAGCTGGCCGCAGATAAACAAGCCTGGATCAATGCGGCGGGTACGCTCAGTTATTGCGCCGGTTGCCTGCTGCTGGCCTGGCTCGGCTTCGGCGCGGTCAGCCTGGCCTGGGCCAACCTGCTGAACATCCTCGCCACCGTCCTTTGCTGCATGGCCTTGCGCCCGGCCGGCCTGCCCTGGCTGCCTTCGCTGCGCCATTGGCGCGAGGTGGTGGGTTTCAGCGCCGGCACCCTTGCGGCGAACTGCGCCAATGCCGTGAACAACGCCCTGCCCGACGTCCTGCTGGGGAAGCTGGGCAGCGCCAGCCAGGTCGGCCTGTTCAGCCGCGCCAGTTCCACGGTGTCGATCTTCAGCCACGTGGCTGGCGCCACCATCAATTACGGCGCGGTCGCCTGGATGTCGAAATCGCACCACGCGGGCGAGGCGCTGGGGCCGATCCTGCTGCGCGCCGCGCGCCTGCTGACCGGTATCGGCTGGCCAGCCTTCGCCGTCACGGCGGTGGTCGGCGCCGATCTGGTCGGTGTCCTGTACGGACCGCAGTGGCGCGCCTGTGTCCCGGCCGTTGCGCCGCTGGCGCTGGCGGCCGGGGTGGCGATCGCCTTCCATTACCTGCCCGCGACCCTGACGGCGCTGGGCCGGCCTTATCTGGCGAGCCAGCCGCTGGTGGTCATGATCGTCGTCCGGATTGCCCTGGCGGCATGGCTGTTCGACGGCGGCCTGGCCAGCTTCGCCTGGGCGATCAGCCTCGCCACGGTGACGACGGTTCCGCTGATGATGTCGATGCAGCGCCGCCACGTCGGCCTGGCGCCTGGACGCTTTCTGCATGCCCTGCTTCCGAGTGCGCTGGTGACGCTAGCCTGCGCCGCCAGTGCCTGGTCGCTGCAGGCGCTGCTGCCTGCGGCATGGCCGGTCTGGAGCCGCCTGCTGGCGACGGTATCGGCGGTCGCGCCGGTCTGGTACGCGGCCTTGCGCCTGAGCGGACACGAACTGCTGGGCGAAGTGCACCGGCTCGGGGCCGGCATCCGCCTGCGCATTGCCGGACAGGCGGGCTAGCGGGCCCCTTGCGGCCCGCTCAGGTCAGGTCGGCATCGCGCAGCCGGGGCAGGGCGCGCGTACCCAGCTTCTGCAGCAGGTGGCGGTAGAACCTGACGCGCCTTTCGGTCAGTTCCGCCAGGACGAAGATCGACACGCCCAGGATGGCATAAAAGACCCAGGGCTGCATGCCTTTCACGTAGAGCGTCGACAGCGGAGTGTGGAACAGGTAGGCCGAGAAGGTGAAACCTGCCAGGTAGCGAATCGGTCGCTCGAGCGAACGCAGCATGGCGCACAGCGGCGCCAGCGACGCGGCCGCGGCGAAGTGCAAGCAGACTACCACGCCCAGGATCAGGTCGTACAGGAACTGGGTCGAGTGCCCGAGCCGCCACGCCGGCGGGAACACCGCGTAGAGCCAGCTGCGCAGGCTTGCCGAAACGTCGAAGTGATGCAGCGCGGCGGCGGCGGCGATCGTTGCGGCGAACACGGCCGGGGCCTGCCATTTGCCCATGGCCGGCATGTGCCGGTACAGCCAGACACCCATCAGCCATACCGGCATCAGCACCAGGATCTTGGGGCCGGCCAGGGCGGCCGCGACGACGGTGGCGAGCATGCGATGGCGGCGCGGAGCATAGATCCAGGCTGCGAAGACGATGTAGTACCAGACCTCGTAGTTCAGGGACCAGTACGGCGCGTTGGCAGGGGCCGCCACCATCCAGAACCCGGACTCGCCCAGAAACAGCGCGTTCACGAGCAGGCCGCGTAGCGGGTTCTCGCCGGCTGCCAGGGCCAGCGCCGCACCCAGCAACAGGGCCGCGAACGCCACCGGTACGATCCGCGCGACGCGGTGCTGGATGTAAACCCCGAGCGTGACGCCGGGGCGCGAGGCGGCGTGCACGATCACGTAGCCGGAAATGACGAAGAACACGACCACCGCTTCATGTCCCGGCCAATGGTTCTCGGCCCCTGGATACAGGAAATCCCAGGTGTGGTAGAGCACGACGCAGGTGGCTGCCAGAAAGCGGATCAGGTCGAGATAGATCGACAGGCCTTCGGGAATGGTGGAGCCGCGCACTTGGCGTGCGTCGGTCCCGGCGCTGGTGGTGATCATCGAGTGCTTGCCTTCCGGATGCTGTTCTGGTTGTACGATGGAATAATCGCGGCCTGGAGCGCCCGTCAGCGGCGTTCCGGTGCCAGCAGCCGTTCGCAGGTGCGCAGGAACTGGCGCGCCACCGCGGCGGTGTTGTTGTCGTGCGCCAGGCGCAGGCCGTAGTCGGCCAGGGAATGCGCGAGCTGCGGGTCGGACAGGATCCGCTCGATCGCTGCCGCAATCTCGGCCGGCTGGTAGCCGTCCACCAGCAATCCCGATTTCCCGTCGTGCACCGCCTCGACGGCGCCGCCCGCGCGCCCGCCGATCACCGGCTTGTGGCAGGCATTGGCTTCGCGGAACACGAGGCCGAAGCCTTCGGTATCGCCGTCGGGCATGGTGCGGTTCGGCATGACGAACAGGTCGCTGCTGCGCAGGTAGCGCAGCAGGGCGTCGTCGTCCACCTTGCCGACCAGGGTGACGTGCGTCTCCAGGCCATACTCGGCGATTTTCTGTTCCAGGCGCGGGCGCAGTTCGCCGTCGCCGACCACCAGGTAATGGATGTCGTCGCGGCGCGCGGCGATCAGGCGCATCGCCTCCACCGTCATGTCGATGCCCTTGCGTTCGACCAGGCGGCCGACGGTCAGGATGATCTTCTTGCCGGTCAGGCCGTGGCGCGCGATCAGCGCCGCATCGGGCTCGCCCGGAGTGAAGCGCACGGTATCGACGCCGTTGGGGATCAGGGTGATGCGGTCGGGCGGCAGGTCCATTTGTCCGGTCAGGGCGTCGCAGGTGAAGGAACTAACCGCCACCACCTTGTCCGCCGCGTGCAGGTATTTCTTGCGCCTGTTGCCATACATGCGGCCGCTGCCGACCGTGGTGATTTCCTCGCCGTGCACGTAGACGATGAGCTTGCAGCCGAACATTTTTCGCAATGCGATGCCGAGCATGGTGCCGGAGACCAGTTCGCCGATACAGATGACGTTGATCCGGTGCTCCCGGATCAGCCTGGCGGCGCGGGCCAGCGCCCGGAGATACAGGGGCACATCCTTGCACACGAGGCGGTACAACGACACCGCCAGGTTGGCCGGCGCCGCTTCCAGGCGCGGGCGCAGCAGGGCGATCCGGTCGACCGGGTAGGACACGGCCCGATCATGCTCGCGCCAGTCTTCGATTTCCTTGCCGGTGATGTAGCTGTCGCTGGCGGTGAGCACGCGGATGCTCCCGGCCGGCATCTGCTCGCACAGGTTTTCGTACACCACGGCCGAGCCGCCGTGGACTGGCGGGAAGGTGCTGGCCATGAGCAGGCAGCGCACCTCGGTGCCGCTGGAAGGCGCCGGCCCGGCCGTTGTGAGAGTGCGGGCCTTGCCCAGCATGTTGCGCGCCAACTGTACCGTGACGGCGGCGTCGCTCTGGCCCCAGGGCGAAAAACGCGGCAGCTGGAACGGGTCGGTCGAACGGGTGGCGGTTCCGGTGCTGGTCGTCACTGCCGACCGGTAGCCGCAGGCGCGCACCAGGTCGACGTGCTCGGAACCGAAGTCGGTGCCCGGCCGTCCGTTCGGGTAGGCGAAGGAATCGACGCGGCCGCCGATGATCGATTCAAGCTCTTCCTTGCAGCGGCCGATCTCCTCGCGCGCCTCGGCCAGGGTGCACTCGTTCAGGATCGGGTGGTGGACGGTATGGGCGCCGATCTCGAAGCCCAGGCTGTGCAGCTCGCGCACGGCGCCGGTGTCGAAACGGCCCGCCGGCGCCAGCGGCCTGCAGGCCTGCGCTTCCAGCAGGGCGATCGCTTCCAGGCGCTCGCGCACGGGAGCGTACTTGAGCCGTTCCTGCAGCTCGCGCACCAGACGGCTGCGCTTGTCGAGTGAATCGAGCTGGACGAAACCGCCGAAGCCGAAGGGAAGCGCGACCTGGCTGTCGGGGAGGGCGCGTACGGCAGCGGTGATCCTTTCGTGCCACAAGCCATCCCTATCCGTCAGCTGGCCGGTGGTGACGAAGAAGGTGGCCGGCAGCCGGCGCTGCAGGAGCGCCGGCGCGATGTTCTGCACCCACTCCTCGTAACCGTCATCGAAGGTCAGCACGACCGGGCGGCTGGGCAGGGAGCCGCACTGCAGCGCGGCTGTTGCCTCGGCCAGCGGCATCACGTTGGTATTCGCCGCCAGGAAGTCGAGCAGGCGCTCGAAACCTGCCAGGGTCGGTTCGCCCGGCGTAAGGGGATCGGCATGGCGCGGTATCTTGTGGAACAGCAGCAGCGACAGGCGGCCGGCGCGGCCGGCCGGGGACAGCAGCGAGAACACGCTCTGGATGAGACCCGACCTGAGCGGGCTGGAAGCCCTGGCCGGCGCCGGCCTGAGGTCGCGCATGGCCATGTTCGAAGGAGAAGAATTCATGATGTCGTCCACGCGGGCAGGCCCGCGCTAAAAATGGTGGAGCGGCATGCCGCCCGTGGCCCGCTGGTACATCATCGTGTCGCTTCGGTCGCTTCCCCGAGCGCACCGGGACGGCGCAACAGGCCGCGGAACAGGCCGACCACGCGCAGCGCGTTCTCGTGCCAGGTCAGCTTCTGTTCGACGATCGTGGCACGCGCACCGAGCGCCACCTTTTCGCGCAGGACGCGGTCGGTGCACAGGCGGTCCACGGCCGCGGCCAGCGAGGACGTGCTGTCCGGATCGAACAGCACGGCATTCTGGTCCTGGGTCAGGATTTCCTCGATGTTCGGCTGGGCCGGGCCGACGATCGCCTTGCCCAGCGCCAGGTATTCGAACAGCTTGAGCGGCGAGGCATAGGCCACCACCGCCGGCTGCAGCGCGATGTCGAAAGCGGCGACGTGGCGCGCCACGTCGTCGCGCCCGACGATGCCGGTGAAGGTCACGCGGTTGGCGATGCCCAGCTCGCGCGCCTGCTTTTCCAGGTTGGCGCGCGCCGGGCCGTCGCCCACCACCAGCAGGTGGCGCTGCGAGTCCGGCGGGTCCTGGGCGATCAGGTTGATCACCTTGTCCAGGCCGTGCCAGTCGCGCACGAAGCCGGTAAAGCCGAGCACCAGCTTGCCCTCCAGGCCGAGCGCGCGCTTGGCCGCCTCGACGTCGGGCACGGCGGAGAAGCGCTTGCCGTTGATGCCGTTCGGGATCACCACGATGCGGTCCGGCGGCACGCCATAGGAAGCGACGATGTCGCCCAGCACGCGCGTCACCGGCAGCACCAGGTCGGCGTTGCGCCAGGCGTAGGACTGGGACCAGCGCGCCAGCCGGGTCAGGGACAGGCCGTCATAGCGGCTGCGCTCTTCCAGGATCGGCGCATTCACTTCCAGCAGCAGCGGCAGCTTGTACTTGCGCGCCAGCCAGACGCCGGCCGGCAGGAACAGGTTGTAGCGCTCGTACAGGCAGTCGGGCTTGTGCTCGCGCACCGCCTTCGCCAGGCGGCGGTAGGCCACCAGCGAATAACCCAGTTCCATCAGTTCGTAGAACCATTTCGGCAGCCAGCGCTTGAGCAGGGCCACGGCGCCGGCGTCGGAACCGAAGTCCTCGGTCTCGGCGCTGGGCGGGGCCACGATCACGACCTCGTGGCCCTGCTCGCGCAGGGCATTGATCATCTCCTCGATGTGGACGTACTGGCCGTCCTTCGAGCGGGTGCGGTGGTGATAAAGGATCTTCACGCGGCTTTCCTCGCCAGGTCGTTTTTCTTTGCCAGGATGGCCTGGAACAGATCGATCTGTCCCTGGGTCGTCGGCTGCCAGCCGAAGCCTTCTGCGTAGCGGCGGGTTGCGGCATGGTCGGGATAGTTCGCGCGCAGCTGGGCCAGGGCCTGCACCAGGCCTTCCGGCGTGCGTTCCGGCATCAGGACGCCCGCCTCCGGCGCGGCCACCACTTCTGGCGTGCCCCACACGTTGCTGGCCACTACCGGCGTGCCGCAGGCCATGGCCTCCAGCAGGACGTTGGCCCAGCCTTCGCGGCTGGAGGCCAGCACCAGCGCATCGGCGGCGTTGTAATAGGTTTTCAGTTCGGTCTGAGGTACCGCGCCCAGCAGGGTGACGCGACTGCTTACGCCTAATTCGCGCGCCAGCGTTTCCAGGTTCTTCTTTTCCGGGCCGATGCCGGCGATCAGCAGCTTGACGTCGGGCAGGGCAGGCAGGGCCCGGATGATCAGGTCGTGCGCCTTGCGCGGGTCGAGCAGGCCGACCGACAGCAGGGTGAAGCCGTCCAGGCCGAGGGCGGTGCGGGCTGCCGCCCGGTCGATCGGCTGGAAGCGTTCCAGGTCGACGCCATTGCGCAGCGGAGTGATGCTGTCGGCGCGCACACCCAGGCCCACCATCTCGTCCTTCAGGGCCTGGCACACCGTGATGATGCCGTCGGCCTGGCGGGCCGCGTCCAGGATCATGCGGCGCGGGCGCGGGAATTGCGGGATCAGGTTGATGTCGGTGCCGCGCGCGGTGATCACCACCGGCCGGTTGAAGTATTTGCCGAGCATGACCGCGGCCACGCCGTCCGGATAGAAGTAATGGGCGTCGATGGCATCGAAGTCGTAGCCCTCGTCCAGGATGCGGCCGATTGCGGCCTTGGCCGAACGCGCCAGCAGGTAGGGCGTGACGTTCATGCCGACGCGCGGCACCACCAGGTAACGCGGATGCACGACCGACAGGCCGTTGCGTGTTTCCGCCTGCGGGACCCGGGCCAGGGTGGCGTAGTGCCCGAAGCGTGGATTGCCGGAAGGAAACCATGGTACAGGTGCGACGACGCGCGACTCGACCTTGCCGCTGGCGACCAGGTAGCGCAGCCGGGTTTCCACGAAGATGCCGTGGTTGGGCTGTTCGGCATTCGGGTAAAGGGTACTAAAGGTGAGTAGCTTCATGGTCATTCAGGCATCCGGAGAGCGCCGAGCTGACAACGATACACCGGGGATCGTTGCCGTAAACATATAGTGTCGTAAAAGAGGAATTTTTTGCGGAAAAGCTGCACACTCAACAGTGCGACGGATGAAAAATTGACAATCATGATACTATAATTCAAGTTCTGTTAAGCATCATTACGAATGGCAATCGTGCGCAGCCCCTGTTTTTGCAACACCTTCTTGCACCGCCCCGTGCCGCCCGCATCCAGCCTTTTTGTTGCATCCATCACACCGTTCATTACCTTCACTGAGATACCGCTATGAAGATCACCATCATCGGCACAGGCTACGTCGGCCTGGTTTCCGGCGCCTGCTTCGCCGACGTCGGCAACACTGTTCTTTGCCTGGATGTTAACGAGGAAAAAATTGCTCTTTTGAAAGATGGGGTGATCCCGATCCATGAGCCCGGTCTGGACGCGATGGTGGCCCGCAATGCGCAAGCCGGCCGCCTGCTGTTCTCGACCAGCTATGACGAGGCGATGGACCATGCCGAGGTGGTATTCCTGGCGGTCGGCACGCCGCCGGACGAAGACGGCAGCGCCGACCTGACCCACATCCTGGCGGCGGCGCGCAGCATCGGCCAGCGCATCGACAAGCCGGTGGTGGTGGTGGACAAGTCGACCGTGCCGGTCGGCACCGCCGACAAGGTGCGCGCCGCGATCCAGTCCGAACTCGACAAGCGCGGCAGCAACTGCGCCTTCACCGTGGTCAGCAACCCGGAATTCCTGAAGGAAGGCGCGGCCATCGACGACTTCATGCGTCCGGACCGCATCGTGGTCGGCAGCAACGACGCCAACGCTACCCGCCTGATGCGCCAGCTGTACGCGCCGTTCAGCCGCAACCACGAAAAACTGGTCGAGATGGACGTGCGCAGCGCCGAGCTGACCAAGTACGCGGCCAACGCCATGCTGGCCACCCGCATCAGTTTCATGAACGAGCTGGCCAACCTGGCCGAACTGCTGGGCGCCGACATCGAGGCGGTGCGCCACGGCATCGGCCTGGACCCGCGCATCGGCTCGCAGTTCCTGTACGCCGGCATGGGTTACGGCGGCTCCTGCTTCCCGAAGGACGTCAAGGCGCTGGTCAAGACCGGCGCCGACCACGGCCAGTCGCTGCTGATCCTGGACGCCACCGAGAAAGTCAACGAAGCGCAGAAGAACGTGCTGTTCAAGAAGCTGGTGCGCTATTTCGGCGGCGCCGACAACCTGCGCGGCAAGACCATCGCACTGTGGGGCCTGTCGTTCAAGCCGAATACCGACGACATGCGCGAAGCCCCGAGCCTGGTGCTGATCCGAGAACTGTTCGCGCTTGGCTGCCGCGTGCGCGCCTACGACCCGGTGGCCAGCAAGGAAGCCCTGCGTATCCTGCACGGCGAGCACGGCGCCGCGCGCTGCGGCGAGCTCCTGAGCATCGTTCCGTCGGCCATGGCCGCCACCGACAATGCCGACGTGCTGGTGCTGGTGACCGAGTGGAAGGAATTCCGCGCGCCGGACTTCCGCGAACTTTCCACGGTACTGCGCCACAAGGCGATCTTCGACGGCCGTAACATCTACGACCCGGCTGAAGTCGCAGCCGCCGGCCTGGCCTACGAAGGCATTGGCCGCGTCAGCCGGAAGACCGCCTGATGACGGCAGGCGTGCAACGTATCCTGGTTACCGGGGCCGCCGGCTTCGTCGGCAGCCACGTTGCCGCGCGCCTGGCGGCGATGGGCCATCAGGTGGTCGGCTGCGACAACTTCAACGACTACTATGACCCGCAGCTCAAGCACGACCGGGTGGCGGCGCTGCTGACGCCGGCCGGCGTGCCCTGCGAGCGGCTCGAGCTGGCCGACGGCGCCGCGGTCGAGGCCCTGTTCGCGCGCGTCGCCCCGACCCTGGTGGTGCATCTGGCGGCCCAGGCCGGGGTGCGCTATTCGCTGGTCAATCCGGGCGCTTACATCCAGTCCAACCTGGTCGGCTTCGGCAACATCCTGGAAGCCAGCCGCAAGGCCGGCATCGCCCACCTGCTCTACGCCAGCAGCAGCAGCGTGTACGGCGCCAACGCCAAGGTGCCCTTCAGCGAGGATGACCTGACCGACGAACCGGTCTCGCTGTATGCAGCGACCAAGAAGTCGAACGAGCTGATGGCCCACGCCTACAGCCAGCTGTACAAGCTGCCGGCCACCGGCCTGCGCTTTTTCACCGTCTACGGTCCCTGGGGCCGTCCGGACATGGCGTACTACAGCTTCACCGAGAAAATGGTGCGCGGCCAGCCAATCGGGGTTTTCGCGGAAGGCAAACTGACGCGCGACTTCACCTACATCGACGACATCGTCGAGGGCGTGGTGCGGCTGCTGTTCAAGCCGGCGACCGGCAAGCCGGTGCCGCACGCGGTCTTCAACATCGGTAACGACCAGCCGGTCACGGTGCTGGACTTCATCGCCACCCTCGAGCGGGCGCTCGGCGTGCAGGCACAGAAGGACTTCCAGCCGATGCAGCCGGGCGACGTGCCGGCCACCCATGCCGATACCCGCAAGCTGCAGGAATGGGTCGGCTTCGCACCCTCCACCTCGCTGGGCGACGGGCTGGCGCGCTTCGCCGCCTGGTACCGGGCGCACGTGCAGCGCGCCTGAGCGGACGTTCGTCCGGCGCAACCTGTCCGACCCGCAAACCCATCGTTTTATCTGTGCCGACCGCCGCTGGCCGCCAGCGCCGGTCGCGCAGGCCGTCTATCGGCCAGTGCGACACGGTCTGCATATATATACCAACTATCAGTCGTTGTACAAACGAAAAAGTATAGGTAAAAAATAAATTTTTCTTATGATTTACGTCATAAAATGTTACGATTACTATATTTTCTATTAGCAACGTTACGTCCTAGCTAAACATGTAGGTGCCGATTCGAGCACTTGCACGTTTCACCGAAGCAGAACGCAATCGTGACATCTGCATTCAGACATGCCAAGAGACCTCATCATCAGTGAACGCATATCGGCACTCCGGTTCCTGATGGTATTCGGCGTTGTCGTTGTCCATACTCCGCCCGCACTCAAGGTCTACCAGCTGGATGGGACGCTATGGACTTTTCTCCTTTCGGTCTTCCAGAACGGCATTTTTCGTAGCGGCGTGCCGGTATTGACCATGATCGCGGGTTATCTCCTGTTCAGTGGTAACAAGGATCGGGATTATCCGGCGCTGCTCCGGAAAAAAGCGGCGACCCTCCTGGTCCCGTTCATCGTCTTCAACTTCGGCCATATCGCTGCCCAGATGCTGCTGCGCTGGATGAGCGGACATTGGGTCGGAGACGACCTGTTTGCGCAAGACTTCGGCGGCTGGATGGATTCGTTGTTCGGGATCCGACGCTTCCCGCAGAACGAACCGCTGCACTTCCTGCGCGAGATGATGGTGCTGATGCTGCTGGTACCCTTGTTCGGCCTGCTGATCCGCAGGACGCCTGTCCTCGGGCTGGTGGCGATCAGCCTGTTTTTCCTGACTGACCTGGATGGCCACCTGATCAACCGGAGCGACATGCCGGTCGAGTTCTATCTCGGCGGTATGGCCGCAGTACACAAGTGGGATACGCGCTGCCTCGACAAATTCGCCTATCCGGCGCTGGCCATCTTTGTCGCGGCGAGTGTGATCGTGACCCTGTTCCGCTTCACGGAAGGCGAAATCGTGTGGCTGCGCCTGCTGGCGCCGCTGACGATCTGGGCGGCAGCGTCGCGGTTCGTGCACACGCAGGCAGGAACCTGGTGTGCACGCCTGAGCAAGTACAGCTTCTTCATCTTCGTCGTGCATGCCGCGCTGATGCGGATGTGCTGGCTGTTCTTCCGCGATGTCTTCCCTTCCGTCCCGGTGGCGCTGTTCACGGCGCTGGCGCCTTTCATGGTCACCGTACTTTGCATCGGCCTGTACGAGATACTGAATATCCTGATTCCCGTACAGCTCCATTGGGCCCTGGGCCAGCGCGGCGAGAAGCCCCAGCCCAAGCCCGCGCCGGTAGTCGTGGATGAGCCTCTGACCGTGGACGACGACTACGAGGACGTCGTCGTGCGCTAGCGAAGCGCCACCGCGATGGCGGCGGCTCCTGCAGCCAGCCCCGGAGCTGGCGCCCCGGGGATGCCTACCGGCTGCCGGCGCGCAGGAAGGCTTCGAACATCATCACCGACCACAACGGGGCGCTGTAATCGTTGGCGCCCGATTCGTGCTGGTCCACCATATGGCGCAGGAAGCGCTCGTTGAAGATGCCGGTGTCGAGCAGGCGCTCGCTCAGCACGGCGGCGCGTACCTGGGCGCGCAGCGGGCCGCGGAACCAGGCCGCCAGCGGAATCGAGAAGCCTTTCTTGGGACGGTACAGCACGTCCTCCGACAGGTGCGGCTCGAGCGCCTTCTTCAGCACCGCCTTGCCTTCGCCGCCGCGCAGCTTGATCTCCGGCGGCAGGTTCGAAGCCCACTCCACGAAGGTGTGGTCCAGCAGCGGCACCCGCACTTCGAGCGAATGGGCCATGCTGGCGCGGTCGACCTTGGTCAGGATGTCGCCCGGCAGCCAGGTCTTGAAGTCGATGTACTGGATCAGCGAGAGCGGATCGTCGGTCGGGGCCTGGGCCGCGTGGGCCCGCATCACCTCGACAGCGCGGTAGCCCTGCAGGCGGGCGCGGAAGCCGTCGCTGAACAGCTCGCTGCGCACGCGGTCCGGCATGATCGACACGCCGTGGAAGTAACCCTCGACCAGGTCGCGCGCCAGTGCTTCGAAGGTGGTCTTGGCGCGGAACATGCGCGGCGCCCAATCGGCCTTCGGGTAGATGCTGCCGAGGGTGCCGAACAGCGGCTTGCGCAGGGCGGCCGGCAGCTTCGAGCGCACCTTGTGCTCGGCCATGGCGAAGCGGTAGCGGCGGTAGCCGGCGAAGCTCTCGTCGCCGCCGTCGCCGGACAGCGCCACCGTCACGCGCTGGCGCGCCAGCTGGCACACGCGGTAGGTCGGGATCGCCGAGCTGTCGGCGAAAGGTTCGTCGTACAGGTGGGCCAGGGTGTCGACCAGGCCGTGGTCGTCCTTGCTGACCACCTGCGAGAAGTGGTCCGTGCGGTAGCGCGCCGCCACCTGGTTGGCGAACAGCGACTCGTCGTAGTCCGGATCGTCGAAAGCGATCGAGCAGGTCTGCACCGGCTTGTCGTCCTGTTGGGCCATCATCGCCACCACCGCGCTCGAATCGACACCGCCCGACAGGAAGGCGCCCAGCGGCACCTCCGATTCCATCTGGCTCTTGACGCACTCGCGCATGCGCTCGATCAGCTCGAGCTCGATCTCGCGCTCCGGACGCGGCGCCTGCGGGGCGAACGGCAGGTCCCAGTAGCGTCGCGGCGTTACCTGCGTGTCGCCGACGCGCAGGGTGATGCAGTGGCCCGGGCTGAGCTTGAAGGCGCCGTGGAAGATGGTGTTCGGTTCCGGCACATAGCCGTAGGCGAAGTAGTCCTCGACCGCGCGCGGGTTCAGTTCGCGCGAGAGCTGGGAGAAGGTCATGATCGACTTCAGCTCGGAGCCGAACACGAACAGGCCGTCCGGCAGCAGCGAATAGAACATCGGCTTGACGCCGACGTGGTCGCGCGCCATGAACATCAGCTGGCGGTTGCGGTCCCAGAGCGCGAAGGCGAACATGCCGCGCAGGCGGCGCAGGCAGTCTTCGCCCCAGGCCTGGTAGGCTTGCAGGATGACCTCGGTGTCCGACCTGGTGCGGAACACGTGGCCGAGCGCCACCAGCTCGTCGCGCAGGGCGCGGTAGTTGTAGATCTCGCCATTGAACACCAGGGTCATGGTTCCATCGGCGCTGCGGAAGGGCTGCTGGCCGGTGGCGATGTCGATCACCGACAGGCGCCGGTGGCCCATGCCCAGGCCCGGCTCGAGATAGAGCTCGCCCTCGTCGGGGCCCCGGTGGTGCTGGCTCTCGTTCATGCGCCGCAGCGCCTCGCGGTCGATGGCGCGCGCACCGCGCGTATCCAGGATGCCGACAATTCCGCACATGGTGGTGTTCCTTAACTCTCTTTATCTTTTTCTTGGATTGCTACAACCCGCTTTGCTCAAGCGGGCTGGCGCAGCTTGGCGCGGCACAGGCGGTCGTACAGGGCGCCGTATTCGGCGAGCATGGCGCGCATGCTGAAGGCGTCTTCCACCCGCGCGCGCGCCGCCTCGCCCCGGCGCCGGCCGAGCGCCGGATCGCGCACGTAGGCGGCCAGTGCGGCGGCCAGCGCTTCGGTGTCTTGCGGCGGCACCAGGCTGCCCTGCACACCGTCGAACACGACTTCCGGGATGCCGCCCACGTTCGAGGCCACCACCGGCAGGCCGCAGGCCATCGCTTCCAGCATCGACACCGGCGTGCCTTCGGCCAGCGAGGGCAGGGTAAACAGCGAGAAGCCGTGCAGCAGCGCGGCCACGTCGTCGCGCGCGCCGGGCAGCCAGACCACGTCCTGCAGGCCCAGCTCGGCTACCTGGGCGCGCAGCGCGCCCATCAGCGGACCGTCGCCGACGATGCTCAGGCGCAGGCGCTCGCGCTGGTCCGGCACCAGCTCGCGCAGGCGGGCAAAGGCCTGCACCAGGCCGCGGTGGTTCTTGACGTCCTGGATCCGTGCCACGGTGCCGATCACGATGTCGTCCGCGCCCCAGGGCGAGGTCGCGTTGGCGGCGGCCGCGGCGAAGCGTTCGGTGTCGACGCCGTTGCGGATGAAGCGGGTCTTGGCGGCCGGGACGCGCACCGTCTCGTCCAGCCAGCGGCGCAGGTCCTCCGACACTGGCACGTAGCAGTCGATGAAGGGCGCCAGGCGGCGGCGCAGGAAGTTGTGCTTCGGGTTCAGCCCGTGCGGATCGCTGGCGTCGCGCCCATGCTCGGCATGGATGCGTACCGGGATGCCGGCCAGCGCGCCGCTGAAATTGTACTCCAGCGCCGACAGGTTATAGGTGTGCAGGATGGCCGGGCGCAGCTTGCGCACCAGCTTCCAGAACTTCAGGTGGGTGCCCAGGCCCAGGCCGGGCGGCTTGTCCAGCGCGTACAGCTCGACGCCGGGCTGGGTGATGCGCCCCGCAAAATCGGTGTAGCGGGTCAGGCACACCACCGCATGGCGGTAGCGTTCCGGCGGCATGCGGTTGATGCAGTCCACCAGCAGGGTTTCCAGCCCGCCGACGTCGAGCGAATACGTCAGGTGCACGACCAGCGGGCGTTGCATGGCCGGTGTGTCCAGGTGGGCGAGGTCGTTGCGCATACGCTGTTCCTATTTCCCGCGCGTTTGCACCAGGGCGCGGTCGAGCGCGCCGAACTGCTGGCCGAGGAAACTGCGCAGCACGGCGCGTGCGGCCTCGCGGTCGCTGCCCTGGAACGGTGCGGCCAGCGCCACCATGGCGCCGTCGTCGCCGCGGAACATCAGCTTGCCTTCGGCCTGGCGCAGCTTGCCGGTGACGTTGCTGGCCGTGTAGCGGCCGTCGACCCACAGCACCTGCCACACCAGCAGCGGGCCGCCCGGACCGGACAGCACGGTCTCGCGCAGGGGCAGCGCATGGGCGCCGGCCTGCTCGGTGCGCAGGCTTGCCGCGATCTCGTGGAAGGGATCCTTCTCGCCGACCAGGCGGTTGACGGAACTGATCAGGCCCTTCTGCTTGCTCTGGTTGCGGTAGTACAGCAGCTGCAGCAGCACCGGACGTCCTTCGGGCGAGGCATACACGCGCGCATAGCGGGCGTCCGGCTCCATGTAGTCGACCTGCCAGTCCGGGAAGGCCGGGGCCAGCGGCCAACCGACCGCCGGTTCGGCCAGCGCCACCGGCTGCGGGTTGTGGTTGGCGCGCTCGTTGAAGGCGGCAAAGGCGGGCAGGGCGGCGCCGAGCAGCAGCACGGCGGCGGCGGCCGGCACCAGCGCGGGCGCCGGGCCCTGGGCCGCCGGCGCGGCGCCGCCTGCCGCCGGCGGCAGCGCGGGCGCGCGCTCGTCCTCGCGCCAGTAGCTGCCGACCCAGAACATGATGAACATGATCAGGCCGAAGAACAGCCAGCCGTAGATCAGGTGGTCGACGCCGGTCGCCAGTTCCATGCCGCTCAGGTGGCCGGTCATGACGATGCCGTAGGCGCGCATCCAGTTGGCCAGGATCGGCACCACGATCGACAGGGCGATGAAGACAGCGCGCCGACCATTCGAGCGGTAGGTGAGGTAGGCGTACAGGCAGCCCAGGGTGATCGAGGAAATCAGGTAGCGGATGCCGCTGCAGGCCTCGACCACCGACCAGTGGCCGGTCGGCAGCTCGAAGCGGGTGCCGTTCCTCAGCACCGGGATGCCGGTCACCTGCAGCGCCCACACCGTGACGTCGGCGGTGTACTCGATCAGGGGGCCGACGAAGATTTCGCCGAAGGGCACGGCGAACAGCAGGAACAGCAGCGGAAAGGTGAACTTCGACGCCAGGCGCGGTCCCAGCAGGGTCAGCGCGATCAGCGGGAACATGGCGACGAAGGCGTACTGCATCACGACCTGCACTTCGCCCATGCGCCCGGCCAGCCAGGCCAACGCGGCGCCGGCCAGCAGCGCCAACCCCGGCCACCAGGGCCGCGCCGGCAGCAGCGCGAACCAGGCGCGCTGGCGCCAGATCAGGAACAGGCTGATCGGCAGGATCACGTAGCCGTGGGCGAAGGTCTCGGACGAGTTCCAGGTCGCGACCATCGAGGCCACGGTGCCGTAGTAGAACAGGAAGGGCGCCAGCAGGGCCACGGCCAGCGCGACGATGCCGGCGCGCGAGTGGACGGCGGGGGCCGGGACGCCCGCTTGGGCGGACAGCCCATCGATGCCGGGAGGAGGTTTCAGGAACATTCGAGGCACTCCCCGATGCAGGCCAGGTTGCTCGGCCAGCTGTATTTGCGTTCGACCCTGGCGCGTGCCGCCAGGCCCATGTCATTGCCGTCGCGGGCCAGGAGAAGCGCGACGGCGTCGGCGAAACCGGCGGCATCATTCGCCAGCACCAGCTCCTTGCCCGGCTCGGCCTCGATGCCCTCCAGCGCCTGCGGCGTCACCACCACCGGGGTGGCCATGGCCATCGCCTCGAGCACCTTGTTCTGGATGCCGCGCGCGATCCGCAGCGGGGCCACCGCGGCGCGCGCGTGCGCGATGTAGGGGCGCACGTCGGGCACGGTGCCGGTGACCACGATATTGGGCAGCTTGCCCAGTTCCTGCACCGCCGGAGTCGGGCGCGCGCCCACGATGTAGAAGCGCAGGTCGGGAAAGCGCGCGCGCAGCAACGGCATGGCTTCCTGCGCGAACCACTGGACCGCGTCGACGTTGGGCCAGTAGTCCATGGCGCCGGTGAACACGATGGCGCGCTCGCCTTCCTTGAACGGGCTGGCGCCGGCGGCGGCAGGTGAAAAATAGTCGGTGTCGACGCCGTTGCTGAAGAAGCCGATCTTGGCGTCGCTTTCCGGAGCCAGCTGGCGGAACAGGTCCGCTTCCGGGGCCGACACGAACAGCGAGGCATCGTATTCGCGCGCTACTTGCCGCTCGTAGGACAGCAGCTGGCGCGCCTCGTGGCGGTACAGCCAGCTCATCGGCCAGGATTTCTTGTCGGCGTACTGGCGCCACTTGTCCGAGTCGACGTCGCAGAAGTCGATCACGCGGCGCGCCCCGCGGTGGTGGTCGACGAACTGCGCCATCGCCGACGAGAACACCAGCACCCGCCCGATGCCGTGCGCGGCGACGGTCTGGTCGACCCAGCGCTGCAAGCCGGCGTCGCGGTAGTAGTCGAGCGAGAGCGAGCGGTTCTTCACCAGCGCACCGAGGCTGCGCACCCGCGAAAGTAGCGTGTTCAGGCTGGCGAAGTGGCTGCTCGCGCACATCTTCTCGACGGTCGGCACGTGTTGCCAGTCGTCGGCGTCGTCCACGAACGTCGCCAGGTGCACCCGGTAGTCGCGCGCCAGGTGCTTGAGCAGGTGGTAGGAGCGGATCTTGTCGCCCTTGTTGGGCGGGTAGGGGATCCGGTGGATCAGCAGCAGCAGGTCTTCCACGTCTTATCCGAGGTTGCGCACGATGTAGGGGCCGAGGAAGTTCGCCACCGGCAGCGGCAGCTTCTTCCACATCTTGATGAACAGCTGGTATTTCGGGTTCAGCGGGTTGTTGTCCGGCAGCTTGTCGGCGCCGTACAGCTTGTATTCATACGGCAGCGGCGTGGCGGTGAAGCCCCAGTTCTTCTTGAAGTCGTAGGCGCCGGTGCCCAGCTTGCTGCGGCCGTAGTCGAAGATGCGGCAACCGCGCGCGGCGGCGGCCTGCATCAGGTTCCAGTACATGAAGTCGTTACCGGCCACTTCGCGCGCCAGGTCCATGCCGCCGCCGTAGTAGGGCACCACTTCGTCGCGCCAGTAGAAGGACAGCACGGCGGCCACCAGGCGGTCGTCGCTTGTATAGATGCAGCGCACTTCGCACTCGTCGCCAAAGACCTGCTGCAGCAGGGCGAAGTATTTTTTCGGAAACACCGGGGTGCCCAGGCGCAGCACGCTGTTGGCATAGGCTTCGAACATGCGGTCGACATTGTTTTCGACCACGCCCTTGAGGCCCAGCTTGATCCCCTTGCGCACCATGGCGCGCTGCTTGCGCGGGATGGCGTTCAGGTTGGCTTCGTCGTCCGCGCTGATCTCCTTGCGGAAGGTGACGTACAGCTCCTTGGTGTGCCAATCGGGATCGTCCGGATGGGCGCGCGTCATGCCCCGGTATTCGAGGTGGCCGACGCCCAGCTCGCGCGCCAGCTTGTCGGCGGCTTCGTCGAGCAGGCGGCGCGCGCCCTCGTCCAGCGTGGCCGGGCCGCCGTAGACACAGAAGGGCATCGCGCCCAGCGAGTGGCCGAATAGGCGGCTCTTGATCTCCGCGAGGGGCAGCACGCCCTGGATCTGGCCGTCCTGCTGGACGTAGTAGAACCAGGTCTTGATGCCGAAGGATTGCTCGATGACTTTCTGCCAGCCGGAGAGGTGGAAAAAGGTGGCGTCCGGGCAGGCGCGCACGAAGGCGTCCCAGCGGCCGTATTCGTGCGGCTGCAGGAGGTGCAGGGTTTGCGGTCCGGTGGCCGGCGCCGGGGCGGCGCGCTTGGCCTGGGCGGCTTCGATGATCGAGTTCATGGCAGGTTTATTTTTGTTCGAGGAAGATGCGGTCCATGCGGTCCCACGCGAAATCGCGCGCCAGCTGCTCGAGGCGACCTTCCATGCGTTCGATGTTCACGTAGTGGCGGAAGCGCGACTTGGCGTCCAGGCCCTGCGGGCGCGGCTGGCCGGGGTCGAGTTCCCAGGGGTGGAAGTAGAACAGGGCCGGCTGGCGGTCTTCGCGGTTCACCTTCTGCATCATCCAGCGCGACAGCGCATAGGGCAGCAGGCGGAAGTAGCCGCCGCCGCCGGCCGGCAGGTTCCGGCCCAGCATGTTGACCGTGGTGACCGGCACTTCCAGCAGGCCGTCCGGACCGTGCGGATAGAAGGCGAAGCGCGGCGCGTCCGGCATGCCGTAGTGGTCGTGCGCGATCGGGTAGATGCTCGAGCTGTAGCGGTAGTCGGCTTCCTGCAGGGCCTCCAGGGCCCACAGGTTGGCGTGGCCGATCGAGAAGCTGGGCGCGCGGTAGCCCAGCACGGCCTGGCCGCCGATGTCTTCCAGCAGCGCCTTGCTGGAGCGGATGTCGTTGTCGAACTGGGCGCGGGTCTGGTCCGAGGCGCGCAGGTGGCCGTAGCCGTGGCTGGCCAGTTCGTGGCCGGCGGCGACAATCTTGCGCACCATGTTCGGATAGCGCTCGGCGATCCAGCCGAGGGTGAAGAAGGTGGCCTTGACCCCGTGGCGCTCGTAGATCGCCAGGATGCGTTCCATGTTGGCCTCGACCCGGCACTCGCGGCTCGGCCAGCTGTCGCGGTCGATGTAGGGAGCGAAGGCCGAGACCTGGAAGTAGTCCTCGACGTCGCAAGTCATGGCGTTGCGGATAGACTCACCCGGCGCTGGCAGGGGGCGCGGAGCAGGGGCGTAGAGTTTCATTCCTGGTTGTCCATGTGCTGGGCCGCGGCGCCCTGGGGCGTGGCGACGATTTTCTTCAGGATCGACAGTACCGAGACGATCGACTTCTCGAGGCGCATCATGCGTTCGTCCAGCACTTCCACGCTGGCGGCGCTGGCGCGCCGGTCGCCGCCGCGCGGCTCGCCTTGGGGCAGCGCGCCGGGATCCGGCGTCCCCAAGGTCTCGGGCAGCTGGTATTCCTCCGAGATGTCGCTCACCACGGTGTTGATGTCGGCTTCGGTAAAAGCGTGCAGCTCTTCCAGGTAGCCCATCAGGAGCACCCGGTCCATCAGGGTATTGGTCTTGCGCGGGATGCCGCCGCTGTAGGCGTAGATCGCGGCATGGGCGCCGTCGTCGAAGGAAGGAATGCCCTTCCAGCCGACCGTGGCCAGGCGGTGCTCGACGTAGGCGCGGGTCTCTTGCGCGTCCATCGGGCCCAGGTGGTAGCTGGCGATCACGCGCTGGCGCAGCTGCTGCATGCCGGGGCTGTGCAGGGTGGCGCGGAATTCCGGCTGGCCGAGCAGGAAGGTCTGCAGCAGCGAGCGGTCGTCGGTCTGGAAGTTCGACAGCATGCGCAGTTCCTCGACCGTGCGCGCGTTCAGGTTCTGGGCTTCGTCGATCACGAGCAGGGCGCGCTTGCCCTGGCGGTCGACGCCGCGCAGGAACTGTTCCAGGCGGTTCAGCAGCTCGGCCTTGCTGGCGCCCTCGTAGGGCAGGCCGAAGCTCGACACCACCATGCGCAGCGTGTCTTCCGGATCGAGGCTGGTGTTGACGATGTGGGCGGCCACGATCTGGTCAAGCGGGATCTTGTTGAGCAGGTTGCGCACCAGGGTGGTCTTGCCAGCCCCGACTTCGCCGGTGATGACGATGAAGCCTTCGCCCTGCGACAGGCCGTACTCGAGGTAGGCCATGGCGCGCTTGTGGCCTTTCGAGCCGAAGAAGAAGTGGGGGTCCGGGCGCAGCTGGAAGGGCTTGGCGGACAGGCCGTAATAGGTTTCGTACATCGCTTGCTGGCTCCTCAAAGCTCGGCGGACAGGGTCGCGGAAATGGCGTGTTCGTGATAGGGACCGGCACTGAAGCCGATGCTGCCTGCGCTGCGCCGCAGTTCCAGCGCGGCCCGGGCATGGCGTCCGAGCTGGCGTGCCAGCCCGATGCGGAAGTCACGCCGCAGGTCTTCCAGGTTGCCGCTGATCGAACGGCTGCGCGTCCAGGTCGCCGAGGCCTGCGCACTCGAGCGCGAGTTGATGCGGTACTCGGTGCCAAGGGTGGCGCCGCGCTGGCGCACGTTGTCGTTCAGGTTGGCATCCTGCGGGCCGAGGAGGGCGCTGTCGCTTTGTTGGCTGGACAGCGCCAGGCGATTATTGCCGAACAGGGAAGCGGTGGTGGTCAGGCGTGCCGTCTTGAATCCCATCGATGCCTGCAGTGACTTCTGGCGCACATACCGGTTGCTGAGAAAATTGATGCTGTCATCCAGACTGGACGGCAGTCCATTGTTGCGGATATAGGCCGCGACCGCCTGGCGCCGCAATTCCGGATCGGGGAACGTGGGCGTGAACAGGCCGTCAAGCAGGGCAGCCGTATCGAAGGTGGCCGGCAGCAGGAATTGCGAGCGGCTGGTCGTGATGGCGTCGTTATAGCTGATGTTCCAAGTGGTGCGGCGGCTGCGGTGACTCAGCAGGAACAGGCCGGTCTGGCCATAGAAATGGCGCCCCAGCGCCAGCTTGGTGTGGGTACGCGTCGATGGCGTCCAGTCGAAGCCGACCGACCAGTTGCGGCCGGCGCTGCCGCCGCCAGGGCCCTCGAAGTCGTAGCGGTCATAGCCCGCGTCCGCAATCAGGCTGAAGTGTTTGGTCAGCGCGTAGCGCAGGTTGAGCACGGCAGTCTCGCTCGACGATTCGCCGTTGATCGAATCCTTCAGATCCTGGCGCTGGTAGCTGAGGCCCCAGCCGAGCGTGGCGAAGGCGGAGCCGCTGGACAGGCTGGCCGCGATGTTGTCGGCGTTGCTGTTGCCGAATCCGCGCACGTCGTCGGACTTGACCGAGTCGCGGGTGTAGCGCACCTGGGCCGTGGCCTGCTGGCCGAAACGATGCTCGAGACGGGGGCTGATGCGCCAGGTTTCGATCTTCGCGCGATTCGCCGCCAGGTAAGGAGCGCTCTCCGGCTGCGGGCCGAAAGCGGAAATGCCTTGCGGGCCGCTCGTCGCACTGGCGTCGACCATGAGCAGGTCGTCGATCAGGATGGCATTGCCGCCGACCGCGTATTCGAAGGAGTGATCCAGTTTGTCCCGAAGCGCCTCGTTGCGGAAGTCGAAATGCCGCCAGTTCGCGTTGCCACTCAGCTCGAAACGACGGCCTTTGCCGAAGACGCCGATGCCGGGTGTCAGTTCGGTGATGAATTGCGACTGCTTGAGTTCGTCGCTCTCGAAACGGACATTGTCGGTGTAGCGTTCGGTCAGCGACAGCGTGGGAACGATGCGCCAGTCCGCATGGCATTCGGACGCCATCAGCATGGCCGCTGCCAACGGAAGCAGTCGGGGCAAGCGTGCGCGCCTGTCCCGCGGCAGCTTAGCCGTAGTGGTAGTCATACGTTTCTTCAATGCCGGGAATATCCCTGGTCTTGTTGTAAATGAGATTGACGTTGGTATATCCCTCGAGCTGGCGCAGCGCCTCTCCGACCGCATGCTGGGTCGTCCTCTGGGCCTCGACCACGACCACGATCTGTCCCATGTGGCTGGCCAGGGCGCGTGCTTCGCTGGTGAGCAGCAGCGGGGGCGAATCGAAGATGACGATCCGGTCCGGGTAGCGGTTGGCGATTTCGTCGACCAGGCTGGCCATGGTCGAGCTGGCCAGCAGCTCAGTGGCGCGCGGGGTGCTGGTGCCGGCCGACAGGATGCTCAGGGTATCGACGTTGGTGCGCAGCAGCACGTCGGACACGTCGAGCTTGTCGTCGACCAGCAAGTCCATCAGGCCGCGCTGGGCCGGCAGGCCCAGGGTGCGCAGCACCGAAGGACGGGCGACATCGGCATCGACCAGCAGTACGGTGTGGTCGAGCTCCATGGCGATGCTCATTGCCAGGTTAATCGCACAATAGGTCTTGCCTTCGCCCGGCAGCGAACTGGTGATCATGATCAGGTTGGCGGGATTGTCGCCCTTGATCCGCTCGGCGAAGGCGCGATTGAGCAGCGGCCGCTTGATGATGCGGAAATCTTCGACCAAGTTGGTGCGGCCGCCGGCAGCGGTGACCATTCCCATGTCGCGCATCTTGGCCAGGTCCAGTTCGACGGTACGCGTCGCCGGGCGGCTCGGCGCCGGCGGGACGGCTTCGGGCGCGGCCTGGACCGGGGGCAGGGTGTCGGGACCGGGCAGAGCCGGCGCAGCCACCGTCGCAGCCTGCGCGGCCGGTGCCGGCGTCGCCGGTACGATCTCCGTATCGAGGACCTCGACTGCGACCACGGCGTCGGCCTTGGCCGGAACGGCGGCGACCTGGCCGCGTTCCTGGTCGATGCGGCGCGCCGCTTTTTCGATAATGCTCACATCTGCTCCTTGTGATCGTTAGATGCCGTTCGGGCGCGCCAGGATGGCCGTCACGCCGGCGCCGTACAGGCTGATGAGCAGCAGTACGGCAATACCCAGTGCGTACAGGCGGCGCTTGCGGCGGATGGTCTGTTCCGCGGTCCAGTTCATGCTGATCGAACCGAGGATCGGCAGGCCGGTCGTTTCGTGCAGCCGGGCCTGGCTGAGGAAAGTGGGGCGCAGCTGGCTCATCAGGAACGCGGCTGCCAGGCCGGCGCCAAGGGCGCCCACGAAGACCATCGAGAACAGGCGCAGGCGGTTCGGTCCCGACGGCAGCGCCGGCGCGGTCGGCGGATCGATCACGCGGAAAGACAGCATGTCGGTCACCGACGACAGGTCGCCGGACAGCTTGGCGGCTTCGCGCCGCTCGAGCAGCTTTTGATAATTCGCATGGTTGACTTCGTAATCGCGGTTGAGCTGGGTAAGCTGGGCTTCCACCTCAGGTGCCCGGACACTACTCTCGCGCATTTGCGCCAGGCGGGCAGCGTATTCGGACACGCGCGCCTGCAGCGACGCGACACGGGCTTCCGCATCAGCCAGGGAAACGCTCAGCTGCTGCAGCATCGGGCTGTAGCCGGCGCCCGGGTCCGCGCTCGGCTTGCGGTTCTTGGCTTCTTCCCGCCTGCGCGTCTGCAACTGTTCGAGCAGGCGCACGTTGGCGACGATGTCGGGGTGGGCTTCGGTGTACTGGGTGCGCAGGCTGTCCAGCGTCTTCAGGACGGCAGCGATGCGGGCATCCAGTTCAGGGTCGCTGATCACCGGCGCGGCTTTCTCGCCGGGCGCGGCCTCGCCCGAAATGCGGCGGCGCAACGCATTGCGCGCCTGTTCGGCCTCGGCCAGCTCCAGACGCGCGGTCTTGAGCGCCTCGCTTGCCGCCATCACGCGCGAGCCATAGTCGCCGCTTTCGGACGGCAGCAGGCCCATGTTGCGGATCTTGAATTCCTTGAGCTTGTTCTCGGCCGCCGCCAGCTTTTCTTCATAGGAGCGGATCTGGTCGTCGATGAACTGGATCGCCTTGTCGGAGTCTCCCTTCTTGCCGCCGAAACTGCCTTCCACGAAGATCTGCAGGAAGGCCTGCACCACGTCCTTGCCCAGCTTGGGGTCGGAAGCCGTGTAGGTAATGGTGTAGATGTCGTCGCGCTCGGTACCGCCCAGCTTGATGCGCGACATCATTTCGTCGACCATCTTCTCGTGCTCTTTGGTCGTGGCAGCCTTGACGTCGAGGTCGACCATGCGCATCACACGCTCGACGTTCGGCCGGCTGATCAAGGTGCCGCGCATGAACATCACCTGCTGTTCGATGTTCGGAATGGTGGTCATGCCCGACAGCAGCGGCTTGAGGATGCTTTGGGTGTCGACATAGACGCGTGCCGAGGCATCGTACTGGTTCGGCAACTTCAGCACCACAGCCCAGCCGATGATGGCTACCACCCAGGTGACGATAACGGCATGCCAGCGGTACTTGCCGATGGCTTTCAGGAAAGTGAGAATTGCGGCTGTGATATCTGCCATGTCGTGAATCTCGCCTCAATGGCCTGCGCAAGCGCAAGCCCATCAATCAATAAATAGACTGCATGATCGCTTGTTGACTGAGCAATTGCAATTGCAGGTCGGAAAAATGTACAGGTGACGCGACGAAAATGGCGACACATGCAACATAAATTCCGAGCGACAACGTCAATGACCCAAGTTTTGCGTTATTTATCAGCAGTTGCTTACAATATAGAAACATCTTTGCACCATGAGTGTTTTCGTTAGTCAACTCTGGTGCGAAAGCGATAAAAGCCTCATGCTCGTCTTCTACAACAATATTGCCTAGTATCAAATGTTTATTTTAATGTCGAAAATGCAAAAGAGGCCACACAATTGATTTCTAAGCAGAACTTCAGACCAATGGGGCGCAGATCGACGTCAGTGTTCTTCTGCGTGCTGGCGTGGGCGTTACTCCACCCGGCTTCAGCATGGGCGGCCGACCCCTTGCCGGCGACGGTGGGACGGGTCAAGCCTTCCGTTGTCGGTGTCGGCACCTTCCTCAAGGTTCGTCAGCCGTCTACCGTGTTCGTCGGCACCGGTTTCGTGGTGGGCGACGGGCTGAGCGTCATTACCAATGCCCATGTCATTCCGAAAGAGCTCGATGCCGCCCGTATGGAAGAGCTGGGAATTGTAATGAATGCCGGTGGGGAAACAGCCAGCTTTCGTCCCGCCCGCTTGGTCGGGCTCGACCGCGAGCACGACTTGGCCCATCTGCGCCTCTCCGGCACGGCCTTGCCGGCCTTGACACTCGGCGAAGACGACGCGGTGGTCGAGGGGCAGTTGCTGGCCTTTACAGGCTATCCGCTCGGGATGCGCCTGGGCCTGCACGCCGCCACCCACCGCGCCACCCTGGCCGCAATCGCGCCTGCCGTCAGGCCCACGCTCAGTTCGCGCCAACTGGACGCGCGTGCCATCACCCAGCTCCAGCGCACCGTCTTCGGTATTTTCCAGCTGGACGGTACGGCTTACCCGGGTAACAGCGGCAGTCCGCTCTACGACCCCGAGACGGGCGCCGTGGTCGGCGTTATCAATATGGTATACCTGAAAGGACTGAAGGAAAGTGCCGTGACGGATCCGAGCGGCATTACGTATGCCATTCCAGTGCGTTATGTACGAGCACTGTTGCAAACAGCCCCATAGTATTTCAACCGTGCATGAGGTTGCCGAAGTGCTATGGTATAAAATAGGGTTCGACAATGACGCGCGCGGCAGTGGCCGAGCAACAGGCTGGCGCCATGCCAGATGAGGGGATTTTGACGTGAGCATGAACAGGATGCACCAGATCAAGCGTGTGGCACAGGCCGCTGTTCTCGGCGGTTTACTGGCACTGGGAGGCTGCGCTACGCCGCAAAGGCCTTCGGCTGACACGCCAGCCATCAATCCCGAGTACCTGATCGGGCCGGGCGACAGTATCAACATCATCGTATGGCGCAACCCCGAAGTGTCGATGTCGGTGCCGGTACGGCCTGACGGCAAGATCACCACGCCGCTGGTCGAAGACCTGCCGGCAGCAGGCAAGACCTCGACCCAGCTGGCGCGCGATATCGAAGCTGCTCTTGCCAAGTTCATCCAGCAACCCGTCGTGACGGTGATCGTCACTAATTTCGTCGGTAACTATAGCGAGCAGATCCGCGTCATCGGCCAGGCAGCGCGCCCGCAAGCATTGCCATATCGCAAAGATATGTCGCTGATGGACGTCTTGATCGCCGTCGGGGGCGTTACCGAATTCGCAGCGGGAAATCGCGCAAGCCTGATCCGAACGATCGACGGCAAGCAGCAGAAACTGCAAGTCCGCCTCGACGATTTGATCAAGGATGGCGATATCTCGGCCAACGTCGCGATGCGGCCGGGCGACGTGCTGGTGATACCGGAAAGTTTTTTCTGAGCTGCTGTCGAACTTTTTTACACAGCACCAACGTAAATGGCTAGACTGGCGTGTTAGAGAATGCGCCATTTCTTAGGCACTTGTTTTTACAGCACATTTTGGAAGTAAAGATCTGTAAGGCATATTTCTTGCTTAACTGAAATTTCATAGTTCTGTAATCCACCGAGAGGATCGAACCTGTGTCGACCGAAGACCAACCAGCGCGCGCCTCCGGGGCGCCGTCCATGACCCCGCGCGGCGCCGCGCGGCGCCGCCTGACCAAGGCTGGCCTGGGCGCGGCCAGCGTGCTGTGGTCCCTCGACAGCCACGCAACCTTGAAGCCCATGATATGCGCATCGGCCTCGGCCGCCATGTCTGGCGGCCTCAATAGTAGTTACGTTCAGAAACAGGTTGCCTGCAGTGGCAAATCGCCCGGTTATTGGAAGAACCATACCGACTGGCCCTGCGAGCGCCAGAAAGCATTCTCCGACGTCTTCGGTTGTTCCTCTGGCAACTCCACAACGTATGGGCAAAGCAGCCTCTTCGATCTGATCAGCGGTTGCAAGTTCGACCGTTACAACCTGGGCAGGCATCTGGTGGCTACCTACCTGAACGTCACCTCAGGACGCATCGGCTTTCTGACAGTGCAGAACCTGCAGCAAATGTGGAGCCAGCTCCAGAGCCGCGGCTATTACGAGCCGGCAAAAGGCGTCTTCTGGGGTGCCGAACAGACCAAGCGCTATCTCGAGGCGACCCACGAATAGGACGGCGTCGGCCGATGTGGCGTGTGATTCCGGGACAGTCCCTGCGTTGGCGCCAGTGGGACGACAACGCCGTGCTGTTCAACGATCTGTCCGGTGCGACCCATCTGCTCGGACCGGCAGCGCTGCTTCTGCTCGCGTTCCTGCGCGATGGCCCTGCCGACGACGCCGCGCTCGCTGAAGGCCTGCGCTCGGCTTTCGAAGTCGACGAGGCCGAGCTGGACGGTGAGCTGGCCAGCCTGCTCGACGGCCTGGTGCGCCTCGACTTGATCGAACCCTTCCCATGCTGACCTTGTCTTCGCTCGACCGGGCAGCGTTGCGCCGGCGTTTCGCGGGCCCCGGCCTGGTGCTGCGCACCGGTCCCTTTCGCAGTCGGATCCATACCGACATCCCCCACCTGGTGGACGCCATTGCGCTGCTGTATGCCGACTACCCGGTGGACGAGGAAGGTTTCGCCGACTTCCAGCTCACACTGCGCGCGGCGGGCGGCCTGCGCCGCTGGTGGCGGCCCCAGGTGCGTTTCGACCAGGACGGCCTGCAGCCGTTCAAGCCCCTGCCGCTGGCCCAGGCCCACCCGATGTTCGAATGGGCGATGAACTGGTGCGTCTCGAACAAGGCGCACAGCTACCTCGCCATCCATGCCGCCGTGCTGGAGCGCGACGGCTGCGGGCTGGTCCTGCCGGCCCCGCCGGGCTCGGGCAAGAGCACGCTGTGCGCGGCGCTGGCCAGCCGTGGCTGGCGCCTGCTGTCGGACGAGCTGACCCTGGTGCGTCCGGCCGACCTTGCCCTGGTTCCCGTGCCGCGTCCGGTGAGCCTGAAGAATGCTTCGATCGATGTAGTGCGCGCCTGGGCGCCGCAAGCGGTGCTGGGGCCGGCAGTAGCCGGCACCAGCAAGGGTACGATCGCTCACATGCGGGCGCCTACGGCCAGCGTTGCCGCGGCGGATCAGGTGGCGCGGCCGACCCATATTGTGTTTCCACAGTATGCGGCAGGAACGGCGACCTTGCTCGCGCCGGTGCCCAAGGCGAAGTTGTTCACGCGCGTGGCCGACAATGCCTTCAACTACACGGTGCTGGGCGAGACCGGCTTCGACACGCTGGGTGCACTGGTCGAGCGCTGCGCCGGTTTCGACTTCCGCTACAGCGACCTGGAACAAGCGATGGCCACGTTCGACACCCTGGCGGAGTGCGCTTGAACGGGCTGCCGCTGCTGGTCGAGGTGCTGCGCGAGCCGGCGCGCGTGCGCTCGCTCGGCCCCGACGGCTGGGACCTGCTGCTGCGCCAGGCGGGACACGCCGACCTGGCCGCCAGCCTCGGCATCCTGCTGGAAGAGGCGGGACTGATGGAAGCGGTGCCGCCGGCCCCACGCGAGCATTTTGCCTGGGCAGCGGTGCTGCTGGCGCGCCACCGGCGCGCGCTGCGCTTCGAAGTCAGCCAGATCCGACGCGCCCTCGACGGACTCGGCCTGCCGCTGTTGCTGCTCAAAGGCGCGGCGTATGTCATGGCCGGTCTGCCACCGGCCGCCGGCCGCATGTTTTCCGACGTCGACATCCTGGTTCCCAAAGAACGCCTGGCTGAGGTCGAGGCTGCGCTGATGCTGCACGGCTGGGTCGGCACCCACCAGGATGCCTATGATCAGCGCTACTATCGCCAATGGATGCATGAATTGCCTCCGATGGAACATGTCCGGCGTGGCAACACCATCGACGTGCACCATGCGATCCTCCCAGAGACGGCGCGGATGCGACCCGATCCGGCGCTGCTGCGTGCCGGCGCGGTGCCGCTGTCGGGATCCGGCAACGAGGACCTGTGGATTCTGGCGCCACACGACCTGGTGCTGCACAGCGCGGTGCACCTGTTCTCGGAAGGCGAACTGCATCACGGCTTGCGCGACCTGGTCGACATCCATCGGCTGTTGCAGCACTTCGGGCCGTTGTCGGGATTCTGGGATGGCCTGGTCGCGCGCGCGCTCCGCCTGCAGCTGGCACGTCCCTTGTTCTATGCGCTGCGCTATGCCGCACGTCTGCTCGGCACGCAAGTGCCGATGGCGGTCATGGACGAAGCCGCGGCAGCCGGCCGCCCAGCCCCGGCCCTGCTGGCCCTGATGGATGCCTTGTTCCTGCGCGCGCTGCTGCCGCCCCACCCGAGCTGCGCCGACCGCCTCACCCCGCTCGCACTGGGCGCGCTCTACCTGCGCGGCAACTGGCTGCGCATGCCGCCGCTGATGCTGGCGCGCCACCTGTTCCACAAGGCGTTCGTCTCACCCCGCGAACGCGTCGAACCGCCACAACTCGTTTGACGACGCAGGTGACTGGAGGTTGCAAATTTGGTAACCTCGCAGGAGCGGCCGTGCCGGCCGCCCGTCCACCTGCGAAAGGCATCCATGAGAGATGACGCGAAGCACTTGGTGCGCCTGCACGACGTGCAGGCCTTGCTGGCCAGCGGTTCACTTGACGACAACCTGGTCACGCATGCCGAACTGGCGCGGCGCCTTGTCGGCGCCACCAGCTGCTCGGTCATGCTGCTCAACAGCGATAGCCCGGACGACCTGCGCATGCGCCTCTGCGCCAGCGCCGGCGAGGTGCCGGCGGCGGCAAACGAAGCCCTGGTCGCGAGCGGCGAAGGAATCTGCGGCCGGGTGCTTGCCAGTAACCGTGCGCTTCTGGTCGAAGACATTTCCCGTTCCGAATTCGCCAGCCTGGCGCGCCGCAACCGCGCCGCCGTACCGGCCCTGATGTCGGCCCCGATCCGCATCGATGGGCGCACGGTTGGCGTGGTCAATGTCACCGGCGCCGACTTTTCCGAGGCCGAGCTGGGCCTGTTCGAAATGATTGCCCTGTTCATCGGCAAATCAGTGCAGGTGATCCAGCTGCAAGGTTTGCTGGCCTCGCGCTTCGCCCAGCTGGCGCTGGTACGCGAAGGTATGCCCGGTCCTGCGGCCTACCAGAACCCGGACGACCTGGCGCGCATCCTGGCACGTTCCTTCTTCAAGGAGATGACGAAAGCGGGTTTCGAGCCCGGCCAGATTGTCAGCGCCGCCACCGAACTGATCGGCCAGTTGAACGGCAGCTTGCAGGAGGGGGCACGCAGCGAATGAATGCACAAAGAAAAGGCCGGATCCTAACCGATCCGGCCTTTTCTTTGTGCACTGCCGGGTTGCCCCGGCAGTGCAAAGCGGTATTACTTGGCAGCGCGGCGGCGGCGCAGGCCAGCCAAGCCGGCGAAGCCCAGGCCCAGCAGGGCCAGCGAGCCCGGCTCTGGCAGCTTGCGTGCATCGATCGGGTCGTTGACGAAACCGGTGAAGCACTGGCCCGCCAACACGTTGGCGACCGGGCAGCTGCCATGGCCGTTTTCTTCGCCGTTGGTGCTCAGCGTAAATGCGCCATTGAAGTCGTGGCCGAACTGTCCGTTGGTATTCCATTGAGCGGCAGCGTTGCCGCCGATCACATCAGCGAAGAACTGGCCCAGGCCGGCTGCGGGAAGGGTTGCAGCATTGGTGGTTTGCACCAGCGTCGCCTGCGTTTCGTCAGCGGTCGGGTCGCAAGGTGGCACATCGGCAGGCACAGTAGCCGAATAGGTTGGGCAGCTGACGTTGAGCGTCTGCTTGCCGGTACCCATGGTCAGTTTCAGGTAGGGAGTCATACCTGCGAACAAGGAATATTGGTCGAAGTCGGTACGCAGTGCAGGGTTCGCATTGAAATCGGAAGTAACTTCCAGCAAATTAACGGTCGAACGATACAGATCCATGTGGATCATGCCATCGGCTTTAGTGCCTGCGGTAGCGCCGACGTTGTAGATGCTGTATTTGCCGCTTGCTTCGTCGTAGATGATGTTCTGGTCAGCAATGCCGTAGATCATGTAGTACAGATAAGTGCCGTCGCTCAGGCCCGAAACCCAACGCTGGCCTCTGGTTCCAGTGATCTCGGTGACATTGCCGATGCCCCAGGTAGACTCTTTATAGGTACCAGCAGCGTCCGCGCCGTAGGTATTCCTTTCGGTAGTGAGGCCAGCCAGTTTGATGTTCACGTTGCCGGTGACGGAATCCAGCGGAGTTGCCGATGCCGAGATAGCCGCGAAACCCAGCGACAGTGCGGTGATGAGCTGCTTCAGTTTCATTCTATTCTCCAGAGTGTTGGTGTGGTGCTTTCGGGGAGCGACACAAGCTATTAAGCAAGTGCTGTGCCAACCATGAGAGGTGGCGCCTAAGTAATTGATTTTATTAGGAAGGAATGCCAATTGTGCGACACATGCAGATTGTTGATCCTAGATATGTAAAGTAAACCGACAGCTGTGTGACAATCAATTGTTGAGCAGAATCAAAAAAGACGAGAAAGCTTGCAATAAAATAAAATATTTCTTATGTGCATTGGTTTTGCTGACTTCCTATGCAATGGACGGGTAGGTGCCAGCTGACGCTGTAAGGAATGCCGACACTGGTAGCGATGCGCCTGGAAATGCTGGCCGCTGCGTTCAAAAAATGGCAAGATGGCAAGCACTTATGTGAATTCAGCAGCGCACGCCTGAAGGGCGTCGGCGCGGCACCACTCCACCACTTCAAGAGGGTTTGATGAGCACCGCTTTCGACTACGACACCTTTACCACCCGTAACAACGGCTATGTCTCGAGCGAGACCCAGGCAAAGATCCGCAGTACCCGCCTGCTGATCGCCGGCTGCGGGCTGGGTGCCTCGACCGCCATCTGCGCGGCGCGCATGGGCTTTTCCGAATTCATCCTGATCGACGGCGACACCGTCGATGCGCACAACCTGAACCGCCAGTTCTACGATTTCGACGACATCGGCAGCCCGAAAGTCCAGGCCCTCAAAAAGCACATCCTGCGCATCAATCCGGAAGCGAAGGTAGAGGCAGTGCAGGCCAACCTGGACCAGCACAATGCGCGCGAACTGGTCGGTAGCGTCGACATCATCTTCGACACCATTGACTTTCTCGACCTGGAAGCCATCCTGGCGCTGCACACCAACGCGCGCGAACAGCGCAAGGCGGTATTCACCGCGCTGTCGATCGGCTTCGGCGCTGGTGTACTGTATTTCCCGGCCGGCACCAGTGCATCATTGGCCGATGTCATCGCGCATGACGTCCAGCATGCCCAGGGTGAGGGTGACGCCAGCTATGCCAACGTGTTCGGCAAGATCATGGGGCGCATCGGAGCCCACCTCGACCGCCAGGTGGTGGAACAGGTGGCCAAGGCGTTGACCATCATGGAAGACGGCCGCCCTTGCCCGGCATCGCAGATTGCAGTAGGCAGCTTCACAGTGGCCGCGCTGGCGGTGGCCATGATGCATGACATGCTGGCGGGCATGGACGTGCCGGCCTCGCCGAACATGGTGGTGCACAGCTTCCGCAACCATACGACCAAGCTAGTTAATATCGCTGGATAATTCTGCCTTGCGCACCACGTGCACCCGTGTCGGGTGCGCGTGCTCGACCACCGGCGGCTTCTCGCTGAACCAGGCGGCCAGAGTGGGATTGCTCATCATGAGCTTGCGGCGCAGGTCGTGCAGGTCGAGCACGTAGGGCGTGACTGCACCGTAGTAGTTCGCTTCCGGGCCGATCGCCATGAAACGGAAGCCCATCTTCTTGAGCGCATGGGCGAGAGAGCGCTCCATTGCCGCGAACCAGTAGCGGATGCCATGGTCTTCGCTGTGGCGAAACATCTCACGGTACATACCCAGAAGCAGCATGGGCGAGGTGCGGTCGCGCCGGTCGACCGCTGGGTCGAACTCGGCTGCGGCTTCGGACTGCGAGACGAAACCGGGCACGCCCAGCACGCTGTCGGCGCGCCGGCGCCGGTGGGTTTTCTTGACCACCAGGCGCGAAATCTCGGCCGCCTGCTCGCGATCGGGCATGTCGAAATCGCTGAATACTTCGCAGTGCAGCTCGAACGGATAAGGTTGCGGTTCCTTGGGCTGGACCAACCGGACCGCACCCACCAGCTTTTCGTCCATCGTATAGGCGGCGAAATGGGTGGAGGCGTCGTCGTAGTCGTCGAGTTCCATGCCGTCGACGTACTGGTCGGCCTGGAGGAAGGCGCACTCCAGGCAATAGATCTGGTGGCGCAGCCTAAAAATGTCGCCCGGCACGTTGTTGGCGCTATGGCCCGCCCGGTAGGCACGGAAGATCTTGCGATTGATGTGGTCGATTGTTTCTTGATGTGCCCCGAATTCCACACGGGACAGGAAGGCGTCGGGATCGACGCGGGCTTTTCCGTTGTCCATCTTTTGTGATCGTCCAGTCTTGGACCCTAGTTATTTTTTCTTGGCGCGCTCCTCCCAGAAATTGCCGATCATGGTTTTCACCAGGACCCACAGGGGAATCGGTTCATCGTTGAACCACGCAGCCAGAAACTTGTTTTCCCTCTTCAAGCGCTCGTTCAAGTCATTCAAGTCCACCATGTGCGGTGTGACCGGACCGTAATAATCGACTTGCGGACCGATCGGGACGAACTTGAAACCCATTTTTTCCAGCGAGCGCGCCAGTGACCTTTCCATCGCCGCGTACCAGTAACGAATCCCGTTCTGTCGGCTATGGCGGTACATCTCTCGATACATTCCGAGCAATAATAACGGACTATTGCCGCGCTTGTCGCGCCGCACGGTTGACTTCGGCTGAATCGACTTCGTGCTGCCTTTTTCCATGAAATCCTGCGAAATACCCTCCATCGAGTCGCCTCGACGCCGGCGGTGCGTCTTCTTGACGACGAGGCGGGACACTTCGGCAGCCGTTTCCCGCGGCGGACAAGTGAACTGGGGGAAAGTCGTGCAATGCGATTCCCAAGGATAGTCCTGGTCCGGATGTGGCTGGACCAGGCGCACGGTGCCAATGATGTCTTGGTTCAGCGTGTAGGCGGCGAAATGGATGGAGCAATCGTCATACTCATCCGTTTCTAATTCCTCTTTGAAATCACTTGCTTCAAGGTAGTGTCGTTCCAGGCAATACACCTCATAGCGCAACTTATAGATTTCCTTGAGGACAAGCGATTCCATATTCCCTTTCATTACTTTGCGAAAGTTGAAGTACGGAATTAGTACGTCACGCTTGCCGCTGAATCGGTCCCGCAGGCGCGCAAAAATGCCGATGCTCTGCTCGGGGTTACATTCTTGTTCTTGGGTAATGGAAGTCATGGTCATGCCCTCAGGGCGCTCGTTGCGAATTCTTGGCAGCGGCGGCCGCAGGGCCGCCGCTCCGGGTCTTACAGTTGGCGCATCAGCGCCTTGGCGTCATCGATCGAAGCGAATGGCTTGCCGGATGCCAGGGTCTTCTCCAGCTCTTTGCGGGCGCCGGCCTTGTCGCCTGATTTAACCAGGGCCGCGGCCAGGTGATAGCGCACGTCGGCGGCCTCGGGCGCGGCGGCGACCGCCTTGCGCAGCAGGTCGGTGCCGCGCGGCGTCTCGCCCTTCTGCACCAGGATCCAGCCCAGGGTATCCATGATGGCCGGGTTCTGGCCCGCCAGCTTGAAAGCCTGCTCGGCAGTTGGCAGTGCGCGCGCGTCGTTTTCCTGCTGGTAAGCCCAGGCCAGGTTGTTGAGCGCGGCAGCGTTGTTGGGGTTGGTCTTGATGATCGCTTCCAGGCTGCCGATGGCCTGCTTGAACTGGCGCTTGGCCAGGTAGTTTTCCGCCACCACCATGCCGACCAGCTGGTTGTTCGGATTGGCCGCGTAGTATTTCACCAGTCGTGCCTGGGCATCGCCTTCCTTGCCGGTCTGCTTCATCAGCTCGGTAATCTTGAGCAAGAGCTCCGGCGAGTTGCCGATTGCATAGGCTTTTTCATAAGCAGCCAGGGCTGGCCCAGCCTGTTTCTGGCTCAGCAGCACGTCACCCTCGATCTGGAAGCCGATTGGTGATTTCGGCCCATCCTTCTGGATCTGGCGGGCTGTTGCGAGCGCCTCGTCCGGTTTGCCATTGCGCATGGCCAGTTCGACCTGCGCCATTCGGGCCTGGATGAACTTCGGATCGATGGCCAGCGCGCGCTTCAGGTCCTCGGCCGCCGCAGCATTGTTCTTCATCAGCATGTGCACGGCCGCGAGGCGCATCTGGGCCATCGGCGACTTGGGCACTGCGCTCGCCAGCTTGCTGTAGGACTCGAGGGCGCCGGCATGGTCCTTGTTGGCGATCTGCGCCTGGCCCATCAGGTCCAGTAGTTCGGGGTTGCTCGGCTGCAGCGCCAGCATCTTGCGCGCCAGCGCCAAGGCCTTGGTTTCCTGCTTGGTGCGCAGGTAGTGGACGCCCAGGTTGACGGCTGGCGCGACCGTCTCCGGATTCTCCGCCTGGGCCTTCTCGAGCCAGGTCGTGGCCGCATCAAGCTTGCCAGAAGACAGTTCGATCGAGGCCAGCGCGCTCATGGCGTCGATGTTCTTCTTGTCCTTGGCCAACACCGCCTCGAAACGGCCCTTGGCAGCGGCAACGTTCTTTTCCGCGATGTCGAGCCTGGCCAGGTTCGACACGGCCGGGAAGAAGGTCGGGTTGAGCGCGACCGCTTTCTCGAAGCTGGCGCGGGCATTCTTCAGGTCCTGCTTGCCCAGGTAGGCGCCACCCTTCAGGTTGTAGACGGTGGGGTTGTTCGGCTGGGTCTTCTCAAGTGCCTGCACGGCGGCCAGCGCCTTGTCGAACTGGCGGCGGCCCATCTCGGCCTGGACCAGCGCAAAGCCGGCGTCGGCCGACTTCGGATCAAGGGTGGCGGCGCGCTCCAGTTCGCCGATGCCCTTGTCCGTGTCGCCCTGGGCCAGCTTGGACAGGCCTAGCGACGTGCGGATGCTGGCCGCGCCCGGTGCCAGCGTGCTGGCCTGCTCGAGGTAGGCCGACGCCTTGGCGAAGTCGCGCGACTGCAGGTAAGACTGGCCGGTCAGCGCCAGCAGCTGGGCATCCTGGCTGCTTTCCTTGAGGGCCGGGGCTAGGATCTCCGTGGCTTCGGCCGGACGGTTGGACTTCAGCAGCACCTGGGCCAGCAGCTTGCGTGCATACAGGTTGTTCGGCAGGTTTTCCAGGTATTTGCGCAGGTGCTGTTCGGCCTGCTGGTTGGCGCCCAGGTTCAGGTCGACGGCGCCGGCCAGCAGCACGCTCGGCATGTGCTCGGGGGCGACTTTCAGGATCTTTTGCAGCGATTCCCTGGCTTCGGCATTCTTGCCGCCAGTGTAGTCGAGCAGGGCCTCGGCATAGGTCACGTTCAGATCGCTGCCCCAGTGCTTCTTGGCGGCGTCGATGTCGGCCTTGGCCGCGGCCAAGTCCTGGGCGCCGATGTGGACATAAGCTTTTTCAACGTTGGCGCTGCGGTGCGCCGGGTCGATGGCCAGCACCTTGTCGTAGGCGGCCAGCGCTTCCTTGGTCTTGTTCTGGCTGCGCAGCACATTACCCGACATCATCCAGGCGTCGGCATTGTTCGGGTCACGGGTGGTGGCGTCGGTGACGTAGCGGATAGCGGCTTCGCGGTCGCCGTTCATGGCCGCCATGCGTGCCATGCCGAGCAGGGCATCGCCCGAGTTTGCATTGACCGCCAGCGCGGCTTCGTACGATTCCTTGGCCTTGTCGGCCTGGCCCAGCGCCAAGTGGGCATCGCCGCGGCGCACCAGTAGCGCGGGAGAGTTCTTGGCCAGCTCCGGCGTAATTTCTTCCAGCAATTCCTTGAACTTGCCTTGCAACAGCATGGTGCGGGCCAGCAGGGGCACAGTCTTGTCCGCCGAGATGCCGAGACTACGCGCCTTGCGCAATTCTTTGTCGGCTGATGCTACGTCGCCCGTTTCCAAGTACAGGGTACCCAGGCGCAGGCGCGCCTCGGCGTTTTCCGGGTTTGCTGCGACAGCGTTCTTGAGCTGGATCAGGGCCGCCTTGCGGTCGCCTTTCTTTTCATATTGCTGCGCATCTGCGATCAGTTCTTCTGCAGTTTTCGTTTTATTGCAGCCGGCCATCCCTGCGCTCAGCAGGATGGCGCCGGAAACCACGGCGACGGCAAGTTGTTTCTTGGTGAGAGTACCCGGCATTGTCTTTCCCTTTGATGAAGGCGCTTGCGTAAAGAGTGTTTTGGGCGCAAGCGAAGTTTCCCGACTGTTAATAATACCCTAAGGAATCCGCCAGAAATGCCCTCAACTCATCCGTATACGCAAATAGCCCCCCACTGTTGCTATTGTGCGAGGTTGAGCAGGGTGTAGTGTTGATTTGCAGAAAGATAGCAGTAGTTGACTGCGAATTGCAGCCCCACACAGGGGGGATGCGCCTGCGCTCAGCCTTTGCGCAAGCGGCTGAGCAGGGCTTCGACGTTGTCGCCGACCGGCAGGCCGTGGCGGCGCAGCAGCTGCACGTGCAGGACCAGGTTTTCGAGCACCAGCTTGGCCGAGACGGCAAGCAGGGTCATCAGGCGATCCTCGGTGCTGAAGTTTTCCATGGCGGCCGCCATCTCGCACAGGTGGTTGGCCACCAGCGCGCGCAGTTCGTCTTCGGGGAAGGGCAGGTCGGCGAAATCGATCGGGTCTTCCTGTTCGACTTCGTGCATCAGGGCGGCGAGCTGCTCGGGCTGGATCGACATGGGGACTCCACGAGTAACGGTGAGTCCATTCTAGGGCAGGGCGGCCTGGGGCGGCCACGGGATTGAACAGCTGCCATGCACATGGCTCCCGCAGCAGGACGCTGCGGGAGCCAGGCGGGATTACATGTTGCGACGATACTGGCCGCCGACCTCGAACAGGGCGGTCGTGATCTGGCCCAGCGAGCACACGCGCACCGCGTCCATCAGCCTGGCGAACACGTTCTCGTTGTCGATCGCCGCCTGCTGCAGGGCGGCCAGGGCGGCCGGGGCCTTGTCGGCGTTGCGCGCATGGAAGGCTTCCAGGCGGGTCAGCTGCGACTGCTTTTCGTCGTCAGTCGAACGTGCCAGTTCGATCGTCGCCGGTGCGCCCGCGCCGTTCGGGTTGCGGAAGGTGTTGACGCCGATGATCGGCAGCGTGCCGTCGTGCTTCTGGTGCTCGTACAGCATCGACTCTTCCTGGATCTTGCCGCGCTGGTAGCCGGTCTCCATCGCGCCCAGCACGCCGCCGCGCTCGGCGATGCGCTCGAATTCCTGCATCACCTGCTCTTCGACCAGGTCGGTCAGCTCGTCGATGATGAACGAACCCTGGTTCGGGTTCTCGTTCTTGGCCAGGCCCCACTCGCGGTTGATGATCAGCTGGATCGCCAGCGCGCGGCGCACGGATTCGTCGGTCGGCGTGGTGATCGCTTCGTCATACGCATTGGTGTGCAGCGAGTTGCAGTTGTCGTAGATCGCGATCAGGGCCTGCAGCGTGGTGCGGATGTCGTTGAAGTCGATCTCCTGCGCGTGCAGCGAGCGGCCCGAAGTCTGGATGTGGTACTTCAGCTTTTGCGAACGCTCGTTGGCGCCGTACTTGTCGCGCATGGCGACCGCCCAGATGCGGCGCGCCACCCGGCCCAGCACCGTGTATTCCGGGTCCATGCCGTTCGAGAAGAAGAACGACAGGTTCGGGGCGAAGTCGTCGATGTGCATGCCGCGCGCCAGGTAGGCTTCGACAAAGGTGAATCCGTTCGACAGCGTGAAAGCCAGCTGCGAGATCGGGTTGGCGCCCGCTTCGGCGATGTGATAACCCGAGATCGACACCGAGTAGAAATTGCGCACCTGGTGGTGGACAAAATATTCCTGGATGTCGCCCATCACCTTCAGCGAGAACTCGGTGCTGAAGATGCAGGTGTTCTGGCCCTGGTCTTCCTTCAGGATGTCGGCCTGCACAGTGCCGCGCACGTTCATCAGGACCCAGTCGCGGATCTTCTGCGCTTCGTCGTCGGTCGGCTGGCGGCCGTTGTCCGCCACGAACTTGTCGATCTGCTGGTCGATGGCGGTGTTCATGAACATCGCCAGGATGGTCGGGGCCGGGCCGTTGATGGTCATCGACACGGACGTACTCGGGCTGCACAGGTCAAAGCCGTCGTACAGCACCTTCATGTCGTCCAGGGTCGCGATCGAGACGCCCGAGTTGCCGACCTTGCCGTAGATGTCGGGACGCAGGGCCGGGTCGGCGCCGTACAGGGTCACCGAGTCGAAGGCCGTGGACAGCCGCTTGGCGTCCATGCCGGTCGACACCAACTTGAAGCGGCGGTTGGTGCGGAAGGCGTCGCCTTCGCCCGCGAACATGCGGGTCGGGTCTTCGCCTTCGCGCTTGAAGGCGAACACGCCGGCCGTGTAGGGGAAGGAGCCAGGCACGTTTTCCAGCATCAGGAAGCGCAGGATCTCGCCGTGGTCTTCGAATTTCGGCAGCGCGACCTTGCGGATCGGGTTGCCCGACAGGGTCTTCTGGACCAGGCGGGTGCGGATTTCCTTGTCGCGGATTTTCACGACATAGTCGTCGCCGGCGTAGGCGGCCTGCATGTCAGGCCACATCGCCAGCAGTTTTTTCGCGCCGCCTTCCATGGCGTTCTCGCGTTCGGTGATCAGGTCGTCCAGAACGACGTCACGATTGGCGGCCGCCAGCATGCGCTTCGTTTCCGTTAGCTGCTGGCGTTCGCGCGCGAGCTGCACCTGCTTCTTGACGTTGCGGTGGTAGCCGCGCACGGTGTCGGCGATCTCGGCCAGGTAGCGCGCACGTGCCGGCGGGACGATCACGTTCTTGCCGCTCGAGTATTTTTGGGTCGGGGGCGCCAGCTTGCTCGGCTCGACCTGCAGGCCCAGCTCGGCCAGCTTCGGCAGCAGGCCGTGGTAGAGGGCCGTCACGCCGTCGTCGTTGAAGCGCGACGCCTGGGTGCCGTAGACCGGCATCTCGTCCGGCTGGCGGCTCCACAGTTCGCGGTTGCGCTGGTACTGCTTGGCGACGTCGCGCAGCGCGTCCTGGGCGCCCTTGCGGTCGAATTTATTAATCGCGATGAAGTCGGCGAAATCGAGCATGTCGATCTTCTCGAGCTGCGAAGCGGCGCCGAATTCCGGAGTCATCACGTACATCGAGGTGTCGACGTGCGGCACGATGGCGGCGTCGCCCTGGCCGATGCCCGAGGTCTCGACGATCACGAGATCGAAACCTGCCACCTTGCAGGCGGCGATCACGCCAGGGAGGGCCGCCGAGATCTCGGAGCCGGCTTCGCGCGTGGCGAGCGAGCGCATGAACACGCGCGCCTGGCCGTTCCAGGGGTTGATCGCATTCATGCGGATGCGGTCGCCCAGCAGGGCGCCGCCCGACTTGCGGCGCGACGGATCGATCGAGATGACGGCGATGTTCAGGCGGTCGCCCTGGTCGAGGCGGATGCGGCGGATCAGTTCATCGGTCAGCGAGGACTTGCCGGCGCCGCCGGTGCCGGTGATGCCGAGGACCGGCGCCTTGACGGTGTCGGCCGCTTCCACGATCTGCTTGCGCAGGGCTTCGTCTGCCTTGCCGTTTTCCAGCGCGGTGATCAGCTGGGCCAGCGGGCGATGGCGCTGGGCGATGTCTCCTTGCCGCAGTGCGTCCAGCGAGGTGGGGGCGTAGGAGGAAAGGTCGACGTCGCAGCTTTCCAGCATCGAGCGGATCATGCCGACCAGGCCCATGCGCTGGCCGTCTTCCGGACTGAAGATGCGGGTGACGCCGTAGGCGTGCAGTTCTTCGATCTCGCTCGGGACGATCACGCCGCCGCCGCCGCCGAACACCTTGATGTGGGCGCCGCCGCGCTGGCGCAGCAGGTCGATCATGTACTTGAAGTATTCGACGTGGCCGCCCTGGTAGCTCGAAATGGCGATGCCCTGCACGTCTTCGGCCAAGGCCGCGGTGACGACTTCGTCGACCGAGCGGTTGTGACCGAGGTGGATCACTTCGGCGCCGTTCGACTGCAGGATGCGGCGCATGATGTTGATCGAGGCGTCATGGCCGTCGAACAGGGAAGCGGCGGTGACGAAGCGCACCTTGTTGGCCAGTTTCGGCTGCTCCGGCAAGTCCAGTTTGGCGGCGGGGGTGATGTCGTTCATGGGTGTGGGTCCTTGGGATTCGGGAGGACAGGAGTAGCTTGCTACGGTATATGACGTTAACGTTAACGTCAAGCCGGGCACGGTGGGGTTTCGTAGGGTGGGCAGCAAAGCTGCCCACCCTGCAATTACGCGGCGCGGCGCTTGATGTTGCCGGACAGCAGCTCTGCCTTGCGCGCACGGAACTCAAGCACGGCCTTTTCCTTCACATGGCCAAAGCCGCGGATCTGGTCCGGCAGCGAGGCCAGTTCGACGGCGTCCGCGTGCTTGCCGGCGTCCAGCGTTGCAATCAGCCCTTCCACCATCTCGCGGTACTCCACAATCAGCGCGCGTTCCATCTTGCGCTCCGCGGTCTTGCCAAAGATGTCGAAAGCCCCGCCGCGCAGGCGTTTCATTTTCGCCAGCAGCTTGAAGGCGCCGAACATCCAGGAGCCGTACTGCACCTTGACCAGGTGGCCCTTGGCATCCTTCTTCGCCAGCAGCGGCGGGGCCAGGTTGAACTTGAGCGAGAAGTCGCCTTCGAACTGGGTCTTGAGCTGCTCCACGAAGCGGCCGTCGGTGTACAGGCGCGCGACTTCGTACTCGTCCTTGTAGGCCATCAGCTTGGCGTAGTTCTTCGCCACTGCCATCGCCAGCTTGCTGCCCAGTCCTTGCGCGGATTCGGCAGCGCGCACGCGCGACACCAGGTCTTCATACAGCGCCGCATAGGCGGCGTCCTGGTAGCCGGTCAGGTGCTCGACGCGCTTCTTGATCACGCTGTCCAGGCTTTGCGGCATCTGCACCACGATCGCCTGCGCAGGGATGGCCTGCTTCTCGACGCGTTTGATGTCCACGGCGGCGCGGCGGCCCCACAGGAAGCTCATCTTGTTCGAGGCGACGGCCACGCCATTGAGTTCGATCGCGCGCAGCAGGGCGGCTTCCGACAGCGGGATGCGGCCCTTCTGCCAGGCGTAACCCATCAGGAACAAATTGGTAGCGATCGAGTCGCCCATCAGCGCGGTGGCCAGCCTGGTCGCGTCGACGAAGTCGACACCGGATTCACCACCAACCGCTTCCAGGATCAGGGAACGCACGTCGCTAGAAGGGAATTCCCAGTCGCGCTGCTGGGCGAAGGTGCCGGTCGGCTGCTCGTGCAGGTTGACGATGGCGAGCGTGCGGCCCGGGCGCATCTTGGAGACCGCATCGGCCGCGCCCGTGGTCAGGATGTCGCAGCCGAGAATCAGGTCCGCTTCGCCGGTGGCGATGCGCTGCGCGCGCAGGCGGCTGGGCGCGGCGGCGATCTTGACGTGCGAGGTGACGGAACCGTTCTTCTGGCTCATGCCGGTCATGTCCAGCACCGAGGCGCCCTTGCCCTCGAGGTGGGCGGCCATGCCCATCAGGGCGCCGACCGTGATGACGCCGGTGCCGCCGATGCCGTTGATCAGGATGTTGTACGGATGCTCGACGCTCGGCAGCACCGGCTCCGGCAGCAGGCCCCAGCCGTCGTCGGCGCCTTGCTTGCTCACGCCCGACTTGCTCTTCTTGAGCGCGCCGCCTTCGACGGTCACGAAACTCGGGCAGAAGCCCTTCGCGCACGAATAATCCTTGTTGCACGAAGACTGGTCGATCTGGCGCTTGCGGCCGAATTCCGTTTCTTTCGGCAGGATCGAGACGCAGTTCGACTGGATGCCGCAGTCGCCGCAGCCTTCGCACACGGCTTCGTTGATCACCATGCGCTGGTTCGGGTCCGGAAATTCCTTCTTCTTGCGGCGGCGGCGCTTTTCAGCGGCGCAGGTCTGGTCGTAGATGATGACCGTGACGCCCGGCAGTTCGCGTAGCTCGCGCTGGACGTCGTCCATGTGCTTGCGGTCGTGCAGGGTGACGATCGCAGGCAAATTGGAACGGTCGGCATAGCGCGACAGGTCTTCGGTGACGAGCGCGATGCGCTTGACGCCTTCGGCCGCCATCTGCTGAGCGATGTGCGGGACCGAGGTGGTGCCGTCGACCGGCTGGCCGCCGGTCATGGCCACCGCGTCGTTGTACAGGATCTTGTAGGTGATGTTGACCTTGGCCGAGACGGCGGCGCGGATCGCCAGGTAGCCCGAGTGGAAGTAGGTACCGTCGCCCAGGTTCTGGAACACGTGCGGCACTTTCGAGAACGCGGCCTGGCCGATCCAGGGCGCGCCTTCGCCGCCCATGTGGGTGGTGAGCTTGTTCATCTCCGGGTAGATCGAGGTCGCCATCACGTGGCAGCCGATGCCGGCCAGCGCGAAGGAGCCGTCCGGCACCTTGGTCGAGGTATTGTGCGGGCAGCCGGAGCAATAGAAGGCCGGGCGGAACGGCGTGCCGATCGCCTTGGCCAGCACCGCGTCCTTCGCTTCCAGGAAGGCCAGGCGCGCCTTGATCAAATCGCGCGTGGTGTCCTCCAGCGCGAGGCGGGCGATGCGGCCCGCGATCACGCGCGCCACCTGGGCCACCGAGAAGTCGGCTTTCGGCGGCAGCAGCCAGTCGCCGCGCGGCGCGACCCATTCGCCCTTGTCGTCGAACTTGCCGACGATGTGCGGACGTACGTCGTCGCGCCAGTTGTACAGCTGCTCCTTGAGCTGGTATTCCACGACCTGGCGCTTTTCCTCGACCACCAGGATCTCTTCCAGCCCCTGCGCGAATTCGCGCACGCCTTCCGGTTCCAGCGGCCAGATCATCGCGACCTTGTACAGGCGCAGGCCGACCTTGGCAGCCATGGCTTCGTCGATGCCCAGTTCTTCCAGCGCTTCCAGCACGTCGAGGTAGGATTTGCCCGAGGCGATGATGCCCAGCCTCGCATCCGGGCTGTCGATGGTAGTGCGATTCAGTTTGTTTTCGCGCGCATAGGCCAGGGCGGCGTAGATCTTATAGTCCTGCATCAGCGCTTCCTGGGCGCGCGCCTGCTGGCCCAGCGGCACCGAGGACAGCTTCGTATTCAGGCCGCCCTCAGGCATCGCGAAGTCCGCCGGGTACTTGACCTCGACGCGGAAGGGATTGGCGTCGACCGAGGCGCTCGATTCCACCGTGTCGGCCAGGGCCTTGAAGGCCACCGCGCAGCCCGAGTAGCGCGACATGGCCCAGCCGTGCACGCCCAGGTCCAGGTATTCCTGCACGTTGCAGGGGTAGAGTACCGGGATCATGCAGCTTGAAAAGATGTGGTCGGACTGGTGCGGCAGGGTCGAGGAATAGGCGCCGTGGTCGTCGCCGGCCACCAGCAGCACGCCGCCGTGTTTCGCGGTGCCGGCATGGTTCATGTGCTTGAAGACGTCGCCGCAACGGTCCACGCCCGGACCTTTGCCGTACCACATGGCGAACACGCCGTCGTACTTGGCCGGGCCGATCAGGTCGACGGTCTGGGTGCCCCAGACGGCGGTGGCGGCCAGGTCTTCGTTCACACCCGGGACGAACTGGACGTGGCTTGCCTCCAGATGGTTCTTCGCCTTCCACAGCGTCTCGTCGAGGCCGCCCAGAGGCGAGCCGCGGTACCCGGACACGAAGCCGGCCGTGTTCAGGCCGGCGGCGGCGTCGCGCTCGCGCTGGATCATCGGCAGGCGCACCAGGGCCTGGATCCCGGACAGGAAGATGTTGCCGGTGCGGGCGGTGTATTTGTCGTCCAGGGTGACGGTGGTAAGGCGGGACGAAAAGTCCGGCACCGCGGTTTGCGGCGTGACTGTATCAGGCATGCGGGTCTCCATTATGTGGTTCTGGTGCGGCGCCCGCCGCCGGGTAGGCGAGGGCGCTGGTTAACCGCGTGGAGTGTAGGGACTTCGCCCGCTCAGGGCCAATAGGGAATGCGGATGGGGGTATAAGAGAATACGATGACTGTTATACAGTCAAGCGCGCACCCGGCCAGGCGCCGCGTGCGCACAGGTCTTCCGTCACTTCGCGCACCAGCTTGGCGATGGCGGCGGAGGCGTTCGTGAGTGGGATGTTGCGCGAGGCGCACAGGGTCACCTGGCGCGTGACGGCCGGCTCGGCGACCTTCCAGGCCGTCATCGCCCCGCGCTCGATGTCCGCCAGCAGCGGCGCCACCGGCAGCAGGGTGGCGCCCAGGTCGGCCAGCAGGGCCGAGCGCAGGATCGCCAGCGAATTGATCTCGAGGATGGGGCCGAGCATGAGCCCTGCTGCCTGCGCCGCCTGCTCCAGCAGCGGGCGCACGCCGTGCTGGCGCGCCGGCAGGATCAAGGTGCTGGCCAGCGCCCGGGACAGCGTCAGGGCCGCGCCCGGCGGCGCAAGGCCGGAGCCGGTGCGGCAGATGAACATCAGGTCTTCCTCGACCAGCGGCGTGGTGTGGAAGTGGCCGGCCGGGATCTCGTCGAACAGCACCGCCAGGTTCAGGCGCCCCGACTTGAGCTGCTCGGTGAGGCTGCCGGTGATTTCCTCGGTCAGCTGCAGGGTGATTTCCGGATAGCGGGCGCGGCTGGCGGTGAGCAAGGGCAGGGCCAGCGCACCCGAGATGCTGTGGGGCAGGCCGAGCGACACGCTGCCCGATGGCCGGGTGGTGGACTGCACCACCGCCGCTCTGGCATCGGCCACCTGCTTCAGGATCGCCTGCGCGTGCTCATAGAAGATATTGCCGGCCTCGGTGCTGACCACCCCCTGGGCCGAACGGTGCAGCAGTTGCGCCCCCAGTTCCTCTTCCAACTGGCGTAACTGCTGGGTCAGCGCCGGCTGCGCCACGTGCAGGACCAGCGCGGCGCGCGAGAGCGAGCCGTGGTCGACGATGGCGACGAAATACCGGAGTTGACGAAATTCCATCTTTTGGGGTGTATCTGGTAAGCAACAAATGGTGAGTTCGTGTAACAGAATTGCTATACTGCACGTTGGCCAACAGGCGCCGACATTATTACAGAGCAGAGTAACGACATGTTAAAAAAGGTGGATTCTTCACAGCTGAAGATCGGGATGTTCATCCACGACCTCGATTGCGGCTGGATGGACCATCCGTTCGTGCGCAACCGTTTCGTGCTGACCACCGAGGAAGAAGTCCTCAAAATCCGCAATGCCCGCATCCGCAGCGTGGTCATCGATTGCAGCAAGGGCCTGGACGTCGATGACGCTCCGACCCTGGCCCAGGCCGAAGCGGCTACCGAAGCGGAGGTGACCGCGATCGCCGCCAAGCCGATCGTGGTGACCCGGGTGTCGCTGGGCGAGGAACTTGCCCGGGCCGCGCATATCCGGAAGCAGGCCGCCGGCCTGGTGCGCACCGTGATGGCGGACGCGCGCCTGGGCAAGGCGGTCGAGCTGGACAAGGTCGGCCCCGTGGTCGAGGCGGTGACCGCATCGATCCTGCGCAATTCCGGCGCCCTGCTGGGCCTCCTGCGCATCAAGAACAAGGACGACTACACCTTCCTGCATTCGGTCAGCGTGTGCGCGCTGCTGGTGGCCTTCTGCCGCTCGCGCAACATGGACGAAGACACGATCTACGAGGCCGGCCTGGGCGGCCTGCTGCACGACACCGGCAAGGCGCTGGTGCCGGACGCCATCCTGAACAAGCAGGGCCGCCTGACCGACGAGGAATTCGACATCATCAAGCGCCATCCGCGCGACGGCTACGACATCCTGGTCAAGACCCCCGAGATCGGCCCGATCCCGCTCGACATCACGCTGCACCACCACGAGCGGCGCGACGGCAGCGGCTATCCGGACAAGCAGAGCGAAGGCAAGATCAGTGAACTGGCGCAGATGGCGGCGATCGTCGACGTCTACGACGCCATCACCTCGGACCGCTGCTACCACAAGGGCATGCCGGCGGCCGAAGCGCTGCGCAAGATCTACGAGTGGAGCAAGTTCCACTTCAGCCCGACCCTGGCCCAGGAATTCATGCGCTGCGTCGGCATCTACCCGGTCGGCACCCTGGTGCTGCTGGAATCCGGCCGCCTGGGCGTGGTGATCGAGCCGCATGAGACCAGCCTCCTGACCCCGAAGGTCAACGTCTTCTTCAGCACCAAGAACCAGGCCTATATCAAGCCGCAGACCCTCGACCTGTCCAAGCCGCTCGGCTTCGGCGGCGGCGACAAGATCGTGCGCCACGAGTCGGCCGAGAAGTGGAACGTCAATCCGCTGCAGTTCATGAGCATCGCCTGAGGGCGGCCTGCCTCATAGTCCGCCGGCGCAGCGCAGGGTCGTGCCGGTGACGTAGGATGCGGCCGGCGACAGCAGCCAGCGCACCGCCTGCGCGATCTCGTCGGGCGTGGCCAGGCGCCCCAGCGGGATGTTGGGTGCCACCCGTTGCGGCCGCTCCGGTTCGCCTGCCGCGGCGTGGATGCCGGTCAGGGTCGATCCCGGCGCTACCGCGCACACCCGGATCCCTTCCGGCGCCAGCTCGCGCGCCAGTCCCAATGTAAAGGTCTCGACCGCCGCCTTGCTGGCCGCGTAATGCACGTATTCGCGCGGGCTGCCGGTGCTGGCCGCGACCGAGGACAGGTTGACGATGACGCCGCGCGTGCCATTGCGGCGGAAGACCTCGACTGCGGCGCGGCAGCAATGCATGGTGCCGTACACGTTGGTGCGGAACACCGCTTCGATGGTGGCCGGATCGGTCGCCATGAAGGGCGCGATGCGCCCCGTGATGCCGGCATTGTTGACCAGCGCGGCCGGCGCGCCCAGCTGCGCTTCGACCCATGCGAACAGGCGCGCCACCTCGTTTTCGTGGGCGACATCGGCCCGGATCGCGCCGGCCCGGCCGCCGCCGGTGCGGATCTCGGCCACCAGCGCTTCGGCCGCCGCTTCGTCGCTGCGGTAGTTGACCGCCACCGCATAGCCGTCCTGCGCCGCCTGCCTGGCGATGGCGGCGCCGATGCCGCGTCCCGCCCCCGTCACGACTACTACCTTGTCCATGCTTCCCCCGTTTGCGCGTGGTGTTCCTGCCAACGATACGTGACAATGGGGTTTTCCATCAAGGGAGAACGCCATGGCCGCCATCGATTGCTGGTTCGAGTTCGGCAGCAATTACAGCTACCTGAGCGTGATGCGCATCGAAGACCTGGCCGCGCGCGCCGGGGTGGTGCTGCGCTGGCAGCCTTTCCTGCTCGGGCCCATCTTCCGCGAACTGGGCTGGCAAAGTTCGCCTTTCGCCGAGCAGAAGGAAAAGGGCGAGTACGTGTGGCGCGACACCGCGCGGCGCGCGGCGAAGTACGGGCTGCCCTTCGTGCGTCCGTCGGCCTTTCCGCGCCGTGCGCTGCTGCCGTTGCGGGTGGCGCTGCTGGGCCGGGAGCAGCCGTGGATGGGAGAATTCTGCCGCCGCATCATGCTGCAGAACTGGGCGCACGACCGCGAGATCGACGATGCCGACACGGTGCTGGCGGCATTGGGCGGGCTGGTCGCCGATCCGGGCGCGATCGTGGAGGCGGCCGGACGCGATGATGTGAAGGAAGCGCTGCGCGCCCAGACCGCGCAGGCGCGCCGGCTCGGCATCTTCGGGGCGCCGACCTTCATGGTGGGGGGCGAGATGTTCTGGGGCGACGACCGGCTCGAGGATGCGCTGGCCTACGCGCAGGCGCAGGCGCGCGGCGCCTGATCAGAAGAACTCGGCGGTGTCGTTGGTGGCGATGGTCTGCAGCAGGCCGCCCGCCACCAATTCCTCGTAATAGCAAGCGCGGTTGCGGCCGTTGGCCTTGGCGAAGTACAGGGCCTGGTCGGCATGGCCCAGGGTCACCACCGGCGAATCGGTGGCGCGGATGCTGGTGAAGCCGACGCTCACCGTGACCTGGCCCACCTGGGGGAACACGTGGGCTTCGACGTTGGTGCGGAAGCGGTCGATGATCTTGCGCGCGTTCTCCAGCGTGGCCGAACGCAGCAGCACCACGAATTCCTCGCCGCCGAAGCGGAACACCCGGTCCTGGGAGCGGAACGAGGACTGCAGCAGGTTGGCGATCAGGATCAGCACTTCGTCGCCGTACAGGTGGCCGAAGCGGTCGTTCACGGCCTTGAAATGGTCGACGTCGACCACCGCCAGCCACTGCTTTTCTTCGGCGATGTGGTGGCGCCGCTCCGGCTGTCCCGGCGCCAGCGGCTCGGCATCGTTCGCATGCAGCATGCGCGCCAGCTGGTCGTCGAAGGTCTTGCGGTTCAGGAGCCCGGTGAGCGAGTCGCGCTCGCTGTAGTCGAGCAGGTTCTGGAAGTTGCGGTAGACGCTGACGATCCCGCTGATCATGTGCACCGACTCGGGCGTGAAGCCGCAGGCGTGCGTGATCTCGAGGCAGGTGTCGGCCTTGTCGCCGAACCAGATCGGCAGCCACAGGCGGCGCAGGCCCTCCGTGTTCAGGTCTTCGGCGCGCGAATCGTGGTGGTCGAGGCAGTGGGCGAGGGCGGGGTAGGCGCCGATCGGTTCGCCCGGGCTGGCGGCGTCGTGCACTTCCTCGGGACACGCGACCCCGCCGGCGCGGATGCAGGCGCGCGAGCGTACGAAGCGCTGGCCGCAGACGGTGACGATGGTCAGCACCCGGGTCTGGCAGGCGCCCGCCAGTTCCTGGACCGCCGAAATCACGGAGATGTCGAGCATCGTGTGATCGCGGTGGCCGGTCATGTCCACCATGTGTCGCAGCAGGGAATCCATGTCGTTCACAGAAACAGAGTCAGGCAAAAGCACGGCCGGTTGAAGCGCGGGGCGCCGCTTTTTTCAGCGGACAAGAGGGCCAGCATAATGCGTTTTTGCATATCCAGCAACTATTCTTGACAAGATTCATCACTTTGATGCACAGGAGATAAGTTGCGGAGGCTGGAAATTTGCGCAACCGCAAGCGTGCAGGGCAACTCTCGTTTCCACGCGGCAAACTTGCCCAACATCAACTTGCTGTGTGGAACTATTAGGTACAGTGAACTCACTGACAGACGCAGTCAAAGCAGCACAAGACGGGGCCCCGTCTGTCAGTAGGTGTAGTCAAGCAGTAACTAGTCCACTCAACTAACACAAGGAGTTTTTCATGAGCACCATTACCTCCGCCATCAAAACTTTCGTTGCTGATGAAAACGGTGTGACGGCCATCGAATACGGCCTGATCGCTGCGCTGATCGGTGTCGCGATGGCCGCCGTCGCTACCGAAGTCGGCGATAAGGTAAAAGACGTCTTTGCCTACATCCGCGACCAGCTGACCACGCCGTAATCGCCACGCCCCCCGGCGCCACGGCCCCGGGGGGCTTTTTTTTTGGAGCGGACCATGCCTGTCGCACTCTACCTCGACACGTTGCTGCTGGTGCTGGTGGCCGCTGCCGCCGTCAACGATCTCTCCAGCCGCCGCATCCCGAATCTCCTCCTGTTGTCCGGCCTCGTTGGCGCCCTGGTGCTGCATGCGCTCTCGCCCGAACCGGGCCGCGCCCTGCTGGCCTGCCTCGGTGGCGCCGCCGTCGGACTGCTGGTGTTCCTGCCTTTCTACCTGGTCCGCGGCATGGCCGCCGGCGACGTCAAGATGATGGCCACTGTCGGCGCCTTCACCGGCCCGGCCGTCGCCCTGAACATCGCCATCGTGGCCTGGTGCGCCGGCGGCGCCATGGCGATCGCCATCATCGTGGTGCGCGGGCGCCTGCGCCTGGCGCTGCGCAACCTGTGGGCCATCCTGCGCCCGGCCATGCTGCGCCTGCCGGTGGCGCCGGCAGCCGCCGCGAGGCGCGAGAGCGCCGGATCCATGCCTTACGGGGTGGCGATTGCGGCCGGCACGATCTGGGTGATCATCAGCCGTTATGCCTGATTAATTTTGCAAGTCTTCTTCCTTGCTGGCCGTCAAAGGCGCCGGGGAAGCGATGGCTAGAATCAATTTAACAGCTGTAAGAAAACTCTGGTGCAAGCAGGAGGTTTCCCTATGGAAGTATTATCAGCGTCCACGCCCGCCGGTCTCGACGGGCGCCTGGCGGTTCCGGCGGACGGCGACGTCACCGCCATCCTGCCGCGCCAGGCGCGCACCGTGCGCGACACCGGCATCGAGCCGCGCGTGCTGGCCGCCCTGGTCGTCAAGACCATGCATGCGGGCGGCAAGACCGCGCTCTCGGTCCTCACCGGGCGCCTGCGCCTGTCGATCAGCGTGGTGCGCGAAGTCCTGCAGCAGCTGGTTGCGGAGCAGCAGGTCGAAGTGGCCTGGTGCGGCGACACCGACATCGACGTTCACTACCAGCTGACCGGCATCGGCCAGCGCGCAGCCAGCGAGTACCTGGCCGAATCGCGCTACGTCGGCCCGGTCCCGGTGACCCTGGACGCCTACCGCGCGCTGGTCGAGCGCCAGTCGGCGCGCCAGCCGGAGGCGCTGCGCGTCACCCCGGCCGAACTGCACGCGGCGCTGGCCGACGACGGCATCGAGCCCGCGGTGCGCGAGCTGATCGGGGCAGCCCTGCATTCGAACCGTCCGCTGATGTTCTACGGTCCTTCCGGCAGCGGCAAGACCACGCTGGCGCGCAAGCTGGGGCGCCTGTACCGCGAGCCGGTGGCGGTGCCTTACGCCGTGCTGGTCAACCACGAGATCGTCCAGGTCTACGATCCGGCCCTGCACCAGGCGCCGCTGCAGGCGCGCGGGCTGGAAGACCGGCGCAGCGTCGATGCGCGCTGGGCGCTGTGCCAGCGTCCGCTGGTGCACACCGGCGCCGAGTTGACGCGCGACATGATGGAACTGCGCATCGACGCCGCCAGCGGCGTGCTGCGCGCGCCGCCCCACCTGCAGGCCAACAACGGCTTGCTGGTGCTGGACGACGTCGGGCGCCAGCGCCTGCCGGCCGGCGAAGTGCTGCACCGGCTGCTGGGCGCCCTCGACGGCCGTGTCGATCATGTGGCGGTGCCGGGCGGCGCCAGCCACGCGCTGCCCTTCGACGTCTCGCTGGTGCTGGCCACCAATCTGCTGCCCGAATCGGTGCTCGACGAATCCTGCCTGCGCCGCATCGGCTACCGCATTCCGATCGGGCCGCTGTCCGATGCCGGCTACCGCGCCCTGGTGCGGCGCCAGTGCCGCCTGCACGGCCTCGAGGCCGACGAGGGCGCGATCGATTACCTGGTCAATGAGCTGCACCGCCGTACCCGGCGGCCGCTGCTGGCGGCCTGGCCCCATGAGCTGCTGGGCCGGATCGCCGACTTCGCCGGCTTTGCCGGCCGCGCCCCGCGCTTCGACGTGGACAGCGTGGTCCAGGCCTGGAGCAGCCTGTTCGGCGCCGAGGCGCCTCAATCCGGCAACCTGGGAGATGTACGATGAAAAACAAGCGCGCCGTGATCGTGATGACGCTCGCGATCCTGTTCGGCCTGACCGCCGTGGTGCTGGCTTCACGCTGGCTGCTGACCCAGCCGGCCAGCACGTCCGGCCGCATCGTGGTGGCGGCGGCCGACATCAACATCGGGCAACGCCTTACTCCGGAGATGTTCAAGCTGGTCGACTGGCCGGCCCACAGCGTGCCGAAAGGCGCGTTCGACGACCCGCAGAAGCTGGCCGGGCGCGTGCTCAAGACCAGCATCCTGGTGGGCGAGCCGCTGAGCGAGGCCAAGCTGGCGCCGGCCGGGACCCTGGGCGGGCTGTCGGCCCTGATCACCGAAGGCAAGCGCGCCATCACGGTGCGCGTCAACGACGTGATCGGCGTGGCCGGCTTCGCGCTGCCCGGCAACTACGTCGACATCATCGTCAGCACCGAGACCGATCCCCAGCCGCAGGCCGAGCTGCCGCGCGAGAAGAACATCTCGAAGATCGTGCTGGAACGGATCCTGGTGCTGGCGGTCGCGCAGGAAGTCAACCGCGACGAGACCAAGCCCAAGGTGGTGAACGCGGTCACCCTCGAAGTCACGCCCGAGCAGGCCGAGAAGCTCGACCTGGCGCGCAGCGTCGGCACCCTGTCGCTGGCCCTGCGCAACCAGGTCGACCCGGCCGCCGCCGAGACCACCGGCGCCACCAAGGACAACCTGCTGCCTCCCCTCAAGCCGCAGGTGCGCCAGGTAGCGCTGCCGGTGCGCGTGGTGCGGCCGCGCACGCCGGGCGCGCCGCCGGCCACCGCCCCCGCCGCGCCGCGCAACTGCGTCAAGGTCATCAACGGCCTGGACGCCTCGCAGGAATGCTTCTGACTCGATCCCGGATGGATGCCATGACTAGATGCCCGACTCTCCTACCGCTCGCCGCAGGCCTGATGCTGGCCGGCGCCGTGCCCGCCGCTGCCGATCCCATGCCGGCCAACCAGGCCGCCGCGGCCACCGCGACCACCGCAGCCGCCCCGGCGGCCACTCCGGCCACTCCGGCCACTCCGGCCACTCCGGCCACTCCGGCCGCCGCGTCCGCGAAACCGGCGGTTAGCAGGCCGTCTTCCAGGGCTGCCGCCAGGCCCGTTCCCGCCAAGGCCGATGTCGCGCCCGACACCCGCTCCCAGCAGGCCGCCGGCTGCAGCGGCGAGGCGGCGCGCCCGGCCACGCTGACCCTCAACATGGGCAAGTCGACCATGCTGCGCCTGCCCGAGAAGGTGGTGCACCGCAGCGTCGGCAACCCGGCCGTGGTGCAGGCCATGCTGGTGGCGCCGGACACCCTGTACATCGCCGGCGTCGACGTCGGCAGCACCAACATGATCGTGCAGGGCAAGAGCGGCCTGTGCAGCGTGGTGGACATCGTGGTCGCGATGGACCCGGCCGCGCTGCAGGCCACCCTGGCCGCGGCGCTGCCGGAAGAGAAGGACATCAAGGTGCTGGCGGCCGCCGATTCGCTGGTGCTGACCGGCACCGTCAGCGACGCCGGCGCGATGGCGCGCGCGGTGGAGCTGGCTGGCGCCTACGTGCGCCGCCCGCTGCGCCAGCTGCCGTCGGCGGCCAAGGACAACGACACCGACGGCGTGGTTGCCCTGAACGCCAACAACACCCAGAACGGCATGTCGACCAACGGCGCCCGGGTGGTCAACCTGTTGAGCGTGAGCGCGCCCCAGCAGGTCCAGCTGGAAGTCAAGATCGCCGAGGTTTCCAAGACCTTGCTCGAACGCCTGGAAACCGGCACCACCTTCGCCTTCGGGCACGGCAGCTGGGTGACCGCGCTGGCCTCGAATTTCCTGACCGGCCAGGCGCGCGGCGGCCTGTACAACCAGAAGTCCAACGGCAACCGCCTGGTCGCCGAGGCCGACAAGCAGGACGGCCTGGTGCGGATCCTCGCCGAACCGAATGTGCTGGCCATCAGCGGCCAGGAAGGCACCTTCCTCGCCGGCGGCAAGTTCTATATCCCGGTGGCCCAGGACAACAGCAAGATCACGCTCGAAGAGAAGGAATTCGGCGTCGGCCTTCGCTTCACCCCGACCGTGCTGGCAGGCGGGCGCATCAACCTGAAGGTGGCGCCGGAAGTATCGGAGCTGTCGCGCGAAGGGATCGGCGTGTCGGCCGCGGGCTTTACCGGCCAGGCCGTGCTGCCGCTGGTGACCACGCGCCGCGCCAGCACCACGGTGCAGCTGTACGACGGCCAGAGCTTCGCCATCGGCGGCCTGGTGCGCAACAACCTGGTGGCCAACCTCAAGGGCCTGCCGATGCTGGGCGAAGTGCCGGTGCTGGGCGCGCTGTTTCGCAGCACCGATTACCAGCAGGACCGCACCGAGCTGGTGTTCGTGATCACGGCGCGCCTGGTCAAGCCGATCCCGGGCGCCGGCTACGTCCTCCCGACCGACAAGGTGGGCGTCCCCTCGCGCGGCCAGGTGCTGCTCGGCGGCCGGCTCGAGGGGGCGGCGCCAAGCACCAGCACCGCCAGCGCGTCCACCCCGCAGCCGGTTGCGCCCGTGGCGCAGACCGCCGGCGGCTTCGAACTCAACTAGGAGGCAACCGTGAACACCATTACCCGCAAGGCAGCCTGGCTGCCGCGCGCTTCGCTTGCCGCATTCCTTGCTTCCTTGCTGGCGGCCGGCCTGTCCGGCTGCATGCACACGACCCCGCAATGGGACCGCCAGTTCGGCAGCGCCACCCGCGCCAACCTGGCGGCCCAGACCCTCGACCCGAGCGCCAGCGCGAACCGCCATTCGGCCACCGGCATCGACGGCCGCGCCGCCAAGGGCGCGCACGACCGCTACCAGCGCAGCTTCGCGCAGCCGGAGAGCGCGCCGCCGCCCCTGATCGTCACCAGCGGCGGCACGCGCTGACCCGGCAGTCCCATGTCCGACTTTCCTTCAACCTGACCCGATGCGCCCGCAACGAGGCCCCCCATGAAAGCGCTACTCATCAGCCGCGACAGCCAGCTCTATGCGGAAATCGCCACCCAGGGCGCCGCACGTGTGCCGCCGCTGAACCTCGGGGCGATCCGCGCCAGCCTGCGCGAGGCGCTCGACCGCCCCGAGGCCGACAGTCCGCAGCTGGTCATCGTCGACGCCACCGAGACCGAACCGTCCGAGGCCGCATTACTGGAACGCCTCGGACGCCAGTACCCGGAAGCCCACCTGATGCTGCTGACCGACCAGCACCAGCCCGAGCTCCTGATCCAGGCCATGCGCGCCGGCGTGCGCGAAGTGCTGCAGCTGCCGCTGGTGCACCGCGCCTTCCACGAAGCGATGGACCGCATCTCGGACGTGGCCGGCGTCTCGGCCCTACGCGACGGCAAGATACTTGCCTTCATCGCCTGCAAGGGCGGCAGCGGCGCCACCTTCATCTCGACCAACTTCGGCTATGCGCTGGCCACCCTGGCGGCCAAGAAGGTGCTCCTGATCGACCTGCACGGCCAGTTCGGAGACGCCGCCCTGTACGTGTCGGACCAGAAGCCGAGCATGACCCTGTCCGACGTCTGCGCCCAGATCGCGCGCATCGACGGGCCCTTCCTGGAGTCCTGCGTGGTGCACGTCACGCCCGGCTTCGGGGTGCTGGCCGCGGCCGACGACGCCAACTATGCCAAGGACGCCAAGCCCGAGCACATCGACACCATCCTGCGCGTGGCACGCCAGCACTACGACTACGTGCTGCTCGACGTCGGGCGCCAGATCGACGCCGTCTCCCTCCGCGCACTCGACGTCACCGACACTATCTACCCGGTGCTGCAGCTGGCCCTGCCCGACATCCGCGACGCCCGGCGCCTGCTCGACATCTTCCGCTCGCTCGGCTACGTGCTCGACCACATCCGGCTGATCGTCAACCGCTACGAGAAGGGCGGCAAGCTGCGCCTGCAGGACCTGCACGCCGCGCTCGGATGCGAGGTGGTGCACACCTTCCCCAACGACTACGTGGCCGTCACCGATTCCGTCAACCAGGGCGTGCCGGTGCTGCAGCTGTCGCGTTCGAGCGCGGCCGCGCGCAGCCTGGCCGACATGGTCGAGATGGTGACCGCGCGCCGTGTGCAGGAAAGCCGCGGGCTGTTCGACCGCCTGTTCGGCCGCGGCGACGCGGACGACTGAACCCGACGCAACGCAACCCGGAGCCCTCCAATGTCCTTACGTGAACGCCTTGCAAGCGCCAGCCAGGAACGCCCGGCCGGCGCGGTCCCGCCGGAAGCGGCCAACCAGGCTTACCAGGAACTCAAGAAGACGATGCACCAGATGATCCTGGACCGCATCGACCTCGAACGGCTCAAGCGCCTCACCGCCGAGCAGTTCAAGCACGAGCTGGCGCTGCTGATCCAGCGCATCATCGAAGAAGAGCGCATTGTGCTCAACCAGCACGAGCGCCATCACCTGGTGCTGGACATCCAGCACGAGATGCTCGGCTTTGGCCCGCTCGAGCCGCTGCTGAACGACCCCTCGGTGTCCGACATCCTGGTCAACACTTCCAGCCGCGTCTATGTCGAGCGGCGCGGCAAGCTGGAACTGACCGAGATCACCTTCCACGACAACGCCCACCTGATGAAGATCATCGAAAAGATCGTCTCGCGCGTGGGCCGCCGGGTGGACGAATCGAGCCCGATGGTCGACGCGCGCCTGCCGGACGGCTCGCGCGTGAACGCGATCATTCCACCGCTGGCGGTGGACGGGCCGCTGCTGTCGATCAGGCGCTTCGGCGCCAGCCCGCTGACGGTGCAGAACCTGCTCGACTACAAGAGCATGACGCCGCCCATGGTCAAGGTGCTGGAAAGCCTGGGCGCGGCCAAGGTCAACATCCTGATCTCGGGCGGCACCGGCAGCGGCAAGACCACGCTGCTGAACCTGATCTCCGGCTTCATCCCGGCCAGCGAACGGATCGTGACGATCGAGGACGCGGCCGAGCTGCAGCTGCGCCAGCCGCACGTGGTGCGCCTGGAAACCCGTCCGCCCAACATCGAAGGCAAGGGCGAGGTGACCCAGCGCGCACTGGTGAAGAATGCGCTGCGGATGCGCCCCGACCGCATCATCCTGGGCGAGGTACGCGGCGCCGAGGCGCTCGACATGCTGCAGGCCATGAACACCGGCCACGAAGGCTCGCTCGCCACCATCCACTCGAACACTCCGCGCGACGCGCTCTCGCGCCTGGAAAACATGGTCAGCATGGCCGGCGTGAACCTGACCGCGCGCGCGATCCGCCAGCAGATCGTGTCGGCGGTGACGGTGGTGGTGCAGGTCTCGCGCTTGACCGACGGCACCCGCAAGGTGGTCAGCCTGCAGGAGATCACCGGGATGGAAGGCGAGATCATCTCGATGCAGGAGATCTTCCGTTTCGAACAGCGCGGCATCGAGTCCGACGGGCGGGTGGCAGGCCGCTTCAGCGCCACCGGGGTGCGGCCGCGCTTCGCCGACCGCCTGCGCATGTTCGGTGTGCCGGTGCCGGAAGACAGTTTCGACCCCGACCGGACCTTCGACTGAAAGGAGAAGCATGGACGCGCTGTTCTACGCATTCGTGGTGTTCCTGTTCGCGGCGGCGGTGCTCGCGATCGAGGGCACCTATCTGTGGTGGATGGGCACCCACGGGGCGGCGGCGCGGCGCGTGGCGCGCCGGCTGCAGGTCATGTCCGGCTCGCCCGGACGCAGCGGCGAGCGGATCTCGATCCTCAAGCAGCGCCGCTACAGCCGCCACGACGGGCTGGACGTCATGCTGCACCGGCTGGCGCTGGCGCACCGCATCGACGCGCTTCTGGTGCAGGCCGGCGCCAGCCTCTCGGTCACGCGCTTCCTGGCCTGGTCGCTGGCCTGCATGCTGGGCGTCGGCCTGGCCACGCTGTCCTGGCCCCTGCCGATGCCGGTTCGGGTGCTGCTGGCCGTGCTCGGGGCGGGCGTGCCCTGGATGCTGATGCGGCGCGCGCGCAAGCGCCGCCTGATGCGCATCGAGCAGCAGCTGCCCGAGGCGGCCGACTTCATCGCCCGCGCGCTGCGCGCCGGCCACTCCTTCAACAACGTGCTGCAGATCGTCGGCAACGAGCTGCCGGAGCCGCTCAGCGGCGAATTCCGCATCGCTCGCGAAGAGATCAACTACGGCGTGCCGATGAACGAGGCGCTGCACGGCATGGCCGCGCGCATCCCGCTGACCGACCTGCGCTACCTGATCATCGCGGTGCTGATCCAGCGCGAATCGGGCGGCAACCTGGCCGAGATCCTGGGCAACATCAGCGGCATCATCCGCGCCCGCCTGAAGCTGGTGGCGCACGTGCGCGTGCTGTCGGCCGAAGGACGGATGTCGGCCTGGATCCTGGGCCTGCTGCCGTTCGCCGTGCTGGCACTGATGATGATCTCGAATCCGCAGTACGTCAGCCCGCTGTGGACCGACCCCAAGGGCCAGCGCATGCTGTGGTACGGCGCCGGCATGATCGTGGTCGGCGTCATCTGGCTGCGCCGGATCATCCGCATCCGCATCTGAATATGGAACCGAGGTCGCCATGACGTCTTCCCAGCTGATCTTCCTGCTCATCGTCCTGTGCGTGGTCTGCGCGCTGGCCTGGCTCGGCGTCGCCCTGTTCGCGCCGCTGGCCCTGCGCGAGCGCCTGCGCCACTTCCTCGGCAGCGCCGAACAGAGCCAGCTCGACGCCGGCGGCGGCTGGGTGGAGAAAGTCGCCAGCGCCGCCAAGCCCCTGACCAAGCTCTCGGTTCCCGACGAGGGCTGGGAAAAATCGGCCCTGCGCACCCGCTTCATGAACGCCGGCTGGCGCAATCCCTCGGCGCCGACCCTGTTCTTCGCTTCCAAGACCGGCCTGGCGCTGCTGCTGCCGGCACTGGTGGCGCCGGCCGGCCTGGTGTGGGGCAATGCGCTCAACGGCGGACGCCTGATGACGCTGCTGCTGGCCGCCGCCTCGCTCGGCTACTACCTGCCGAACATGGTGCTGGAGCGGATCGTGCGCCGGCGCCGGCGCGAGATCTTCGAAACCATCCCCGACGCGCTCGACCTGCTGACCGTGTGCGTGGAGGCCGGCCTGAGCCTGGAACGGGCTTTGGTAAAGGTGGCCGGCGAGATCCACATCAAGAGCGCGGTGCTGGCCCAGGAACTGCAGATCGTGCTGATGGAGATGCGCGCCGGCTTCACCAAGGAAAAGGCGCTGCGCAACTTCGCCCTGCGCTCGGGCGTCGAAGACGTCGACACCCTGGTCGCGATGCTGATCCAGTCCGAACGCTTCGGCACCAGCGTGGGCGACTCGCTCCGGGTGCACTCCGACAACCTGCGCCACAAGCGGCGCATCCTGGCCGAAGAATGCGCGGCGCGGATCGGCCTGAAGCTGCTGTTCCCCCTGATCTTCTGTATTTTCCCGACGCTGATGATGGTGCTGCTCGGCCCGGCCGCGATCCAGATCACGCGGACTTTGGGCTCGTTGCCCGGCGCGCGTTGAACCCCGAAGGAGCTGTCCATGCGTATTCCCGTCCTGTTCACCCGCCTTGCCCTGCTGTCGATCGGCGCCGGCCTGCTGGGCTGCGCCCCGATCGGCGGCCGCGTCGTCCTCGACCGTGGCGTCACGGCGGCCGATGACGCGTATCTGAGCGGCCGCAACCACCACCTCGCGCGCCGCTACGACGAGGCGCGCGCCGCCTACCAGGCCGCGCTCGAGCTAGCGCCGCAGCACATCAACGCCCGCAACGGCCTGGCTACCCTGTATGCGGAGCAACGCGAATTCACCACCGCGATCGCGCTATGGCGCGCCCTGACCGAATCGCACGGCCTGGCCTCCGGCCCCGGCAAGGGCTATTTGTTCAGCAACCTCGGCCACGCCTACTTCCTCAACGGCGAGTACGACCATGCCCTGGTCGCGCTGGAGAAGGCCTGCCTGCTCGATCCGCTCAACAGCCGGCCCTGGCAGCTGCTGGGCGAAACCCTGCGCAAGCTCGGCCAGGAAGAACGGGCGCAGCAGATGCTGGCCCAGGCCGAGGCGCTGCGCGCCCACGACCTGCGGGCCGACTATGCCGCGGCCGGCGGCCAGAGCCAGGTCGCCGCCATCGACCGCGCGCTCAAGGCGCCGGTACCGGACGAGTCGGGCTGGAGCCAGGTCCAGCTGTACGTCGGCGCCGACGGCATGCTCGAGCTGCGCCGCGCCCCGGTCGCTGTCGCGGCGGCCACCCGGCAGTCCAGCCTGCCGGCGCCGGCGCCGGCGCCCCTGCCCGCGGCGCCGGACGGCCTGCCGCCGGTGGTGCCGGTTGAAGTGCGCAATGGAAATGGCGTGACGGGCATGGCACGCCAGCTGGCGCGCCAGATCGGCACCGGCGACCTGAAGGTGACGCGGCTGTCGAACCAGCCCGGCTTCGGCGTGCGCCGCACCCGCATCGAATTCGAACCCGCGCAGCGCGCCGCGGCCGAACGCCTGGCCGGCCGTTTCGACGACGTCCAGCTGCAGGAAGTGGCCAGCTGCGCGCCCGCCAGGATGCGCGTGGTGCTCGGACGCGACCTGGCGACACGCGGACGCGGCCTGGTGCTGCGGCCCGCGCAGGACAGCGGCAGCGCCACGGCGTCACTGGTAGTGAACAAAGCTGACTGAAAAAAGGTCCGTTTGCACGTTTGTGCGGCATCAAACGACTCGGCATGTCGCCCCGGAGAATGGCTTGGACCGCGTTCTTCCGGGAGCCTGCCATGAACCGTTTCAGCGATCGCTTTTTACTGGTCTCTTACCGTATTCCTCTGATCCTCATCGCCCTCGTGCTCGCCATCCTCACCGCCTGCTCGCCGTCGGCGACCCACCGCGGTACCGGCGAATACATCGACGACACCGCCGTCACGGCCCGGGTCAAGACGGCCCTGGCCACCGATCCGCAGGTCAAGGCGACCGAGGTCCAGGTCGAGACCTTCCGCGGAACGGTCCAGCTCAGCGGCTTCGTCGACTCGGCGGAAAGCGCGGCGCGGGCAGCCCAGCTGGCCCGCGAAATCCGTGGAGTCAAGGAAGTGCGCAACAGCATGGTGGTGAGGGAACCACGCCATTAGTAGGGCGACCCCTCGGCGTGGCGCTTGTGCGCCGCTCCGGCGCTTACTTCCAGGCGACCCGGCCCATGCCGTTGCTGTTGACGTTGCGGCTGGACGGATTGCCATAGACGGTGGCCGAACCCATGCCGCTCAGGTCGACATCGGCCGCACGGGTGGCGTGCACCGTCGCGCCGCCCAGGCCGCTCATGTCGAGGTCGACCGACTCCGCGCGCAGGCCCTGGGCGTCCAGGTTGCCGACACCGGCGAGCTTGGCGCGCAGCAGCTTGCTCTCGCCGTTGACGCTGATGCGGCCGGCGCCACGCAGGCTGAGGTCGATGCGCTCGGCGCGCACGCCGTTCAGGGCCATGCCGCCGACGCCGCCCAGGCGGGCATCGATGGTGCGGTAATTGCTGTTCATGGTCACCGAGCCGGCGCCGTCCAGCGCGACCTCGATCGTATTGCCGTTGAAGCCAGTCACGGTCGAGGCACCGACGCCCTGCGAGGTGAGGGCCGCCAGGTTCGGCACGGTCAGCTCGGCGCGGAGCTTCTCGTGCATGTCGCCATGGCGGGTATTGAAGGATTCGGTACCGATTTCCAGCGTGTCGCCGCGCTGGGAGGTGGTGATGCGTTGCACGTAACGGCGCTCGCCCGACACCACCAGCGAGGGTGTGTTGCCCTGGCGTACAACCAGGTCGACAATGCCGTCCAGCTTGACCTTGGTGACCTTGGCATCGACGCTGCGGTTTTCGCGCACGACCTCGTCCGCCATCGATGGGCTGGCGACCAGTGCAAAGGCGGCGGCAACGGCGGCGGCGCTCAACAGTTTTTTCATGCTTATTCTCCGGTAAAGGTGCGATGGAAGCACTATAGGACGCCGCCCAGCCGCATCCGATCCGATTGCGATGAACTGCGCAATCCGCGGTCTGGAGCGTCAAAAAGCCGGGATGACGCGGTGGAGAAAACAGCGGTCGAAACGGGATGCCGGTTGCCGCGGTGTGGGCTGCCGCCCTGCCGTGCATCTGCATGCATAGACGAACGCAGCACGCAGGCCACCTTGGCCCCGCTTCAACGCGCCGGCGCCCCCCGCTTATACACCCGCACATAGTCCACCAGCATCTGCTGCGGCAGCACCGTCGTGCTGTCCGGGTTGCCCGGCCACAGGCCGCCCACGGCCAGGTTCAGCAGCACGAAGAAAGGGTGCTCGAATACCCAGTCGCCCGTGACCAGGTCGGGGCGGGCCGTGTGGAAGCGGACACCGTCGCGGTACCAGCGGATCTCGCCCGGTTCCCATTCCACCGCGAACACGTGGTAGTCGTCGGCAAAGATGCCGCGCTCCAGTGGCGAGGGCTGGCTGAAGGCCTTGTCGCCCGAATAACCCGGCCCGTGCAGGGTGCCGTACAGGGTCGCCGGTTCCTTGCCGATGATTTCCATGATGTCGATCTCGCCGCTGCGCGGCCAGCCGACCTTGCCAATGTCGGCGCCCAGCATCCAGAACGCCGGCCAGATCCCCTGGCCGCGCGGCACCTTGATGCGCGCTTCGAAGCGGCCGTGCATCTGCTCCATCAGGCCCGCCGTCTTCAGGCGCGCCGAGGTGTACTCGTTGTCGCCATAGCGTTCGCGGCGCGCCTCGATGACGAGCTTGCCGTCGGCCACGCGCACGTTCTCCGGCCGGCCGGTGTAATGCTGCAGTTCCCGGTTGCCCCAGCCATGGCCGCCGGTTTCAGGCACCCATTTGTTTCGGTCGAGCTCGCTGCCGTCGAATTCGTCGCTCCACACCAGCGTCCAGCCGGCCGCAGTGGCAGCGGGCAAGGCGGCAGGCGTGGCCGGAGCGGCAGGCGTGGACGAGGGCGGCGAGCCACAGCTACTTGCGGCCAGCGCCATCACGGTAACGAGAACGAGGCGGATCGGATGCATGCGTTTCCTTTCATGGCGCGGCGGGGGAACGGCCCTGCTGCCGCCTGACGTGCTTCATGATGTTAAGAAAAGTATCGGTCCATACCTGCGTGCGCTTGGCGGCCAGGAAGCGCAGCAGTTCGGCGTGGGCCTGAGTGGACACGCTCAGGTAGTCGCCGCCGATGCCGTGGAAGGTGAAGTTGACCATGGTCCCGCGCCGCATCGCCTCCTGCACGATGGCGATCAGTTCCGCGCCGCTGCTGCCCACTGGCGCCATCACCGGCACCGCACCCGGGTCGAGCGTGTTCATGGAAGCGATGACGCCGCTGTCGCCCGCGAGCTTGATGCCGACGAAGGCCTCGCGCACCGCGGGAAGGTAGTCGCGCCCGCCGGCCAGGGTATCGCCGCAGGGCAGGGTAAAGGTGCGTTCGCGGCGCCCGTCGATTGCCGCCAGCATGGTATTGGCCAGCAGCACCTGGTCGCGCATCTGTTCCACGCTGGTGGTATCGAGGTTGCGGTGCGCCGGCACCCAGTCGCGCTCCGGCTTGCTGCGTGCGCACTGGTGGAACAGGCTGTGGTTGCCGAGTTCGTGTCCCCGCGCGGCGGCAGCGCGCCAGTCGGCCATGCGTCGCGTCACCGCAGGATTGGACAAGGTCAGGTAGAAGCTGCCTTTCAGGCCGGCGCGGTCGAGGGCGGGCAGGGCATGGTCGAGCTGGGAATCGAGGGCATCGTCGTAGGCGAGGCTGACGGCGGCGCGCGCCCCGTGTGGCCAGGCGAAGGATGGCGCGCTTTCCCCTGCGGTCGCGGCCGCCATGCCGGCTTGCAGCACGGCGCCCAGCAGGAGGGCAGCCACCCCGGCCAGGCCCGGCATGCGCCGGTGTCGCGCACCGCACCGGGCTGCGAAAAACCTCCGGCCGCCGCCCGCATCGCAGGCCTGCCCCGGGTCCCCAGCTCGCGCCATTTCGCCCCCTTTTTTACCCGTTCTTGGAAACGTTACCATAATGTCAAGCCGACTATAGCACTCCGGTTTTTTCGGTGTCAATTGCTGCGACTTCCCCGCACATGCGGGAAAAAGCCGGTGTTTTCCCTATGAGCGCCGGAAGGTGTTGCAAATCAGCCTCACTCCGACTTATACCTGTATGGAATATTCCGTTGACAATTTTTTTTGCTAACCCTAATATTCAGACAACTGACGTGGAAACGTTTCCATGTGCCGGACGGATTGCTTGAACAACGACGCATCCATGATGCAGACCTGAGCGATTACAGATGAACCAGCGCAGCGCGCAACCCTTTACCCGCACCCCCGCAGCGAGGACATCGGCAGTGGCCGCATGTCCCCGCTGTCGCGCATGGGAAGTGGCTGCGCGGCGCGCCGGAAGCCGGCCGGCGGCGTGGCCAGGAGGTGCCCGGTAACGGAAAGCAGCAGCAGAATCAGTAGGGACGCAGCAGGGACGACAGCATGACGCCGGCAACATGCAGCCTGGACCAGCCGGCACAGGTAGTGGAGACACCGTTGGATGGGTGACGGTCATATTTAAAAAAACAGGAGAGCACCATGTATTACCCCAAGGCTAAACAGACATTGATGAGCCTGGCAGTAGCCAGCGCGTGCGCGGCATTCGTGCCGGCCCATGCCCAGGACGCATCGGGCGCAAGCACGACCGCCGACCAGGCCGCCGTCACGCCGCAGGAAGGCAGCACCCCATCCTCGCCGGCCGGCGTCCAGACCGTCGTCGTCACCGGCCTGCGCGCCAGTCTCGAATCGTCGATGGCCCTCAAGCGCAACGCGCAGGGCTTCGTCGACGGCATCGTCGCCGAAGACATCGGCAAGTTCCCGGATACCAACCTGGCCGAATCGCTGCAACGTATCAGCGGCGTCTCGATCGAGCGCAACATCGGTGAAGGCTCGAAGGTCACCGTGCGCGGCGTCGGCCCCGACTTCAACCTGGTGCTGCTCAACGGCCGCCAGATGCCGACCTCGATCCTGGGCGACCGCCCGGGCCGCGCCTACGATTTCTCCAACATCGCCTCCGAAGGCATCTCCCAGCTGCAGGTCTACAAGTCGGCCCGCGCCGAGACCCCGACCGGCGGCATTGGCGCCACCATCAACGTCGTGACCGCGCGTCCGCTGTCGCGTCCAGGCATGCAAGCCACCGTCGGCGTCAAGGGTGTGTACGACACCTCGGCCACGAACCTGCCGGGCGACATCAGGCGCGGCAACAACGTCACGCCCGAACTGTCGGGCCTGTATAGCAATACCTCGGCCGACGGCCGCTTCGGTATCGCCTTGTCGGGCAGCTACCAGGAACGCAACCTGGGCTATAACGTGGCTTCCGTCGGCAACGGCTGGAAGGGCCCGTTCCGCGGCGACGAAGAGAACACCTGGGGCACCATCCCGCAACCCGGCAAGCCTGGCTCGGAAAACATCGTCAACCGTCCGAAGCCGAGCGACCTGTACCAGGTGCCGCAGAACATGAACTACGCCATGAACGGCATCCAGCGCCAGCGTACCAACGGCCAGCTGACCTTGCAGTTCGCGCCCAGCAAGGCCCTGACCACGACCCTCGACTACACCTACTCGCAGAACAAGATCCAGACCCGCCGCCAGGACCTGTCGGCCTGGTTCAACTTCGGCGCGTCGGCAAGCTCCTGGACCAATGGCCCGGTCGCGGCCCCACTGGTTTACACGGAATTCATCCCTGGTGGCGCCAGCGACATCGCCATGGGCGGCGCCGACTTCGCCACCAAGGCCGAGAACAACTCGATCGGCTTCAATGCCATCTGGAAGGTCAACAGCGATATCCGCTTCGAGCTCGACGCGCACCATTCGACCGCCGAATCGACGCCGGACAGCCCGTTCGGATCAAGCAACGTGCTGGGCACCGCCAGCTTCAGCCGCGGCGACACCACCGTCGACTTCTCGAAGGACCTGCCGATCCTGAGCATCAAGGGCGCAGACTTCCAGCGCGCGCCGCAGCAGGTAACCGGTTCGGTGTTCGAGAATGCCTACGTCAAGAGCGAGATCAACCAGATCCAGACCCATGGCAGCTGGAAGATGCTGGAAGCGTCCGAGCTCAAGTTCGGCCTGGCCGCGACCGACGCCAAGAACCGTTCGGCCTTCTCCGTGCAGCAGCGCGATGACACCTGGGGCGGTGCGACCAAGGCGTCGGATTACCCCTCCAGCTACTTCCACAAGGAGAGCCTGAGCCAGTACTTCGACAGCATCGACGGCCACGACGACCCGAAACTGTTCAACCAGTTCTACACCTTCGATTTCGCCGCCCTGCGCGAGCTCGCCGCGAAAGTGACCGGCAAGCCCGAGCTGTACATGCCGAAAGCGGGCTATACCACCGACCAGCGCACCCGCGAGAAGTCGAAGAGCCTGTACCTGCAGTTCAACACCGACTGGGACTTCCAGATGCCGGTGCACACCTCGGTGGGTGCGCGCTACGAAACGACCGAGGTCACCTCGACCGCGCTAGTGCCGATCGCCACGTCGTATACCTGGCTGTCGCAGAACGAGTTCGCGGTGGGCTTCGGCGCGCCGTCCTTCACCACCCTGAGCGGCAAGTACCACCACCTGCTGCCGAGCTTCGACGCCGACGTCGAGCTGCGTTCCGACATGAAGGGCCGCTTCAGCTACGGCGAGACCATCGGCCGCGCGCGCTATGACCAGCTGACCGGTGGCCAGGTGCTCGACGTCCAGGGCCGTGTCCAGGGCGGTACCGGCAGCCAGGGCAACCCGGGCCTGCTGCCGGTGAAGTCGAAGAACATCGACCTGGCCTGGGAGTGGTACTACAACAAGTCGAGCTTTGTGTCGGTCGGCCACTTCCGCAAGAGCCTGGAGAATTACGCCGGCCAGTCGCAGGTCGTGGCCCAGCCGTTCGGCCTGCACACCCCGGTGGGCGGCGCCTACTGGAATGCGGCGATCGCCTCCGGCTGCACGACCGCGGACACGACTTGCATCCGCAACTACATCTTCCGCAACTTCGCAGGCCGTCCTGGCGTGACGCGTGGAGCGGATGACGCCCTCGGCAACGCCACCGGTTCGATCGCCGGCCAGCCGAGCGATCCGATCGCCGACTTCCGCATCACGACCTTCTCGAACCAGAAGGCGGCGCGACTGCGCGGGCTGGAATTCAACATCCAGCACATGTTCGGCAACTCGGGCTTCGGTTTCCAGGCGAACTACACCAAGGTCGATTCGGGCCTGGCGTATGACAACGCCAGCATCGGCGCGCAGTTCGCGCTGGTCGGCATGAGCGACTCGGCCAACCTGGTGGGTATCTTCGAGAACGACAAGTGGAACGTGCGCGCGGCCTACAACTGGCGTGACAAGTTCTTGGCAGCGACCAACGACGGCGCCGGTGCGAATCCGCAGTACGTCCAGGCCTATGGCCAGCTTGACCTGAGCATCGGGTACAACGTCAACAAGAACATCAGTGTCCAGCTGGAAGGCATCAACCTGACCGACGAGATCCGCCGCCTGCATGGTCGTAACGAGCGCCAGGCCCTGTACGTGGAGCAGTCGGGTCCGCGCTACATGGTGTCCGCACGCTACAAGTTCTGATCCGGCGCCTTCCGCGCCAGCGGAAGGCAAGGGCACAGGGGATCGGCTCGATTTCCTGTGCCCGGTCGGGTAGACTTGCCCGTATCTGCTTTTTGGAAACAAACATGGTGAACACCACCATTCGGGATGTCGTGATCGTCGGCGGAGGCTCGGCCGGCTGGCTCACGGCCGCCGTGCTGGCGTCCAGCTTCCAGTCCCGCGAAGCGGGCGGCTTGCGCATCACCCTGATCGAATCGCCCGACGTGCCCACCATCGGCGTCGGCGAAGGCACCTGGCCCACCATGCGCGACACCCTGCGCGCCGCCGGCCTGTCCGAGAACGCTTTTTTCCGCGAATGCGACGCCGCCTTCAAGCAGGGCTCGCGCTTCAACCGCTGGGTCACCGGCGCCGACGACGACTGTTATTTCCACCCCTTCGTGCTGCCCCAGGGCTGGGGCGATGCCGACCTCGCCGGCCGCTGGCTGGAGCGCCACAGCGCGGTGCCATTTGCGGACCTGGTGACTTATCAACCGCACCTGTGCGTGCAGGGGCGCGCACCGAAGCAGGCGATGACGCCGGAATTCGCGGCCGTGGCCAATTACGGCTACCACCTGGATGCCGGCAAGTTCGGCCTGTTCCTCAAGCAACACTGCCTGGAAAAGCTCGGCGTGCACTACGTGCCGGACCACGTCACCGGCATCCGCTCCCACAAGGAAGGGGAACTGAGTGGCGACATCGCCGCCCTGCACACGAAGGCGCACGGCGAGCTGGCGGGCGACCTGTTCGTCGACTGCACCGGCATGCAGTCGCTGCTGCTCGGGAAGCACTACGGAGTTCGCTTGCTGCCCCAGCGCGGCATCCTGTTCAACGACAGTGCGCTCGCGGTGCAGGTCCCTTACGCGAACGAGAACGACCCGATCGCCTCCCAGACCACCTCCACCGCGCAGGACGCCGGCTGGATCTGGGACATCGGCCTGCCGGCCCGCCGCGGCATCGGACACGTGTATTCCAGCGCGCACACGGACGACGAACAGGCCGAAGCCGCGCTGCGCGCCTACATCGCCGCCACCGGCGGCCCGGCCGACATCCCGGCGCCGCGCAAACTGAGCTTCGAACCGGGCTACCGCGAGCGCTTCTGGCACCGCAACTGCGTGGCCATCGGGCTCTCCGCCGGCTTCATCGAGCCGCTGGAAGCCTCGGCGCTGGCCATGGTCGAACTGTCCGCCGCGATGCTGGCCGAGGAAATGCCGGTCACGCGCGCCGAAGTGGATGTGTGCGCGCGCCGCTTCAACGAGAGCTTCACCTATCGCTGGGAGCGGGTGATCGACTTCCTCAAGCTGCACTACGTGCTGAGCCGCCGCGACGGCAGCCAGGACCCGAGCGGCTACTGGCGCGACAACCGCCGCATGGAGACGATTCCGCAGCGCCTGAGCGACTCGCTGGCCCTGTGGCGCCACCGTCCGCCCTCGCGCAACGACTTCCATCGCATGCCGGAGGTGTTCCCGGCGGCGAGTTACCAGTATATTTTGTATGGGATGGGCTTTTGCCCGGAACCCGGCCTCGCACGGCGCCAGCGCGTGGGCGAAGGGGATGGCGAAACGGCGGACGCATTCTTCCGCCAGGCCGCCGACCTGACGCGCAGGATGCTGCCTGCGCTGCCGGACAACCGCACGCTCATTGCGCACATCGTGCGCCATGGGCTGCCCAAGTAGAACAACACAGCACGGCCGCAAGACGCGGCCGCAACACCAACGACTGAAAGAGACGACCAGATGGCCAACCCTGTACTGCTGAATAACATCGAACACAAGGACCTGCGCATCATCACCCGCCACGGCAGCGACCTGGACGAGAGCCACCCCTTCGTGCCGACCTTCCCGGCCGAATTCCGTCTGCTGCAGGCCCACTACCCGATCATCTTCCGCAAGGAGACCGAGGATGCGCCCTACGAGCCGATCGCCCTGTTCGGCTTCGAGGCCAACGAAAACCTGTTCCTGGGCGAGAACAGCTGGGACGCCGCCACCCTGCCGCTGCTGGTCGACCGCCTGCCTTTCCTGATCGGCCGCGACGGCGACGAGCTGATGATCCACATCGATCTCGACAGCCCGCGCATCAGCAAGACCGAGGGGGAGCCGATCTTCCTGGAGCACGGCGGCATGAGCCCCTACCTCGAGAACGTGAACCAGATGCTGGTCACGGTCCACCATGGCATGCAGTCGAACGCCGCCTTCATCGAGACCCTGGTCAAGCACGAGCTGATCGAAGGCTTCTCGCTCGACGTGACCCTGGACGACGGCTCGCAGAACCGCCTGTCCGGCTTCTACACCATCAACGAAGAGCGCCTGGAAGCACTGGATCCCGCCGTGGTCGGCGAGCTGCACAAGGCGGGCTGGCTGGCCCCGATCTATTACCAGCTCGCCTCGCTGTCGAACTTCCGCTCGCTGATCGATCGCAAGAATGCCCGCCGTGCTGCTCGCAGCTAAGCCGATCCGTGAACTGAGTGGCCTCACGCCGCGCGACCTCGGCCCGGGGATTCTCGAATCCACCGAGCCGGTGGTCCTGCGCGGCCTGGTGGCCGGCTGGCCGATGGTAGCGGCGGCGCGTGCGTCGAGCAGCGCGGCCGGCGCCTACCTGCGCCGCTTCTACCGCGGCGCCAGCGTCAACGCCATGCTCGGCGCCCCCGAGATCGGGGGCCGCTTCTTCTACAACGAGGCGCTGGACGGCTTCAACTTCGCGCTGGTGGCGGTCGCCCTGGACAAGGTCCTGGCCGAGCTGGAACGCTACCAGGGCGTCGACCAGCCGCCGGCGATCTATGTCGGCTCCACCACGATCGACACCTGCCTGCCGGGCTTCCACGACGAGAACCCGATCGACCTGGGCGGACGCGACGCCCTCGGCTCGATCTGGATCGGCAACCGCACCCGCATCGCCGCCCACTACGACCTGCCGGACAACCTGGCCTGCGTGGCGGCCGGCCGGCGCCGCTTCACCCTGTTCCCGCCCGAGCAGCTCGAGAACCTGTACATCGGCCCGCTGGACCTGACCCCGGCCGGCCAGAGCATCAGCCTGGTCGACTTCCTCCAGCCGGACCTGGAGCGCTTCCCGCGCTTCGCCACCGCGATGGCGCATGCCTTGAGCGCCGAACTGGGGCCGGGCGACGCCCTGTTCATCCCCAGCATGTGGTGGCACCACATCCAGGCGCTGGAAGACTTCAACGTGCTGGTCAATTACTGGTGGCGCCAGTCGCCGCCGTACATGGACACGCCGATGAACGCGATGATGCACGCATTGATGAGCGTGCGCGACCTGCCGCCGGCGCAGCGCACCGCCTGGGCCAACCTGTTCCGCCACTACGTGTTCGAGGCCGGCGAAGAGACCGCAGCCCATATCCCGCCGGCCGCGCGCCGCTCGCTGGCGCCGATGGATGCCGACACCGTGCGCACCATCCGCGCCCACCTACTGAAAAGAATGAACCGCTGAGGAGACGACATGGACAAGGCAGCAGCGAACGGCATCGGCAAGCCCATACGCCGCATCGTGATCGCCGGCGGCGGCACCGCCGGCTGGATGGCGGCCGCCTGCATCTCGAAGGTGCTGGGCAAGCGCCTCGACATCAAGCTGGTCGAGTCCGACGAGATCGGGACCGTCGGCGTGGGCGAAGCCACCATCCCGACCCTGCTCAGCTTCCACAACATCCTCGAGATCAACGAGCAGGAGTTCATGGCCGAGACCAAGGCCACCTTCAAGCTCGGGATCAGCTTCGAGAACTGGCGCAACGTGAACGAGCACTACATCCACTCGTTCGGCCTGACCGGCACCGACCACTGGACCGCCGGCTTCCAGCACTTCTGGCACAAGGGCCGCGAGCGCGGCCTGGCGGGCGACTACGGCGACTACTGCCTGGAGCTGCGCGCTTCCCAGGAAAACAAGTTCGCCCACCTGCCGGGCAACGGCTTGAACTACGCCTACCACCTCGACGCCAGCGCCTACGCGCGCTACCTGCGCAAGTTCAGCGAGCGCTTCGGCGTGCAGCGCATCGAGGGCAAGATCGTCGACGTCACCACCAGCGCAATGAGCGGCCAGGTGCGCTCGATCACGCTCGATTCGGGCCTGGACATCGAGGGCGATTTGTTCATCGACTGCACCGGCTTCCGCGGCCTGCTGATCGGCCAGGCGATGGGCGTGGAGTACGAGAACTGGTCCGAATGGCTGTTCAACGACAGCGCGGCGGCGCTGCAGACGACGTCCGTAGGTGATGCTGTGCCGCTGACCCGTTCGATTGCGCACCCCTTCGGCTGGCAGTGGCGCATCCCGCTGCAGCACCGCGTCGGCAACGGCATCGTGTTCTCGAGCCGCTACGTGGAAGAAGGCGCCGCCATCGAAGCCCTGCTGGGGAACATCGCGGGCGAAGCCTTGATGAAGCCGCGCGTGCTCAAGTTCACGCCGGGCCAGCGCAAGCAGGTCTGGAAGGGCAACGTGGTCGCCGTCGGCCTGGCTAGCGGCTTCCTGGAGCCGATCGAATCGACCAGCATCCACCTGATCCAGCGCAGCATCCTGCGCCTGATGCAGATGTTCCCGACCAGCGGCATCGTGCAGAGCGACGTCGACGAATTCAACCGCCAGACCTGGTCCGAGGTCGAGCACATCCGCGACTTCATCATCCTGCACTACAAGGTCAACAACCGCATCGATGCGCCCTTCTGGACGGACGCGCGCAACATGATGGTGCCGACCTCGCTGCAGCACCGCATCGACCTGTTCCGCGAAACCGGCCGCGTGTTTCGCGCGCCAACCGAGCTGTTCGCGGAGAACTCATGGACCCAGGTGATGCTGGGGCAGGGCATCATGCCGTATCGCCACCACCAGGCGGCCGACCTGATGGGCGACCAGGAGCTGTCGCACTTCCTCGGCGGGATCAAGTCGCAGATCGACCGCACCGTGGCCAGCCTGCCTTCGCACCAGTCGTATGTGGAGCGCTACTGCTCGGCGCCGAAGTAAGACAGGAACATCGCCACCGCCGCCTCGACCACGGGAGCCTGCTGCTCAAGCGTCAAGGGGGCAGCGCCCATCGCCACCTGCGGCCAGAAGGCGAAGGCCTTGATCTGGCCCTGCAGCATGGTCGCGGCAAAGGCCGGGTCGCCGGCTTTAAGTCGGCCGTCGGCCTGGGCCGCACGGATCCAGCGCGTCACCCCTTCCTCGCGCTCGTTCAGGCGCGCAAACACCGGCAGCGCGCGCTCGGGCGCGTGGATCGCCTCCGAGATCGCCACCCGCGCCAGGTCCAGGAAATCGCGGTCTTCCAGGGTGCGCAGCTTGAGCCGCACCAGCTCGGTGAGCTGATCGCGTAATCCCATATCGCTGCGGTAGGGCAACTCGTGCGCGGCCGCGCTGCGTGCGAACAGCTGCACGATGGTCTCGGCGAACAGCTCTTCCTTGCTGGGGAAATGGTTGTAGACCGTGCGCTTGGAGACTTCCGCGGCGGCGGCGATCTTGTCCATGCTGGTGGCCTCGAAGCCGTGGGCCAGGCCCTTTGCTTTTACCGAATGGTCAGGATCAGCTTGCTGCCGGCTGCTTGTGCAGGTTCGCGTACTTCATGCCGAAGTAGAGGATGAACAGGTAGCACACGGCCGGCACCAGGAAGGACGGTTGCAGGCCGATGGTGTCGGCGAACATGCCCTGGATGAAGGGAACGACGGCGCCGCCGACGATGGCCATGCACAGGATGCCCGAACCCTGGCCGGTGAACTTGCCGAGACCGTGCAGCGCCAGGCTGAAGATGGTCGGGAACATGATCGAGTTGCACAGGCCGACCGCCAGGATCGCCCACATCGCGAGCTTGCCTTCGCCGAAGGTGGCGATCAGCACCAGCAGGATCGCGCCCAGCGAATTGACGCCGAGGGTCTTGCCCGGGCTGACGAAACGCATCACGGCGAAGCCGATGAAGCGGCCGACCAGTGCGCCGCCCCAGTATAGGCTGACGTACTGCGCGGCGTCGGCGTGGCTCAGGCCCGCGATGTTGCCCTCGCCCAGGAAGTTGATCAGGAAGCTGCCGATGCTGACTTCCGCGCCCACGTACAGGAAGATCGCGACCGCGCCCAGCACCAGGTGGCGGTAGGCCATGGCGCCGCCCTTGCCGTCGACGGCCGGCTTGCCATCGATGGCGTGGTCGATCCTGGGCAGCCTGGCCAGCGCGAACAGCACTGCCAGCACCGCCAGCGCCGCGGCCAGGCCCAGGTAAGGGCCCTGCACGGCGGCCGCTTCCGCGGCCTTGTGGGCGGCCTGCTCGGCGGCGGGCAGGGCGGCCAGCTGGTCGGCGCCGAGGGCCACGGTCGAGAGGATCAGGATGCCGCCCAGCGCAGGCGCCACGGTGGTGCCGAGCGAGTTGAAGGCCTGGGTAAGCGTGAGGCGGCTGGACGCGGTGCGCGCCGGCCCCAGCACGGTGACATAGGGATTGGCCGCCACCTGCAGGATGGTGATGCCGCTTGCCAGCACGAAGAAAGCGAACAGGAACAAAGCGTAGCCGCTTTTCGAGGCCGGGTAGAACAGGGCGCAGCCGGCGGCTGCGATCATCAGGCCGGTGACGGCGCCGTTCTGGTAGCCGATGCGGCGGATCAGGGCGCCCGCCGGCAGCGACACGATGAAATAGGCGCCGAAGAAGCAGAATTGCACCAGCATCGCCTGCAGGTAAGTCAGCGTGTAGATCGACTTCAGGTGCGGGATCAGGACGTCGTTGAGCGACGTGAGCAGGCCCCACATGAAGAACAGGATGGTGACGATGACGAGCGCCCCGGTATGCGGGTTGTGCTCGGCCTCGGTGGCTTGTGCCAGCGGCGGCGCCGGGTTCGGTACGGTGTTCTGCATGGTGTCTCCGTATTGTTATTGCATTGCTGCGATGTGGTCTTGCGCGACCCGATCCGACAGCATGGCGGACACGCCGCGCAGCGCCGGGTACTGCTCGGTGATGAGATAGGTCGGGATGCGCGCCAGGTAGGGACTCAGGCGTCCCTTGTCCTCGAAGCGCGCGCGGAACGCGGACTCGGTGAAGAGTTTACCGAGCCGCGGCACGATGCCGCCGCCGACGTACATGCCGCCGGTCGCGCCCAGGGTCAGGGCCACGTTGCCGGCCACGCTGCCCAGCACCGCGCAAAAGGTCTGCACGGTCTTGATGCAGTCCATGGAGGAACCGTCGATGGCGGCGCCAGTGATGGAAGGCGCGTCGATGCGCTTGCCCGTGAGCGCCCGGTGGATCAGTTCCAGTCCCATGCCCGACAGCAGGCGCTCGGCCGAGACGTGGCCGTATTCTCCCCACAGCGCTTCCAGGATCGCCACTTCTTCCTTGTTCGCAGGCGCGAAGCTGACGTGGCCGCCTTCGCCCGCCAGTGCGATCCAGCGGTTCCCGGCCGGGATCACGCCGGACACGCCCAGGCCGGTGCCAGGGCCGATCAGGCCGATCGGACGGTTCGGGAGCTCGATGCCGCCGCCGATGCGTTCGCGCCCATCGGCCGCCAGGTGCGGCAGCGACATCGCCAGCGCGGCGAAGTCGTTCACCACCAGCAGCGTCTCCAGTCCCTGCTCCTGGCGCAGCGCCTCGATCGAAAAGCTCCAGTGGTGGTTGGTCATGCTGACCCGGTCTTCCTCGACCGGGTTGGCGATCGCGATCGCCGCGTGGCGCACGCCGTCGACGGGCAGGCCGCGCGCGGCGGCCTTGCCGAGGTAGGCCTGCATGGCCGCGCCCAGAGTCGGGTACTCCGCGCAGGCCAGCACCTCGATGTCGTCGAAGCCCGCGCCCGACTGCAGGGCGAAGCGGGCATTGGTGCCGCCGACGTCGGCCAGCAGTTTCAGGCCGGCGTTCATTTGACATCCTCGCAGCGCACGGCATCCGGTTCACTGGCGGCGCCGCCGGCGATCTCGATGTTGGCGAAGGCGGCGGCAAAGGCCGCATCGCTGGTCACGCTGAACGGCGTGTCCACCTTGGCCAGGTCAGTGCCCTTGGCCTGGAAGCAGGCGAGCGGAATCTTGACGGTCTGCTTGCCCTTGCCGGCCAGGCGCTTGAACAGGGCCGTGGTGTCGAGCACTCCGCCGCCCATCGCCATGGTCACCTTGCTGGCTGGCGCCTTCGAGACGATGGTGTCGAAGCGCAGCGCCGCATTGGTGCGGGCGCTTGCCGGCAGCACCATCGCGCGGGTGCCGCGCGCCTCGATGGTGGCGGGGCCGCTCCAGGTCACTAGTTTGGCGTCCTGCTGGGTGTTGACCTGCGCGGTCTCTACCTTCACGCCGGGCAGGGTGAAGCTCGCGTTCAGGTCGGCGCCCAGCACCAGCCGCTGCGCACCGCTGCGGATGGCGAGCGGGAAGCTGGCACGATCGGCCTGGCTGAACACCGGGAAGCTGTTGCTGATGCCGCAGCCGCCGGCAGGGTAAGCTGCATCGAGCTGGCCGACTGTCGAGCGGGTAGCGGCTTTCAAGCCGTAGCCGTAGACAAACAGCGGCGCGTAGTTCTTGTCGCCGACATTGAGGTCGGTCTGGCAGGCCGACTTCGGCCACGAGAACGGCAGCTTGCCGGTGAATTCGTAGCGCTTGGGCCCGGAAACCAGGAGGTCGGACACGCCCTTGCCCTCGGTGCCCGGCAGCCAGGCCGCCACGAACACATCCGACAGGTTGAGCAGGTCGTTCACGTATAGCGGGCGGCCCGAGACAAATACGGTCACCACCGGTTTCCCCTTGCCGGCAACGGCCTGCAGCACGGCCAGGTCTTCCGGATAGCGGCCGGAGTGGCGCAGGGTGCCGTTGGGGCCGATGTCGCCGTCGCCTTCGGCATACGGACGCTCGCCGATCACGGCCACCACCGCATCGAACTGCGCCACGTCGACGCCTTTGCCGTCGACGCTGAACGTCACCTTGTCCTTGCCCGCCGCCTCGCGGATGCCGGCCAGGATCGAGTCCGCATTCGGGAAGTCGGCATTGGTATTGGCCGTGCCCTGCCAGGTGATCGACCAGCCGCCGGTCTGGTTCGACAGGTCGTCCGCGCTCTTGCCGACCACGAGGATCTTCTTGCCGCGCGCGATCGGCAGCACCGGGCGATCGTTCTTGATCAGCACCAGGGATTCGCGCACCGCGCGGCGCGCCAGCTCGCGCGCCTGCATCGCCTCGTCCTTGCCGGCATGGGCGTTCTGGGCCGGGCTCTTGTCGAACAGGCCGGCGCGCAGTTTCACGCGGACGATGCGGCTGACGGCATCGTCGATGCGCGCCATCGGAATCTCGCCGCTTTCCACCTGCTTGATGGTGTTGGCGATAAAGGCTTTCCAGTCGTCCGGCACCATGATCATGTCGTTGCCGGCATTGATGGCCTGGGCGCAGCTGTCGTTGCGGCAGCCCGGCACTTCGCCGATGCCGTTCCAGTCGGTGACGACAAAACCGTCGAAGCCCATCTTCGTTTTCAGCACGTCGGTCAGCATGGCGCGGCTGCCGTGCATCTTGCCGTAGTTGGTACCGCCCGCCACGTCGTTCCACGAATTGAACGAGGACATGACGGTCTGGGCGCCCGCCTGCAGGGCGGGGTAGTAGCCGGCGCCGTGGATGTTGACCATCCGGGCCTTGCTCGACTTGTTGACGCCGCGGTCCTTGCCGTTCTCGGTGCCGCCGTCGCCGATGAAGTGCTTGGCGGTGGCGATGGTGTTGGCATCGTCCTTCAGCGCGCCCTGCATGCCGCGCACGTAGGCGCCGGCATAGCTGCTCACCACTTCCGGGTTCTCGGCGTAGCTCTCGTAGGTGCGGCCCCAGCGGTCGTCGCGCACCACGGCCAGGGTCGGACCGAACACCCAGGCGATGCCGCTCGCGCGTGTGGCTTTCGCGGTGGCCGCCCCGATCTCTTCCAGCAGCTTCGGATTGCGCGCCGCGCCCAGGCCGATGTTGTGCGGGAAGAGGGTGGCGCCGAACACGTTGTTGTGGCCGTGGACCGCGTCCGTGCCCCACACCACCGGCACCTTGACCGCCATGTCGGTGCTCATGGAGGCCTCGTGGTAGCGCTGGGCCAGCGCCAGCCATTCGGCCGCCTTCGCATGCTTGTTGTTGTTCGGCCAGCTGCCGCCGCCGTTCAGGACCGAGCCCAGGTAGTAGCGCTTCACGTCGTCCGGGGTGGCGCTCTTGATCTCGGCCTGCGTCATCTGGCCGACCTTCTGGGCCAGCGTCATCTTGCTCACGATCTCGCGCACGCGCTGCTCGAGCGCGGCATCCTTGCCAATGGCGCTGCGCACTTGCGGCCAGTCGCTCAGGGGCGCCGTGGTGGCCGCGGTGGCGGGCAGGGCGAGCGCGATGGCCAGCGCCAGTACCGGATTGCGAAGCTTGGGTGTCATGGGTCGTCTCGCTGTGTTGTTATGTGTTCTCGGCTTATTCGCCGTGCAGGAAGGCGCGGTACCACTTGCCGCTGCCCTTCAGGCGGCGCTGCTGGGTGGCGTAGTCGATGTGGGTCAGGCCGAAGCGCTTCTGGTAGCCCTCGGCCCATTCGAAGTTGTCGAGCAGGCTCCAGGCGAAATAGCCCTTTACCGGCACGCCGTCCTTGATCGCGGATTTGAGCGCGGCCAGGTGGCGCATCAGGTAATGGCGGCGTTCGACATCGTCGACCTCGCCCGCGCCGTCGATCTCGTCCGCATAGCAGGAGCCGTTCTCGGTGATGTACATCGGGCCGGGGTGGTAGTCCTGCTCGATGCGCAGCAGGAGTTCGGCCAGGCCTTGCGGCGCCACTTCCCAGCCCATGTAGGTGGTCTCGGCCCCAAGAGCCGGCGGCAGCACGCGCGCGTCCAGCGGTGCGTGGCCGGGGGCATGCTGGATGGTCTCGGGGAAGTAGTAGTTCACCCCCAGGAAGTCGGTCGGCACCGCGATCGCTTCCAGGTCGCCCGCCAGCACCACCGGGGCGGCGTCGCCGATGGCGTCGAGCGTCGCCTGCGGGTAGCCCCGGCCGTAGAGCGGATCGAGGAACCAGCGGTAGCGCAGGCCGTCGTGGCGGAGGGTAGCGGCGAGGTCTTCGGGCTTGTTGCTGGCCGGGCGCACCGGATGCAGGCTGAGGGCGATGCCGGCTTTCGCATGGCGCACGTTGGCGCGGATGAGCGGTACCGCCTTGCCGTGCGAGAGCAGCACGTGATGGGCCACTTGCAGCGCGGTCTTGAAATCCGTATTGCCCGGTGCGTGCCAGCCTTCGAAGTTGCCGATGATCGAAGTGCACCAGGGTTCGTTATGGGTGATCCAGTGCTGCACGCGATCGCCCAGGCGGCGCGTCATTGCGTCCACGAAAGCCAGGTAGGCGTCGACGGTGGCGCGCTCGTTCCAGCCGCCGCGGTCCTGCAGGTACTGCGGCAGGTCCCAGTGATACAGCGTGGCCCAGGGCTGCATGCCGCGTTCGAGCATGCCGTCCACCAGGCGAGAGTAAAAATCCAGGCCCTTTTCGTTCGGCTTGCCGCCCACTTCGGAAAAGATGCGCGGCCAGGCGATCGAGAAGCGGTAGGCGTTCAGGCCCATGTCGCGGCCGATGTCGAAGTCTTCCGGCCAGCGGTGGTAGTGGTCGCAGGCGACCAGGCCGCTGGAGCCGTCCTTGATCTTGCCCGGGGTCGCGGCAAAGCGGTCCCAGATCGATTCGACCCGTCCATCTTCCCGGCCGGCGCCTTCGATCTGGTAGGAAGAAGTGGCGCAGCCCCACAGGAAATCGGGGGCGAAATCGCCGCGCGTGGGCGCGCTCGGCTCGGGACGGGTAGAGGTTGTCATGATCGGGTTTCTGTAAATCGTTACGCTAGGATATTTGGAAAGCTTTCCAATTGCAATCTAAAAAAAAGGCCGGCAAGCGGCCAAGCCTATTTTTTTCGGCTCCTCGCCGGTTTCGCCGCGCTGTGACTACCCCCACTGTCGCTCGGCCCCTTGGCCAGCGAAGCGCGCAGGGTGACGCTGACCGGGAAGGTGCGCGTCACCGGGCGGTGCAGGTCATAGCAGCGGTTGAGCAGGGCGTTCAGGCCGTTGAGCGTCATTTCGCGCCACGGCATGTGCACCGAGGTCAGGCGCGGCGCCGAGAACGCGGCGCTGGGCGTGTCGTCGTAGCCGATCACCGACAGGTCGCGCGGCACGCTGATGCCGGCTTCCTGGAAGTAGGCCAGGGCGCCGACCGCCATCTCGTCGTTGGCGCAGAACAGGGCGCTGCATGTCGTGCCCGAGTCTATTAGTGCTTTCGCCGCCGACCAGCCGCCCTGGGGCGAGAAGTCGCTCTCCGCGACCCACACCTTGCCGGTATCGATCCCCTCGGCTTCGAGCTCGCGCATGAAGCCGTCGACGCGGGCCACGTTGTCGGCCAGCGCCGCCGGACCGGAGATTACGGCGATGTCGCGGTGCTTGTAGTCGAGCAGGGTGCGCGCGGCCAGGCGTCCGCCGAGCGCGTGGTCGACCGTGAAGCACTGGTCCGGGATCTGGCTGAACTCATGGTTCAGCGCCACGATCTGCTTCTGCTTGCCCCCAAGGGCGGCCAGGTCGTCGTCGGTGAGGGCGCTGGTCATCATGACGATGCCGTCGCAGCCGCGCTCGATCAGGAATTCGATGCCCTCGATGGCCTGGCGCCGCGCGTCGCCGAGGCCGACACCGAAGGCCACCACCATGTGCAGGCCGGCGGCGCGCAGCTCGGTGTCGATGATCTGCAGGATCGGGGTGTAGAAGGTGCCGGAGAGGACAGGGATGTAAACGCCCACCATGCGGCTGGTGCCGGACAGCAGGGCGCGCGCCGCGTGCGAGGGGCGAAAGCCCAGCTCGTCGATCGCCTTGCGCACGCGCTCCAGCGTGGCCGGCGAGACCGAGCCCTTGCCGCTGACCACGCGCGAGGCGGTGCCGAGACCCACGCCGGCGAGACGCGCTACGTCCTTGATGGTTGCCACTGACGATCCTTGTCCTGTTGTTTAGTTAACGATAAACACTGAAGCATACTGTATTCATGTGACACTGGCACCTGTCTTTAAAGACGCTTGCCGTCTGTCGGGTCGAACATCGACACGCGCGCGACGTCGATGTCGAAGCGCACGGGCTGTCCGACGCTTAAAGGCCTCGAATCGTGCACGATGCTGGCCAGCTGGTGGCCGCCGCAGTCCAGCCATACGACCTGGTGGTTGCCCATCGGTTCGACCAGGGTGACGGTCGCGTGCAAGGGCGCGTCCGCCGCCAGGTGGATGTCTTCCGGCCGCACCGCGAGGGTCACCGCACCCGGCGGCGCCACGCAGGTCGGCGCCAGGTTCAGGGCCAGGGCGCCGGCGCTGAAGCGGCGCTTGGTGCTGTCAACCTCGTCCAGTTCTCCTTCCAGGCGGCCGTCGACGAAATTCATCGAGGGCGAGCCGAGGAAGCCGGCCACGAAACGGTTGGCCGGCTTTTCGTAGACCTCGGCCGGGGTGCCGATCTGCTGGATGCGGCCGCCCTGCATCACGACGATGCGGGTTGCCAGGGTCATTGCCTCGGCCTGGTCGTGGGTCACGTAGATCATGGTCGAACCCAGGGTCTGGTGCAGCAGTTTCAGTTCGCGCCGCAGCTCGGCGCGCAGCTTGGCGTCCAGGTTCGAGAGCGGCTCGTCGAACAGGTAGACGCCCGCTTCGCGCACCAGGGCGCGGCCGATCGCCACGCGCTGGCGCTGGCCGCCCGAGAGCTGGGCGGGTTTACGGTCGAGCAGGCTTTCCAGCTGCAGCATCTCGGCCGCCTTTTGCACGCGGCGCCCGATCTCGGCCTTCGGCGCACCCGAGATGCGCAGGCCGAAGGACATGTTCTTCTCGACCGTCATGGTCGGGTACAGCGCATACGACTGGAACACCATGCCGATCCCGCGCTCGCTCGGGTCGGCGTAACTCATGTCGCGCCCGCCGATCTCGATGGTGCCGTCGGCCAGGTCGATCAGGCCGGCGATGCTGTGCAGCAGGGTCGATTTGCCGCAACCCGAAGGCCCGAGCAGGACCAGGAACTCGCCCGGTTCGATGTGCAGGTCGAGGTCGCGGATGACCTGGTTGCCGCCGCGGGTGATGCAGAGCTTGCGCAGGACGACGTTGGACATGGGATTAGCCTTTCACCGCGCCGGCGGCGATGCCGCGCACGAACCAGCGTCCGGAGATGAAATAGACCGCCAGCGGCACGCTTGCTGTCAGCATGGTCGCGGCCATGTTGACGTTGTACAGGCGGATGCCGGTGGTGGTGTTGATCACGTTATTCAGCTGCACCGTCATCGGCGCATTGTCGCGGCCTGCGAATACCAGGCCCAGGATGTAGTCGTTCCACACGCCGGTGACCTGCATGATGGCGGCCACCACGACGATGGGCAGCGACATCGGCAGCATCACCTGCAAAAAGATGCGCCAGAAGCCGCCGCCGTCGATGCGCGCGGCCTGGAACAGCTCGTGCGGCACCGAGGCATAGTAATTCCGGAACAGCAGGGTCATGATCGGCATGCCGAAGATGACGTGGACCAGCACGATGGCCGGGAGCGAGCCGAACACGCCGGCGCGCGCCATCATCCACACCAGCGGATAGATCATCACCTGCACCGGGATGAAGGCGCCGGCCAGCAGCACGCCGAACAACAGGTTCGCGCCGCGCGGGCGCCAGAACGACAGCGCATAGCCGTTGATCGCACCCAGCAGGATCGGGATGACGGTGCTCGGCACCGTGATCGCCACCGAATTCCAGAAGCCGCCGCTGACCTGGCTCCAGGCGTCCTGCCAGGGCGCGACGGTGCTAGCTAACGGCAGGGCGAACACGTTGCCGTCGCGGATCTCGTCCATCGACTTGAAGGACGTGATGATCATGACATACAGCGGCAGCAGGAAGTAGAGCGCGGCGCTGAACAGGAAAGCATAGACGCCGATGCGTGCTGCCGGCAGGCGCTTTCTGCGCATGGCCGGCGCCACGGGCGCCACCGGGACCGCAGTGCGGGCGTTGAAGGACATGTCGGGTACCGCTTGCAGGGTGGGTGGGCTCATGCGCGTTTCCTCCGGCTGCGTGCGTAGGCATAAGGCGCCAGCAGGGCCAGCACCGGGACGAGCAGGGTGACCGCGCCGGCCGAGGCCAGCCCGATGTTCGAGCGCAGGAACAGGTGGTCCATGATGAACTTGGCCGGCACTTCGCTGGCGGTGCCGGGACCGCCGCCGGTCATTGCGACCACGGCGTCGTACAGTTTCACGACGGCGGTGCACAGCAGCAGGAACACCGTGGCGATCGTCGGTCCCAGCATCGGCAGCACGATCTGCAGGTACACGCGCCAGGCCGGAACGCCGTCCAGGCGCGCCGCCTTGTAGATCTCCGGATCGACCCCGCGCAGGCCGGCCAGCATCATCGCCATCACCAGGCCCGAGGCCTGCCAGACGGCGGCGATGACGATCGTGTAGATCGCCATGTCCTGGTCGACGAGCCAGTCGAAACTGAAGCTCGAGAAGCCGAGCTGGCGCAGCGCGCCCTCGATGCCGCTGCCGGGCGCCAGCATCCACTGCCAGACCAGGCCGGTGGCGATGAAGGACATCGCATACGGATACAGGAAGACTGTGCGCAGGAAACCTTCGCCGTTGACGTTCTGGTCGATGAAGGCGGCTAGCAGGAAGCCCAGCACCATGCAGGCGAGGATGAACAGCGCGCCGTAGACGGCCAGGTTGTTCAGCGAGATCAGCCAGCGCTCGTTGTCGAACAGGCGGATGTACTGGGCCGCGCCGATCCAGTTATCCGAGGCGAAGGTACGCGACGCGGTGAACGAGGTGCGCAGGGTCCACAAGGCCGCGCCGATGTAGGCGACCAGCACGGTCAGCGCCATCGGGATCAAGGCGATGTGAGGACTGAAGTGAAGACCGATCTTGTGAGGACGCAGGTTGGCGAGCATGGCGGTCAGTATTTGAGTGCGTTGGCGATGCTTCTCTGGGCCCGTTCGACCGGCATGGCCGTGTTCCAGTAGGCGGTCAGGACGTCCTGCATGGCGCCGTTCTGGTCTGGCGTCAGGTAGACCTCGGTGACGCCGGCCTGGCGCGCGCGGTCCTTCATGATCTCGATGCCCTTCTGGGCGCACAGGTCGAGCGTTGAGGCGTCGACATCGGTGCGCACCGGGATCGAGCCCTTCAATTTACTAAAAGCCACCTGCAGCTCCGGCTGCGAGACGACCTTGGCCAGCAGCTGCTGGGCGTGCACGGCCTGGCCGTTCTCGGTGCGCGGGAAGACGAACACGTCGCCCTGGATCAGGTAGGGCGTGTCGGCGTTGAAGCCGGCCATGCAGCCGTAGTGCTGGCCCGCGCTTTGCCCCGCGTTGGTGAATTCGCCCTTGGCCCAGTCGCCCATCACCTGGAATCCGGCGCGGCCGGCGATGACGAGGGCCGTGGCGTCGTTCCAGTTGCGGCCCGGCGAGCCGGCATCCACATACGACTTCAGGCGCTTGAAGGCCAGCAGCACCTTGCGAAATTCCGGCCCCAGCAAGGTTGCCTGGTCGCGGTCGCGGATCGCCTTCAGGTACAGCTCCTTGCCGCCCATGTTGGCCAGGATGGCCGAGAACAGCACCGTCTCTTGCCACGACTGGCCGCCATGGGCGAGCGGGATGATGCCGGCCGCCTTGAGCTTGTCCAGGGCGGCAAAAAATTCGTCCATGCTCGCCGGTTCCTTCGCGATGCCGGCTTTCTGGAAGGCCGACTTCGAATACCAGAACCAGGTCTGCATGTGGATGTTGAGCGGCGCCGCATAGTAGTGGCCCTGCACCTTGATCACGTCGATGATCGGCGGCGGCAGCATCTGGTCCCAGTTCTGGGTGCGTGCGACAGCGTCGACGTTGTTGAGCATCCCCGCTTCGATCACGTCGAGGAACTGCTTGGAGGTGTTGAACTGGGCCGCGGTGGGCGGGTTGCCGCCGACGATGCGGTTGATGGTGACGGCGCGCGACTGGTCGCCGCCGGCGATCGCGGTGTCGATCCACACGCCGCCCGCGTTGCGGTAGGCCTGGGCCACCTGCTTGACGGCGGCCGACTCGCCGCCCGAGGTCCACCAGTGGATCACTTCCGCCTTCGGCGCGGCAGGAACCGATGCCTTGGTAGCCGCACGCGCGGGACCGGCTGCCGTCAGGACGGCCGCCGCCAGGGCAAGGGCGAGCCGTGTGCGGGCCGCCGCCGGGGTGCGTGTTGCTGTGGACATCGTGTCTCCGTGTGCGCCGCTATTTTTTGGCTCCGTTTCCCATGACTTGGAAACGTTACCACCGGCTTCGCCCGACTATAGCACCTGGTGAAATCAGGGTCAAACAAATATTGCAACTCGGATTTTGGCATAGTTTTGATGCCTGCAAGCCATGTTTTCTCGGACGGCACGGGCGGCGATAAGCGTTTCCCGACAGACTTTTATACTCGGCTGCAAGTTGTTTGCGCAAAGAATTTGAACGCCTCCTGCCTCTCATCTGTGCGCGCGCAAGCGCCAGACGCGCTTGCTTCCTAAGATGAGTTCAGGGGTTCGTTGGGAGGGAATCATGTCCGACGTCAAAAGCACGGTTTCACAGAGGTCCACCGCCCGGCCATCGGCGCGCAGCGCTGCGCTACTGGAAGAAAACACCAGGCATCTGGCCCACCCGAACGTCGCCGCCTTCCTGAAGGCGATCGCGCAGGCCGAAGGCGGCGGCTACGATTTCCGCTACGGCGCCCTGAAAGGGCGGGTGAACGACCGCTGGCGCTTCACCGACATGTCGACCCATCCGGGGCCGGGCGTGGACGGCAGGACCACCGCGGCCGGGATGTATCAGATCACGCGGCCGACCTGGGAGCACCACGGCGCCAAGCTCGGGCTGAGGGATTTTTCGCCGCGCACCCAGGACCTGATCGCGGTCGAGATCCTGCGCAGCCTGGGCATCGTCGACGCGATCAAGGAAGGGCGCATCGCCGAGGTCATGCCCAAGGCCGCGCGCATCTGGGCCGCCCTGCCCAAGGGACCGGGTCAGGCGAACCAGTACCCGCCGCAGCGCTATCTCGCTTTCGATCGCTTCCTGGCCGCCTACCACGCGGCCGGCGGCCAGGGTCATTGAGATTTCGGCAGGACGGATCAGGTGTCGTGCGCGCGCTCCAGCAGCGGCCGCAGCAGTTCCAGGTCGATCGGCTTGGTGAGATGGTGGTCGAAGCCGGCCTCGAAGGCCCGCTCGCGGTCCTTTTGCTGACCCCAGCCGGTGGTCGCGATCAGCAGCGCGCCTTCGCTTTGCGGCAGCTGGCGGACGCGGCGCGCCAGTTCGTAGCCGTTCATGTCCGGCAGGCCGATGTCGAGCAGGGCGACTCCCGGTGCGAAGACGGCAATTCGCTCCAGCGCTTGTCCGGCCGAGTGGGCAACCTGGACTTCGCAGCCCGACCATTCGAGCGCGGCGGCCAGCATCTGGGCCGCATCCTCGTTGTCGTCCACCACCAGCACCCGGACCCGCGCCGGGGCGGCCGCCCTTGGCGCCGGCGCGGCGGCCTGGACGGCCTGCTCGGTCAGCGGCAGGCGTACGGTGAAGCAGCTGCCCTTGCCGGGACCGGCGCTGTCCGCCGCGATGCGGCCGCCATGCAGTTCGACGACGCCGCGCACCAGCGCCAGGCCGATGCCCAGGCCGCCGCGGGAACGTTCCAGCGCCGGTTCCAGCTGGGAGAACATATTGAAGATGTTGGCGAGCGCATCCGGCGGGATGCCGATGCCGTTGTCGCTCACCCGGATCTCGGCCATGCCCCCGACGGCGGCCAGTTCGAGTTCGATCAGGCCGCCGTCGGGCGTGTACTTGGCCGCGTTCGTGAGCAGGTTGAGGACAACCTGGGACAGCCGCGTCGCGTCGCCGTCCACGGTCACCGGCGGCGCCGCGATCGCCAGGCGCAGCGTGTGGTGCGCCGCGTCCATGACCGGCGCCAGGTCCTGGGCCGCGCCGCGCACCAGCGCGCTCAGCTCGACCGGCGCCCGCTGCAGCTGCATGCGGCCCTGGGTGATGCGCGAGACTTCCATCAGGTCGTCCACCAGCCGCGTCAGGTGGCGCAGCTGGCGGTCGAACGCCTGCAGCAGGCGGGCGTCGCCGCCCTGGCCGAACTTGAGCGTGAGCACGTCGAGCGCACTGCGCATGGGCGCCAGCGGATTGCGCAGTTCGTGCGACAGGGTCGCCAGGAATTCATCCTTGCGCCGGTCGGCGGCCGACAGCTGGGCGTTGAGTTTCTTGAGTGCTTCCTCGGCCCCGTGGCGCGCCTCCAGTGCCGCCTCGGCCGCCTTGCGCGCCTGCAGCAGCTCGCGCTCGTAGGACTTGCGGTCGACCGCCTTGAACAGGGCCCAATGGTAGAAGACCTGGTCGCCATCCTGGCGCCGCATGATATTGATCAGTACCGGCAGGCGGGTCTGATTGCGCGAGCGCAGGTCGACCTGGATCTCGGCCACCGAGCCCTGTACCTCCAGGATCGGCTGGCAGTGGGTGTGGTAGAACAGGCGCGCGCCGACCGGCAGCAGGTCGCGCATTCGCAGCGTGCCGGTCAGCTCTTCGTGCGTGTAGCCGAGCCAGGTGCAGGCGGTGCCGTTGGCACGCAGGATGATGCCGTCGGCGGCGGTGACGACGAGGGCGCAGGCGGCGTCCTCGAACAGGCCGTCGCCTGCAGGCAAGGCGGGCGGCACGGCATTCAGCGCAGGGTATGCGCGAGGAAGTCGTCGATTGCGCGCGAACTTTCTGTCGGGGCGCTCATGTGCGGGCAATGCCCGACGTTCTCGATGATGTGCAGGCGGCTGACGGGCAGGTGGCGGTGCAGGAATTCGCCCACCGCGAGCGGGGCCACCAGGTCGTCGCTGCACTGCAGGATCAGGGCCGGTACCGTCGACTTCGGCACGTCGGCGCGGTGGTCGGAGGTGAAGGTCACGCGCGCGAAGTGCTTGGCGATGTCGGGCTCGTTACGGCAGAAGCTGTTGGTGAGTTCGTCGCGCAGGTCGGGCCGGGTGGGAGCGCCCATGATGGCCGGCGCCATGCTGCTGGACCAGCCGAGGTAGTTCGCCTCCATGGTCTCGAGCAGTTCTTCGATGTCCTCGGGGCTGAAGCCGCCCACGTAGTCGCCGTCGTTGATGTAGCAGGGCGACGGGCCCACCATGACCTGGGCCACGAACTTCTCGGGCGCCTTGATCGTGGCCAGCAGGCCGATCATGGTGCTCACGGAATGGCCGACGAAAATCACCGGACCGGACGCAAAGGCGTCGATGATCTCGATCAGGTCGTCGGCATAGCCGTGCAGGCTGCCGTACTTGTCGCGGTCATAGGCGGACAGGTCGGAAGCGCCGCTGCCGACCAGGTCGAAGGAGATGGTACGGAAGCGGTCTTGATACGCGGGGGCCAGGAAACGCCACATGGTCTGGTCGCAGCCGAAACCATGCGCGAATACCATGGTTGCCGAGCCAGTACCGGAGACCCGGACGTTGTTGCGCGACTGTATGAGTGAGCTCATGGTTTCGAGGGGATCGTTAACACATCGATTATAGCGGCGTATGCATGAGCACCACCGTACGGTTGACCCGAAATTGTACCGTATGAAACGGCAAGCGCAGGAAAATTCAATTCCCCGGAGTGGCCGGCGGCCGATGCGCAGTATGAAGGTCGCCGTATGGGATACTGTAGCGCAGGGAAACATCGCTGGGCGCTGACACCCTCCACATGAGAGCGACCAAGGTCGCAAGTTTGGCCTATTTACACGTCATTTTGATATCCATGGGATCGCGACCAACCTTGTCCCGAACTTGGATCACACACCTGTCGCCCTTCACGGTTTCGGGCTTCAGCTCTTCCCACCAAGTGGCACCCCCGCCATACGAGCAGACCATCCATCTGGCGAAGGACGGCACCGCAAGGTTCCGGCCGCCCTTGACCTTCGTGACGCCGCCTATCATCTCGCCGGAGGTGTCGCCAAGTTCGCCTCCCATCCAGTTTGCCCCCGACAGTTCCTGCTTCGGGACGAAGCCTTTCCCTTTGTGCTGATATGGCACCTCCGGCAGGACCGTGTCTCGCGATGGGTAGAACTTCGGACAGGCGATCTCCTGTGCCGAAGCGTTGGGCGCGATGAGAGCAAGTGCAAATAACAGTCTTTTCATGGCACCACCACCACAAAGTATTCGGCGGCATCGTTCGCTGGCGTGGCGAAGGCCGGATGCGCCTTCTTCCACTGGGGCGTGAGAATCGCCACGCCTCGCCTCCCAGCATGCTTACCGTCGTATTGGTCGAACATCGAGAACTCGCACGGCAGGCCGTTAATCATCCTGGCGCCGCGCAAGAACCTGTCGAACAAACCGACATGCCAGCCGCTTTGATTTGGGAACTTCAGCTTGCCGTTGACCAGCTTGAAGTTCGCGATCACCGTTCCAGGAAGAAGGAACTCCAGGTCGACCACGCGCGGCCCGGGTTGCCATCGGCTCGTGTGACCAACGTCGGTCAGGAATTGCGGCAGCGCAGCGCATGCCGAGTCCCGGCCCAGGTATCGTCCTTGACCATTCTTTTTGAGCTCATCGAACTTGTCCGCCAGCTCTTCGAAATGCAGGCCTTCGTAGCTGCTCTGGTAGATGACGTTGCGCGTCGGGAGAATGTCGAGTGCCCCCATCATGCTTCCTCAAGCGCACTTGTTCGCGGCGCAGTCCCAGCCTCCGGCGCTGCTGCCTTCGGCGCCGCCGCGGATGCTCTGCTTCGCGTATTTCCACTTCATTTTCGAGTAAGCGAGGAAGACGTGCTCCTTGATGATGCCGCCGTCGCCACTAGTCGGGTTGACGCCGGAGATCATGACGTTCTCGAGCTCCACCGTGTAGTAGCAGATAGGCTTGCCTTCACCATCGGCGCGCATGAACTCGAACTTGGCCTTCGGAATGGTCTTCCCCATCGCACAATGTTGCTGAAGGGCGGGCGAGGACAGGTCAGCCAGTTTCCTGAAAGACAGATCGGAAAGGTCTGCTCTGCCGGCGGTGAGTCCGCCTGCAGTCGATGCGGTAGTGGCCCGGGGCTGGTGCACGCTCCAGGACACGTTCGACACCTCGATCCAGTCCTTGTGCTTGTCGTCGGCGGACTCGCCTTTGATACCTTCGATTTGCAGATACGCGTCGATCATGATGCCTCCTTGTAGGGTTGAGGCATCGTCGCAGAGCGGGATTTATGGCAACTTGGCAGTGCTCAACGCTTGGCCGGTGGCAGATCAAGACCGCGCCGGCGCGTTCAGCTCGCCCAGCAAGCGCATGATGTGGCGGAAACCGGCGCCGTGCGTGTTCAGGAAGCGCGCCGCAGCATAGAAAGCAAAAAGCCCAGCCATAAGAGCTGGGCCAAGTGCTTGAGAATACTGGTGCCGGCTGCAGGACTCGAACCCGCCACCTGATGATTACAAATCAACTGCTCTACCTGATGAGCTAAGCCGGCTTGACCTAAGAACAACGATTATACGCTATTTGATGCGGGTCAACGTCGGACGCCCACCCTTCTTCGGCGGCTCGTCGTTATCGTCCGGCGCCGACACGGTTTCGGCCGGCACATCCTGCTTGCCCGGCACCGCCGACAGCGACGGCGCAGCCGCTTCGTCGCTTGATGCCGGCGCCATTTCCGCCGCCGTCACATTGACCTCGAACGCCATCCCCTGCCCATTCTCGTTCGCATAAATCGCCAGCACGTTCTGCACCGGAATGTACAGCTCGCGCGAGACGCCGTTGAAGCGCGCCCGGAAATGGATCGCGTCGTTGTCCATCTTCAGGCCCGAGGTGGCGCCGTAGCTGATGTTCAGGATGATCTCGCCTTTGCGGACGTATTCCATCGGCACCGTCGTGGCGGAGTCGACCTTGACCGCGAGGTAGGGCGTGTAGCCGCTGTCCGTGCACCATTCGTAGATGGCGCGCAGCAGGTAGGGCTTGGTGGAGATCTCTGACATGGACGTGATTAAAAAAGCAAACCTGTTCGTCCGCGCAGTGTAACGGATTCGCCGGGATGGCGTCCGAAATACCGGCGCATAACGAATCGAACCGGAACCGCGGCGGAAGGGTAAAACGCTGCGGGCGGGCGCTGGATAACGCCCGCCGGCATGCGATCAGCGGCGCATCACCTTCTCGGACGGGGTCAGCGCCTCGATGTAGGCCGGACGCGAGAAGATGCGCTCGGCGTACTTCATCAAGGGGGCCGCGGTCTTCGACAGCTCGATGCCGTAGTGGTCCAGGCGCCAGAGCAGCGGGGCGATCGCCACGTCCAGCATCGAGAACTCGTCGCCCAGCATGTACTTGTTCTTCAGGAACAGCGGTGCCAGCGTGGTCAGGCGATCGCGGATTTCCGAGCGCGCCTTGTCGTGGCTCTTGTCGTTCGCCTTGTTGCGCTCGCTTTCCAGCACGTGCACGTGGACGAACAGTTCCTTCTCGAAGTTGAACAGCATCAGGCGGGCACGGGCGCGCATCAGCGGGTCGGCCGGCATCAGCTGCGGGTGCGGGAAGCGCTCGTCGATGTATTCGTTGATGATGTTCGACTCGTACAGGATCAGTTCGCGCTCGACCAGGATCGGCACCTGGCCGTAGGGATTCATGGTCGAGATGTCTTCCGGCTTGTTGAACAGGTCGACGTCGCGCACCTCGAAGTCCATGCCCTTTTCGAACAGGACCAGGCGGCAGCGTTGGGAGAAGGGGCACGTGGTGCCGGAGTAGAGAACCATCATGGTTTGTAGTTCCTCAAGAAACAATGGGGTGAAGCGCCTAGCGATTCACCCCGAAAAATGATTGCCCGTATTATAGCCAACCGGGCAATGAAAGCGAATTTACTTCACTTCTTTCCAGTACGATTCGTTCAGGCGCCAGGCCAGGAAGGCGAAAATCGACAGGAAGATCAATACAATAACCCCCAACTTCTTGCGTTGGCCTTGCGCTGGCTCAGCCATCCAGCTCAAGTAGGCAACCAGGTCAGCGGTGGCGGTGTCGAACTCCTGCTGGGACATCGTCCCCGGCGTCACCTGTTCGAAGCCGGCGAACTTGTGGATCTTCTTGCCGTGCTCGTGCGGATCTTCGGTTTCCTCGAACTTCGCCTGGCGCACGCCCTGCTGCTGCCACAGCACGTGCGGCATCGCCACGTTCGGCACCACCATGTTGTTCCAGCCGGTCGGGCGGGTGTCGTCCTTGTAGAAGGTGCGCAGGTAGGTGTACAGGTAGTCCGCGCCGGTGCCCGAAGGCGAGGATTTCGCGCGGGCGATCACCGACAAATCCGGCGGCACCGCGCCGAACCAGGCCTTGGCGTCGTCCGGACGCAGGGCCGTCGTCATCATGCCGCCAACTTTGTCTTGTGAAAACAACAGGTTGTTCTTGATCTGCTCTTCGGTCAGGCCGAGGTCGCGCAGGCGGTTGTAGCGCATGCTTGACGCCGAGTGGCAGTTCAGGCAGTGGTTGACGAACAGCTTGGCGCCGTTCTGCAGCGACGACAGGTCGTGGCGATCCGGCGCGCGCTCGAGCGGGAAGCCTCCCTCGGAGGCGAATGCCAGTCCCGGCACCAGCGCCAGGACTGCGATCAGTTTCTTCGCAAATTTCATGTTGTTGTCCTTGTGCTCTGGTCCGCGATTAATGTGGGGTGAAGGTCACGCGCGTCGGTACCGGCTTGAACCGGCCCGCAGTGCTCCACCACGGCATCAGGAGGAAGAACGCAAAGTACAGCAGGGTCGCCACTTGCGAGATGATCGTGTAGGCCGGGGTCGGCAGCTGGGTGCCCAGGTAGCCCAGGGTCACGAAGCACAGCGCGAACAGGCCGTAGACGTATTTGTGCCAGTCCGGGCGGTAGCGGATCGAGCGCGCCGGCGAGTGGTCGAGCCACGGCAGCAGGGCGATGATCACCACGGACGAACCGAACAGCACCACGCCCCAGAACTTCGCATCCAGCACCTGCGGCAGCATGCCGACGATCAGGACCAGGCCGATGACCGACACGATGATCTTGGCCTTGCCCGACAGGCGCGACTTCATCCAGATGAACACGACATAGGCGGCCACGGCGATCATCAGGACGTACATGAAGTCGGCCGTGGTGGCGCGCAGCACCGAGTAGAACGGGGTGAAGTACCAGGTCGGCGCGATGTGCGGCGGGGTCTTCATCGAGTCGGCCGGCAGGAAGTTGTTGTATTCCAGGAAGTAGCCGCCCATCTCAGGTGCGAAGAACACGACTGCCGAGAAGATCAGCAGGAACACCGACACGCCGAAGAAGTCCTTGGTCGAGTAGTACGGGTGCGACGGGATGCCGTCCACCGGGTGGCCGTTGGCGTCCAGGTTGTCCTTGACTTCGATGCCGTCCGGGTTGTTCGAGCCGACTTCGTGCAGCGCGATCAGGTGGGCGGCGACCAGGCCCAGGATCACCAGCGGCAGGGCGATGACGTGGAAGGCGAAGAAGCGGTTCAGGGTGGCGTCGGAGACGACGTAGTCGCCGCGGATCCACAGCGACAGGTCCGGACCGATCACGGGAATCGCGCCGAACAGGTTGACGATCACCTGGGCGCCCCAGTACGACATCTGGCCCCACGGCAGCAGGTAGCCGAAGAAGGCTTCCGCCATCAGGCACAGGAAGATCGCGAAGCCGAACAGCCAGATCAGTTCGCGCGGCTTGCGGTAGGAACCGTACATCAGGCCGCGTGCCATGTGCAGGTAGACCACGATGAAGAACATCGAGGCGCCGGTCGAGTGCATGTAGCGCACCAGCCAGCCCCACGGCACTTCGCGCATGATGTATTCGACCGAACCGAAGGCCAGGTTGGCGTCCGGCTTGTAGTGCATGGTCAGGAAGATGCCGGTGACGATCTGCAGCACCAGCACCAGCATCGCCAGCGAGCCGAACAGGTACCAGACGTTGAAGTTCTTGGGCGCGTAGTACTTGCCCCACTGGTCGTTCCACAGCTTGGAGAGCGGGAAGCGGTCGTCGACCCAGGCCAGCGCCTTGGCGCCTGCGCCCGCGTTGGCCGGAACTTGGGTTTCTTTGAACGGGCCGCCCATGTTATGCCTCGCCTTTCTCGTCTTTGCCGATCACCAGCTTGTTGTCGGACAGATACATGTAAGGAGGAACGTCCATGTTGGTCGGCGCCGGCTTGTTCTTGAACACGCGCGCCGACAGGTCGAAGGTCGAACCATGGCAGGGGCAGAGGAAGCCGCCCGGCCAATTGTCCGGGAGGTTGGGCTGGGGGCCCGACGCCAGGCGCGAGGACGGCGAGCAGCCGAGGTGGGAACAGATGCCGACCGCCACCAGCACGTCCTTGTGCTCCTGGCGTGCGCGGTAGGGGTTCTTGGCGTATTCCGGCGTCGGCAGCTGGAATTCTTTTTCGGAGTTCGGATCGGCCAGTTCGGCGGTGTCCTTTTCCAGGGTGGCCAGCATTTGCGGCGTGCGGCGCAGGATCCAGACCGGCTTGCCGCGCCATTCGACGACTTTCATTTCACCCGGCTTGACGTCGGAGATGTCGACCTCGACCGGGGCGCCGGCGGCTTTGGCCCGCTCCGACGGCTGGAAGGTGCTAACGAGAACTCCCGCCGTGGATACCCCGACGACGCCACCTGCCGCGCACGTCGCGACGAGCAGTCCGCGTCGGCCTGAATCGACCTGCTTTTCAATACTCATACCAACCCCACTCCGTGAAAAACGAATCTTAAGAATCAATAAAGAGCTTCCAGCAACACAAAATTATATGTGAACGGCAATACCGATTGGAAAAAAATTATCAAGCGGACACATCCAAGAGGAATATCCCTGTCTGCTTAGACCACGAAAGCGTGTGTGCATCCGCAGCATTCGGGCTTGGGGTATCATGAAACGGCTTGACTCAACAACAATGAAAGGCAGACATATGTCCATGCTGGGAGAGTTCAAAACGTTCGCAATGCGCGGCAACGTCGTCGATCTTGCGGTCGGCGTCATCATCGGCGGGGCCTTCGGCCGCATCGTCGATTCGCTGGTCAAGGATGTGATCATGCCGCCGGTGAGCATGTTGTTTGGCGGCCTCGATTTTGCCAATTACTACCTGCCGCTCAACGGCCAGGGCACCAACCTGCCGCTGGCGGAAGCGCAAAAAGCGGGCGCCGTCCTCGCCTACGGCAATTTCTTGACCATCCTGCTGAACTTTATCCTGCTTGCTTTTGTCATCTTCCAGATGGTGCGGCTGGTGAACCGCTTGCGCGGCCCGGTCGAGGCGCCGACGCCGGTCGAGAAGGAAGAAATCCTGCTGCTGCGCGACATCCGAGACTCCCTCAGAAAGTAAAACGTGAACGACGGCGTGCACGAACTCAGGCCGCAGGGCACGCGCCCGCGGCGCCAGCCTGGCGGATTGGGGCGCTTGTGGCTGCTGTTCGCGCAGGCCGTCACGGTCGCGCTGGCGCTGTACTTCGTGGTTGCGAGCCTGCGCCCGGACTGGCTGCAGCGCGCGCCGACCCAGGTCGGGGTCGGCCCGCTTGGTGCGAAGGTGCCGCTGCTGCAGGCGCCGTCCACCACCCTGCCGGCCGGCGGCAGCTACCGCGAGGCGGCCGGGCGCGCCATGCCGGCCGTCGTCAACATCCTCACCAGCAAGGCCTCGCGCGAGACCCATCCGCTGCTGAAGGACCCCTTCTTCCGCCGCTTCTTCGGCGACCGCATGCCGCCCGAAGAGCAGCTGGCCAGCCTGGGCTCGGGCGTGATCGTCAGCGCCGACGGCTACATCCTGACCAACAACCACGTGGTCGAAGGGGCCGACATCATCGAAGTCGGCCTGGCCGACGGGCGCAAGGGCGCCGCCACCGTCGTCGGCACCGATCCGGAGACCGACCTGGCGGTGATTCGCGTCAAGGAGCGCAACCTGCCCGTGATGGTGCTGGGCGACCCGGATGCGGCGCGCGTGGGCGACGTGGTCCTGGCCATCGGCAATCCGTTCGGCGTGGGCCAGACCGTCACCCTCGGCATCATCTCCGCGCTGGGCCGCAACAACCTGCACATCAACCACTTCGAAAACTTCATCCAGACCGACGCCGCGATCAACTTCGGCAACTCGGGCGGGGCCCTGGTCGACACCAACGGCCACCTGCTCGGCATCAACTCGGCCATCTATTCCCAGACCGGCGGCTCGGTCGGCATCGGCTTTGCGATCCCCGTCACCACTGCCAAGACCGTGCTCGATTCCATCGTCAAGCATGGCCAGGTGGTGCGCGGCTGGATCGGCGTCGAGCCGCAGGACATCACGCCCGAACTGGCCGAGAGCTTCGGCCTGGCGCGCTCGAGCGGTACGATCATCGCCGGCGTGGTGCGCGGCGGCCCGGCCGACCGCGCCGGCATCCGCCCCGGCGACATCCTGGTCGCCGTCGGCGACAAGGCGGTCGCCAACACCAGCGAGATGCTCAACCTGATCGCCCAGCTCGCGCCGGGCGCCCGGGCGCCGATGCGCATCCTGCGCAAGAACCGCGAGGCCACGCTCGACGTCACCGTCGGCACGCGGCCGCGCCAGCCCAAGTAACAGACCAACCCCCGGACCCTGCATGCACCTGCGTGACCTGACACAATTTTTAAGCGAGCTCAGCGAGAACAACAACCGCCCCTGGTTCCTGTGGAACAAGCCCCGCTACGACATCCTGCGGGCCGAATTCCTGCAGGTGGTCACCGACCTCATCCAGGAACTCGGCACGTTCGACAAGGGGGTGGCCGGGTGCGATCCCAAGAAGGCGCTGTTTCGCATCCACCGCGACGTGCGCTTCGCCAAGGACAAGCGTCCGTACAAGACGCATTTCTCGGCCGGCATCGCGCCCCTCAACAAGCGCCGTCCCAGCGCCGCCGGCGGGCCAACCTATTACTTCCACATCGAAGCCAACGGCAACCTGCTGTTCGGCGCCGGCGAATACCTGCCGCCGGCCCACCGCCTGAAGGCGATCCGCGAACACGTGGTCAACGATGCGACAGGCTTCAGCAAAATGTTGAAGAATAAGCATCTCCGCGCGACCTATGGCGACCTGCAGGATGAAGACAAGCTGCAACGCCCGCCGAAGGGCGTCGACCCGAACCACCCGCTGGTGGAATACCTGAAGCTCAAGAGCTTTTTCGTGTGGGTCGAGGTGCCGCTGCTGCTGAACGCGCCGGAACTGCTGGTGCCGCAACTGGCGAGCGGCATGAAGGATGCGTTCCCGCTGGTGACCTGGCTGCGCAGCGTGCTGGAGGCGCGCGAGGACGAACAGATAACCGAATAAAGGAGGGGCGACATGGCCTTGCAACACGCAGTTTCGGGCGAGCGCATCGCATTACAGCGCGGCGACGACGACATCGCCCATTTCACGTCGATTGCGCTCGTCAAGACCGAGCACATGGAACTGATCCGGCTGGTGGTACCGAAGGAAAAACCGATGCCCGAGCACCGGGTCGAGGGCGAGATGACCCTCGTTTGCCTGGAAGGCGAAATCGCATTCGATGCGCACGGGCGCACCACGATCTTGCGGCCGAACGAGATGGTGTATCTGGCGGGTGGGGAGCCGCATGCGATCCGGGCCAACAAGGATGCGGTGGCGCTGATGACCATCTTGCTGGGGCCGGTGCGGACGGGTGGGCCGACGAATGATCCGCGGGGGTCGGGGAACTGAGGTTCGCTGCGCTCTGACGAGTTAGCGGTTTGCGACGGAATTGGGTTCCGGCCTCCGCCGGAACGACGGTTTTTGGGCTACAGGTTTTGTTAACGCTGTTGTCATCGCATACTCAAACAACGTCATCCCGGCGAAGGCCGGGATCCAATTTTGCGTGAGCAGCCGCTAACGCAAACCTTAAGCCAGTTCATCCCTCGGATCCCTCGCCAACAAGCGCTGCGCCATCTCCGTCGCCGCCACCCCATCGAACAGCACCGCCGCCACCGCCTCGGTGATCGGCATCTCCACCCCCAGCCGGTGCGCCAGTTCGCGCACTGCCTTGGCACACGGCACGCCTTCCGCCACGTGCCCCAGTTCGGCCACGATGGTCTCCAGCTGCTTGCCCTGGGCCAGCGCCAGCCCCACGCGCCGGTTGCGCGACAGGTCGCCGGTGCAGGTCAGGATCAAGTCGCCCATCCCGGTCAGCCCCATGAAGGTGCCGGCCTGGGCGCCCAGGTGCACGCCCAGGCGCGTGATCTCGGCCAGGCCGCGGGTGATCAGGGCCGCGCGCGCGTTCAGTCCCAAGCCCAGGCCGTCAGCCGCGCCGGTGGCGATCGCCATCACGTTCTTGACGGCTCCGCCCACTTCCACGCCGACCATGTCGTCGCAGGAGTACACGCGCAGGTTATTGCCGTGCGCCGCCGCGACCACGCGCTCGCGCAGGGCTTCCGAGGTCGAGGCCACGGTCAGCGCGCAGGGCAGGGCGCGCGCCACTTCCTGGGCAAAGGAGGGGCCGGACAGGGCCGCGCCCGGCACGGCGTCGCCCAGCACCTCGGCCACAACCTGGTGCGGCAGCAGGCCGGTGCCGGCTTCGAAGCCCTTGCACAGCCAGACCACATTGGGAATCGCGCGGCCCTTGAGCTGCCCCAGCAGGGGACGCAGGCCCGCCACCGGGCAGGCCAGGATCAACAGCGGCGCCTGATCGTCGCGCGCCTCGATGACGTGCGCCAGCGCCGCCTCGAAGTCGGCCGTCACCCCGAGCGCCGGCGGCAGCGGATAGCCGCGCAGGTAGTGCAGGTTTTCGCGCGCCTGCGCGGTTTCGGCCATCTGCTCGGGATTGCGGCCCCACAGCAGTACGTCGTGGCGGGCAGCCAGGGCGATGGCGACGGCCGTGCCCCAGGCGCCGGCGCCCAGGACGGTGATCTTGGAAGGAGTTTTCTGTTGTGGCATGGGGTCAAGGAGAAAGCGTCGAGCCCGGCATCACAGGCCCCAGACGTCGTTCGACCGGACGTAGCCGGTGATGCCGTCGCGGTGGCGCACCCGGATCCAGGCGACCGCGCCCGGATCGAGCAGCTCCAGCACGACACCCTTGTCGGCCGTCATCAGGACCGTGGATTTGTCGTCCGGGTCGGCATAGACCTTGGCGCCGGGCGTGCGCACCACCAGGTTGCGGCGTACGCTCAAGCCATTGGCCTGGGTCCAGGCCAGGTCGCCGTTGGCGTCGCGCACCTTGACCCAGTCGCCATAGCTCGTCACCACCTGCAAGGGCATGCCCTGCGGCGCGATGTACATGCGGGCGCCCTTGACCGACGGGGTGTCGTACAGGATCACCTGGGCCGGGCCGACGCTGCGGAAACCGGAGGCGAACGCAACCGGCGCCATCATGAAGAGGGCAGTGGCGAGGAGACGGGATGGAATCATGGCGGGCCAGAGTCGGACGACCGAAGGTGAATCGGGGACGCCGGAAGGCAAGGCAGGCACCGCGTGGATGCCCGCCTCATGGGAACAGCTTATTGTGCCGGGGTAGTAGCGGCCTGGGCCATTGCCTGCTGGCGCTGCTGGTAGAAGGCTTCGAAGTTGATCTCGGCCAAGTGCACCGGCGGGAAGCCGGCACGGCTGATCACGTCAGCGATGTTGGCGCGCAGGTACGGGTAGACGATGTTCGGGCAGCCGATGCCCAGCAGCGGATCCATCTGCTCGGCCGGGATATTGCGGGCTTCGAAGATGCCTGCCTGCTTGCCTTCGACCAGGAAAGCGACCTTGTCTTTCAGCTTGGCGGTGACGGTGATGGTCACGGTGCTTTCGTAGATGCCGTCGGCGATGCTCTCGGCGCCGACGTCCAGCGACACTTCGATGGTCGGAGCTTCTTGCTCGAGGAAGATGGCCGGCGAATTCGGTTGTTCCAGCGACATGTCTTTCAGGTAGACGCGTTGGATTTGGAATACTGGTTGCAGGTTTTCGTCAGACATGGAACGCTTTCTAAATTAAGGATGGACGGGCGCGCCGTCCCGGTACTTTGGTCAAACGCGACGGCAATTGTATCAAAATCAATTTGGATGCAATACCCCCGCCGGCGCCGACCCGATGCCCGTCAAATCAGGGCTTACTCACCCTTCAGCAGGGGATCCAGGCGGCCGGCCTGGTCGAGCGCGTACAGGTCGTCGAAGCCGCCGACGTGGGTGTCGCCCACGTAGATCTGCGGCACGGTGCGGCGGCCGGTGCGCTGCATCATGATCTGGCGCTGCTCGGGATCGAGGTCGACGCGGATGCGTTCGATCTCGGTCACGCCCTTGGCTTCGAGCAGGCGCTCGGCGCGGACGCAATAGGGGCAGCTGGCGGTGTGGTAGAGAACGACGTGTGCGGTCATGGTGCTTTCCTTCCTGAAGACGTACTGCGTTATTTGGTTACCGGCAGGCCGGCCGCGACCCAGGCCGCCTGGCCGCCTTCGAGCGCATGCGCGTCCTCGAAGCCTGCGGCCTGCAACTGCCGCACGGCCTTGTCGGCGCGGGCGCCGTTCTGGCATACCACGATGACGGTGCGGTTCTTCGACTTTTCCAGCTCGCCGATCCGGTTGCCCAAGTCTGCCAGCGGGATGTGTTTCGCGTCGCGCAGGTGGCCGGCCGCGAATTCCTCGGCGGTCCGGACGTCCAGCACGAGGCTCTTGCCGCGGTTGATCATCTGCGTGGCCTGCAGCGGGGTAGCGCGTTTACCGCGCGGCGCCAGGGCCGGCCAGAGCAGGGCGCCACCCGAAATCACGGCGATTGCTACGACGAAGATATTATCGAGAATGAATTTCACAAGAGTTCCATTGGTTGAACTGAATCGGCGCATTATAAAATAGATGCCGGACCGGATTTCAATCGCACCTTTACCATTCGAGAGCTTATGTACAAAATCGTATTCATGCGCCATGGCGAATCCACCTGGAACCTGGAAAACCGCTTCACCGGCTGGACCGACGTCGACCTGACCGAGAAGGGCATCACCGAGGCGAAGAGCGCCGGCCGCGTGCTCAAGGAAGCCGGTTTCACCTTCGACGTCGCCTACACCTCGGTGCTCAAGCGTGCGATCCGCACCCTGTGGCTGGCGCTGGACGAGATGGACATGATGTACCTGCCGATCAAGAACGACTGGCGCCTGAACGAGCGCCACTACGGCGCCCTGCAGGGTCTGGACAAGGGCGAAACGGCCGCCAAGTACGGCGACGAGCAGGTGCTGGTCTGGCGCCGCAGCTACGACACCCCGCCGCCCGCGCTGGAAGCGAGCGACGACCGTACTTCGTTCAATGACCCGCGCTACGCCGGCTTGTCGAAGAAGCAGATTCCGCTGACCGAATGCCTGAAGGACACCGTGGCCCGCGTGATGCCAGCCTGGGATGAGGAAATCGCGCCGCAGATCCGTGCCGGCAAGAACATCCTGATCTCGGCCCACGGCAACAGCCTGCGCGCCATCATCAAGATGCTTGACAACATCAGCGACACCGACATCGTCGGCCTGAACATCCCCAACGGCCAGCCGCTGGTCTACGAACTGGACGCCGACCTGAAGCCGATCAAGCACTACTACCTGGGCGACCAGGAAGCGATCGCCGCCGCCGTGGCGGCCGTGGCCAGCCAAGGGAAGGCGAAGTAAGTCTTGCGTTTGCCATCCACGAAGTGGGCGGGCAGTGCGCTCCTGTGCGCGCTGCTCGGCCTGGCCCTGTCCGATTCCGCTTTCGCCCAACGCCAGACCAACCGCAGCCGCGAGAAGGTGACGGCGGAGAAGCAGCGCGCCGGTATCCAGCAGAAGCTGGAAGCGATCAAGCGCGACATTGCCCGCACCGAAGACGCGCGCGACGACGCCGCCGACGAGCTGGCGGAGTCGGAGGCCGCCATTTCCGACGCCAACCGCGCCCTGCGCGACCTGGCCGAGGAGCAGGACGCGACCAGCACCCGCCTGCACGACCTGTCGACACAGGGAGAGCGCCTGCAGCAGACAATTGTTAACCAAAAGAAACAATTGTCGCAATTGCTGCGCGAGCACTACGTGGCCGGCAACGAAGACCGCATCAAGCTGCTGCTCTCGGGCGACAATCCGAACCGCATCAACCGCGACCTGCAGATGATGGCCTACGTGTCGCAGGCGCAGGCCAGGCTGCTGGCGTCGCTGCGCACCAACTTGGCCGAGGTCGAGGCCAACCGCGACAAGGTCGAGAACGCCCAGCAGGAACTGCAGGAAATCGCCGCCGAGCAGCGCGAACAGAAAGCCCTGCTGGAAAAGGAAAAGGCCAAGCGCACCGCCTTGCTGCAGAACCTGTCGACCCGCCTGGCCGACCAGCGCAAGCAGGCCGACCGCCTGCAGCGCGACGAACAGCGCATGAGCGGCCTGGTCGACCGCCTGACGCGTCTGATCCGCGAACAGGCCGAGGCCGAGCAGCGCCGTCAGGCCGCGCTGGCCGCCGCCAGGGCCAAGGCCGAGGCGGAAGCCAAGGCGCGCGCGCTGGCCCGTGCCAAGGCGGCCGCCGAGAAAGCCGAGCGCGAACGCATCGCGCGCCAGAACGCCAAGCCCGGCACGAAGCCGGTGCCGGAACCCGAGCCGCCGAAGGTGGTCGAGCAGCCGAAACCCGTGGAAACCCGGTCGAGCGCGCCGCCGCCACCGGAAGTGGCGCTGGCCCCGCCGGCCCCGGCCGGCGCCTTTGCCAGCCTCAAGGGGCGCTTGAACGCCCCGGTGAACGGCACCGTGGCCGCCCGCTTCGGCAGCCGCCGCGGCCAGGGCCCGACCTGGAAGGGCACCTTCATCAAGGCGCCCGAGGGGGCCGAGGTGCGTGCGGTCGGACCGGGCCGCGTGGTGCACGCCGACTGGCTGAAAGGCTGGGGCAACCTGATCATCATCGACCACGGCGGCGAATACCTGTCGACCTACGGAAACAACTCGGCCCTGCTCAAGCACGTGGGCGACATGGTCAAGGCGGGCGAGGTCATCGCGAGCGTGGGCAATACCGGCGGCAACGAGGAATCGGGGCTATACTTTGAGCTCAGGTATCGCGGCCAGCCCTTCGATCCGGCAGGCTGGATCAAATTCTAAAGAGAAGGAAACACGAGGCGATGGGCAAAGCGAAGAACATCGGACTGATCGGACTGGGCATGGTGGCCGGCGTGGCCGCCTCCTTCCAGTTCTCGGCCCACGCACAGAAGGAAACCGGCGCTCCGCTGCCGCTCGAGGAACTGCGCCAGCTGGCCGACGTCTACGGCCTGATCAAGACCGACTACGTCGAGCCGGTCTCGGACAAGAAGCTGCTGTCGGAAGCGATCAGCGGCATGGTCGCCTCGCTCGACCCGCATTCAAGCTACCTCGACCAGAAGGCCTACAAGGAGATGAAGGAGGCCGTGCAGGGCAAGTTCGTCGGCGTCGGCATCGAGGTCGCCAGCGAAGACGGCTATGTCAAGATCGTCGCCCCGATCGAGGATACCCCCGCACACAAGGCCGGCATCAAGTCCGGCGACCTGATTACCCGCATCGACAACGTCCCGGTACGCAACATGTCGCTCGACGAAGCGATCAAGCGCATGCGCGGCAAGGCCGGCAGCAAGGTCACGCTCACCATCGCGCGCCGCGGCGAAGACCGTCCGTGGGTGCTGCCGATCCAGCGCCAGGAGATCGTGGTCGCCAGCGTCAAGGCCAGGATGATCGAGCCGGGCTATGCCTGGCTGCGCGTGAGCCAGTTCCAGGAAAACACCGTCGAAGAGCTGGCCAAGAAGGCCAAGGCCCTGTATGCCGAGAACCCGGACATCAAGGGCCTGGTGCTCGACCTGCGCAACGACCCGGGCGGCCTGCTGCCGGGGGCGATCGGCGTCTCGGCCGCCTTCCTGCCCCAGCAGGAACAACTGATCGTCTCGACCAAGGGCCAGCTGCCCGATTCGAACCACCAGTTCTACGGCCGCCGTGAATTCTATGCCCAGCGCGGCACCGATCCGCTGGCCGGCCTGCCCGCCGGCCTCAAGACGGTGCCGATGGTGGTGCTGGTCAACGGCGGCTCGGCCTCGGCCTCCGAAATCGTGGCCGGCGCCCTGCAGGACACCAAGCGCGCCATCATCATGGGCAGCCAGACCTTCGGTAAGGGCTCGGTGCAGACCCTGCGCCAGCTCTCGGCCGACACCGCGGTCAAGCTGACCACGGCGCGCTACTACACCCCGAAGGGCCGCCCGATCCAGGCCACCGGCATCGTGCCGGACCTGCGCGTCGACGAAACGGCGGAAGGCGACGCCCTGGCCGTGCTGCGCGTGCGCGAAGCCGACCTGCAGCGCCATCTGGCGGGCGAAGGCGAGGCCGGCAAGGACAAGGCCCCGGCCGCCAAGGCCCAGAAGGACGTCCTGGAAGCGCAGCAGCGCGCGATCGCCCAGCTGAAAGACCGCAAGCCGCTCGACTACGGCAGCAAGGACGACTTCCAGCTGGCGCAGGCGATCAACCACTTCAAGGGCCAGCCCGTGCAGCTGGCCAAGTCGGAGCCGGAAGCGGCCAAGCCGGCGGCACCGAAGGCTTTGCCGGGGGCGGAGCAGAAGCCGGCGGAGTTGAAGGCGCCGGCGAAAAAGTAGGGTGGTCGGCTTCGCCGACCGCGCGTTCAAACATGGCTCAAACAGACGGCGCGTCGATTCTAAAGCTGGTTGAACGCGCGGGCGGGAAAACAGTCCACTGCACTGTTTTCCCCCGCCCACCCTACGAACGAAATGCCTGCGGCATGAACGACCACCAACTCCTGCGCTACTCCCGCCACATCCTCCTCGACGACATCGGCATCGACGGCCAGCAGCGCCTGCTCGACGCGCACGCCCTGATCATCGGCGCCGGCGGCCTCGGTTCCCCCGCCGCGCTCTACCTGGCATCGAGCGGCATCGGCCGCATCACCCTGGTCGACGACGACGTGGTCGACCTGACCAACCTGCAGCGCCAGGTCATGCACACCACCGAACGCATCGGCCAGCCCAAGGTCGAGTCCGGCCGCGCGGCCCTGTTGGCCATCAACCCCGAGGTCGAGGTGATCGCCTTGCGCGAACGCGTACAAGGTGAGCGCCTGCGAGAACTCGTGCGCCAGGCTACTGTCGTACTCGACTGTAGTGACAACTTCGCCACCCGCCATGCCGTCAACCGCGCCTGTGTGCAAGAAGGCAAGCCGCTGGTGTCCGGCGCCGCGATCCGGTTCGACGGCCAGCTCGCCGTGTTCGACACGCGCCTGCCGGAGGCCCCGTGCTACGCCTGCCTGTTCCCCGAGGACAGCGGCTTCGAGGACGTGGCCTGCAGCACCATGGGCGTGGTCGCGCCGCTGGTGGGGACGATCGGCGCCATGCAGGCGCTCGAAGCCATGAAACTGGTGGCCGGGATCGGCGAGCCGCTGGCCGGGCGCCTGCTGCTGCTCGACGGCCGCGCCATGGAATGGAGCAGCCTGCGGTTGGCGCGCAATCCGTCCTGCCCGGTATGCGGAGGCCGGCACGCTGAATAATGCCGTGAAGAATGACTACAAAAACAAGACCGCTTTAAGACAGTATTAAATTCTGGGCCGTCCTACAATTTCTCCGATGCACGCGGTAGCCGGTGACAGCGTGTAGCCTTATACTGTCAGCCTCTAACGACCTTCGTAAAGACGATCCAATGCACATCGATTCGCAACGCAAGCAGCGCCGCGCCCGCGGCTTCACCCTGGTCGAGATCATGGTGGTCGTGGTGATCATCGGCATCCTCGGCGCCCTGGTCGTGCCGAAGCTGCTGGGCCGTACCGGCGAGGCGCGCGTGACCGCCGCCAAGACCGACATCGCCACCATGATGCAGGCGCTCAAGCTCTACAAGCTCGACAACCAGCGCTATCCGAGCACCGAGCAGGGTCTGCAGGCCCTGATCAGCAAGCCCACCGCCGGTCCGGCCGCCAACGGCTGGAAAGCCGGCGGCTACATGGAAAAGCTGCCGAAGGATCCGTGGGGCAATCCTTACCAATACCTGTCGCCCGGCATCCACGGCGAAGTGGACATCTTCTCGCTGGGCGCCGACGGCCAGCCCGGCGGTACCGGCGAGGATGCCGACGTCGGTTCCTGGGAATAAGGTCAACCCATGCGCGCCCGGAGCGCCGTGCGCCGCAGCCTCGGCCTCAGCGGCGGCTTCACCCTGGTGGAGCTGCTGGTCGTGATGGTCATCATCGGCATCACGCTGGGCCTCGCTTCGCTCAACGCCATTCCCTCGCCGCGCCAGGACCTGCAGCAGGAAGCCCAGCGCCTGGCGCTGCTGCTGCAGCTGGCGCGCGACGAAGCCATCGTGCGCAACCGCCTGGTCGCCTTCGAGGCCAATCCCGAGCGCTACCGCTTCGTGGTGCGCAATGAAACCGGCTGGGAACCGGTCACGCGCGACGACCTGCTGCGCGAACGCACCTTCCGCGGCGCCCCGCTGCAACTGGTGCTGGAACCGAGCACCACCGTCGAGCCCGGCACCGTGCGCGTCACCTTCGGGCGCGAGCCGGTCGACAAGCCCTTCGTGCTGACCCTGGCCACCGGCGGCAACGCGGTCGCGATCCGGGCCGACGGCATCGGCCACTTTACGGTCGAATGAGTGGTCGAATGAGCGGCCATATGAACACCTTCCAGCCCCTGCGCCCGCGCGCCCGCGCCGGCTTCACCCTGCTCGAAGTGCTGGTGGCCCTGGTCATCGTCGGCACCGCGCTCGGCGCCGGCCTGCGCGCGGTCGGCAGCCTGACCGCCAACAGCACCGGCCTGCGTGCCGCCATGATGGCGACCTGGTCGGCCGAAAATCGCCTGGTGCAGATCCGCCTGGGCCGCGAATTCCCCGAAGTCGGCAAGCGCAATTTCCCATGCCCGCAAGGCGAGCTCAACCTGGTGTGCGAGGAAGAGGTGCTGACCAGCCCGAACCCGCAATTGCGCCGGATCGAAGTTTCGGTCTTTGATGCCGAACGTCCCGAGCAGCGCATCGTCAAACTAGTCCAGCTCGTATTAAGGCCGTCCCGCACATGAAGCCCGCCTCCCACCGACGCCGCGGTTTCACCCTGGTGGAACTGCTGGTGGCGATCAGCATCCTCGCCATCCTGGCCGTGCTCGGCTGGCGCGGGCTGGACGGCATCGTGCGCGCCCGCATCGCCCTCACCGAGCAGATGGAAGTCACGCGCGGCATGCAGCTGGCCTTCGCCCAGATGCAGAGCGACTGCGAGCACCTGGCCGGACGCGAGATCATCGGCAGCCGTCCCAACCTGCAATGGGGCGGCGCCGGCTTCACCCTGGTGCGCAAGGTGTACAACGAGAACGAAGCTTCGCAACTGGTGGTGGTGTCCTACCGCGTGGTGAACGGCACCCTGGTGCGGCGCGAAACGCGCGGCACGCGCGACCTGGCCCAGCTCGAAGCCCTGTGGCAGTCGGCCGCCAGCGATGCCCCGTCGGAAAGCGCGCCGCCGGTGGCGCTGCAGGGCGGCCTGGCCGCCATCAACATCCTGGCCTACCAGGGCAATGGGTGGCGTGCCGAGCCCGCCCCGGTGTCCGCCGGCGCCCAGGGCGACGACCCGACCGGCCTTCAGGTCGGCCTGGTCGCCCAGGGCCAGCAGCAGCCGATGATCAAGTTCTTCCTGCTGGGAGGCACCTGATGCGGCGCCACGTACCGCCCTACCGGCGCCAGCGCGGCGTCGCCGTGGTCACCGCACTGCTCCTGACCACCTTGGCCATCTCGATCGTCGCCAGCCTGTTCTGGCAGCAGCAGGTGCAGGTGCGCTCGATGGAAAACCAGCGCCTGCACCTGCAGACCAAGTGGATCCTGCGCGGCGCCCTCGACTGGGCCAGCCTGGTGCTGCGCCAGGATGGGTATACCTCGCAATACACCTCGCTCGACCAGGTCTGGGCCACGCCGCTGGCCGAAACTCGGCTCGACCAGTACATCGAACGGGAGCGCGTCGAAGGAGAAAATTTTGACGCGACCCTGTCCGGTAATATTGTGGACGCCACGTCGCGTTACAATCTCGCCAACCTGGCCAAGGACCGGGTCAAGGACGAAGAGCAGGTAAGGATTTTCGGACGGCTGCTGGACAACCTGCGGCTGGACGCGCGCCTGGCCAACCGGGTGGCGGATTTCGTGGCGCAGGGGCAGCAGGTGCCGGTGCCGCCGGATCCGAACAACCCGGGGCCCCAGGGGCAACAGGGTCCGCAAAACCCGCAAGGGACGCAGAACCCGCAAGGGACGCAGAACCCGCAAGGGACGCAGAATCCGACGGCGCTGCCCCCGGTGCCGCCCGTGAACGGCGTGCCGATCGCGCTGCTGCAGGTGGACGACCTGCTGGCGGTGCCTGGCATCACGCCGCAGATCCTGGCGCAGCTGCGGCCCTTCCTGGTCGTGCTGCCGGTGCGTGGCGGGGTGACGCCCCTGAATGTGAACACGGTGCCGGCCGAGCTGTTGTCGGCACTGGTGCCGGGGATGTCGCTGTCTCAGGCCAACAGCCTGGTGGCGCGGCGCAAGACGGCGGCGTGGCGCGACAAGCAGTATTTTCAGAACGACGCGACCCAAGGCGGCCAAACATTACCGGCCGATACCTGGGACGTGAAGAGCAACTGGTTTATCGTACAGAGCCGTATCCGGCTCGACCGTGCGGCGCTGAACGCGGAATCGCTGATCGAGCGAACGCCCGTGGTGAGCGTCGGCGGCGGCACCAAAGTAATCTGGACCCGCCAGAACTAGAAGAAAGCGAGACAGTTTGACTACTCTTTATATCCGTCATCCGGCCAGAGCGGAAGGCGAGGGCGCGCTGTGTCGCTTCGCAAGCGTGCTCGACAACGGCAGCATCGCGCAGCAGGGCGAGGGCGCGCTGCGCCAGCTCGGCGACGCGGTCGCGGCCAGCCGCCGCGTGGTGCTGGTGCTGGCCGGCGCCGACGTCTCCCTGTTGCAGGTAGCGGCCCCGCCGCTCACCGGGGCGCGCCTGCGCGCCGCCCTGCCGGCCCTGGTCGAGGAACACATCCTGGGCGACCCGCTCGACTGCGTGCTGGTGGCCGGCCCGGCCCTGCCGGACGGCCGCCGCCCGGTGGCGGTGGTGCAGCGCGACTGGCTCGAACCGATGGTCAAGACCCTGCTCGGCATGGGCGCGCGTGCCGTGGCCGCCGTGCCGGCGCAGCTGTGCCTGCCCTTGCTGCCGGGCGGCGTCAGCGCCGCCATCGGCAACAACGAACTGCTGCTGCGCCACGGCCAGTACGACGGCCTCGGCCTGGCCCTGGACGGCAACCCGACGCTCACCCTGCAGACGGCGCGCGCGCTGTCGGGCGAAGCGCCGCTCACGCTCTACGTACCGCACGAACGGCTGGGCGAATACCAGGTCCTGCTGGCGGAAGCCGGTCCCGGCATCACCCTGGAGAGCGATGCATGGGAGCACTGGATCGCCGGCTCCAAGAGCGCCGCGCTCGACTTGGTGCCGGGCCTGGGCACGGCCGGCGTCGCCCAGCGCGACTGGAGCCGCTGGCGCTGGCCGATCCGCCTGGCGGTGGCCGCGATCGTGGTCAACATCATCGGCATCAACATCGAATGGCTGCGCCTCAAGCGCGAGGCCGAGGCGGTGCGCCAGGGCATGGACCAGACTTTCCGCAGCACCTATCCGGGCCAGCCGGTGATCGACCCGGTGGCGCAGATGCGCCAGAACATCGCGCGCGCCAAAGCGGCCAGCGGCCAGATCAGCCCGGACGAGTTCGGCTGGATCGCGGGCGCCTTCGGCGAAGCGATCCGCGGACTCGGACGCAGCCCCGGCATCGCCTCGATGGAATTCCGCGACCGCGCGCTGACCGTGCGCGTCAAGCCCGAGACGGTCGACCCCGGCCTGACCGGCCAACTGCGCGCTGCCCTGGGCGCGCGCAACCTGAGCCTGGAAGAAACCCCGCCGGCCACCTGGATCATCCGCAGCACCGCCGGTTCCGCCGCGCCGCTCGCCCCCGCAGGAGCACCGCAATGAACGCCGTCGCCAACATCCGCACCCGCATCGGCGCCGTCCGCGAGCGCGCGCTCGCCTGGTGGCTGTCGCGCACCGACCAGGAGCGCAAGTTCCTGGCCGTGGGCGGCGGCGTGGCCGCCGTCGCGCTGGTCTACGCCATCCTGCTGGCGCCGGCCCTCGAGGGCCGCGAGACCCTGAAGCGCACGCTGCCCAACCTGCGCCAGCAGGCCGCCCAGATGCAGACCCTGGCCGCCGAGGCGCAGGCGCTGGCCGCCAGTCCGGCGCCCCAGGTGCCGCCGATGAGCAGCGAGGCGCTCACGGCCAGCATGGCCCAGCGCGGCCTGAAGGCCGGTTCGATCACCATGACCGGCGAATACGCCAAGGTGCAGCTCAACGGTGTGTCCTTCGCCAACCTGGTGTCCTGGCTCGATGCCCAGCGCCGCGAGAACCGGGTGCAGGTGCAGGACGCCGCTTTCACTGCCCTGGCCGCGGTGGGCCAGGTCGACGCCACCTTGACCTTGCGCCAGGCCAGCGCGCCGGCGCCATGAAGCGCCTGCTGCTCTGGACGGGTGCGATCCTGCTTGCCGTGCTGGTCACGGTGCTGGCCTTCCTGCCCGCATCCTGGCTCGGCCCCATGGTGGAACAGCAGACCGGCGGCCGTTTGACTCTCGGGGATGCGCAGGGTACGCTGTGGAACGGCTCAGCTTTCGTCGGCGGTGCGCCGGGCGAAGGCGGCGCCGTGACCCCGCTGCTGCCGGGCCGCTTCGCCTGGCGCCTGTCCCCACTGGTGCTGTTAGGCCAGGTCCACATGGAAGTAGAAAACCCGCAAGCACTTGCCCGTCCAGTCCGCATCGAGGGCAGCTGGTCGCAATGGCAGGTGAGCAGCGGCGAACTGCTGCTGCCGGCCGAAGGCCTGGCCGGGCTCGGCGCGCCGCTCAACACGCTGGCGCCCAGCGGCAGCATCCGCCTGGTCTGGAATAGCCTCGACCTGCTGCGCCAGAACAACACGGTGGCGGTACAAGGCAGGACAGTATTAAGCCTCAGCGACATGGGATCGCGCATGTCGCCCATCCGGCCGCTGGGTAGCTATGAAATGGCGTTCGACTGGCGCGGCAGCCAGGCCGACCTGAACCTGCGTACCGTGCGCGGTGCGCTCGTCCTGACGGGCTCGGGTATGCTGCAGAACGGCCGCCTGCGCTTCTCGGGGCAGGCTTCGGCTGCCGAAGGATATGAACAGACGCTGGGCAACATGCTCAACCTGCTGGGCCAGCGTCGCATGGTGAACGGCAAAAACATAATCGCACTCGAGTTCAGATAATGACCAACACTACCCGCTCCACCTTCGCCGCCAAACTCGCCGGGCGCGCCGCGCTGCCGGCCCTGCGCCGCGTCGCCGCCGGCGCCATGCTGTGCTGCTTCACGGCTACCAGCGTGGTGCCGTTGCCGGTGCTGGCCCAGGAAAATCCGAACGCCGCGGCGCTCAGCTTCGTCAACGCCGACATCGAATCGGTGATCAAGGCGATCGGCCACTACACCGGCATGACCTTCATCATCGACCCGCGCGTCAAGGGCACGATCACCCTGGTGTCGGAAAAGTCGTTGACCAAGACCCAGGCTTTCGCCCTGCTGACCTCGACCCTGCGCCTGCAGGGCTATGCCGTGGTGACGGGCGGCGACGGCTACGCCAAGGTGGTGCCGGAGGCCGAAGCCAAGGCCCAGTCCTCGCCGACCCAGGTCGGCGGCGTGCGCGCCAGCCGCGCCACCGGCGACCAGATCGCCACCCAGGTCTTCTATCTTTCCTACGAGTCGGCGGCCAACCTCACCGCCGTGCTGCGCCCCCTGATCTCGCCGAACAATTCGATCATGGCGAACCCGGGCAACAACACCCTGGTCATCACCGACTACGCCGACAACCTGCGCCGCCTGGCCAAGATCATCGGCGCGCTCGACACCCCGGTGGCGGCCGACCTCGACGTGATCCCGATCCGCAACGCCATCGCCACCGACGTCGCCGCTCTCGTCACGCGCCTGATGGAGCCCGCCGCCGGCGGCGACTCCGGCCGCGTCACCGTGCTGGCCGATCCGCGCACCAATTCGGTCGTGGTGCGCGCGCCGTCGCAGGCGCGCGCCAACATGGCCAAGTCGCTGATCGCGCGTCTCGACCAGCAGACTTCGTCGCAGGGCAACATCCACGTGGTCTACCTGAAGAACGCCGACGCCAGCCGCGTGGCCCAGACCCTGCGCGCCGTGGTGTCGCAGGATGCGTCGGCGGTGCCGGTGCAGCAGCAGGGTACCTCGGGCGGCTCGATCCAGGGCGGCGTCGGCGCCGCCGGCAGCCAGGGTGGCCTCGGCAGCCAGCAAGGCCAGCAGGGCAGCCTCGCCACCGCCGGCACCGGCGGCACCTACGGCCAGCAGAGCCAGCTCACCGCGGGCGGCGCCGGCGGCGGCCAGGGTTCCGGCTTCATCCAGGCCGACGCCTCGACCAACAGCCTGATCATCACCGCGCCGGACGCGGTCTACCGCAACCTGCGCAGCGTCATCGACCAGCTCGACGTGCGCCGCGCCCAGGTCTACATCGAGGCGCTGGTGGTCGAGGTCAGCTCCAACAAGGCGTCCGAATTCGGCGTGCAATGGATCGGCGCCTCGGGCGACAGCGACAGCAAGTACCGTGTCGGCGGCGTCCAGAACTTCACCAGCGGCACCCCGGGCAGCAGCATCCTCAACCTGGCCGCGGCCGCGCGTACCGGCCTGAACGGCACCTCGGCGCCGACGGTACCGGGTGGCCTGACCTTCGGCCTGTTCCGCCAGGTCGGCGGCGAGCTCGGCCTGGGCGCGGTGGCGCGCATGCTTGAAAACGACGGCAACGCCAACATCTTGTCCACTCCGAACATGATCACGCTGGACAACGAGCTGGCCACGATCAAGGTCGGCCAGAACGTCCCGATCATCACCGGCTCGTTCACCACCAACTCGACGACCGGTGGCGGCAACCCGTTCCAGACCGTCGACCGCCGCGACGTCGGCCTGCTGCTCAAGGTGCGCCCGCAGATCTCGGAAGGGGGTACGATCAAGATGTCGATCCTCCACGAAAACTCGAGCGTGGACCCGTCCAGCCGCACGTCGTCGCAGGGCCTGATCACCAACCAGCGCGCGATCGAAAGCAATGTCCTGGCCGACGATGGCCAGATCATCGTGCTCGGTGGCCTGATCGAGGACACCGAGGGCAACGGGGAAGAGAAAGTACGCGGCCTGGGCGACATTCCGGTGCTGGGCAACCTGTTCAAGTACCGCAACCGCACCCGGGTCAAGACCAACCTGATGGTGTTCCTGCGCCCGGTCGTGGTACGCAGCAAGGATGCATCGAATTCGCTGGCCATGGACCGTTACGATTACATGCGCGCTGCTGGCGCCGTTGGCCAGGCCAAGGAAGACTCGGTGCTGCTGCGCGACCTCGGCTCGCCGCTGCTGCCGCCGTTGACCAATGGCCAGCCGCCCGTCGGCGGCACCATGGCGACCGCGCCGGTGCAGACCGCGCCGGCCGCCGGCAGTGCGCCGGGTGCGGCCAACGGCCAGCCGGTGCCGGAAGGGCAACAGCGGGGCCGGCAGCCGAACGGGGCTGCGCCGCAGTCCCAGTTCCGGCCGGTGACGCCATCGAACCAGAAATAAGCTGACCATGAACAATTTGTTGCCTTTCGCCTTCGCCCGTGACCACGGCGTGCTGGCGCGCGGCGGTGACGAACCGGGCCAGGCCGTCGAAGTCCTGGTGTCCGGCGCCACCGCCCCAAGCGCGATCGCGGAAGTTTCGCGCCGCTTCGGCCGCATCGCCCTGCGCCGCCTCGACCGCAGCGAACTCGACGACGCCATCGCCAAGGCCTATGCCGGCGCCGGCGGCGACGCCTCGCAGGTGGTGGACGAGTTCGACGCCGACCTCGACCTCACCCGCCTGCTGCAGGACGTGCCGGCCATCGAAGACCTGCTGGAATCCTCGGACGACGCGCCCGTCATCCGCATGATCAACGCGCTGCTGACCCAATCGCTGCGCGAAGGGGCCTCGGACATCCACATCGAACCGTTCGAGCAGACCTCGGTCGTGCGCTTCCGCGTCGACGGCGCGCTGCGCGACATCGTGCGGCCCAAGAAAGCCATCCACGCCTCGCTGATCTCGCGTATCAAGATCATGTCGCAGCTCGACATCGCCGAGAAGCGCCTGCCGCAGGACGGCCGCATCACCCTGCGCATCGGCGGCAAACCGGTCGACGTGCGCGTCTCGACCCTGCCCACCGGGCACGGCGAGCGCGCGGTGCTGCGTCTGCTCGACAAGGAAGCCGGGCGTCTCGACCTGTCGCACCTGGGCATGAGCGCCGGCCTGCTGCCCCAGTTCGACCGCCTGATCAACCAGCCGCACGGCATCGTGCTGGTCACCGGCCCGACCGGCTCCGGCAAGACCACTACCCTGTACGCGGCGCTGTCGCGCCTGAACGCGGCCACCACCAACATCATGACGGTGGAAGACCCGATCGAATACGACCTCAACGGCGTCGGCCAAACCCAGGTCAACGCCCGTATCGACATGACCTTCGCCAAGGCCCTGCGCGCGATCCTGCGCCAGGACCCGGACGTGATCATGATCGGCGAGATCCGCGACCTGGAAACGGCACAGATCGCGGTCCAGGCCTCGCTCACCGGCCACCTGGTGCTGGCGACCCTGCACACCAACGACGCGGCCTCGGCCGTGACCCGTCTGCTGGACATGGGCATCGAACCGTTCCTGCTGTCGTCATCCTTGCTGGGCGTGATGGCCCAGCGCCTGGTGCGCAAGCTCTGCGTGTACTGCAAGGTCAGCGACGCAAGGGACGGCAACATCGGCTGGCATGCGGTCGGCTGCGAGCGCTGCGGCCATACCGGCTACCACGGCCGGGTCGGCGTCTACGAACTGCTCGAGACCAACGAAGAGATCCGCGCCCAGATCCACAACCAGGCCTCGGAAGCCGAGATCCGCGACACGGCCCAGAAGGCCGGCATGAAGACCATGCGCGAGGATGGCGAGCGCTGGCTGCAGGACGGCACCACCACGCGCGCGGAACTGGTGCGCGTGACCAAGGATTAAGGAAGCCCCATGCCGGCATTTCGCTACGAAGCCGTCGACGCCGGCGGCGCCACCAAAAAGGGCGTGGTCAACGCCGACAGCCCGCGCTCGGCGCGCGCCGACCTGCGCACCCAGGGCCTGACTCCGCTGTCGGTCGAGCAGATCGCGGCCCAGGTCGACGAGTCCGGCGCGGCGCGCTCGCGCGGCTTCGGCGAGCGCCTGTCGCAGATCGAGCTGGCCCTGTTCACGCGCCAGCTGGCCAGCCTGCTGGAAGCCGGGCTGCCGCTCGAGCAGGCTTTCACGGCCCTGCTGGAACAGGCCGAGCGTCCCTACGTGCGCGACCTGATCGCCTCGATCCGCTCGGAAGTGATGGGCGGCGTGTCCTTTTCCAGCGCGCTGTCGCGCCACCCGCGCGACTTCGCCGAGATCTACCGCGCCCTGGTGTCCTCGGGCGAGCAGATCGGCCAGCTGGCGCGCGTGCTGTCGCGCCTGGCCGACTACATCGAACGGCGCAACTCGCTGGTGCAGAAGGTGCGCCTGGCCTTCACCTATCCGGCCATCGTCACCGTGGTGGCGTTCGCGATCGTCATCTTCCTGCTCACCTACGTGGTGCCGCAGATCGTTTCGGTGTTCGCCAACACCAAGCAGAAGCTGCCTTTCCTCACCGTGATGATGCTGGCGATTTCCGACTTCGTGCGCGCCTACGGCATCTACGTCGCGATCCTGCTCGCCGGCGCGTTCTGGCTGTGGCGGCGCGCGCTGCGCAACCCCGACCTCAAGCGGCGCTGGCACACCTGGCTGCTCAATGCGCCGGTGTACGGCAAGTTTGAGCGCAGCCTGAACACGGCGCGTTTCGCCAGCACCCTGGCGATCACCACCGGCTCCGGCGTGCCGATCCTGCGCGCGCTCGACACCAGCCGCGATACCCTGTCCAACGTCGCCATGCGCGAACTGGTCGAGCAGGCCACCGCCAGCGTGCGCGAGGGCGTCAGCCTGGCGCGTGCGCTGTCGGCGCAGAAGCATTTTCCGCCGATGCTGGTGCACATGATCCGCGCCGGCGAGATCACCGGCGAACTGCCCGCCATGCTCGAGCGCGCGGCCAATTCGCAGCAGGCCGACCTGGAGCGCCGTACCCTGACCATTGCCGGCCTGCTCGAGCCGGTGCTGATCCTGGCCATGGGTCTGGTGGTGCTGCTGATCGTGCTGGCAGTCCTGATGCCGATCATCGAGATCAACCAGCTGGTGCGCTGACACACAAAAAAATAAAGAGAAAAACCCAAGGACACCATGAACAAGCGTTTGCCTCTCCTTTTCACCCTGCTCGCGCTGATCCTGCTGGCGGCTTCGCTCGCCTACTGGTTCCTGCAGCTGTACAAGCCGGCGCAGCGCCCGCTGGCGCCGCCGCCGCCGATGGCCCAGGCCGAGCCGAGCCCGGACGCGGCCGCCTTCCTGTTCGGCGGCCAGCCGACCGCGGTGGCGATTTCCAACTACCAGCTCACCGGCGTCATCGCGGCCGGCGCCAACAGCGCCGTGATCCTGGTGGCCGAGGGCTCGCCGCCCAAGGCGGTGCGCATCGGCCGCGAGATCGTGCCCGGCGTGACGGTGGCCGAGGTGCACGCGCGCTACGTGATGTTGTCCGAAGGCGGGGTCATGAAACGCGTCGACCTGGCGCCCGATACCGGCGCCACCACGCAAATGAGCGGCATGGCGCCGGCGCCGGGCCCGCAGCCGGTGCCGGTGTCGCCGCCGCCGGGCGTCGAACCGCAGACCTCGCCCGGCGTGGTGGCGGTGCCGCCCACCATGTCGGTGCCGCCGCCGGGCGGTGCGCCGGCCGGCACCCCGACCACCCCGGAGAATGCGCAGCCGGCCGAGCCGCCGCCCGACCCCGGTGTCCAGCAGGGCCAGCAGGCGCCGGCCCCACCGCCACCGCCGCCGAACCCGGTGCAGATGCCGCCGCCCACCCGGTCGTTCAGCAGCCCGGTGGGCCAGCCGGGCCAGGTACAGTAGACGAGAACGCCGCAGCCATGCGGCGTTTTTCTTTGGAGACGCATCCGTCCATTCGACACAACTGGACGCGCGAGACATCTCCCGGTATAAAGTTGCATCCTGTCAAATTCACAATACCGCCGGAGGAAGCCCTTGAACCGTCCCCACGTCCTGCTGTCGCAGCTTGCCCTGTCCTGCCTGTTTGCCCTGGGCGCCCAGGCCGCCGACGTCACCATCACCGCCGACCGTTTGCTGGATGTGCGCACCGGCCGCCTGGTGCAGCAGCCCGAGATCCTGGTGCGCGACGGCCGCATCGTCAGCGTCAAGGCAGGCAGCAGCACCGCCGCAGCCCCGGCGGCCGACGGCAGCACCCGCATCGCGCTGCCGGGCATGACCCTGGTGCCGGGCCTGATCGACATGCACGTCCACCTCGATTCCGACCCGACCTACGGCGGCTACACCGGCCTCGAGTACAACGACCGCTTCTGGTCGGCACTGGCGGTGGCCCATGCCGGCAAAACCCTGGATGCGGGCTTTACCACCGTGCGCAATGTCGGCGCTGCGGACTGGAACGACGTCGGCCTGGGCCAGGCGATCGCCGCCGGCAAGGTGCGCGGCCCGCGCATCGTCCCGGCAGGCTGGTCCTTCGGAGCGACCGGCGGCCACTGCGACAGCACCTATTTCCCGCCCTCGATGAACGAGAAGAACCCGTACAACGCCGACGGCCCGGACGAGGTGCGCAAGTCGGTGCGCGCGCTGCGCAAGTACGGCGCCCAGGTGATCAAGGTCTGCGCCACCGGCGGCGTGTTCTCGCGCAATACCGAACCGGGCCAGCAGCAGATGAACTACGCCGAACTGCGCGCCGCGGTGGAAGAGGCCGCGCAATGGGGCCTGAAGGTGGCGGCCCACGCGCACGGCGCGGCCGGCATCAAGGACGCGATCCGCGCCGGCGTCACCACCATCGAGCACGCCAGCCTGATCGACGACGAAGGCATCGCGCTCGCCAAAAAGCACGGCGCCTGGCTGTCGATGGACATTTACAACGGCGACTACACGGCGGCCGAAGGCAAGAAGAACGGCGTGTTGGAAGACAACCTGCGCAAGGACCGCGAAGTGACCGAGATCCAGCGCCAGAACTTCAAGAAGGCGCACGCGGCCGGCGTGAAGATGGTGTTCGGCACCGACGCCGGCGTGCACCCGCACGGCGGCAACGCCAAGCAGTTCGCGGTGATGGTCAAGTACGGCATGACGCCGGTGCAGGCGATCCAGGCCGCCACCATCAACGCCTCCGAGGCATTGGGGCGGAACGACGTCGGCATCGTCGAGGCCGGCCGCTTTGCCGACATGGTGGCGGTGCAGGGCGACCCGACCGTCGACGTGCAGCTGCTGGAAGCACCAAGCGTCGTCATCCAGGGCGGCGCCGTGGTCAAGCGCAACGCGCCCTGAGCGGCGCCCGTTTTATTCCCTCAATCGCACCGCGTCAGTCGCGCGCGGTGCGCCACTCCTGGCGCTTGGCCGGGGTTTCGTGCGTGGGACAGTTGGTCAGCCTGATCTTCCCGTGCATCTCGATCATCTCGACATTCGTCGCCGTCGAGCGCTCGGTCACGCAATAGGTGCGCCGGCCCGTGATGACGCGGGTGCGGCGTGCGCCGTCGCCCGTGTTGTTCACCAGTTCTTCCACCTTCGGTGCTTCCCACAGGCGCGGCGGCGCCAGCGCATGCGCCTCTTCCATGCCGTCGCGCATGCGCAAGGCCGGGCTGTCCGGCGGCGCCACGATCAGGGGCTTGCTGTCCTTGCGCAGGGCGCGGTCGATGCTGCCGGCGCTGCGCAGCGCGTTTTCCAGGATCGCCTTGGCATTCGGCGTCGGCTGCGGCGCGGCAGGCGCCGGGCTGGGTTGGTCGACTGGCGCCGCGATGACGTCCTGCGCCGGGGCTTGCGTGACGGGCCCGGCGGGCGGCGGGCGCGGCGCGGCAGTGCTGCGCGCCGGTCCTTGCTCCGGGCGGGGCAGGGGACGGACTGCCGGTGGCGGCACCGGCGCTGGGACGGCCGTCTCGCGGTGCAGCGGCGGCAACTCGACCCACTGGATCGCCGCATCCGACCCTTCCGGCTGCGGCAGGGATGGGCTGCGCGCCATCTGCCAGGTCACGAGCAGCAGGGCGTGCACGAGGACGGTGGCGAGTACGCCGCCCAGGCGGCGCTGGGAAGGCAGGCCCAGGGCCGCCGGGGACAAGGTAAGGCTGGAGCTCGACATTGCGGACAGTATAGCGAGCGCCATCCGTCGCTTGTTCAACAATTCTAACCAGCGCCTACTTTTTTGCGCCGCTGGGTGCAGGCGCGCATACTGCCATCCATCCGTTTCGATACCAAATCGACATTCGAAAATTTCGACGATAGGGCGGAAAATTATCCGTTTTTCATTGTCGATCCGGCCAAGCATAATGACTTCATCGCAGCAAGGAAGCATCGAACTCTTCGATGATTTTTGCGGCGGGGCCCTCGAGCATAACCCAAATTTTTCTGAAGGAGGCCATCATGAGCCATGCCAAACTCGAAGTCCTGACCCCGGAAAACTCGCAACTGATCATCATCGACCACCAGCTGCAGATGGCCTTCGGGGTGCAGTCGATCGACCGCCAGCTTCTCAAGAACAACGTGGTCGGCCTGGCCAAGGCGGCCAAGGCCTTCGGCATCCCGACCATCATCACCACCGTCGAGACCGAATCCTTCTCCGGCAAGACCTACCCGGAAATCCTGGACGTGTTCCCCGACCATCCGATCCTGGAGCGCACCTCGATGAATTCCTGGGACGACCAGAAAGTGCGCGACGCCCTGGCCAGGAACGGCAAAAAGAAAGTGATCGTGGCGGGCCTGTGGACCGAAGTCTGCAACACCACCTTCGCCCTGTGCGCCATGCTGGAAGGCGAGTACGAGATCTACATGGTGGCCGACGCCTCGGGCGGCACCTCGAAGGACGCTCACGATTTCGCGATGCAGCGCATGGTGCAGGCCGGCGTGGTGCCGGTCACCTGGCAGCAGGTGATGCTCGAGTGGCAGCGCGACTGGGCCCACCGCGACACCTACGACGCCGTGATCCGGATCGTCACCGAGCACTCGGGCGCCTACGGCATGGGTGTGGACTACGCCTACACGATGGTCCACAAGGCTGCGGCCCGCAACACCGGGGCCAACGAAGTGCTGGCCCCGGTGCCCGCACCGGTCCGTTAAGCACAGTCGAGTACAGGTCCGCCCCCCGGGCGGGCCGTCACGCCACCCCAGCCAGGAGCAGAAAGCATGCAAGCACAGTCGACCTCGAGCGCCGCGCCGCTCATCCTCATCAACGGCAAGTTCGCCACCCTCGACCGCACCCGCCCCCAGGCCAGCGCCGTCGCCATGCAGGATGGCCGCTTCCTTGCCGTCGGCGACCAGGAACACGTGATGCGCTTCAAACAGGCCGGCAGCCGGGTGATCGACCTGAACGGCCGCACCGTGATCCCGGGCCTGAACGACTCGCACCTGCACCTGATCCGCGGTGGCCTGAACTACAACCTCGAACTGCGCTGGGAAGGCGTGCCCTCGCTCGCCGACGCCCTCCGCATGCTGCGCGAGCAGGCCGAGCGCACCCCGCATCCGCAATGGGTGCGCGTGGTGGGCGGCTGGAGCGAATTCCAGTTCGCCGAAAAGCGCATGCCGACCCTGGACGAGATCAACGCGGCTGCGCCCGACACCCCGGTGTTCATCCTGCATCTGTACGACCGCGCGCTTCTGAACCGCGCCGCGCTGCGCGCCGTCGGCTACACCAAGGACACGCCGAATCCGCCGGGCGGCGAGATCCAGCGCGACGCCGGCGGCAACCCGACCGGCATGCTGATCGCCCGCCCCAACGCGATGATCCTGTACGCGACCTTGGCCAAGGGCCCGAAGCTGCCCTACGACTTGCAGGTGAACTCGACCCGCCAGTTCATGCGCGAACTGAACCGCCTCGGCATCACCAGCGCCATCGACGCCGGCGGCGGCTTCCAGAACTACCCCGAGGACTACAAGGTCATCGAGGAACTCGACCGCGCCGAACAGCTGACCATCCGCATCGCCTACAACCTGTTCACCCAGAACAAGGGCCAGGAGCTGGAAGACTTCCAGCGCTGGACCGGCATGGTGAGCCCGGGGCAGGGCAGCGACTACTACCGCGCCAACGGCGCCGGCGAGATGCTGGTGTTCTCGGCCGCCGACTTCGAGGACTTCCTGGAGCCGCGCCCTGAGCTGGCCGCCGGCATGGAAGACGAACTGGAAAAAGTGGTGCGCCACCTGGTGACCCAGCGCTGGCCGTTCCGCCTGCACGCCACCTACGACGAATCGATCGGCCGCATGTTGAATGTCTTCGAGAAGATCGACCGCGAGATTCCCTTCGACGGCCTGCACTGGATGTTCGACCACTGCGAGACCATCAGCCCCGTCAACATCGAGCGCGTGAAGCTGCTCGGCGGCGGCATCGCGATCCAGCACCGCATGGCCTTCCAGGGCGAATACTTCGTCGACCGCTACGGCGCGGAGGCAGCCAAAGCCACGCCCCCAGTCAAAACCATGCTGGAAATGCAGGTGCCGGTCGGCGCCGGCACCGACGCCACCCGCGTGGCCAGCTACAACCCGTGGACGGCGCTGTACTGGCTGGTCACCGGCCGCACCGTCGGCGGCCTGCCGCTGTACGGCGACAACGGCCTGCTCGACCGCGCCGTCGCGCTGGAACTGTGGACCGCGGGCAGCGCCTGGTTCTCGAACGAGCAAGGCCGCAAGGGCCGCATCCAGGAAGGCATGCTGGCCGACCTGGCGGTGTTATCGAGCGACTTCTTCACGGTGGATGCCGAGGCCATCAAGGCCATCGAATCGGTCTTGACCGTGGTCGGCGGCAAGGTGGTCTACGGCGCGGCCGAGTTCAGCGACCTGGGACCGGCGCCGATCCCGGTGCTGCCCGAGTGGTCGCCGGTGCAAAAGGTGCCGGGCCACTGGCGCAAGGCCGCGCCCCAGCCGCAGCAGTCGCACATGGCGCTGCCGCACCAGTGCGGCGGCCCCTGCGCCGTGCACGCCCACCGCCACGACCGCGCGCGCAAGTCGACCGTGCCCGTGGCGGACTTTGGCGGCTTCTGGGGCGCCTTCGGCTGCAGCTGCTTCGCTTTCTGAGGACCGCATGATGACCCCGCAATTCCAGCGCCTGCAGGGCATGGGCATGGGCTTCCTGGCCGGCTATGTCGACACGCTCGGTTTCATCGCCCTGTTCGGCCTGTTCACGGCCCATGTCACCGGCAACTTCGTCCTGATCGCGGTGTCGCTCGCGGACCCGACGCAGACCCCCTCGCTGCTCAAGCTGCTGGCCTTCCCGGCCTTCATCCTGGGTGTCGCGGCAGCCCGGCTGCTGGTGGCCGGCTGCGAGCGCCGCGGCAGCTCCGCGGTCAAGCCGTCCTACCTGCTGCAACTGCTGCTGCTGCTGGGCTTCATGGTGTGCGGCATGCTGGCCGAACCGGTTGGCAAGAGCGTCAGCGCGCTGGCGATGGCGGCCGGCCTGCTGGGCGCCGGCGCGATGGGCGCCCACAGCGCCGCCAGCAAGCTGCTGCTGACCCACCTCGCGCCGACTTCGATGATGACCGGGAACGTGACCCAGCTCGTGATCGACACGGTCGACCGCCTGCGCGGCGCGGCCGACGCGGCAACCAAAGCCCGCTGCGCCAAGTTCTTCTGGCCGGTGCTGGCCTTCGCGCTGGGCTGCGCGGCGGCCGCCTTCGCCTATCTCGCGGCCGGCTTCGTGGCCCTGGCGGTGCCGGTGGCGATCCTGGTGCTGCACCTGGTGCTGCCGGAGCCGGCGGCATGACCAAGAACCGCCTGGAAGCCTTCAGCGACGGCGTCATCGCCATCATCATCACCATCATGGTGCTGGAACTGCAGCCGCCGCACGGCACGGCGCTGGCCGACCTGGTCGCAGTGCTGCCCGGCTGGCTGCGCTATGCGCTCAGCTTCGTCTACGTCGGCATCTACTGGGTCAACCACCATGCGCTGCTGGACCGGGTGGCGAAGGTGGACGGCGCGGCGCTGTGGGCCAACCTGCACCTGCTGTTCTGGATGTCGCTGATCCCGTACGTCACCGCCTGGGCCGGCGAACACCCGATGGCGCCGCTGCCGGTGGCCCTGTACGGCGTGGTGCTGCTGCTGTGCTCGATCTCTTTCATGCTGCTGTCGTGGCGGCTCGACGTGGAAAGCGCTCACGCGATGGCCTGGGGCAGCCGCAAGAACCGCCTGTCGATCGTCCTGTACGCGCTGGCGGTGGCGGTGTCGCTGTGGTATCCGCCGCTGGGGGCGCTGGTGCACGTGCTGCTGGCCCTGCTGTGGCTGATGCCGGAAGGCGCGCGGCACCCATAACCTGACCGACTGCCGCGCACGACGTTTTTTCATGACAGGCCGCGTGGACTGCCGCTCTACACTGGGGCGACAACCACAAGGAGACCTCATGAAGCATGCTCTTTTTTCGCTGCAAGCAATACTGGGTCTGGCAATCGCAGGCGCATATACCGAGGCGCAGGCCGACTCGCTCAGGATCGACACGGCAACCTGGTTCAAGCGCAGCGCCGCCGATTCGACCACCCTGGCGGCCGCCGACAAATGCTGGGTCGGTAACAATGTCGTGCTGGGGGCCGGAACGGCCACGGCCGCGGCGAACGCCCACTACCGCGCGATCCTCGACAATCCGCTTCCGGGCTGCGCTTTCTCGGACGGCTATTTTTATACAGCGCACGTGGCCTGGGTCGCCGATCCGGTCGCGCCGCCGGCCGACCCGGCCCAGGTCTGGTATTTCGGCGCCCTGGGAACCAACGAAAAGGTGGCCGACGACCGGTTGGGGCCCTTGAGCCTGGCGCTGGGCGGCAGCAAATTCTGGAAGAGCAACAACCCCGAAATCTACTACGGCAGCGGCTGGCTGATGCAGAACAGCCGCAGCGACGCCGTCCGCGGCGGGAGCGCCAACCCCCTGAGCGGCTGCTTCCCGGCCTACTTCTTCCACATTAACCAGAGCGGCGGCACGGCCTACCTGCACCTGTTGGCGAGCAACCCGCAAGCGGGCAGCGTGACCGTGTCCGCGAAGGGTTCGGCGTATTCGAATTCGACCAAGCCCTTGACCGGCAAGGCGACCGGCCAGAGCTACGCGGTGTCCAAGGATTGGCGCGACGCGACCTTCCTGACCAATTTCAGCAACCGCAGCGTGGGCTCCGGCCAGGTCACCGAGATCGCGAAGCTGACCATGGCATCGAGCAACATGGGCGACGGCCGCTTCGAGGTTTGCGCCAGCGCCGGCGTTTACCTGTACACGGTGGTGACCACCACCGGCACCACCACGGATGCCATTAACAAGAGCCAGGGCCTGCCGGCTTCGGGCGAGATCCGCTCGACCAGCCCGACCGCCTTCGGCCGCGAGGGCGGCGTGTACCGTTCATCGAGCGCTACCGGGTTGACGAACGTGGTGCTGCCGGCCGGCGGCGGCCAGGTGCTCGGGCTGGCCTTCAACACCACCAGCAAGTACAACAGCCGCCTGCAGGAGCAGACCGCGGCCTTCGACACCCGGCTGGGCGATTCGGCAGACCGCACTTATGGCAACTACGGTCACCAGTACGATGTGGGACTGCGCCTGTTCAACACCAGCGCCACGACGCGCCGCGTCAGGCTGTCGTTCGCATCCAGCTTTACCGCCGCGACCAACTCGCCATCGTTCACCTTCAACTCGGCGGCCCTGCTGACCGGCGCCAAGGTCGACCTGTACACGATGCCGACCCAGCCGCGCCAGGTGCTGGCCACCTATACGCTGGCGCCGGGCAGCCACCATGATGCGCGCCTGCTGACGTATATCGCGGGCCTGGGGGTGACCAACCAGCAGCTGGTGCTGGAAACGATCGACTAGGGCGTGGGAGGAACGCAGACCGCGTAGGCGGTCTGGAAGGTCTCGCCCGGCGCCAGCAGCACGACGCCGGGCTTGCGCACCAGTTCCTCGCTTGTGCCGGCGTCGTCGTCGTAGCCATGCCAGGGTTCGATGCACACGTAGTCGGCGCCGGGACGCGCCCACAGGCCGAGGCTGGGTGCTCCGCCGGTGTCCACGCTGAGCCGCACGCGGCCGTTGCGTTCCTGCAGGCGCACGTGGCGCGAGCGGATGTGCTTGAAGATCAGGGCATCGCGCTCGAACAGGTCGGGGGTGAGCGCGATGCGGCGCCCGCCGTCGAGGGGCAGCGCTTCCGGTTCGCGCGCCAGCAGCGCGCCGTCGAGGCGGTAGCAGAGCGGCTCTTCCTGGTCCGAAAAGGCCAGCGTCCAGCCGCCGCTGCGCGGTGGCGGCAGCCGGAAACCGGGGTGCGAGCCGAGCGCGAAGGGCAAGTCTGCCTGGCCCGGGTTGTGGACCCGGTAGCACACGTGCAGGCAGTGCGCATCCAGGCTGAACCGGACCCGCAGCACGAAGCGGAAGGGGTAGCAGTCCAGGGTTTCGTGGGATTCGCGCAGCACCAGGGTGGCGCTGTGCGCCAGGCTTTCCTCGACCACGAAGACGCCATGGCGCGCGAAGCCGTGGATCGGCAGGCGATAGCGGCGGCCTTCGTGCAGGTAGCCGCCGCCGCGCAGGCGTCCGACATACGGGAACAGGATCGGCGCACTGTCCTCCCACACGCCTGGATCGCGCTGCCAGATGTATTCGTCCCCCACCATGATGTCCTGCAGGCTGCGCAGCTCGGCGCCGCGGGCGGCGATCGCGCAGCGCAGCCGGCCGTTGGACAGCTGCAGCATGCTCATGCCTTCGCCGGCTCGGGCTTGGCGGCCGAGATGGTGCGGCCGTCGCGGTCGAACACATAGGCCGCACCGATCAGCGGCGCGACCGGGATGCGCGCGCCCACGCGCGGCGGATGGCCGGAGCGGTCTTCGATGCAAAGCGTGCCGGCCGCGCTCTCGGCGTGGACATAGGCGGTTGCGCCGAGCCGTTCCACCGCCGTGACCTGCGCATGCAGCGCGCTGCCGGCGTCCACGCGCCAGTGTTCGGGACGCACGCCCAGGGTGCAGGCGCCCAGGCCCGGCTGGGCCAGTGCGCAGGGGACGACGGCGCCGCCGGCCAGCCGCACCACGGCTTGCCCGTCCTGTTCGCCCAGCTCGCCTGCGAGCATGTTCATGGCCGGCGAACCGATGAAGCCGGCCACGAAGGCGTTACAGGGGTTGGCATACAGCGACAGCGGATGGCCGACCTGCTCGATGCGTCCGGCGCGCAGCACCACCATCTTGTCGGCCAGGGTCATGGCCTCGACCTGGTCGTGGGTCACGTAGATCATGGTCTTGCGCACTTCGCGGTGCAGGGCGCTGATCTCGACCCGCATGCGCAGGCGCAGCTCCGCGTCCAGGTTCGACAGCGGCTCGTCGAACAGGAAGATGTCGGGTTCCTGCACCAGGGCGCGCCCGATCGCGACGCGCTGGCACTGGCCGCCCGACAGCTCGCCCGGCTTGCGGTCGAGGTAGTCGGTCAGGCGCAGCATCTCGGCCGCGCGCGCCAGCTTGCGCGCGATGACCGTCTTGTCGACCTTGCGCATGCGCATGCCGAAGCTGAGGTTGTCGCGTACCGTCATGTGCGGGTACAGGGCATACGACTGGAATACCATCGCTACCCGGCGCGCGCTGGGGGCAGCGGCGGTCATGTCGGCGCCGTCGATCAGGATGCGGCCGCCGGACGTTTCTTCCAGCCCCGCGATCATGCGCAGCAGGGTCGACTTGCCGCAGCCGGAGGGGCCGACGAAGACCACGAATTCGCCGGCCTCGATGGCGAGGTCGACGCCGTGGATGGTCTGGAGCTGGCCGTAGCGCTTGGTGATGCCGTGCAGGGAAAGGGATGCCATGCGTGTCGCTTCAATGGGAAAGGGGGGACAGGCGCGCCAGGTTGTCGCGGTCCCAGGAAAGGGGAATGCCGGCCGCGCGCAAGCGTCGGCGCAGCTGCTCGACCAGCGCCGGGTCGGCATGGATGCGCGTCAGCGGATGGCCGCTGTCAAAGGCGAAGCCGGCCAGCACCGCCGCGATCTCGCCGGCCATCCATTCGGCCGGGTGCACGCGGGTGGCGGCGTTGACCAGGTGGGTGACCCCGATGTTCTTGCAGGCCGGGATCAGGTTGTCGGCGTCGCGCGGAATGAAGCTGCCCAGCGGCAGGGTAAACGGCCGCACGGACGCGTTCACGCCGTGGCCCGACTGCACGGTCGGGTGGATGTCCATGTTGTACCAGGCGATGCCGACGCCGTCCGCGCGCTCGGCCGGCGCCAACGGATCGGCGCCCGCCGCGATCTCGCCCTGGGCCAGGCAATCCAGGCCGACGATGCGGCGCGATTCGCGCACATACACCTGCTGGGCCAGGCCGTCGCTCGTGCCCGTCACATCAGGGGCAAGCGCCAGCTCCGGGTAGCCTTGGCCGCCGTCCGGGCGCGGCGCTTCGGTGCGCAGCCAGTGCAGCAGGCACAGGGACAGGTTGCCTGCCGCCTCGACCACCGCGTTTTCCGCCAGGTCGCCGTCCAGCAGGGCGTGCAGCGCGTAGTCGTTCTGCGCCCAGTTGACGAGCGAGACTTCCTCGCGCGGGCTGCGCCAGTTGTGGGCGCAGACTACGCGCCGGTAGCGCCACAGGTCGAGTTCGGAGCCGGCAGGCGTGGATGGGAACAGCGGCAGCCGCACCGCCTGGCCGCGCCCGCTGCCGGGAATGTATTCGCTGAACAGCGGGTAACCGTAGTGGGGCAGCAGGTAGCGCCGCCAGGCCTCGTAGTTCGGCGGCGCCCCCACGACCGGGGCGGGCGTACGGCTGCGGCGCAGCGCCATCACCATGGTCACCGGCTGCTGGTCGCCCGGCGCCGCGTGCGGAGGCGCATCCGGCTCGCCGAATTCGCTCCGGGCTTCCTTGCCCAGGCGGTAGGGCAGGCCGGCCGTGTGCAGCAGGGCGCCGGTGTCGGTGGCGTCGAGGAACCAGGGCGCGCGCAGTTCGATCGCATCGCCGTGCACGCCGCGCAGCTGCACCGACACGATGCGGCGGCCCTCGCGCTGCGCCGACGCCAGCCGGCAGCGGCGCAGGATCTGCAGGCTGCCGCCCGCCACCAGCGGCGCCAGCAGGTCCTCGATGCAGGCGGCGGCCAGCGCCGGCTCCACGCACAGGCGGCTGACCCAGCCGTCGCCCGGATTGCAGCCTTCGGTCATGGCGCTGTTGTCGACGAAATCCGGATGCTCCAGGTAGCGCCGGCGCAGTTCCGCGCGCAGGGCCAGGTAGCCGCTGCTGGCGCCCCCCATCTCGATCAGGCGGTGCTCGTCCGGCGGCACGGCCTGGCTGGTGAGCTGGCCGCCCAGCCAGTCGAATTCGGCGGCCAGCACCACGCGGCGGCCGCTGCTGGCCGCGCGCCAGGCGGCCGCCACGCCGCCCAGGCTGGCGCCGACGATGGCGATGTCGGTCTCGATCAGTTGCATGATGCTTCTCGCGCCGGAGCCAGGTCGATGCCGATCTCGAAGCTGCGGTCCCAGGGAAGGTAGACGTTGGCGACCTCGAAGCCGAGCCCATGTCCGCGGGCCCAGGCAGTGGCATGGGGGGCGAAGGCAAGCGCCACGCGCTCGCGCAGCGCGGCCGGCGCCAGATCGGCCTCGCACGCGCCGAGGCGCACGGCCTGGCGCACGATCGCCTGGTACACCAGGTCTTCGAGCAGGCGCAGGCACAGTACGGCACGGTTGGCGGGGGCGCGGTAGTCGGCGCGCGCCAGCACGCATTGGGCCAGCAAACTGCCCAGGCTGTTGCTGGCGGTGTTCCAGCCGGCGTAGGCGGCCAGGCCGCGCAGCGGCAGCGTCGCCGCCACGGCGCCCACCATCACCGGGTCGCCGCCGTTGGCATAGGCCAGGTCGGCCAGCGCGATGGGTTTGCCCGCCGCGTGCCAGGCGGCCAGCGCCGCCAGCCAGTCGGGCGCCGGCGCCACCGGCTGCGGCAGCGGCTTTTGCATGGCCCAGTCGCCCTGGGCCGGCCCGCTGGTATGGATCGCCAGGATCACGTCGGCTTCCTCCGCGCCGGCCGCGATGCGCCCGCCGACGGCGGCGACCTGGCTGGCCACGGCCGCCAGCAGCGGACGGTCCTCGTACAGGGCGCGCAGGCTGGCCACATGTTCCGGGTCGCTGCAGTGCAGGTGGAAGGACAGGGGCGCGACGCCTGCCAGGGCGCCGACCATGCGCGCGCACAGGGTGTGCATCACTTCGTCGGCGCCGGGGTAGATCGCGACCCGCTGGTCCAGGCCGAGTTCCACCACGCGCCGTTCCAGGCGGCGGCGCTCGGCGATGTTGAAGCCGAATTCCGCGGTGTCGTCCTGGGGCAGCACCAGGCGGTCGATGCTGCCGTCGGCCACCAGTTCGAGCGCATGCTCGACCAGGGCCGCGTTGCGGGCCCGGGTGTCCAGGTAATCCTCGCGGATGGGGGCGGGAATCGCGTCACGCGCGGCCTGGGCGGCAGCCACGTCCTCGGGGTCGCCGCGCATGGCGGCGCGGTCGGCCAGGTAGGACCAGCGCCAGATCAGGCTGCCGTATTGCGACCAGTATTCCTTTTCCTCTTCGTTGACGTCGTTGTTCGAGATGCGCATGGTGGCGGCGAAGGCGTAGATCGGCGCGCCGGGGTAGGCCGCCTTCAGGGCCGGCAGCAGGTCCAGGCGCTGCTTGAGCGCATCCAGTTCGTCGGCGATGAAGCGCGAGGGCACCAGGCCGCCGTAGGCCAGCATGTCGAGCGACAGCACGAAGCCGGCGGCGCCCGGGGCCTCGGCCGCCAGCCAGGCGGCGAGCCGGTCGCGCTCGGCCGGACGGCGCAGGTGGCCGAGATCGGCGACGGCCGGCATCGCCAGTTTCCAGCCCGCGCAGGCGACCAGGGACTGCACCTGGGCGCGCACCACGGGGCGGCCGTCGACCGGCAGCGCGACGATGCGGCGCGCGCTCATCGCGGCCTCCGGAAGGTGGCGATCGCATGCGGACCGATCTCTAGGCCACCCGTGGCCGGGGCGCCGTCCGCGCGCACGCGGCGCCAGCCGACCAGGCCGGCGGCCTGCAGGGTTTCCGTGCCCGGGTTCCACAGGCGCAGTTCGTCCTCCATCCCGATGCGACGCATGCTGGATACCTGCAGGCGCCTGTCGCCCACCTCGAACGGGGCGCGCCAGGCGCCGTGGCCGCGCAGCGCAAGGGCCGGCTGGCGCAGGGCGCGCGCCAGCGCCAGGGCGGAAGCGGCATCGCCGTCAAGGACCGGGGCGATGCGGAACTCGGCATGGTCCGGCCCCAGGCACTGGGCGCCCGGCACCGCCAGGTCGGGACCGGCCCCCACCCCGCGCGTGACCAGGTCGCGGCGCGACAGCCAGCCGACGCTGCGCACCAGGGTCAAGCCCAGGCACAGGCGCCCGCCCATGTCGACGATCTCGTATTCCTGCAGGCCGCGGTGGGCCACCGCCAGCCCGCCGGCCGCCACCACGCTCCAGGACGGGTGCGCGCAGACCGGCATCTCGCGCCGCGAGGGCGCGGCCGGGTACTCGGCCAGGGTCAAGCGCCGGTATTGCCAGTGCAAGCCGCCGTCGCTCCAGGCCCCGGCCACCTGCCCGGGCAGCGGGAACAGCAGGCGGGTGCGCTGGTCGCGCGCCGCGTTGTCCCAGTCCAGCCGGCAGTCGAGGCCCTCCTGGTCGCGGTACAGGCGCAGGCGCAGGGTGCCGCGGCACAGCACCTGGCGCGCCGCCGCACCATGGCGCTCTGCGTCGAGCCCGGCCGGCAGGAAGAGCGCCAGCGCCAGGCGCATTTCCTGCACGCCGTCGAGGTGGCGCACTTCTTCCAGCACGAAGCGCTCGAGCAGGCTGCGGGTCTGCTGCGGCGGCGGCGAGAAGTTGTAGCTGTCGCCGGCATCGAGCTCGCTCAGCACCAGGATCGGGTCGCGCCGCACCGCGCTGCTGGCCTTGTCGGTCCAGACCAGCCGGCCGTCCTCGCAGGCAATGCGCACGGAAGCGTTCTCGATCGTGGCGGCGGAAGCGTTTTCCGGCGCGGCTTGCGCTGCGGCTTGCGCCGCGGCTGGCGCCGCGGCTGGCGCCGCGCTGCAGGCCAGCGCCGCCAGGCCGGGCAGCGCGGCGCGGATCGCCACCGTGTACTCGTGCCCGTGCAGCATGTCAGGGAAGTCGTCCAGCGGCGAGCGCAGCGACTGCGCCGGCGCCACCGCCAGCAACACGTGCTCGAGCGGCTGGCCGTCCGGTCCGCTCAAGGCCAGCGCCGCGGCCGCGGGTCCCTTCAGGAACAGGCTTGCCTCATGCCAGCCGTCGAGCGGCTGGGGCAGGGGATTGAACAGGGTGAAGCGGGTATCGTCCGCGAACGGGTCGCCATCCGCGCTGGCGAGCGCCGTCATGCCGGCGCCGGCGCAGGCGCGCTCGCGCAGGGCATCCAGGCGCTGCTGGACCTGGACGTAGCGGGTCAGCATCTCGTCGTGCACGGCGTCGACGCTGCAGCCGCAGATCGAATCGTGGGCGTGCTGCTGCATCAGGAGGCGCCAGGTGGCGTCCAGGTAGCGCGCCGGATGTTCTCCCTCGAGGGCCAGCTGGACGTACAGCGGCTCGGTCTCGCCCAGCAGGCGGTCTTCCGCTTCCTGGTTCAGGCGCTTCAGGTAGCGCCGGGTGGACAGCACGTCGGGCAGCACGAAGGCCTGGGCGTTCTGCCGCAGTTCGCCCGCAACAAGCGCGCGCCGCCCCGCGCTGCCGGCCAGCGCTTTCTCGACATGGCCTGCGAGCGTGTCCTGTTCCAGGCGGTAGCGCTGCTGGGACGCGTTGTAGGCGGCGATGCGTTCGGCGAGATCCGCATGCGGCGCCAGGTGGTCGCCCCCCTGGGTCAGCAGCAGGTCCGGCGCCAGGCTGCGGTCCGCGATCTGCTTCAGGTAGGTCTCGAGCGCGGCTTCCCAGCCCGGCAGGTTGAGCGGATGCTGGTAGTAGCCCTGGGTCAGGAACAGGGCGCCGACCCGGCTGCCGTCCGGCGCTTCCCAGTCGAATTCCGCATGCGGATGGTCGATGCCGCGCCACAGGACCGCCGATCCGATCCCGAAGTTGCGCAGGATCTGCGGCATCTGGGCGATGTGGCCGAAGGTGTCGGGCAGGTAGCCGACGCGCTGGCAGTTGCCGGCGTCGACGGCGTCGGCGATGCCGGCTTCCAGGTTGCGCAGCAGCGCCTCGCCGCTGCACAGTGCCTGGTCGGCCATCACGTACCACGGGCCGAGGGCGATGCGGCCGGACGCCGTTAGCCGGCGCACGCGCGCCGCCAGCGCCGGCTCGGCATGAAGCAGCAGGTCTTCCAGCGCCGCGGTCTGGCCGTCGAACAGGAAGTCCTGCAGGCGGCCGTCCTCGAGCTGGGTCGCGACCCTTTCCATGACCTGCAGCAGGCGGTTGATGAAGCTCTGGTGCGGAAGATACCATTCGCGGTCCCAGTGGGTCTGGACCACGACCCCGACCGGGATCCGGTTGTCGATGCTGCTCATCCCTTCACGGCTCCTTTCAATGCGCCTTCGATGAAATACTGTTGGGTGAAGCCGAAGAACACCAGGATCGGCAGCACCGAGAACACGGCGCCCGCCGCCACCAGGCGCCAGTCGAGCGAGAAGGTGCTCGACAGCCGGTTCACACCGAGCGGCAGGGTGAACAGCGAGGGCTGGTCGATGATGATCAGGGGCCACAGGAAGTCGCCCCAGACGGCGATGAAGCTGAACACGGCCAGGGTGGCGAGCGAGGGCTTCACCAGCGGCAGCAGCACGTGCCACCAGATTCTCAAGCGCGGCACCCCTTCCATCAGCGCCGATTCCTCGAGCGCCGCCGGCAGCGAAGCGAAGGCCTGGCGCATGAAGAAGATGCCGAAGGCGGTGCAGGCATGCGGCAGCACCAGGCCCAGGTAGCTGTTCTGCAGGCCCAGGGCGATGGCCAGCTTGTACACCGGGATCATCAGGAGCTGGAAGGGGATCATCATGGAGCCCAGCAGCAGGGCGAAGATCAGGCCCTTTCCGCGAAAGCGCATGCGCGCGAGCGGATAGGCGGCCAGCGAGGAAAACAGCAGGTTGCAGGACACCGACAGCACGGCCACGATCACGCTGTTCTTCAGGTAGACCAGGAAGGGCTGGCTGGCGAACACGCGCGCGTAGTTGTCCAGCGTCGGCGCCTGGGGCAGCAACTGCGGTGGATAGGCCAGGATGTTCTCGCCGGCGGGCTTGAGCGAAGTCGAAAGCAGCCACAGGAAGGGGCCGACGGTGACGGCGGTCGCCAGCAGCAGGCCGGCATAGCGCAACAGCACGCCAACCAGGCCGCGGGAAGAAAAGCGCACCATCAGGACCGCCTTTCGAGGAAGCGCAGGTTAATCAGGGAGAACACCAGGGTGATCGCGAACAGCACCACCCCGACCGCGGCGGCATAGCCCATCTCGAACTCCTCGAAGGCCGACTGGTACAGGTAGAACACCAGGGTCTTGCTGGCGTCGAGCGGCCCGCCCTGGGTCATCACGTAGACTTCCTCGAATACCTTCATGGCCGAGATCGAGGACATCACGGTCACCACCGCGATCGACGGCCGCAACAGCGGGATCGTGATGTGGAGGGTCTGCTGCCACTTGCTCACGCCCTCGACCTCGGCCACCTCGTACAGGTGGCGCGGAATGGCCTGCAGGCCGGCCAGGTAGATCACCATGTAGTAGCCCATGCCGCTCCATACCGTCACCGCCATCACGGAGAACAAGGCGTGGTCGGGATCGGTCAGGAAGGCCACCGGATCGTTCGTGATGCCGGTGGCGAGTAGCAGATAGTTCAGGATCCCCTGCTCTTCGTACACCCATTTCCACACCAGGCCGCTGATCACGAGCGAGGTGATGGCGGGCAGGTAGAGCGCGGCGCGGAACACCGTCATGCCGGGGAGCGAGCGGTTGACCAGCATCGCCAGGAAGATCGGCAAGGTCACCAGGAGCGGCACCACCACCGCCAGGTAGAGCAGGGTGTGGCGCAGCGCCGACCAGAAGAACGGGTCCTGCCACAGGCTGCGGTAGTTCGCCAGCCCGACATAGGACGGCGCCGTGATCATGTTGAAGTCGGTGAAGCTGAGGAAAATCGCCTGCAGCGCCGGGTACAGCACGAACATGCCGAGCACCGCGCAGGCGGGCAGCAGGAACAGGTAGGGCAGGAGCGGGTGGCGGCTGTTCACGCGGCCCCCAGGATCAGGTGGGCGGCCCCGTGCAGGGCGGCCGCGTTGCCGAGCGAGGCCGGCGCCAGTGCCGGTTGCGCGCCGAGCGCGTCCAGGCGCGCCAGCAGGTCGTCCCACCACAGGTCGCGGCTGTCCAGCACCCCGCCGCCGAGCAGCACCAGTTCCGGATCCAGGCTCCAGTACAGGTTGTGCAGCAGCAGGGCCAAGCTGTCGAGCCAGGCGCCGGCGGCGGCGCGCGCTTCGGGCTCGCCCGCCGCGGCCAGGCGCAGGACGGCGGCGCCTTCAACGGGCGGCCGCAGGGGCGCCAGGCGCCGGTAGAAGCGCGCCAGCGCGCTGCCCGAAGCCAGCGCATCGACACTCGCCAGGGAACCGTCCAGCGGATCGCGCCCCAGGCTGCGGCCGAAGTGTCCGGCCAGGCCGTGGCGCCCGGGCGCCAGGCGGCCGTCGACCGCCAGCGCGCCGCCCAGGCCGGTGCCCACGGCCAGCATCGCCACCGTGCCGCGCAGGTGCGCCAGCAGCGGGTTGCGCGCCAGTTCGCCCAGCAGGGCGCAGTGCACGTCGTTGGCGGCCGCCACCGGCAGATCGAAGCGGCCGCCCAGCAGGACGCCGAAATCGGTGCCGGCCCAGCCGGGCATGGCGTCGGTCGCGTCCAGCACGCGCTTCGCGCGGGTGTCGATCACGCCCGCCGCCGAGATGCCGATGCCGGCGATCCGGTACGAGGCGGCGCTTGGCGCCAGCGCCTCGATGGCGGCGATCATGTTGCGCACCACCCGGTCGCCGCCGCCAGCTGCCTCGGTTGGACGGCGGTGTTCGGCCAGCACGGCGCCGCCGGCGTCGATCAGCGCCGCCGCGATCTTGGTGCCGCCCACGTCCAGGGCGTAGCAGGCGCGGCTCATGCGCCGCATCCCAGCACGGCGCGCCATTCGCGGCCCACGGTCTGCAGCGCGTCCTCGACCCCGAGCTTGCCCAGCATGACCGACTGCAGGGCGCGCGCATAGCTGACCCGCAGCTTGCTGTACTTGCGTACCGGCGGCACCAGCACGGCGCCGTGCAGGGCCTGGCGCACCGACAGGTCGCGCGCCTGCTCCAGCAGCGGGTCGCCCAGGTCGCTCGAGAAGAAGGGATCGTCGTAGCTGGCCGTGGTCGAGGGCAGCACCGGCACCCGGCGCGCCAGCGCCACCTGGTTCTCGGCATTGGTGAGGAAGCGCGCGAAATCGAAGGCGGCGCGCTTGGCCGGCGAGCGTTCCAGCACGGCGACGTTCATTGCCGCGATGCCCGCCGGGTGGCCGGGCGCGCGCAGCTGGCCGGCCACGCCGATGCGGCCGTAGATGGCGGGATTGGTGTTCTTGATATAGCCGAGGAACTGCATGCCGGTGCTGACCATGGCCACCTGGCCCGACAGGAACATCTCGACCGCCTTGCGGTGGCCCTCGGTCACGACGTTCTTCGGCACCAGGCCTTCCCGGTACAGGGTGCGGTAGGCGCCCAGCACGCGCGCGCCGCCGGCGTCGAGAAAGCCCGGCCCGCAGCCTTTGGCGTCGAGCAGGCGGTTGCCGTCGGCTACCAGGAATTCCAGCGGCGTACTGGCGTCGAGCGCAGGGAAATACGCGTAGCCCCCGGTGGCCTGGTGCACGCGGCGCGCGCTGGCGACCAGTGCGGTGAGGTCGGATGGCAGCGCCGCCCCGGCGCGCGCCAGCAGGTCGCGGTTGTACAGGATGATGTTGGTGTTCAGGTACCAGGGCAGGGCGAAGGTCTTGCCCTCCAGGCGGTTGGCGCGCCAGGCGGCCGGCAGGTAGGCCGCGATCTCGGCCGGGGCCAGGTAGGCGGTCGGATCGGCCAGCGCGCCGAACTCGGCCAGCTTGGCGGCGAACTGGGGATTCAGGTTGACCACGTCGGGCGCGGTCCCGGCGGCCACCGCGGCCAGGGTCTTGCGCTCCATCTCGGCCCAGGGCACGTCGGTCCAGACCACCCGTACCCCCGGATGCGCCGTTTCGAAGGCGCGGATCACGCCCAGCACGTATTCGTCGTGGAAGGGCGACAATTGCATGGTCCAGAACCGGATCTGCTGGGCCCCGGCGTGCTGGCAGGCCAGCAGCAGGCAGGCGGCGAGGAAGCGGGAAAGGCGGCGTCGCATGGGCAGGGTCCGGGCTGATGATGGCTGGATCATATACCAATGGTACGGAAATATGGAGAAATTTTTTCGTTTTTATACCAATTCGAGGGAATAAACCCCGTTTTGCCGGATAAATATCTGAAAATTGGTCTAGTTTTGTGTAAAGGCTGATGTTAGAATCGGTCAGATGCCGGCAGCAGGCCGGCCCACGAGGGAGAATGCTGTGTTGGACAAAGGCGACAAACCGGACCGGGCGCAAAAGCGCGACATGCTCAAGCAGAGCCTGCTCAACATGATCCAGCAGAACGGCGAGGGCGGACGCCTGCCGTCCGAGCGCGAGCTGAGCGAACGCCTGGGCGTGGCGCGCGAGACCCTGCGCCGCAGCCTGCGCGAACTGGAGAAGGATGGCCTGCTGCAGCGCAAGCAGGGCGCCGGCACCTTCGTGTCCGGCCAGGCCCTGGTCAAGCAGTTCCAGCTGATCTCGTTTTCGGAAGACATGCGCGAGCGCGGCCTGACGCCGTCGAGCGAGGTGCTGTCCACGCGCGTGGTGCGCGCCGGCGCCAAGCTGGCGCACAAGCTGCGCATCATCCCGGGCGCCTACGCCATCGAGCTGCGCCGCCTGCGCTTTGCCAACGACGAGCCGATGGCGCTCGAGACCGTGTTCCTGGTGCAGGAAGCCCTGCCCGACTTCGACGCCAGCCAGCTCGCCACCCACTCCCTGTACGAGCTGATCGAGCGCCGCTACAACCTGCACATCAAGTCCGCCACCCAGCAGATCCACGCCACCGTGCTGAGCGAGGACGAGGCCGACCTGCTCGACGTGGCGCCCTTCAGCCCGGCGCTGCTGGTGGAGCGCCAGGTCACCGCCAGCAATGGCAGGATCTTCGAATACGGCAAGAGCCTGTACCGGGCCGACCGCTACCGCTTCGAAGTCGACATGCTGCGTCCCGTGGTGCAGGACAGCGCGCGCGACGAGGCATGAGCGCGCGCCGCTGGGAGGCGCTGGAGGCGCGCCTGGGGGGCAAGCTGGTGGTGTCCTGCCAGCCGGTCGACGACGGCCCGCTCGACGACCATGAAGTGGTGGCGCGGTTCGCCATGGCCGCGGTGCTGGGCGGCGCCGGCGCCGTGCGCATCGAAGGCGCAGCGCGGCTGGCGGCGGTGCGGCCGCACGTGGACGTGCCCATCATCGGCATCGTGAAATACGACCTGGACGATTCGCCGGTCCGGATCACGCCCTTCGTGCGCGACGTCGAAGCGCTGGTCGCGGCCGGCGCCGACATCGTCGCGGTGGACGCGACCCAACGGGTGCGGCCGGAACCGCTGGCCGCGCTGCTGGCGGCGATCCACGGCGCCGGCGCCTGGTCGATGGCCGACTGCTCCTGCGAGGAAGACGCCCTGGCCGCGCACGCGCTCGGCTTCGACATCATCGGCACCACCCTGTCCGGCTACACCGGCGGTCCGGTGCCCGAGGAGCCCGACTATGAACTGATCGCGCGCCTGGCCGCGCAGGTGCCGCGCGTGATGGCCGAAGGCCGGATCCACACGCCGCGCCACGTGGCCGAAGCGCGCTTGCGCGGCGCCTGGGCCGTGACGGTCGGCACCGCGATCACCCGCACCGAGCTGATTACCCAGTGGTTCGCGCGTGCGATGGGAGCGGGCGCCGCGCCCTGAGGCGCGCCGCCAGCCTTCTTCAGGCCGTTCCGCCCACCTCGGCGAGCGAGGGCAGGGCGGCGAAAGCGCCATAGGCCATGCAGGCGCGCGCCCCGCAGCGCGCCGCGAACGCGACCTGCGCCCCCAGCCAGGCCGGATCGGCCAGCGCCCGCGCCAGTTGGTCCGGTCCCACGTCGTGGGCGCACAGCCGGTGCAGCAGGCCGGCCACGAAGGCGTCCCCGGCCGCGGTGGTGTCGACCGCGGCGCAGGACGGCACCGCATGGGTGCCAGCGCCGTGGCGGCTCATGGTGCGCACCGGGTTGGGGCCGTCGGTCACCACCAGCAGTTCGGCCCTGCCGCCGAAGCAGTGGCGCGCCAGGCCGTCGCCGCCGCCATCCAGCCACTCCCATTCCTCCGCGCTGAACTTGAGCACGTGCGCTTCGCGCAGCAGCGGCAGCAGCACGGCGCGCGCGTCCACCCCCGCCGGCCACAGGCCGGGCCGCCAGTTGACGTCGATGCTTACCAGGCAGCCGTGCCGGTGGGCCAGTTCGAGCGCGCGCAGGGTGGCGCCGCGGGCCGGCTCGTGGGTCAGGCTGTTCGAGCACAGGTGCAGGCAGGGCGCGTCGGCAAAAGCGGCCGGGTCGACCAGGTCGGCAGTCATCAGGAGGTCGGCCGCCGGCGGGCGGTAGAAGCCGAAGCTGCGCTCGCCTCTTGCGTCGAGCGACACCACGGCCAGCGCCGTCGGCGCCTCGCGGGTGCGCTGCAGCCAGCGCCCGTCGACGCCGTAGCGGCGCAACTCGTCCGCCAGGAATTCGCCGAAGGCGTCGCATCCGAGCATCCCCATCAGCGCCGCCTGGCCGCCCAGGCGCGCCACGCCCACCGCCACGTTGGCCGGCGCGCCGCCGGCATGGCGCCGGTACAGGCCCGGCTCGCGCGGATCCTGCAGCAGGTCGATCAGGGCTTCGCCGAAGGCCAGCACCGGTTTCATATGCGTTTCCCCCCGCGTTTGAGCGCGTCGATGACTTCGAAACAAGCGCCCATGGTGTGGTAGTCGGTCTTGCCCGCCGGGCTTTTCTCGTTGCTGTAGCGGCGGTTGCGCGCATCCAGGATGCGGTACCAGGCGCCGTGCTGGTGGTCGACCATGTGCGCCCAACTGTATTCCCACAGGCGCCGGTACCAGTCCAGGTAGCCCGGCTCTCCCGTGCGCTCGTGCAGCACGGCGGCAGCGGCCAGGCTCTCGGCCTGGACCCAGAAATACTTGTCGCTGTCGCAGACGGCCAGGTCCGGGCCAAAGCCATAGACCAGGCCGCCGTTGTCGTGGTCCCAGGCGGCGCCGACGGCGCGCTCGAACAGGCGGCGTGCGCGCTCGACCAGATCGGGGCGCGGGCGCAGGCGGTCGATGTTGAGCAGCAGCTTGGCCCATTCGGTCTGGTGGCCCGGCTGGAAGCCCCAGGGGCGGAACAGGTGCTTCGGATCGTCGCGGTTGTAGTTCCAGTCGATGCGCCAGTCGGGGTCGTAGTGCTCCCACACCAGGCCGCCGGCCTGCTGCGCCAGGCGCCCGGTGACGCCTTCGGCGATGCGTTCGGCCAGGTCGAGCCAGGCCAGGTCGCCGGTGGCCTCGTGCGCGGCGAGCAGCGCTTCGCAGCCGTGCATGTTGGCGTTCTGGCCGCGATAGGGCGACAGGGAGCGGAAGCCCGCATCGTATTCGTCCACCAGCAGGCCCTGTTCCTCGTCCAGGTAGCGGGCGCGCAGCAGGGCGCCGGCGCGCGCCAGGCCCGCGCCGGCGCCGGGCACCCCGCTTTTCAGGGCTTCGGCATAGGCCAGCAGCACAAAGGCCAGGCCATAGCAGTGGTTGGTGCCGTCCTCGACCCGGTCGCCATCGAGCAGCCAGGCATAGCCGCCGTCCGGCTGGGCGTGACGCTGCTCGATGAAGTCGAGGCCGTGGCGCGCCAGCGCCGCGTAGTCGGGCCGGCCGAAGTAGCGGGCGGCGCGCGCGTAGTTGACCACGAAGCGAGTGCTGCTCACCAGGTGGCGGTGGTTGCGGTCGTAGACAGTGCCGTCGTCCAGGAAGTAATGGAAGAAGCCGCCGCCAGGGTCGACGCAGCGGCCGTCGTAGAAGGCCATGGTGTCGCGAATGTGCTGCTCGAGGAAGGAGATGCTGTGGAAATCCGGAATGGAGGTCATGGCGGGCTGCCCGTGTATGCGTTATGAAAAACTTTCTATACCTTTGCTACCAATAACTGATCCAATGGTACTATTCTTTTCGACAATAGGTCTAGTTTGATCGAAAGGATGCCCATGTTTTCCCCAATCCTGCGTCGGCTCGCCGCTGCGCTCCTTCTGTGCGGCCTCCAGGCTGCCTCCCAGGCCGCCCAGCCGGAAGTGCGCGGCACCTGGCTCACCACCACCGGCAACCAGGCCCTGGCCACGCCGGCGGACAGCGCCGAGTCCATGCGGCGCCTGCGCGCGATCGGCCTCAACACGGTCTACGTGGAGAGCTGGAAGAACGGCTACACCCAGTTCCCTTCGCTGGTGCTGGAGCGCACCATCGGCCGGCGCCAGCGCCCTTCGAGCATGGAGCAAGACCCGAGCGACAGCGCGGCCCAGCGCGCGGCGCCGGCGCGCGACCTGGTCGAGGAAACCCTGATCGAGGCCCACCGCAACGGGCTGGTCTACATTTCCTGGTTCGAGTACGGGTTCATGGCGGCCTACAAGGACACCATGAACGACCTGCGCCGCCAGAAGCCCGAATGGCTCAGCCGCGACATCCGGGGCGGCGAGGTCGCGCCCAACGGCTTCGTCTGGCTCAATCCCCTGCATCCGGAAGCGCGCCGCTTCCTGCTCGACCTGGTGCTGGAGGCGGTCGACCGCTACGACCTGGACGGCGTGCAACTGGACGACCGCATCGTCTGGCCCTACGTCACGATGGGCTACGACGACTACACCCAGCAGGCCTATGCCGCCGAGCACGAGGGACGGCGGCCGCCGGCCGACCACCTCGATCCGGAATGGATGCGCTGGCGCGCCGCCAAGGTCGACGAGTTCTCGCGCCAGTTCGTGCGCGAAGTGCGGGCGCGCCGCCCGGGGCTGGTGATCTCGCTCAGCCCGGGCATCCACCCCTGGGCCTGGGATAACTACCTGCTCGACTGGCCGCGCTGGAGCGGCTGGCCGGCAGCCGGCGGCGCGCGCTGGGACGAGTTCATTCCCCAGGCCTACCGCACGAGCTATGCCGCCTTCGAGAAAACCTGGCTCGACCAGGTGGCGGCGGTGCGCAAGGATGGCGCCGACCGCCAGCGCGACCTGCTGGCCGGGATCCGCATCGTGGGCGATGGTCCGGATTCGAGCTGGGACCAGCTGCGCGGCTCGATCGAGCTGGCGCGCCGGCAGGGCAACGGCGGCCACGTCCTGTGGTTCAGCCGCGGCGTGCTCGACCTCTATCCATCCGAGCTGACGGCTTTCTATCGCGCCAGCGGGGCCGCCCATTCGCCGCATTTCCCGGAAGGCTGGCGCCGTCCCTCGGTGCGCTTGCTGCGCAGCGGGCAGGCGCGTGGCGGCAGCCAGCGCTGGACCGTTCCCAACCTGCCGCCCGGCCGCTACCGCGCCATCGGCCACGACGGCAGCCGCTGGCACTACCTGGACGCGCTGGCCCCCAGCGCCCGTGCGCTGCGCGTGGATGCGCGTTTCCAGCAGGTGGAAGCCCTGCTGGACCGGCGCGCCGACATGATGCGTTTGCAACGGCCGCAAAAATAATACCAAATTGGTCTATATTTAATTTGACGATATAGACCATTTGGCGTATTTTTGAGCCTGGTGTGGCATAAGAACAATTATTTTTGGAGATACAGGATGGAATTGAAGAAGACCCCGATCGCCGCGGCGGTATCGATGGCGCTGCTTGCGCCCCTTGGCGCCCAGGCCCAGGCGCAGGCGCCTGCTCCCGCGGAAGGCCAGATCCAGACTGTCGAAGTGACAGGCATCCGCGCCTCGCTGGCAAAATCGATCAGCGTCAAGAAGAACGCCGATACCAACGTCGAGGTAGTGACGGCCGAGGACATCGGCAAGATGCCCGACAAGAACATCGCCGACTCGCTGTCGCGCCTGGCCGGCGTCAACGTCACCTACAACTCGGCGCTGGCCTTCGATGAAGCCGAACGCATCGCGATCCGCGGTACGCCGCCCTTCCTCAACCTGACCACGCTGAACGGCCACTCGCTCAGCTCGGGCGACTGGTACATCGGCGACCAGAACACCAATACCCGCGGCATCAGCTTCGGCATGCTGCCCTCGCAACTCATCGGCCAGGCGATCGTCTACAAGAACGGCCGCGCCGACATCGTCGAAGGCGGCATCGCCGGCAGCGTCGACATCCTGACCCGCCGCCCGCTCGACCAGAAAAAGCGCCTGATGGGCGAGATCTCGGCCGGCGTCGTGCATTCGGACCTGGCCAGCAAGACCGACCCGCAGGTCAGCGGCCTGCTCAACTGGAAGAACGAATCCGGCACGGTCGGCCTGCTGCTGCAGGGCTTCAGCGAGGAGCGCCACCTGCGCCGCGACGGCCAGGAGAACTTCGGCCAGGGCCTGTACCTGAACACCCAGGCGGCAGCCGACCCGGCGCGCGGCGGCGACGCTGCGCTCAAGGGCAAGCGCCTGCCGAACCAGCTCAACTCGGCCTTCTTCGAAGGCGTACGCGAGCGCAAGGGCGGCTACGTCGGTCTGCAGTACAAGCCGAGCCAGAACCTGGACATCAACCTGAACGTGTTCCGCTCCTCGCTGTCGGCCGACAACTACAACACCTCGGCCTTCGCCGAGCCGGCCACGGTCGTCAACAACGGCGGCCTGATCAAGGACTACACCATCGTCGGCGACGTCATCACCCGCGCCACGATCACGCCGAACCCGACCCGCAAGGACGGCCCGACCCTGCAGTTCGGGCACCAGGCCCGCACCGGCGCCGAGTCGACCGCCAATTACCAGGACATCGACGTCAAGTGGCGCGCCACCCCGACGCTCACCTTCAGCGGCAAGCTCGGTTCGACCAAGGGCACCGGCGAGACCGCCGGCCAGCCGGGTGCGCTGTACGAGATCTTCGACCGCGGCATCAGCTACAACCTCAACGACAACGGCCGCAAGCCGGCCGACTGGTCGATCATCGGCACCGACCTGACCAACATGCGCAACTACCGCCTGCTGCCGAACGTGGGCGGGGCGATCTATACGGTCGACAAGGAAGACTACGCCCACCTGGACGGCGCCTTCCAGCTCGACCGCGGTCCTTTCACCACCATGCGTTTCGGCGCGCGCGCCAGCTCGCACGTCAACGACAAGGTCACCATCAACGGCCAGTACAACAAGCCGGGCCTTGGTGCGGGCGGCTCCTCGCAGGCCGACATGGATACCTTCTATCCGTACTCGACCTGGGCGCTGCCGGCCATGAGCTTCCCGTCGGATTACGCCGGCGAATTGAGCGGCAACTTCCCGCGCAACCTGCCGCGCTACGAGGTGCAGACCCTGATCGACTGGGGCAATACCAACCTCAACTACGACCCGGTGCTCAACAAGAACTGGGGCGCCAGCGCCACGGTCAAGGAAAACAACCGCTCGCTGTACCTGATGCAGGACTTCGATGCCGGCACCTTGAGCGGCAACCTCGGCCTGCGCTGGGTCCAGACCCGCGTGGTGTCGGACTTCTACCGCGCCTTGAACAATGGGGCGCTGGCCTGCCCGGCGCGCGCCACCAGCTGCACCCCGGGCACCGGCACCCTGGTCAGCCAGGGCGCGATCACCTCGTCGCGCCTGACCGGCTACCTGCCGGCCTCGGTGGAGAACGTCTACAACAACCTGCTGCCGAGCGTGAACCTGCGCTGGGCGCTGGAGCGCGACCTGATCCTGCGTGCTTCCGCCTCGCGCACCCTGGGCCGTCCGAACTTCAGCCAGCTGGCCGGCTCGCTCACGGGCGTGAACGACACCACCTTCACGGCCTCGGCGGGCAACCCCTACCTGAAGCCGATCACCGCCAACAACGTCGACCTGTCGCTGGGCTGGTACCACGCGCCGCGCGCCTATGTGGCGGGCAGTGTGTTCAGCCAGCGCATCCACGACTACGTCAAGCCGGGCACCTCGATCCAGAGCCTGTTCAACATCACCAAGTTCGCCCAGACCAAGGACCCGGCCACCTCCTATTCGGACTACACGGTGTCTTCGTCGAGCGGCAAGAAGGCCAAGCTGCACGGCGTCGAGCTGTCGGCCGAACAGCCGATCGGCAACGGCTTCGGGCTGCTGGGTAACGTGACCTGGGTCGACAGCAAGGACGAGGACGGCATCCCGCTGGTGTACACCTCGAAGGTCACCTACAACCTGCGCGCCTACTACGAGGACGGGAAAGCCAGCGCCAGCCTGGCCTGGAACTACCGCACCAAGTATGCGATCGGCTTCTCGGGCAACGGCGTCGACGCGGTCAACCCGACCTCGCTGGTGCGTACCGGCGCGAACTATGCGGCGGCCCAGGGCAGCCTGTCGGCGTCGGTCAGCTACAAGCTCACCGATAGCCTGAGCCTGACGCTGGATGCCAACAACCTGCTCAATCCGGTGCGCCGCTACTACGCCATCACCGAGGAGATGCCGCTCGGCTTCTACGCCAATGGCCGCCAGTTCTACCTGAGCCTGAAGGCGAAGTTCTGAGCGTTTCACGCGTCGCCGCCCTCGACCTGCTGCGCGGGGTCGCGGTCGGCGCGATGCTGGTGTCGGGGCAGTTGCCGCGCGCGGTGCTGCCCGACTGGATGTACCACGCCCAGAACCCGCCGCCCTCGCACGCCTTCCATCCCATGCTGCCGGGCGTCACCTGGGTCGACCTGGTGTTCCCGGTCTTCCTGTTCGCGCTCGGCGCCGCGATTCCGCTGGCGATGGCGCCGAAGCTGGCGGCCGGTCAAAGCACATGGAGCGCCGTTGCCGGCGTGCTGCGCCGCTTCCTGCTGCTGGCGCTGTTCGCGATCTACACGCGCCACGTCAGCCCGCACGTCGCCGAATTCGGTGCGCCCTGGCTGGATGCCGTGTATGCGCTGGCCGGCCTGCTGTCCCTGTTCGCGATCCTGGCGCCCCTGCCGCCGCACTGGAAAGTGGGGCGTGGCGTACGCCTGGCGGGGTGGGCTACGGCAGCAGGGCTGATGTGCCTGTTCCGCGACGCCGAAGGAGCAGGCTTTTCGCCCGCGCGCAGCGACATCATCCTGCTGGTGCTGGCCAACGTCGCGCTGGGCGGCGGCCTGCTTTACCTGGCCACCCGCAACCGCCCGCTGTGGCGCCTCGGCGTGCTGGCCCTGCTGCTGGCGCTCAGGCTCGGTCACGAGCAGCCCGGCTGGGCGGCCTGGGCCTGGCAGGCTTCGCCGCTGCCCTGGCTGGCGCCGCTCGCCTTTCAGCAGTACCTGTTCGTGGTCGTCCCCGGCATCTTCGCCGGCGAATGGCTCCTGCGGCTGCGGCAGCAAGCGCCCGCGCGCGCGCTGCCGGCCGCATCCTGCTGCCTGGCCCTGGTGGCGGTGTGCACGGCCGGCCTGTACGCGCGCGACCTGCTGGGTGCTGCGGCGCTGGTTTTGCTGTGCCTGGCCGGCCTCGCGACCTGGCTGCTGCGCGCCCAGGCGCGGCCTCTGCGGCGCCTGTACGCGCTGGGCCTGTGGCTACTGTTGCTGGGGCTCGCCTTCGATCCCTTCGAAGGCGGCACCCAGAAGGGCGTGGCGACGCTCAGCTACTACCTGGTCGGCGCTTCCGCCGGCTGCCTGCTGCTGCTGGCCCTGCTGCTGGCGGGAGCGCGGCATGGCGCGCCGGGCCGCTTGTGGATCGCCGCCGGACAGAACCCGCTGTTCGCCTATGTCGGCCTGCACCTCCTGGTGACGCCGCTGCTGGTGCTGTCCGGCCTGGCTTCGCTGCAGGCGGCCGGTCCGCTGGCGGGCAGCCTGCGCGCGGTCGCGCTGACCCTGCTGACCTGCGCACTGGCCGCGCTGGCGCCTGCCTTTCCGTATCTGACAGAGGAGCCATTCATGCAAGTGAACAAATGGATCTGCGCGCTGGCGCTGGCGCGCCTGGCAGGGATGCCGGCCACGGCGGCCGAGCCTGGCGATTTTGCCGACCTGGCAGGCAATGCCTACCGGGTCCATGCCGACCTCGTCTACGCGGTCGCGTCCAACGTCGAGCTCAAGCTCGACGTGTACCAGTCGCGCGGCGCCCAGGGCAAGGTGCCGGTGGTGGTGTACTTCCACGGCGGCGGCTGGGTCGACGGCCGGCGCCAGGCCGCGTCGCTCCTGCTGCTGCCCTTCCTGGCGCAGGGCTGGGCGGTGGTCAACGCCGACTATCGCCTGGGGCGCGTTGCGCCGGCGCCGGCCGCGGCCGAGGATGCGCGCTGCGTGCTGCACTGGGTACACCGCAATGCCGAGCGCTACGGCTTCGACCGCGAGGCGATCGTGCTGGCCGGCGATTCGGCCGGCGGCCACCTGGCCCTGCTCGCGGCCATGCTGCCGCCTGGTTCGGCCTTTGACCACGCCTGTCCGGTGCCGGACGAGATGCGCTGGAACGGCCGGCCACGTCCGGTGCCGCGGGTGGCCGCGGTGGTCAACTGGTTCGGCGTGACCGACGTCGCCGCGCTGCTGGATGGGCCGGAGCGGCGCAACTTCGCGCTCGAATGGTTCGGCGCGGCGCCCGCACGCGCGCAACTGGCCGAACAGCTCTCGCCGCTGCGCTGGGTCGGCGCGGCCAGCCCGCCCGTGATCAGCATCCATGGCGACCAGGATCCGGTGGTGCCGTTCCGTCACGCCGTCGACTTGCACGCGGCCCTGGCGCGCGCCGGCGTGCCGAACCGGCTGGTGCGCGTGGCAGGGGGCCGGCACGGAGACTTCGCGCGGGAACGGATGCGCGAAGCGCAGGAGGCGATCCGGCGCTTTCTCGCGGAGCGGGACCTGCGGCCCGTGCCTGCCGCCCCTGTGCCCTAGCCCTGGCGGATGCTATATTGCTTGGCGTATTGACCAACCCATCCGGAAAGGAACCCGCATGCTCAACCACGTCATGGTCGGCACCAACGACATCGAACGCGCCCAACGCTTCTACGACGCCGTGCTCGGCACCCTCGGCGCCGGCGCGCCGCTGCGCAACGTCGCCGACACCGGCCACGTGCGCCTGTTCTACCGCCACGACGGCAGCCTGTTCGGCGTGACCCAGCCGATCAACGGCGAAGCGGCGGTCCCGGCCAACGGCGGCACGGTCGGCTTTCGCTGCAGCTCGCCCGAGCAGGTCAAGCTGTTCCACGACACCGCCGTCGCCCACGGCGGCATCTCGATCGAGGAACCGCCCGGCCTGCGTGACGGCAGCCTCGGCCCCATGCACCTGGCCTATGTGCGTGATCCGGACGGCAACAAGCTCTGCGCCCTGTACCGCGGACGCTGAACCCGCGAACTGACGGGAAAACCGGCGGCTGTTTTTCCTTACCGGCAGAACCAGGCTGAGGTATCATTCGTCAAATTCATCATTTCCTGACGGCATGTTTTCCCGACTCGACCCCAGCCTGAAACTCTTCGGCGCCCTGATCATCGTGATCGTGGCCTGCCTGGCCACCCTGCCATATATCAGCGGCAGCCAGGCGAACGCCACCCTGGATGCGCTGAAGGAAGAAGCCGCCAAGGAGCGCGCCTATAACGCGGTGCTGAGCCTGCTGAAGGATGCCGAGACCGGCCAGCGCGGCTTCCTGATCGGCAGTGACGAGAGCTTCCTGGAACCGTACAACGCCGGCGTCGCTGGCATTCCCGCCGCGCTCGACGACTTGCAGCGCATGGCGGGCTCGGAGGAGGAACGCAAGCTGGTTGCCCGTATTGCCGAGCTGAGCCAGGCCAAGGTCGGCGAGATGGACAAGACCATCCGCATCAAGAAGGCCGGCGACACCCAGGCGGCGCTGGCGATCGTGGCGAGCCAGCGCGGCAGGGTGCTGATGGACGAGCTGCGCACCCTGCTGGGACGGCAGCTGCGCATCGTGGCCGACCACCGCAATGCGTTGCGCGAAGAACTCACTGTCACCCTGCGCTACAACACGGCGCTGGGCATCGGCGCCAGCCTGGCCAGCTTCGTGCTGATCCTGTCGGCCGTCTACATCGTGGCCAAAGGCCTGCACGAGCGCTCGGAAACCGCGCGTCGGTCCCAGGCCGTGGCCGAGCGCCTGACGATCACGTCCAACCTGCTGCAGGCGCTGGACAGCGTCAAGACCCCGGGCGAGCTGGCGCGCGTGCTGCCGGTGTTCCTGCGCAAGCTGCTGCCGGAGACGTCCGGCGCCGTCTACCTCTACCGCAATTCGCGCGACGTGCTGGAACTGAAAGCGGCCTGGGGCAGGGCGGGCGAGGCGCCGGCCATGGTGGCGCCGGGCGACTGCTGGGGCCTGCGGCTGGGCAAGGTCCACGTTGCCGGCGCCCGGCACGACCTCTGCTGCGACCATGGCGCCGTCTGGCTGAGCGCGCATGCGACCCAGACCTGCGTGCCGATGATTTCCCAGGGTGAGGTGATCGGCGTGCTGGTCATCGGCGCCGACAGCGCGCTCGAGAGCGCCCAGGTGGCCACGCTCGCCGAGCAGCTCAGCCTGGCCATCAGCAACGTCGCGCTGCGCGAGACCCTGCGCCACCAGTCGACCGTCGATCCGCTCACCGGCCTGTACAACCGGCGCTTCTTCGACGAGTCGCTCAAGCGCGAACTGGCGCGCGCCCAGCGCAGCAACAGCAGCTGCTCGGTGGTGATGGTCGACCTGGATCACTTCAAGCGCATCAACGATACGTATGGCCACGACGGCGGCGACCTGGTGCTCAAGGCCGCCAGCCGCGCCATCCTGCACCGGGTGCGCGCCAGCGACGTGGCGTGCCGCTACGGCGGCGAAGAACTGGTCCTGATGCTGCCGGACTGCGGCGCGGGAGAAGCGGCTCGGTGCGCCGAGGCGATCCGCGTCGCCTTCACGGACATCGTCATCCAGCACCTGGGCCAGACCATCTCCGGCATCTCGGCCTCGTTCGGCGTGGCCCAGTGGCCGGGCCAGGGCGGCGAGCAAGACCTGCTGCAGGCGGCCGACCGCGCGCTGTACGCGGCCAAGAAGGGCGGACGCAACCGCGTGGTGCTGGCGGACGGCGAAACTGCCGCTGCCTGATCAGCTACGGCGCAGGGCGGTGAAAGCCGCGAATTCCCAGGAGCGGAAGCCCAGCAGCAGGGTATAGCCGTCGCGCTCCTGCGCGGGCAGGCGGCGGTCGTTGCGGTGCAGGCGCGCCAGTTCGCCGGCCAGCCCCTCGATCCTCGAGGCCAGTTCCTGGGCGCTGGCGCCGGACAGCCGCGCCGGCAGGCACATCAGGGTTTCGCCCGGCCGGTCGAAGCCGCCCGCAAAATAATCCGCCACCACGTGCTCGCGGAAATAGCGCTGCACCGGCCCACCCGGCAGCCAGCGGAAGGCGTTCGACACCCGCAGGCTGTAGCGGTTCAGGGGTTTCAGTTCGATCAGGCCGAGCCGGTCGAGTTCGGCCAGCAGGGTGATGCATTCCGGCTCGGTCAGGCGATAGGTCTCGATCACCTGCTCCAGCGTCCAGTGCCCGAGGCAGCAGATCGCCATCAGGAGCAGGCGCGGGTTGGCCACCAGCGAGGTTTCCTGCGGCAGGGTGAGGGCGTCGGCCTGGGGCCTGCTGTCGGCCGCGCGGCGCAGCACGTCTTCCAGCGCGATTCCCGTCACCTGGCAGATCTGGGCCAGGCGCGACAGGGCCATGTCCTTTTGCCCGAACATGCGCTTGACGCTCGATTCGCTCACGCCGATGCGGTCGGCCAGGCCTTTGTAGGTGATGCCGTTGGCGCGCAGTTCGGCGCGCAGCACGTCGAGGACCAGTTCGGGTGAGCTCATGGTGTTTTGCAGTTGAGGTGAAATGTCGACTGACTCTACCTGCGAATGATGAGTCAAGCAAGGCGTAGGGTGGTGCGGCTGCACTCGGCAAGGAGAACAGCCCGTGTCGGATGGGCCGCCCACGCGTTCAACCGGCGGGCGAATGGAGGCTCAGGCAGCATTGCCGTGGTTTGAACGCGTGGGCGGCGTCATTGCAGTGGGCAGTGCGTATCGTCGGGTGGAGCCGCGCCACCCTACGGTATGCGACAGATGGACGTAAAAAAGGCGGACCTGCCTGCGCGGTCCGCCAAAGGGAGAGTGGTTTGATAGAGGGGCTACTCGTCGTCGTCCGCGACCAGCTTTGCCTTCTTCAGCATGCGCTTGGCCTCCTGCCGCTCGCTCGAGAGCGGCTTGGCGTGCGCGCCGGCGCTCCTGGCCTTGGCCAGGGCCGCGATCGGGTTGCGCGGCTTGCCGAAATTCTGGGACGGCTCCACCCGCAGCCGCATCTTCTGCCGCGTCGCCAGTGCCTTGTTTGCCATCCTCAGTCCTCCTTTTTAAGAATTACAGCACGTACCTGGACAGGTCTTCGTTGACCGCCAGCGCGTCCAGTCGTTCGTTGACGTAGGCGGCGTCGATCGTGACCGTCCGGTCCTGTTCGAAGCCGGCCGTGAACGAGACTTCTTCCAGCAGCTTTTCCATCACCGTGTACAGGCGGCGTGCGCCGATGTTCTCGGTGCGCTCGTTGACCGAGAACGCGATCTCGGCCAGGCGGTGGATGCCCTCGTCGGTGAACATCACCTGCACGCCTTCGGTCGCCAGCAGGGCTTCGTACTGCTTGGTCAGGCTGGCGTCGGTCGAGGTCAGGATGCTCTTGAAATCTTCGATCGACAGCGATTCCAGCTCGACGCGGATCGGGAAGCGGCCCTGCAGTTCCGGGATCAGGTCCGAAGGCTTGGACAGGTGGAACGCGCCGGAGGCGATGAACAGGATGTGGTCGGTCTTGATCATGCCGTACTTGGTGTTCACCGTGGTGCCCTCGACCAGCGGTAGCAGGTCGCGCTGCACGCCGGCGCGCGAGACGTCGGCGCCGCCGTGCTCGGAGCGGGTCGCGATCTTGTCGATCTCGTCCAGGAACACGATGCCGTTCTGCTCGACGTTGGCGATCGCCTTTTGCTTGAGCTCGTCTTCGTTCACGAGCTTGGCGGCTTCCTCGTCGACCAGCAGCTTCATCGCGTCCTTGATCTTCATCTTGCGCGGCTTCTTGCGCGCATTGCCGACGCCGGCGAACATCGACTTGATCTGTTCCGTCATTTCTTCCATGCCCGGCGGCGCCATGATTTCCATCTGCGGGCTGGGCTCGGCCACGTCGATCTCGATCTCGCGGTCGTCGAGCGAGCCTTCGCGCAGGCGCTTGCGGAAGGTCTGGCGGGTGGCCTCGCCTTCCTTGCCGTCGCCGCCGCTGGCGTTGAAGCCGAAGTCGCGCGCCGGCGGCACCAGGATGTCGATGATGCGGTCCTCGGCCGCGTCTTCGGCGCGCTGGCGCACCTTCTTCTGCTCGCTGAGGCGGGTCTGCTTCACGCCGATGTCGATCAGGTCGCGGATGATGGTGTCGACGTCGCGGCCGACGTAGCCGACTTCGGTGAACTTGGTCGCTTCGATCTTGATGAAGGGCGCATCGGCCAGCTTGGCCAGGCGGCGCGCGATCTCGGTCTTGCCGACGCCGGTCGGGCCGATCATCAGGATGTTCTTCGGGGTGATCTCGTGGCGCAGCGGTTCGGCGACCTGCTGGCGGCGCCAGCGGTTGCGCAGCGCGATCGCGACCGCGCGCTTGGCCTTGCCCTGGCCGACCACGTGCTTGTCCAGTTCCGAGACGATCTCGGGCGGGGTCATGTTCATGATGGGGGACTGGTTCATTCCAGGGTCTCGATGATGTGGTTCAGGTTGGTGTAGATGCACAGCTCGCCGGCGATGGTCAGCGCCTTTTTTACGACCTCGGCGGGCGCCATGTCGGTATTCTCGTACAGGGCCTTGGCGGCCGACTGGGCGTACACGCCGCCCGAGCCGATCGCGCCGATGCCGTCCTGCGGCTCGAGCACGTCGCCGTTGCCGGTGATGATCAGGGTCGCTTCCTTGTCGGCGACCAGCAGCATGGCTTCCAGCTTGCGCAGCATGCGGTCGGTGCGCCAGTCCTTGGCCAGTTCGACCGAGGCGCGCATCAGGTTGCCCTGGTGTTTTTCCAGCTTTGCTTCGAAGCGGTCGAGCAGGGTGAAGGCGTCGGCGGTGGCGCCGGCGAACCCGCACAGGACCTTGCCCTGGTACAGCTTGCGCACCTTGCGCGCGGAGCCCTTCATGACGACGTTGCCCAGCGTGACCTGGCCATCGCCGCCCAGCGCGACCTGGCTGCCGCGCCGCACACTGACGATGGTGGTGCCGTGAAATTGTTCCATTTTTAGCCTCGTGGTTGTCTAGCCACCCGCAGATGGGGCAGGTGCATGAAATTGCAAGACAAGCGCGGCTAAAAACTGTCGCGCAGGAAAATTTGCGAAATCAATATTTGTGCGGATAGAGACGAATGTCGTCCTCACCCTGGCCGTAGCCAAGCAGGCGCATCAGCGCCGCGACCAAGTGGTTCAGTTCGCGCAGCTCGGTGCGCTTGCCCTGCCGGGAATAGGCGCGCAGCCGGCCCTGCAGGGCGGTGGCGCAGGCATAGTCGATGCGGGCCAGGCGCGCGCAGTCCAGCACCAGGGTGGTGCGTTCCGCGGCATAGGCGTCGATGGCGTCCAGCAGCGCGCCGCAATCGCCCGTGGCCTGGGCCGGCAGCAGGAAGCGGTCGCCCGCGACCTTCTCCGGGGCTGCGGTCGAGACGCGTGTCAGGGTCTCGAACGAGGGCGGCGACACCTCGAAGGTGACGCAATAATCCATCGCCGCTTCCTCGAAATCCTTTTCGCGGTTGGACAGCAGCAGCAGTTCGAGCTGCAGGAGCCAGGGCGCTTCGCCGGCGCCGCGCTCGCCGACCGCGAGCCGGGGACGCAATACCGCCATCAGGCGATCGGCGCCGGCCAGCACCAGTTCGCGGCCTTCCCTGCGCAGGGTCTGCAGGGCGTTCAGCAGGAGTGCGCAGCCGGTGCTGTCGCTGCTGCGCACGCCGCCCAGGTCGATGCGTACCAGGGGCGCGCCGGCGCCTAGCAGGCGCTGCAGGCGTGGGCCGACGGCGGCATCCAGCACCGGGTCGAGGATTTCGGTGGCGGTGACGCCGGCCAGCGGCGGCGCATCCTGACGCGGGGCCAAGGGCTTGAAGGCTGGAGGCGAGGTCTCGAAATGGCTGGCGTAGTCGATCGCGATGCTTTCGAAGAGTGCTTCCTGGCCGCTCGCCTGGTAGAGGTCGAACAGCATCCACCAGGGCAGGCGCTCGTGGCGACCGAAGTCCTGCAGGCTGTCAAGTAACAGGCTTTCGGCGGCGGCGTCCTGGCCGTTGGCGTACAGGATCGCGCTTTCCTCGACCGCGGGCGCGCTGGCGGGAAGGACGGCGGCCTCGGGCAGCTCGTCCTGCGGCTCGTCCTGCGCCGGCGCGGTTGCGGCGGGGCGGCGCGCGCTGCCCCAGGCCGGCTCGTCGTCGAAGATGGCCGAGGTCATCTCCAGCTCGATCTCGTCGATCTTGGCGGCGGTGGCGCGCGCGATGGCGCGCTGGCGCTCGCGTTCGGTTTCGCTGTCGAGGCGCGAAGGCTCGCCCGCGCGCAGGCGCGAGTCCAGCGCGAGCAGGGAGGCGTCGTCGTCCGGCGCACCGCTCTTTTTCTTCAGGAAGGAGAACAGCCCCATGGTCCCAGTGGAATTCGTCATAGCAGCAGGCAGCCTGCTGAGCACGAGCATGACGGTAGCACGGCTGCGCGCCGCACGTGCTGCGCGCACGCTCCCGTGCGCATGCCGTTCGCTAGTGTATCCCATAGGAAATAAAAAGATATGCACGATCGCTGGGCCGCGTGCAAAAGAAAAAGGCATGCGCCTTGCAGCGCATGCCTTTTCGGGGTGTGCTGGCGGAAAATCAGTCGCCGTAGAGCTTTTGCTTGAGCTCGCGGCGCTGCTGGGCTTCCAGCGACAGGGTCGCGGTCGGGCGCGCGATCAGGCGGGCGACGCCGATCGGTTCGCCGGTTTCGTCGCACCAGCCGTACTCGCCGTTCTCGATGGCCTGCAGCGATTGCTGGACCTTCTTGAGCAGCTTGCGTTCACGGTCGCGGGTACGCAATTCCAGCGCGTGTTCTTCTTCGATGGTCGCGCGGTCGGCCGGGTCGGGCACCAGCACGGTTTCGCGCAGGTGCTCCGTGGTCTCGCCGGCATTCTTGAGCAGTTCCTTTTCGAGCTCCTGCAGGCGGTTACGGAAGAACGCCAGCTGCGCCGGATTCATGTAGTCGTCGTCGCTCATCGCCCGAATTTCTTCTTCCGTCAGAAGGCGTTCTTCAGGCTGCGCGGCGGTATTCGGTTTCGTTGTTTTAGTCATGATGCCTTCGATACGACAGAGGTTTTCATTTTAGCAGCAACTCAGCATTAACACCTTTGCAACAGGTGCGCCTGGGCTGCGGCCCCGGACGGCAACCGCCGTCCTTCACTGCCTGTCCTGCCCCAGCGGGGAGGACGATGTCCGGATGCGCCTGGCGCCGCTGGGTCAGACAGGCCATTCGGCCTGTCTGACGGCCTGCCAACTGTCGTGGCTGGCCGTCAAGCGGGGCCGGACGCACCCGCAAAACTGATGTAGTTTATACCAAACACTGTTCGAGTCCGCGGATAAATACGTCTTTCGGTAAATTTTTACCAATAAAGACCATCTTGCTGCCACGGATGTCGCCCTCGCCCCACTTTGCGCCGAGGTCGCTGCCCATGATTTGATGCACGCCCTGGAACACGACCTTGCGCTCGGCCCCCGCCATCGCGAGCACGCCCTTGTAGCGCAGCATCTGCGGACCGAAGACCTGCACCATGCTGCCCAGGAACTGGTCGAGGCGCTCCGGATCGAAATCGCGCTCGCTCTTGAAGACGAAGGCGGCGATGTCGTCGGTGTGGTGGCTGTGGTGGTGGTCGTGGTGGGTGCAGGCTTCGCCGTGGGCGTGTTCGTGCCCGCAGTGTTCGCCATGCTCGTGCTCATGCTCGTGCTCTTCGGCGCGCAGGAAGTCCGGGTCGAGCTCCAGCTTGTCGTTCAGGTTGAAGCCGCGCAGGTCCAGCACTTCCGAGATCGGGGCGCGGCCGAATTCGCTGGTCGTGATCGGGGCGCGCGGGTTGATGCGGTGCAGGCGCGCCTTGAGGGCGTCGACCGCGGCGGCATCGACCAGGTCGGTCTTGGAGAGCAGGATCTTGTCGGCGAAGCCGACCTGGCGCTGGGCTTCCTCGTGGCGGTCCAGCTGGTCCATCGCGTGGCGGGCATCGACCACGGTCACCACTGCGTCGAGCATGTAGTTAGCGCCCACTTCTTCGTCAACGAAGAAAGTCTGCGCCACCGGGCCGGGGTTGGCCAGGCCGGTGGTCTCGATCACCACGCGGTCGAACTGCAGCTCGCCGGCGGCGCGCTTCTGCGCCAGGTTGGTCAGGGCCACGATCAGGTCGCCGCGCACGGTGCAGCAGATGCAGCCGTTGTTCATCTCGACGATCTGCTCGCCGCTATCGCGCACCAGGATCTCGTTGTCGATGTTTTCCTGGCCGAATTCGTTCTCGATGACGGCGATGCGCAGGCCGTGCTGCTCGTGCAGGATGCGGTTGAGGAGGGTGGTCTTGCCGGCGCCGAGGAAGCCGGTCAGGATGGTGCTGGGAATGGGTTCCATGTTCGCGTCAATGTCGTTGCAGCCGCGGCTATGCGGGAGAATCGGGGGATTATGCCGGATTTCGTGACACATCACCATCAACAGTGCAACGTCTTGACGCAGGTCATACTGCCATCCCGCCGAGCGGCGGTGTGCCGCTACTTGGATTTTGCGCGCGGATGGGCCCGGTCGTAGACGGCCGCCAGGTGCTGGAAATCGAGCGCCGTATAGATCTGGGTCGAGGTGATGCTGGCATGGCCGAGCAGTTCCTGGACCGCGCGCAGGTCGCCCGAGGATTGCAGCACGTGCGAGGCAAACGAGTGGCGCAGCACGTGTGGGTGCACGTGCACCGGCGTGCCGGCGCGCAGCGCGTGCGCCTTCAGCCGGGTCTGCACGACGCGCGGCGTGATCCGGCATCCGCGTGCGGACAGGAACAGCGCGGCGCTGCCGTCGCGCGCCGCGGGCCGTACCGCCAGCCAGGCGGCCAGGGCCTCGCGCGCGGGGCCGCCGACGGGCACGCGGCGCATTCGGCCGCCCTTGCCGGTAACGACCACTTCGCCGGCCCCCAGGTCGAGCCAGCCGAGCGAAGCGCCGTCGGTATAGACGGTGTCGAGCCCGGCCAGTTCCGACACCCGTAGGCCGCTCGAATACAGCAACTCGAACATGGCGCGGTCGCACAGTTCGGCCGGTTCGGGATGGCCGTGCCGGTTCGCTTCCATCAGTCCCACCGCGTCGTCGACCGACAGGGCCTTGGGCAGGGTCTTGGGACGGCGCGGCGCGCGCACGCCGTCGACCGGGTTGGCCACCAGCGCGACCTGGCGCGACAGCCAGTCGTAGAAGCCGCGCCAGCCGGACAGCTTGCGCGCGATCGAGCGCGCCGACTGGCCGCCGGCGTGCAGCTTGGCCGCGAAGCGGCGGATGTCGTGGTGGGTGAGCCTGGGCCAGTCTTCATGGCCGGCCAGCAGCGCCAGTTCCTGCAAGTCGCGGCGGTAGGCCGCGACCGTGTGCGGCGACAGCTGGCGCTGGGTAGCCAACTCGCCCAGGTAGCGTGCCGGCCAGTCGCTCGTCATCGCCTTCTGCTGCCTCAGGCGCGCAGCGGGGCCAGCGCGGTGCTGGCGGTGGCGGCGATATGGGCCAGGAAGTCGGTCGCCATGGTCGCGGTGAAGCGGTCGGCATCCGGCGCGCCCAGTACCAGCAGGCCGAAGGTCTTGCCGTCCTGGTTGAGCGGCATCAGGACGGTCGAGCGCACGGCGCTCGGGTCGTCCAGCCAGCGCACCGCTTCGAAGTCGTTGTTCAGGCCGCAGTAAGGTGCGCGCAGGCCGTTGGCGAACAGGCGCACGTCGTCGGTGACGCCGCTGGCGAACCAGGCGTCGCCGTGTTCCGGCGCCAGGTTCCACAAGCGCACGGTGACCTGCGGCACCATGAATTCGGTGCGCAGCGCATCGACCAGATCGCGCGCGATGGCGCCGCCGCCGCTGGACTTCAGCAGGGCCTGGTTCCAGGCGTGGAAGCGGTTGGCGATCGCGTGGTTTTCTTCGGCGCGGCGGGTCAGTTCGGCCAGGCGCAGCTCGAGCACGCGGTATTTGTCGCGCATCACTTCCATCTGGCGTTCCTGCAGCGACACGGCGCGGCCGGTCAGCGGGCTCGACAGCTTCACTTCGCCCAGCAGGCCGGCGTGCTCCTCGAAGAATTGCGGGTGGTCGATGAGGTATTGGGCAACGGCGTTGGCGTCGAGAATCTCGGTGGTCATGAAAGTGTGCAGTGTAAAAAATCCATCCGTCATTTTACCTGACGGTTAGAAACCAACAGGGATAAAAAAAGACGCCCCAGCGGGGCGTCTCCATGGACCAGGCGTGCCTGATCAGAAGCGGTGGCGGATACCCACTTGCAGCGCGCGGCCGTCTTCGCCCGGACGCTTGGTGAAGCCGCCCGGATTGCCCGCGGTGCCCGGTGCGTACTGGCCGTCGTTCTGGTTCTTGATGATGGCGGCGACGGTGTACAGGTCGGTGCGCTTCGACAGGAAGTGGTCGTAGCCAAGTGCCCACAGGTCGGCGTCGCTGTTCGACGCCAGGCGGTCGTCCTGGTGTGCGTAGGAGGCCATGATGCGGCCGCTGCCGATCTTGAAGTGGGCGCCGACCTGCCAGCTCTTCGCGTCCTGCTTGGTGTTGGCGGTGATGTTGGTCACGAAGATGTTGCGCAGCGCAGCCTGGTTAGCCGCCGGCACGCCCTGCTGGGTCAAGACCGGGGTCACGCCGGCGTCCCAGCCGCCAATGTAGTCAGCCAGCAGGGCCGAGTTGTCGTTGCGCTGGCTGTGGTAGCCGGCGAACACCTTCCAGGTGTCGTTGATGGTGTAGGAGCCGCCCACGGTGGTGGTGCGCAGGCTCGGACGGTTCTGCTGGTCATAGCCGTGGTTGTAGCCGATGCCGACGTCCCAGCCGTTCGCGGTATAGGTACCGGCGACGGCGCGGAACTTGTTGTAGCGGCCGAGGTAGCCCGAGCCCTTCGGACCGTACATGATCGATGCGCCGATGCCGTTCGGCAGGGCGATGCGGTACTGGATGGCTTCCTGCGAGCGGATGTCGGCACCCAGCGCGGTGAAGCCGGCGGTGCCGCCGGTCACGTGGCCCCAGGTGCCGGCCGTGCCCGATTCGAAGGCGTCGGCCTTGTTGAAGACTTCATAGCCCGGGGTGTACATGCGGCCGAGCAGAACGGCGCCGACCGGGGTGATCAGGCCGACCATCGCGGTGCGGTCGAACAGGGCGCGCTCCTGGTTGACGGCCGGACCGCCCGGCGGCTGGATCAGCGACTGGAGACGCGAGCGGATGGTGACGGGAATTGCATCCATGCCCTTGAGCAGGTAGACGCCCGGATTGTCGTTCATCAGGGTCGGCTGCTGGGTGCCGGTATCGAGTTCGACGCGTGCTTCGAGATTGAAGATGGCCTTGTAGCCGTTGCCCAGGTCTTCGGTGCCCTTGAAACCGATGCGCGAACCGTCGGCGCCGCCGCTGTAGATCTTGGTCGGGCCACCGCTCTGGAACATCACGCCGGCGTCGGCGATACCGTAGATCTGCACGCTGGTCTGCGCGAAGGCCGAAGTTGCGAAACAGGTGCCGAGCAGCGCGGCCAGGATACTTTTCTTCATTGCGTCTCCATGTAATTTGCGAACGAGCGTTTTCTTACTCGCCTTGCCAATATGCCATTGCTTGAATGCACTGTACAGACCTCAGATGCAGGGTGGGTCGGTACCTCGACAGGCGTTGCTTAAAAACTACAAAATGACCAGAAAATGACAGGGGCGGGCATGGTTGCCCATGTCCGCCCCTGGATCGAACGACAGGCGGGCTGCCGTTCGGAGTGCTTAGAACGAGTGGTTCACGCCGACGTCGTAGTGGTTCACGGTCGACGGAACGGTGGTCAGGCCCTTCTTGCGCGATGCGTCCACGTACAGGTAGGTACGCTTCGACAGGCTGTACTCATAGCCCAGCGACAGCTGCTTGACCTTCTGCAGGCCGTCGGTGTCCTTCTGGCCGTAACCGGCCAGGAACTTGCCAGGACCCATGGTGTAGTTAGCGCCCAGCACCCAACCATCGGTGTTGGCGTTGGCGAAGCGGTTGTGCTCCTGGTCCTGCTTCGAGTACAGGCCCATCAGCTTCAGTTCCGGGGTGGCCGAGAACGAGGCGCCGATCGACCAGACCTTCGATTCGATGGCGTTGCGCTCGTAGCCTGCCATGAAGGCGGCCGGACCGTTGTTGTAGGTGCCGGTGATCGAGAACGGGTTCGACGAAGCCTGGGCGCCGACCGGGTACTGCGGATTGGCTGCGGTGCCGCGGCCGATCACGGCCGGACCGCCGCCGTTTTCCTTGGTGGCGATGGCGGCGTTCAGCTGGAAGCCGCTGGTGACCGGCGAGTTGTACCAGACGCCGTTCGAGAAGCGGTTGTTCGAGTAGCCAGCCACGTCGAGCGGCTGCGAGGTGTAGCCGGCGACGGCGACGTCGGTCCAGAAACCGGCCGGGCTCGGCGACGCGTGGAAGGGCTCGAAGGCGCCGACGGTCTCGTGGAACGGGGTCAGGCCGCGGCCGATGCGGACCATGCCGAAGTCGCCCTGCAGGCCGACGCGGCTCTGGCCCTGGAAGATCGGACGCTGGGTGCCGTTGCCGCCGATTTCGTTGGTGCCGGTGTCCGGCTCGTAGCGCGCTTCGAGCTGGAACAGTGCCTTGAGGCCATTGCCCAGTTCTTCAGTTCCCTTGAAACCCAGGGTGTTGGAAGCGCGCTTGCCGATGTTCAGGGTCTGGCCGCTGCGCTTGATGATGCCGGCATCGATGGTGCCGTAGATCTGGACCGAGGTTTGTGCGTGCGCGGTGCCGGCAGCGAATGCGCCAAGCAATGCGACGGCCATGAGGGATTGTTTCATTGTTGTTCCTTTTCTTAAGTGAATCTCAGCGTATCCCCGGCATTGAGACGTAAAAGTTGAATGCCTGGATAGCTGCACCTTAAATGCTTGAGTCGTCAAGATTGTCGGTTTTGTCAATTATGACCGGCGGAGTTGGTCGAAAGCCAATAAATCGAATCGTGCTGTTGTATTTTTGAAACGGGCGCCGCCGGAATGTCACAATTTTCAGGGTTCCAATGATGAGTTCGCTAACTGGACGGTTTGCGCCGCCTCAAGGAAGCCGGGGATAGCTCGGGAGCGGCGACGCCGACGCCGTAGACTCTCCGTCAACCGTGGCGGTCGACGACGGCATCTGGGGATTTCTTATATATTGGCAACTTTGGCTGGCGGTCGAACAGGCGCAACCGCGCCGCTCTCCCTCCCTGCCGTCGCCACTCGATGCCGCCGTCCCGCCGTATGCCGAGGCGGCCACCGTGCCGACCGGCTGATCCGACACCAAGACAAGCAACAATGGCGAACCGCGAAGAACTGGCAATCATCCGCAACGCCCGCGCCGGGCAGGCCGCTGCCCAGCTCGAGCTGGGCAAGCTCTACCTGTTCGGCAGCAGCGGCCTGCCGCAAAGCCTGCCGACCGCGCTGCACTGGCTGGAAAGGGCCGCGCGCCAGGACTGCCGCCAGGCCTGGCAGCTGATCGGCAACCATATTCCGCTCGAGCTGGCCCAGGCCAGCGCCGCGACGCTCGCGCCCTGGTACGAGCGTGCCTACGACGACGGCAGCGTGCATGCCGGGCTGGTCTATGCCCAGCTGGCGCTGGGCGGCGGCGGCGACACTGCCGGCGGCGGCGACCCGCCCGCCAAGGCCATGCGCGCGCTGGAAGACGCCGCCCGCGCCGGTTTCCCCGAGGCCCAATGGCTGCTGGCGCGGCGGCGCGAAGCCGCACCCGTGCCGCCGGCGGGCGCGGGTGCATCCCTGCCGTCCGCGGGGGCGGCCCAGGGCTGGCTGCGGCGCGCGGCCGACAACGGCGTGGCCGAAGCCCAGTCCGTCGTGCTCGAGCAGGCCTGGCTGGCGGGGCAGTGGGACGACTACCTGGCGCGCGCCCTGCCGCTGGCGCGTGCGGTGGTGCGCAAGGCGGCCAACCACGAAGGCGTGCAGCGGCTGGCGCCGGGCGACATCAGGCTGCTGTCGCGGGTGGCGCGCCTGCTCGACGAAGGCCGGCACGCGGGCGCCGCGGGCGAGAACTCCGGCCACGCGCCGGCGCCGGACGAGCCGCTGTGCTTCTGGGAACTCGCCGCGGCCGAGCACGACCGCCACGCCCAGCTGGCGATGGGATTGCGCTGCGCCCGCATGGACATTGCCGGCCGCCGCATCGCCGCCGCCGGCGGCGCCGCCAACTTCAAGAAAGCGATCCGCTGGCTGACCCTGGCGGGCGAGCAGGGCCTGGCCCAGGCCTGGTATGCGCTGTCGCGCATCTACGTCAAACCCGAGTTCTCGCAGCGCAACGTCGCCGACGCCCAGCGCTACCTCGAGCGCGCCGCCGAGATGGGCTACCGCGACGCCCAGCTCGAATGCGGCCACAACGCCTGGCGCGCGCGCCGCGAAAATGAGAGCAAGGACGTAGCCGCCGTCTACTGGCTGCAGAAGGCGGCCGCCCAGGGCTGCGCCGAGGCGGTGGCGCTGCTGGGCAGGATCGCCCCGCGCCTGGACGCGCCGCCTTATCAGGAGACCGGACGCTTGCTTGCGGCAAACGAGGACGTCCTGCGCACCCATCCCCTGCTGCATGCGCGGCTGGAACTGGCGGCCGTGTTCGGCCTGTCGCGCGCCGAAGCCCTGCTGCTGGACGTGCCGGCCGCCGATCACGGCCACTGCCTGGTGATCGACATCCGCGCCAGCTACGGACGCGCCAAGCGCCGCCTGGTGCTGGTCGGCACCGCGCAGGAACGCCATGCGCTGGACCGCATTGCGCGCCTGTTCGAAGGAATCGACTGCGGCCCGTCGGGGCCGGAAGGAAACTACCGGCAGCGCCTGTACCGCTTGCGGACCCTGGTGGGCGCGGCGGCCCGGGGCGAGGAAGAGGGCGAGGGGACGGCCGACATCGGCCTGGCGGCCTGAACGGGAGATCCGGCCCGCGTGCCTGCGCGGCCGGGTGCTGCATGCTGCGGGCGCGTCAGGCGCGCTGTGCCGGCTAGGATGCAGCCGGCTCGCGTTCCGCTACGGGCCGCTTGACCCTGGTGATGTGCAATTCCCGGAACAGGGCTTCCAGCCGTCCATTTCCGCCCGGGTTGCAGCTGCTGTCGAAGGTGAACGGCTTCGCCGTTTCCGAAAACCGCAGCACCTCGCTCAACCAACCGCCATGCGACGCCAGCTCGCGGAAACCGAACACCCTGTCTCCGGTCTCGACATCGAAGAAATCCCACTGGCGCGCGTAGACTGGCAGCAGGGGGCCGGGTACTTCCTTGTAGTCCGCGACGACCAGGTAGACGCTAAGGCCGGCCGCCCGCTCCCGGTCGACGGCGATGGGACCCTCGGCCTTGCACAGGGCGGCAAACTCGCGGCCGCCCGAGATGTCGTCCGCCAGCGGCAGCACGAGCATCGCGGCAAATACCAGCAGGGCCAGCGGCCAGCGCACCCGGTAGCGGGACAGCAGCCGTACCACGCCGAGCGAGAACGCAAGGGCGACGAGGCACCAGAACGCCAGTACGCCAAGGAACAGCAGCCCGATCATGCCATGACGTTTCCGGCGCTTTCCTCATGTGAGGCGGGCCGATCTGCCGCAGCGGTCCGGGCCGGCACGACCAGCGTATGGGTGTCCTGCCGCGCCGATGCCGTCTGCTTCACGACTTTCACGGCGACTGCGCGGCCGTCGACGACCGGCCTGGGATGGAAGAAATTGAACATGAGATCCTTGATGTCAGGAACGCGAGCGCTTATCGCTTTTCCCGGTTGATCTGCTGTAGCAGCTTGAAGGCTTCGCGCTCGATCATCGGTTCCGCCGCCGCCAGCTCCTTGCTGGCCTGGACATAGGCGGCGCGCTTGCGCTCCTTCTTCTCTTCCGGCGGCACCACCGGCTTCATGCCCGGCATGATGATCTGGCTGCCGCTGTTGTACTTGTTGTAGATGACCTTCTTGCCGTACGGGGTGTTGTAGAAGCGGGTCATTTCGGTTGCGGTATCGGCCGAAATGACGCCCGCCAGCGGCCCCGCCAGGCGCTGGTAGACCTCGGCAGGCGGCGTCTTGTTCAGCCTGGCAAACACTTCCTGGCGTTGCGCCTCGCTGGCGTAGCGGCTGCGCGCGGCGACGCCCTTCAGGGTCTTCTCGATCTGCATGGACGCCAGCAGGTCCTGCACGGCTTTCACGTGGGCGGCGCTGCCGGCCGTCACGGCGGCGGCCGGCGCGGCAGCAGCCGCCGCCGCTGCGGGCGCGGCAAACGCGGGAACGATCGCGGCCAGCGACAGGCCCAGTACGGCGTGGACGACAAACTTCATGCTTTCCCTTTCGAGTGAGGAGGCAACCGGCAACCGCCGATGCGCTCCGGTCTTGAGCCCAGGAATGATGCCATTTCCTGGGCGATAAAATATGCGTGCATTCTCACCAGTTCGCCGGCCCGCCCCGTTTGAGGCAGGCTCGTTCGGACAGGAGCGATTGTGACCGAAGCCGGCGTTTGTCGCGGTTCATTCGTGCGCGCGCATGGTGTCGGTGATGCGGAAACGTCGCGCCGGGCCGATCTCCAGCCCCTTGTTGACGGCGAATACCTCGACTTCCAGGTCCAGCGGAACCTGTCCCGACGGATGGCCGTCCAGCCAGATGAAGAAGAACTGCGCGCGCCGGCCGCTGATTTTCCCCGTGACGGGGATGGCGGGAAAAATCCGGTCCGGCTGCCTTCCCTTGACCACGCGGAAGTAAAAGCCGACTTCGTCCAGACGGTAGCTGCTCGCGCGCGGCCAGTCGAGCGCGAGCGTCAACTGGCCCACATCGCCGCACATGCCGCTGGACGCGGCCGTGCCCCGTTGGACGCGGACCGAGGCGATCTGCGGCGCCGGCAGGACGGCCATGCGGTCGTTCTCGATCCTGGGTTCGAAGGACGCCGCCGCGGGCGTGAACGGTTCGTAGCCGGGGGCGAACGAACAGGCCTGCGCGTACAGGGGCAATACCAGCAAGAGGGCAGGGAGCAGCTGTTTCATGGTGGGTATGGCGAGTCAACGCGGCGGCATTGGGCAGATGTTACTACCGGCGCAGCATTTCTTGCCATATCGACGAAGGCGCGTCCGTGCCGGCAGCCGAACGCAGCGCATCAGATCGTGAACAACGGCAGCACGGCGTTGAGCCTGGGCGGGATCCAGGCGGTGTCACCAGCGCAAGGGGGGCGACCAGCAGGGAAGCGTTATTCCGCTGCCTTGTCAGGGGCGCGCGCTGCCGCTACCCGTTTTCTGGTTTTTCCTTAGCTGGATCGCCATTGCCCCGGCGTGAATAAGGACGAATGCGATAGGGATCGAGCCCATTCCCAAAGCAATGCCCAGGCGATAGGGAGGAGACGAGCCGAAGTACACGAGCAATCCGGTCCCGATCCCCATCGCCACACCGGCGGCGGCGAATTTGAGCAAGGCAACGAGCTGGTCTTTCATCGATTCCTTCTACGCGCCCGCGCGACGATGCATTGGAAACCGGGGTCTGCCGCCGCTTGCATGGACGCGGCTCAGACCTCGACCTCGCCTTCGAACACGGTCACCGCCGGTCCGCTCAGGTAGACCGGCTGCGCTGGGCCATCCCAGGCGATGCGCAGTTCGCCGCCGCGTGCCGAGACGCGCACCGGCGAGTCGATCAGGCCGCGCCGGATGCCGGCCACCACGGCGGCGCAGGCGCCGGTGCCGCAGGCCAGGGTCTCGCCGGCGCCACGCTCGAACACGCGCAGCCTGACGTGGTGGCGGTCCACCACCTGCATGAAGCCGGCATTGACCTTGCGCGGAAAGCGCGGGTGGGTTTCGATCGCCGGTCCCATGCTTTCCACCGGGGCAGTGTCGACGTCCTCGACCACCTGCACCGCGTGCGGATTGCCCATCGAGACCACCGACACGAACACGGTCCGGCCATCCACGTCCAGCGGCCAGGCGGTGTCTTCGCCCTCGACCCGGCCGTCCAGGCCGGCGCTATCGAAAGGCAGCTCGCCCGGCGCCAGGCGCGGCGCGCCCATGTCCACCGTCACGCTGCCGTCGCTTTCCAGGCGCGGGGCGATGATGCCCTTCATGGTCTCGACGCGGATGCTGTCTTCCGTCGACAATCCTTTGTCGCTGACGAAGCGGGCGAAAGCGCGCGCGCCATTGCCGCACTGTTCGACTTCGCCGCCGTCGCTGTTGAAGATGCGGTAGCGGAAGTCGACGCCCGCGGTCACGGGCCGCTCGACCACCAGGATCTGGTCGGCGCCGATGCCGAAGCGGCGGTCGGCCAGCCGGCGCCATTGTTCCGCGCTCAGGTCGACGTCCTGGTGGATGGCGTCGACGACGATGAAGTCGTTGCCAGCGCCGTGCATCTTGGTGAATTTCAGTTTCATGTCGGTATTAACGCAACTTAGTCGTAGAACGAAGGCTCGCCCGGCGGCCGGGTTTTAAAACGCTTGTGGGTCCAGAAGTACTCGGCCGGGGCTTCGCGCACGCGCTCTTCGATGAAGGCGTTCATGCGGCGGGTGGCCTCGACCATGTCGTCGCCCGGGTAATTTTCCCACGCCGGATAGAAACGCACACGCCAGCCCTGGTAATTCGGCAGGTAGGTGGCGACCACCGGGATCACCTTGGCGCCGGTGGTCGCGGCAATGCGGCCCAGCGCCGTGAGGGTGGCGGCCGGGATGCCGAAGAAGGGCACGAATTCGGCGTCTTTTTCGCCGAAGTCCATGTCCGGCAGCATGAAGTAGGGCAGGCCGTCGCGCAGCGCGCGCAGGATGGGCTTGATGCCTTCCTTGCGCGTCACCAGGCGCACCGGGCCATAGCGCTCGCGGCCGTGGCGCAGCAGCTTGTCGAACGCCTCGTTTTTTTGCGGCACGTACATGCTGCACACCGGGATCACGCGCGAGGCGACGCCGGCCACGTCCAGGCAGACGAAGTGGGGGCACAGCAGGATGGTCGGGCCGCTTTCCATCTCGGCCTGCGGCACGCCGGGAGAATCGACGTGGATGTAGCCGCGTACGCGTTCCTCGGGCGCCCACCACAGGATCGAACGCTCGAAGATGCTGCGCGCGTAGGCGCGGAAGTGCTGCCTGGCGATCGCATGGCGCTCGCCCTCCGATTTCTCGGGCATGCACAGGCGCAGGTTGGTAAGCGTGATGCGGCGGCGCTTGCCCATGATGAGGAACATCAGGCTGCCGACCGCTTCGCCCAGGCGGCCGAGGATGGGCAGCGGCAGGAAATGCAGCAGCCACAGGAAACCGAGCAGCAACCTCATGCGGCCACCTCTGCTTCGGGACCGGCCACGCCTTCCGGCTGCTTGTAGCGGTTATAGCTCCAGAAGTACTGGGCCGGGCAGCGCGCGATCAGCTGCTCCATCGCGCGGTTGATGGCTGCCGCCCCGTCTGCGGCGCTGCCTTCCAGGCTGCCGTCGAAGGGCACGAAACGCACCACATAGCCGCGCCCGCGCGCCAGGCGCTCGGCATAGACCAGCAGGATGTCGGCCTTGCCCAGTTGGGCCAGCTTGGCGGGCAGGGTCATGGTATAGGCGCTGCGGCCGAACCAGGGCGCCCACACGCCTTCGCCTTCCTGCGGCACCTGGTCCGGCAGCAGGCCGATCGGCTCGCCGCTTTTCAGGGTCTTGGCCAGGATGCGCACGCCGGACAGGGTGGCCGGAGCGAGCTTGAGGTTGTGGCGGGCGCGCGCGCCTTCCACCAGCGGTTTCAGGGCGCTCTTCTTCGGCGGGCGGTACATGACGGTCAGGGCCGTCTGCAGGGCGATCTGCTGGGCCGTCATCTCGAAGCAGCCCAGGTGCGGGGTCAGGAACACAATGCCGCGGCCGCTGTCCAACCGTTGCTGCACCAGCTCCCAGTTCTCGACACGGGCGTGGCGCGCAACCCGCTTCGGGTCGGCGCACCAGACAAAGGCCAGTTCGATGATGGCCTTGCCAGCTTCGGCGACGGCCGCGTTCAGGTGGGCCTCAAAGCCGGCCTGGGCCAGGTTGGCGCGCAGGCGCCGGCGGTACGAGCCGGACAGCAGATAAACAAGCCAGCCGAGGGCCGACCCAAGGGCATGCAAAAACGGCAATGGAAATACCGAAAGTGCACGGAATAAAAAGACTAACATGCGAATTGACCAGGGTTGAAAAAGCAGGGCGCGGTAGAGCAAAATTCTCGAAGGCAGCGTAAAATACCACTTTATGCTGGATCCGCCGAGTTAATAGACAACTTGCGAAGCGGAATATAAATGTCGCTAAAGCGTCGCAGGCAACCGTTGCTGCGGCACGTATATAACACGCAGTTTACTGGAGCCTACATGTCCAACGACTACCTCTTCACTTCCGAATCGGTTTCGGAAGGCCATCCCGACAAGGTCGCCGACCAGATTTCCGACGCCATCCTCGACGCCATCCTGGAACAGGATCCGCGCGCGCGCGTCGCCGCCGAGACCCTGTGCAACACCGGCCTGGTGGTGCTGGCGGGTGAAATCACCACCCACGCGAATGTCGACTACATCGGCGTCGCGCGCAACACCATCAAGCGCATCGGCTACGACAACACCGACTACGGCATCGACTACAAAGGTTGCGCCGTGCTGGTCGCCTACGACAAGCAGTCGCCGGACATCGCCCAGGGCGTGGACGAAGGCGCCGGTATCGACCTCGACCAGGGCGCGGGCGACCAGGGCCTGATGTTCGGCTATGCCTGCGACGAGACCCCGGAACTGATGCCGGCCGCCATCTATTATTCGCACCGCCTGGTCGAGCGCCAGTCGCAGCTGCGCAAGGACGGCCGCCTGCCGTGGCTGCGTCCGGACGCCAAGTCGCAGGTGACCCTGCGCTACGTCGACGGCCGCCCGGTGGCGGTCGACACCGTCGTGCTCTCGACCCAGCACCATCCGGACGTGACCCACTCGCAGATCGAAGAAGCGGTCATCGAAGAGATCATCAAGCCGGTCCTGCCGCGTGAATGGCTGGAAGGCACCAAGTTCCTGGTCAACCCGACCGGCCGCTTCGTCATCGGCGGCCCGCAGGGCGACTGCGGCCTGACCGGCCGCAAGATCATCGTCGACACCTACGGCGGCGCAGCCCCGCACGGCGGCGGCGCGTTCTCCGGCAAAGACCCGTCCAAGGTCGACCGCTCGGCCGCCTACGCCGCCCGCTACGTGGCCAAGAACATCGTGGCCGCCGGCCTGGCGCGCCAGTGCCAGGTGCAGGTCAGCTACGCCATCGGCGTGGCCCGCCCGATCAACATCACCGTGTACACCGAAGGCACCGGCGTCATCTCCGACGAGAAGATCGCCCAGCTGGTGATGGAACACTTTGACCTGCGCCCGAAAGGCATCGTCCAGATGCTCGACCTGCTGCGCCCGATCTACGCCAAGACCGCGGCCTACGGCCACTTCGGCCGCGAAGAGCCGGAGTTCACCTGGGAGCGTACCGACAAGGCGGCGTTGCTGCGTGCGGAGGCGGGGCTGTCGTAATTAGTTTGTAGCTGAAGCGTGCGCTGTCGGTGCGCACGCAAAATTGGAGTGAACAATGCCAGTGGCATTGTTCACGCCTTCGCCGGGATGACGTTGGTCAGGAGACAGTGAGAATCCTGACCGTGACTTCGGACACGTCCTCCAGCACGTCGTTCCGGCGAAGGCCGGAACCCAATTCCGCAGAGCAGTGACTACGTTCCCTTGCACCACCCACACAAGCATTCCAACAACACCCGCAGCCACATTCCGTCTGCACTCGTGTTAAACTTCTGAATTCCGAGGAGCGTTGCGACGAAGTTCCCCACTTCGCCAGGCTCGGATATCAACACCGCGCTCACGTTACTTTTTTCAACCATTGAAAGGAGGGCGTGATGAGCGCCGTACTGAAAGACACTTCCCAGGATTACCTCGTTGCCGACATCGGCCTTGCCTCGTGGGGCGAGAAGGAAATCCGCATTGCTGAAACCGAAATGCCGGGCCTGATGGCGATCCGCGAGGAATACGCCGCCGCCCAGCCGCTGAAGGGCGCGCGCATCGCCGGTTCGCTGCACATGACCATCCAGACCGCGGTCCTGATCCGCACCCTGGAAGCCCTGGGCGCGCAAGTGCGCTGGGCATCGTGCAACATCTACTCGACCCAGGACCACGCTGCCGCCGCTATCGCCTCGGTCGGCACCCCGGTGTTCGCCATCAAGGGCGAAACCCTGGACGAGTACTGGGAATACACCCACCGCATCTTCGAATGGCCGGGCGATGGATCGGCTGCAACCCACGCCAACATGATCCTGGACGACGGCGGCGACGCCACCCTGCTGCTGCACCTGGGCGTGCGCGCGGAAAAGGACATCTCGGTGCTGGACAAGCCGGGTTCGGAAGAAGAAATCTGCCTGTTCAACGCCATCAAGGGCCGCCTGGCGCGTGATCCGTCGTGGTACTCGAAGCGTCTGCCGTGCATCCTCGGCGTGACCGAAGAAACCACCACCGGCGTGCACCGCCTGTACCAGATGCACCAGGAAGGCAAGCTGGCTTTCCCGGCGATCAACGTCAACGATTCCGTCACCAAGTCGAAGTTCGACAACCTGTACGGCTGCCGCGAATCGCTGGTGGACGGCATCAAGCGCGCCACCGACGTCATGGTCGCCGGCAAGATCGCGGTGATCGCCGGCTACGGCGACGTCGGCAAGGGCTCGGCCCAGGCCATGCGCGCGCTGTCGGCGCAAGTGTGGGTCACCGAGATCGACCCGATCTGCGCCCTGCAGGCCGCGATGGAAGGCTATCGCGTCGTGACCATGGACTACGCTGCCGAGCATGGCGACATCTTTGTCACCTGCACCGGCAACTACCACGTCATCACCGAAGCGCACATGCTGCGCATGAAGGACCAGGCGATCGTCTGCAACATCGGCCACTTCGACAACGAAATCGAAGTCGCCGCGCTCAAGAAGTATGAGTGGGAAAACATCAAGCCCCAGGTCGACCACGTGATCTTCCCTGATGGCAAGCGCATCATCCTGCTGGCCGAAGGCCGCCTGGTGAACCTCGGCTGCGGTACCGGCCACCCGTCGTACGTGATGAGCTCGTCGTTCGCGAACCAGACCATCGCCCAGATCGAACTGTTCGCCAACACCGACAAGTACCCGGTCGGCGTCTACACCCTGCCGAAGCACCTGGACGAAAAGGTCGCCCGCCTGCAGCTCAAGAAGCTCAACGCCCAGCTGACCACGCTGACCGACGAGCAGGCCGCCTACATCTCGGTGCAGAAAGAAGGCCCGTACAAACCGGACCACTACCGTTACTAATCCTTGGTAGTCGATGCGGGCGCTTCTACAGCGCCCGTTTTTTCAACAGCCGGGTGTTTCTCATGCTGAGAAGCACCCGCGTTCCACGAAAGTCGATGCGATGCGCTTGCTCCTTACCTGGCTGATCAATGCCGTGGCCCTGATGGCCCTGCCGTTCCTGATGTCGTCCGTGCACGTCACCAATTTCACGACCGCGCTGATCGCCGCGCTCGTGCTGGGGCTGGTCAATACCCTGATCCGTCCCGTGCTGGTAATCCTGACCTTGCCGGTCACCGTGATTTCGCTGGGCCTGTTCATCCTCGTCATCAACGCCTTCCTGTTCTGGCTGGTGTCGCACTGGATCGAGGGCTTCGACGTCAGGGGATTCGGATCGGCCTTCCTGGCAGCCATCCTGTACAGCATCATTTCGTGGGCGCTCGCTACCTTGCTCCTCAAAGACAACGATGGACACTCCTAATTTCAGTATCGAGTTCTTCCCGCCGAAGACCGATGAAGGCGCGGAGAAATTGCGCGTCGTGCGCCAGAAGCTGGCCGAGCTGAAGCCGAAGTACTTCTCGGTGACCTTCGGCGCCGGCGGCACCACCCAGCAGGGCACCCTGCAAACCGTGCTCGAGATCAAAGGTGAAGGCCATGAAGCGGCCCCGCACCTGTCCTGCGTGGGCGGCAGCCGCGAATCGCTGCGCGCCATCCTGCAGCAATTCCAGGACAGGGGCATCCGCCGCCTGGTCGCGCTGCGTGGCGACTTGCCGAGCGGTTATGGCGCCGGCGGCGAATTCCGCTACGCCAACGAGCTGGTCGAATTCATCCGCAAAGAAACCGGCGACTGGTTCCATATCGAAGTGGCGGCCTATCCGGAAATGCATCCGCAGGCCCGTTCGCCCCAGGACGACCTGCAGAACTTCGCGCGCAAGATCCAGGCCGGTGCGAACGCCGCGATCACCCAGTACTTCTACAACGCCGACGCCTACTTCGACTTCCTGGACAATGCGCGCAAGCTGGGCGTGGACGTGCCGGTGGTGCCGGGCATCATGCCGATCACCAACTACACGCAACTGATGCGCTTCTCGGACATGTGCGGCGCCGAGATCCCGCGCTGGGTGCGCAACAAGCTGGCCAGCTTCGGCGACGATTCGGCCTCGATCAAGGCCTTTGGCCTGGACGTAGTCACCAGCCTGTGCGAGCGCCTGCTCGCGGGCGGCGCGCCTGGCCTGCACTTCTACAGCATGAACCAGGCGGCGGCGACCACCGCCATCTGGCAGCGGCTGGTGAAGTAAGGATCACGACGCCTGCGGGGCCGCGCCGGTTTGCCGGAAGCGGTCCCACACGAGATCCAGCAGGGCGGCAGCCACCATCGACGCCCCCAGCAAGGGGAACACCAGCCCCAGCCCCACCGCGATCGCCAGCACCCCCAGCGCCAGCCGGTCGCCGTCCTTGCGGCGCGGCGCGGCCAGCTGCCCGGCAGGGCGGCGCTTCCACCAGATCACGACCCCGCTCACGCACGACAGCATCAGCGCCAGGCAACCGAACAGCATCAAGAGCTGGTTCGGCCAGCCGTATTCGATGCCCTGGTGCACGCTCACACCCCAGTCCGTCACACGCGCCACCGCGCCCACGTCGGCTGCGCCGAGATCCTGCAGCACCCGTCCGCTGTACTGGTCGAGATGAACCACGCGCTGGCTGTCCTGCGCCGAACGCAGCCGGACCGCGCTGTACACGCCCTGCGGTCCCTGCGGCAGCACCAGCCGGTAGCGGCCATCGAGCCCGGCCTGCGCAAACAGCGCCACGGCGCGGTCGACCCCGATGCCGCCGGCGGCCGGGGCCGGATCATGCCCTGCATGCGGCGCCTCGCCGTGCCCGGCATGCTCGTGCACGGCGGAAGCGGGCATGGGCCGTGCCTCGGCGCTCCACGGCACCGCGCCTAGCGAGGCCATTGGCGGACTCGAGCGCGGATAGCCGCTCCACATCCCGCTTGGTGCGCCGAGACCGTGCGTGTTCACCCAGCCGTTGACTGCCTTGCCCCAGACGATGGACCACGGCATCCCGCTCAAGGCCAGGAACAGGATCACGAGCGCCCCGAAGGCGCCGGTGGCGGCGTGCAGGTCGCGCCACCAGACGCGGCCGCTGGCGCCGGGCCGGATCCGCACCAGGCCCTGCCTGGTCCCGCGCGGCCACCACAGCCAGGCGCCGGTGACGACCAGCACGATCACCCAGCCGGCCACGATCTCGACCAGCACATTGCCTGCCTTGCCCGCGACGCTCAGCGAATGGATGCGCTTGACCAGGCCCATGACCCGCCCCGACTCCATCATGCTGCCGAGCACCCGGCCGCTCGCCGGGTCGAGGAAGACCTGGCGCAGGCTGCCGTCAGGCTGGCGCAGGTCGACCTGCACCGTGTGGCGGGCGTCGCGCGGCCAGTGCAGGGCGCGCGGCACGCCTCCGCTTGGCGCGGCGTGCGCCAGCAAGGTGCCGGCGGGCAGGGTGTCCGCCTGGGCCGTGGGCGTGGGCCGCAGCAGCAGGTCGGCATGGACCAGGTCGTCGATCTGCTCGTTGAACAGGTAGACCGCGCCCGTCAGGGCCAGCACGAAAATAAAGGGAAGGCAAAACAGGCCGGCAAAGAAATGCCAGCGCCAGATGCGGCGGTACAGGCTGGACGCCGGCGTCCCCGTCGCCAAAGAACCATGACTCATGAAAACTCCTCGTTCGATGAGCTTGTGCATGGCCCGATTGTATTCCGGCTGGTTGCGCTCATCGCGCGCCTGAGCAGGGCATTAGGCCTCCGTCACGATACGGTCGAGCGCAATGTCGTATTCGTCAATGTCGAAGCTCGCCTGCTGGAACGAATAGGCAATCCCCAGCGTGGCCGGACGCGGCTCGGGCGCCAGCGTGCGGTCGTAAAACCCCCCGCCGTAGCCCAGCCGGTAGCCGCGCGCATCGAAACCCAGGCAGGGCACCAGCAGCCCATCCGGTCGCGCCACCATGCGCCGCTCGAGCGGCACCGCCACGCCCAGGCAGTCGGTCGTGGTCGGCTCGCCCGGGACCCAAGCGGCCCATCCGAGCGCCGTGTTGCGCGCCAGCACGACAGGCAGGGCCAGCCGTACGCCCGCTTCCGCCAATTCCGCGTAGGCTGGATGCAGGTCGGGTTCGCCTGCAAGCGGCCAGTACACGCCCAGCACGGCGCCCGGCCGGCCGCCTGGGCCGGACTGCCACCAGTCCAGCACGCGCGCGCCGATGCGGTCGTCCCAGGCGCGCTTGCGCTCCGGATCGATGGCGCGGCGGCCTTCCTTCAGCAGGCGGCGCAACTGTGGTTTCTCGAGCGTGGGGCTGGCGCCTGCGTCTGGCAGGAGCCCGGGGGCACATGGTATTCTTGGATCGCCGGTCATGGTTTGAATGCAGCGTACTGTGAGAGTTGTGGATGTTTCAATCGAGATTGACAACCGGTTCCCTGCCGGTCGCCCTTGCCTTAATAGTTGCAACGTGGACGCTGCCTGCCGGCACGGCCCATGCCGAGGCGCCTGATGCGCCACCGGCCGCCCAGGCGGTGCAAGCCGTTCCGGCCGTGCCGCCCGGCGCCCCGGCCGTGCCGGGCGCGCCGGTCCAGGACAGCCGCGCCGACGATGACAATTTCCTGCTGCTGCGCGAAGCCGCCCGCCAGAACGACGCGGCGCGCATCAATGCCCTCGCATCGCGCCTGCCGCCGAGCTATCCGCTGGCCTCGTATGTCGACTATTATCGTCTGAAACCCCGCCTGCGCGAGGCCACGGTGGACGAGATCCGCGAGGTGCTGCGGCGCCACGAGGGCTCGGCCGTGGCCGACCAGCTGCGCACCGAGTGGCTGCTCGAGATGGGCCGGCGCCGCGACTTCGCCGGTTTCGAGCGCGAAGCGGGCCAGCTGGCGCGCGGCGACAACCTGCAGGTCCGCTGCTACGCCTTGCTGGCGCGCGCCAACCGCGGCGAACAGGTGGCCAGCGAAGCGCGCAACCTGCTGGTCAATCCGGCCGGCTACGGCGAAGCCTGCGCTTCCCTCATCGGCCAGTTGTACCAGAGCCGCCAGTTCTCCGAGGACGATTTGCTGTGGCAGCTGCGCCTGGCCGGCGAGGCCGACGCCACCGGCCCTGCGCGCCGTACCGCGCTGCTGCTGGGCGCTTCCGACACCCGTGCCGCCCAGGCCGTGGACGTGCCGGCGGTAGCGATGGCGCGCGGCATCGGCAAGACCCGCGCCGAGCGCGCCATCTACCTGGTGGCGGTGGGCCGCATGGCGCGCACCAGCCTGAAACTGGCCACCGTGGCCCTGAACAAGAACAGTGCCGGACTGAGCGAGCAGGAGCGCGCGATCGGCTGGGCCAGCATCGCCCACGCCGCCTCGATCGCCCTGTCGCCCGAGGCCTGGAGCTATTGGCAGCGCACCGAAGGTGTGGCATTGACAGCTGAACAACTGCAATGGAAGACCCGCATCGCCCTGCGCCGCGGCGACTGGAGGCAGGTGCGCGCCACCATCGAAGCGATGCCGCCCGCCTTGCGCGCCGAGAACACCTGGGTCTACTGGCTGGCGCGCGCCGACAGGCATGACGGCCGCACCGAACAAGCCACTGCCGGTCTCGAGCGCATCGCCAGCCAGCACAATTTCTATGGCCAGCTGGCGCTGGATGACCTCGGCCGGCAAGTGGTGGCGCCGCCTCCCGCCCAGCCCATCAGCAATGAAGAACTGGCCTCGGTGAATGCCAACCCGAGCCTGCAGCGTGCGCTCAGGTTCTACGCCCTGCGCCTGCGCGCGGAAGGCAACCGCGAATGGAACTGGGGCCTGCGCGGCATGTCTGACCGTCAGTTGCTGGCCGCCGGCGAACTCGCTCGCCGCAACGACCTGCTCGACCGCACGGTCGAGACTTCGCTGCGCACCCGGGTCGAGCTCGATTACGCGCAGCGTTTCCCGGCGCCGCACCTGGACGTCCTGCGTCCGACCGCCGAGAGCCTGGGCCTCGACAAAGCCTGGGTCTATGGCCTGATCCGCCAGGAGTCGCGCTTCATCAGCGATGCGCGCTCGGGCGTCGGCGCCTCCGGCCTGATGCAGGTGATGCCCGCCACCGGCAAGTGGGTGGCGGCCAAGATCGGGATGGACAACTTCGTGCACGGCATGCTGAACGACCTGCGGACCAACATCACGCTCGGCGCCAACTACATGAACATGGTGCTGGCCAATTTCGACGGCGACGAGATCCTCGCCACCGCGGCCTATAACGCCGGTCCTTCGCGTGCGCGCGCCTGGCGCGGCCAGCTCGACCAGCCGATGGAAGGCGCGGTATTCGTCGAGAGCATTCCGTTCTCGGAAACGCGCAACTACGTGCGCAACGTGCTGGCCAACGCCACCAACTACGCCGCCGTGTTCGAGAGCAAGCCGCAATCGATCCGCACCCGGGTACGCCCGGTACAGCCGCGCGAACGGAGCGCAATCCTGCCCTAAACCACGCGCATCTTCAGGAGGCGACCATGCGTGAACGGAACGTGGTGGTCATCGGCGGCACCGGTTTCATCGGCGGCCATTTGCTGGCGCTGCTCGCACGCGAGGGCGTCGGCACCCTGGTCCCGGCGCGCCACTACGAGCGCGCGAAGGAACTCACTACCTTGCCCTACCTCGACCTCGAGGTCGCCGACATCCACGACGACGCCACCCTGCGCCGCCTGGTCGCCGGGCACGACGCGGTGATCAACCTGGTCGGCGTGCTGCACGGCGGCCATGGCGACCCCTACGGTCCGGGTTTCCGGCGCCTGCACGTCGAGCTGCCTCGGCGCATCGTGCAGGCCTGCGCCGAGCTGGGCGTGCCGCGCTACCTGCACATGAGCGCGCTTGGCGCCAGCCACACCGGCGCGTCGATGTACCAGCGCTCCAAGGCCGACGGCGAAGCGGCCGCGCGCAGCGACCCGCGGGTGGCGGCCACCATCTTCCGCCCGTCGATCGTGTTCGGGCCGGGCGACCACTTCCTGACCGTGTTCGCCAGGGTGCAGCGCCACTTGCCGGTGCTGCCGCTGGCCTGCGCGCAGGCGCGCCTGCAGCCGGTGTACGTGGAAGACGTGGCCACCGCTTTTGCCCTGGCCCTGCGCGAACCGCGCACCCGCGGCGCCGTCATCGAGCTGGGCGGACCGCAGGTCTACACCCTGGCCGAGCTGGCGCACCTGGCCGGGCGCTACGCCGGCCACGAACGCCACGTGCTGGCCTTGCCCGACTGGGCCGCGCGCCTGGAAGCCGGGCTGTTCGAACTGCTGCCGGGCGAGCCGATGATCAGCCGCGACAATCTCGCCACGATGAAGACCGATAATGTGGTCGATCCGCAAACACAAGCCTTGACAGCCGAGGCGCTGGGAATCAAGCTCACACCGCTCGACGCCGTCGCGCCGGACTACCTGGCCCCGCGCGACCGCCTCGACGAATACCGCGAACATGCCGGCCGCTGACTTCTCATACCGACCCACTACAGGACACCATGCAGACCATCGAACTCGACCCGACCCTGTCTTCCACCCTCGAGGCAGCGCGCCAGCCCGGCCTGACCCTCGTCATCGGCAACAAGAACGTGTCCTCGTGGTCGATGCGTCCCTGGGTGGCGGCCGTGGCTTTCGGAATCCCGTTCACCGAGGTCCGCCTCCTGCTCGACCAGCCCGACACCGCCGCCAACATCGCGCGCTACTCGCACGCGGGCCGGGTGCCGGTGCTGCTGGCCGGCGAGATGACGATCTGGGACAGCCTGGCCATCGTCGAATACCTGGCCGAGCAGTTCCCGGACAAGCACATGTGGCCGCAGGACGTCGCCGCGCGCGCGCTGGCGCGCTCGGTCGTGGCCGAGATGCATTCGGGTTTTTCCGAGCTGCGCAGCGCCATGTCGATGAACATCCAGGCCAGGCTGCCGGGGCGCGGCCGCACCCCGGGCGCCCAGGCCGACATCGGCCGCATCTGCGAGATATGGGAAGACTGCCTGGCGCGCTTCGGCCACCACAATTTCCTGTTCGGCGAGTTCTCGATCGCCGACGCCTTCTACGCGCCGGTGGTGACCCGCTTCAAGACCTATGGCGTGGCGCTGGCGCCGGCCCTGCAGGCCTATTGCGAGCGCGTGCTGGCCCATCCGGCGGTGGCGCGCTGGATCGAGGAAGCGCTGCGCGAAACCGACCCGACCCCCGGCCACGACCTGGAACTGCCCGGGGAATGACGATGCGCACCTACGTGGTCGGCGGCGCCGTGCGCGACGAACTGCTCGGACGCCCCGTCACGGACCGCGACCACGTGGTGGTCGGCGCCACCCCGCAGCAGCTGCTGGACCTGGGCTTTCGCCCGGTCGGCAAGGATTTCCCGGTCTTCCTGCACCCCGAGACCCATGAGGAATACGCGCTGGCGCGCACCGAGCGCAAGACCGCGCCCGGCTACCACGGCTTCGTGTTCCATACTTCTCCGGACGTCACGCTGGAGGACGACCTGGTGCGGCGCGACCTGACCATCAACGCCATGGCGCAAGCCGAGGACGGCGGCATCGTCGATCCCTACGGCGGCCAGGACGACCTGCGCGCGCGCATCTTCCGCCATGTATCCGACGCCTTCGCCGAGGACCCGGTGCGCATCCTGCGCGTGGCGCGCTTCGCCGCGCGCTTCCCGGAGTTCCGGGTACACGAGAGTACCAACACACTGATGCGCCGCATGGTCGAGGCGGGGGAGGTCGACGCCCTGGTGCCGGAGCGGGTGTGGCAGGAGCTGGCGCGCGGCCTGATGGAAGAACGCCCGTCGCGCATGTTCGCGGTGCTGCGCGACTGCGGCGCATTGGCGCGCATCCTGCCCGAGCTGGACGCCCTGTGGGGCGTGCCGCAGCCGCCGCTGCACCACCCGGAGGTCGACACCGGCGTGCACATCATGCTGGTGATCGACTACGCCGCTTCCGAGAAGCTGCCGCTCGAGGTGCGCTTCGCCGCCCTGGTGCACGACCTGGGCAAGGGCGCGACGCCGGACCAGCACTGGCCGTCCCACCACGGCCACGAGGTGCTGGGCACGAAGCTCGTCACCGCCGTGTGCAAGCGCCTGAAGGTGCCCAACGAATGCCGCGACCTGGGCCTGATGACGGCGCGCGAGCACGGCAACGTCAGCCGCGCGCTGGAGCTGCGCCCGAACACCATCGTCACCCTGTTCGAACGCTGCGGCGCCTTCCGCAAGCCGGAACGCTTCGCCCAGATGCTGCTGGCATCGGAATGCGATGCGCGCGGGCGCGGCCACGAAACCCACCCGCTGCGCACCCGCGACTATCCGCAGCGGCCCCATTTGCTGCGCGCCCTGGACGCGGCGCGCGCCGTGAACGCCGGCGAGATCGCGGCGCGCTTCGCCGAAGATCGGGCGCGGATCCCGGAAGCCGTGCATGCGGCCCGGGTAGCGGCGGTAAAGGCAGCGCTGCGGGACGTGCGCGACTGAACGGCCGGGTTTTGCTATGCTCTGCGGATAGCGTGAAGTATCCGAGGAGAACGAGATGTTTGCCGTGCTGGCGCAGCGCCTGGCGAGCTTGACCCCGCGACGCCGGTTGCGGATTGCCGGCGTGGCCGTCCTGGTGCTGGCCCTGCTGCTCGCTTTCCTGTATGTCCGGTCCGAAGCGGCCGATCCCGAAGTCCGTAACGACGTGCTGCTCAGTCTGCGCGAGCTGGAAAAGCTCGACGCCGAATGGGACGCCAACATCCTGCGCGCCCACATCGGCCGCGCGCCGGCCACGCCCCAGCTGACCACCCAGCTGCCGCGCATGCGCGACCTGGTCAAGCGCCTCGGCGAGGCGCAAGCCGAAACCGGCGGCGCGGCGGTCGCCACCGCCTACACCCAGCTGCGCGACGCGATCGGGCGCAAGGAGCTGCTGGCGGTCCAGTTCGGGCGCCAGAACCCGCCGCTGCGCGAGGCCCTGCTGTTCCTGCCGCCGGCCGTGGCCGACCTCAAGACGGAACTGGGCGGCATCGAAGGCGCGCTGGCGCCGGCGCGCCTGGTGGTGCGGCTGGACGCCTCGCTCAACGCGCTGCTCACCGAAATCCTGCGCTACAACGTCGCCCCCAGCGCTCCGCTGGCGGCGCGCATCGACGCGATCCTGGGCGACATCGCGGCGCAGGAAATCGCCTTTTCGCCGGCCGTGGTCGAAAAGATGGACGCGCTCATCAAGGCCTCGCGCATCGTTCTCGAGAAACGCCCGCTGGAGAATCGCCTGGAAGCCCAGATCGCGGCCACCGCGACCGGCGCGGCGCTCGACCGCCTCGGGCGCGAGTTCGACCGCAGTTTCGATGCCGCGCTGGCGGTGCGCGAGCGCTTCCGCGGCTACCTGTTCGCCTACTCGGTCCTGCTGCTGCTCCTGCTGGCCTATGCCGGCATGCGGCTGCGCCGCAGCTACCGCATCATCGGCGAGGTCAACCACCGGTTACAGGCGGCCAACGAAAACCTCGAGCACCGCGTGGCCGAGCGCACCGCCGAACTGGAAGCGCAGTCGCGCCAGCTCGAGCGCCTGGCCCAGCACGACAGCCTGACCGGGCTGATCAACTACCGCCAGCTGACCCGGCTGCTGGAACGGGCGCTGGCCAGGGCCGGCCGCCGCGACACCGTCGTGGTGCTGATGTTCATCGACCTAGACGGCTTCAAGGCGGTGAACGATACCTACGGCCACGCCACCGGCGACCTGGTGCTGCAGATGGTGGCGCGCCGGGTCCAGGAAAAGCTGCGCGCCGAAGATGCGCTGGCGCGCCTGGGCGGCGACGAGTTCGTCATCATGCTGGAAGAAGTCGCCTCGCGCGAAGGCGCGCTGCGCGTGGCCCAGCTGGCGCTCGACCAGATCAATTCCATCACCGAGGCGGACGGCAACCCGGTGGCGATCTCGGCCAGCATCGGCATCTCCAGCGCCCGCGGCCACCTGGGCGTGGCGCGCGGCTCGGCGGCACTGCTGGCCGAGGCCGACAAGGCCATGTACGAGGCCAAGCAGGCAGGGAAGGGCGTGTTCGTGGTCAGCCCGCAGGCGCAGTGGATCGTGCCGGGAGCGGACGGCGCGCGTCGGTAGAATCCGCTACAATCGCGTTATGTTGCACTGCACAATAGGATAAGCGAATGCTGGACAACCCACTGGTGCGCTGGCTGCGGGGCATCCGGGGCAAACCCGGCCGCCCGACCGTGCTCGTCAAGGAACTGGGCGAGCGCGACCGCCGCCGCATCCTGCGCCACTTCCTCGCGCTCGACGACAGCGACCGCCTGCTGCGCTTCGGCAGCATCATTTCCGACGAAGCGATCCAGAAGTATGTCGCCAAGCTCGATTTCAAACAGGACATCGTGTTCGGGGTGGTCAACCGGGTGTTCCAGCTGGTGGGCGTGGGGCACCTGGCGTTTGCCAAGGCGGACCAGGGCAAGCCGACCCAAAAGGCGCGGGTGGCGGAATTCGGCGTGTCGGTGTCGACATCGGCCCGCGGCCAGGGCGTCGGTTCGCGCCTGTTCCAGCGCGCGGCCATCCATTGCCGCAATGCCGACGTGGACACGCTTTACATGCAGTGCCTGACCTCGAATGCGACCATGATGCATATCGCCAAGAAGGCGGGGATGGAGATCAAGCGCGAATATGGCGAGGCGGACGCCTACCTGCAGCTGCCGCCGCCGAGTCCCGCCAGTGTGATGGCGGAGGCGCTGGAGGAGCAGTGGGCGGTGATCGATTACACGGTCAAGGCGAATGCCAGGGCGGCGGTGAAGTGGTTGACGCCGAAGAAGTAATCAAAAGCGCTGCATATCGCAGGCTTCATTCTTCCGCTACCTTCAAAACCGTCATGCGCGCCACTGGCGCCCAGGACTTCCCTCCAAGTTCGTCGCGTCACGCATTCCTTTGCGTACACCGAGGTGCGCACAAAAAATTGGCCGATATGATGCCAGTAGCATCATATCGGCCTGCGCCGGGATGATGGTCTTGAGGTTACAGGTGAACTGAAGCGCAGGCGGTGTCAAAGCAAAACACCTGCTCACCCCACCACCGGCAACGCCGTCGTCTCCTTGATCCTCTGCAGCGCAAAACTCGACTTCACATCCAGCACCGCCGGATGCTTCAGCAAAGTCCCCATCATGAAGCGCGAGAAGTGGTCCATGTCTTCCACGTGCACGCGCAGCAGGAAATCCATCTCCCCCGTCATCGCATAGCAGGCCACCACTTCCGGCCAGGTCCCGACCGAGACCGCGAAATCGTTGCGCGGCGAGGTTGCCGGCAGGCTGGGTGCGCCGCGCGCGCCGCCGGCCACTTCGCTGTGCTTTTCCAGGCGCACGTTCACGTAGGCCAGCAGGCCCAGTCCGATCTTGTCCGGGTCCACCAGCGCCACGTACTGGCGGATCACGCCCGCTTCTTCCAGGCGCTTGATGCGGCGCAGGCAGGGGGAGGGGGACAGGTTGACGCGCTCCGCCACGTCCTGGTTCGACAGCCGGCCATCGGTCTGGAGCACCGCCAGGATCTTGCGGTCAGTCTTGTCGAGCTCGATTTTTGACATGTTTTCCTCGGTAGATTCGCCAACACGGCAATTTTATTGCGCAAATCGTCCGGCGGGGGGAATTGTTTGGAATTTAATGCTGGGTGGGCAGGACTATACTGTGCAGCTTGCCGGAGCGCCCGGATGGCCATCAAGAGCCCAGCGCGCCCTGCATTTCCAGGCGAAAGTTGACGGAGACACCCATGAACGCACCCCTCGAGCGCGCCAATCTGGCGCTGCCCCAGCACGACATCAGTCTAGACGACAAGTGGACGCTCGAACGCGGCCGCGCGTTCATGACGGGCACCCAGGCTCTGGTCCGCCTGCCCATGCTCCAGCGCGAGCGCGACCTCAAGGCCGGCCTGAACACCGCCGGCTACATCACCGGCTACCGCGGCTCGCCGGTCACCGCCGTCGACCAGACCGCGATGAAGGCGAAGAAGCACCTGGACGCCCACCACGTGAAGTTCCACCCGGGCATGAACGAAGACCTGGCGGCCACCGCCGTCTGGGGCACCCAACAGACCAATCTCTATAAAGACGCCAAGTACGACGGCGTCTTCGCCATGTGGTACGGCAAGGGCCCGGGCGTGGACCGCTGCGGCGACGTCTTCAAGCACGGCAACAACGCCGGCTCCTCGAAGCACGGCGGCGTGCTGGTGCTGGCCGGCGACGACCATGCGGCCAAATCCTCCTCGACCGCGCACCAGTCCGACCACATCCTGACCCACTGCGGCATCCCGGTCCTGTACCCCTCGTCCGTCCAGGAATACCTGGACTTCGGCTTGCACGCCTGGGCCATGAGCCGCTACACCGGCCTGTGGGTGTCGATGAAGTGCGTCACCGACATCATCGAGTCGGGCGCGGTGGTCGACCTCGACCCGGACCGCGTGCAGATTGCGCTGCCGACCGACTTCGAACTGCCGCCGGGCGGCCTGAACATCCGCTGGCCGGACGCCGTGCTGGACCAGGAAGTCCGCATGAGCAACTTCAAGTGGTATGCCGCGCTGGCCTATGCGCGCGCCAACAAACTGAACCGTATCATTTGGGACAGCAAGAAGCCGAAGATCGGCATCATCACCGCCGGCAAGAGCTATGTCGACACCCGCCAGGCCCTGGCCGACCTCGGCATCGACGAGGGAGCCGCCGCCGACATCGGCCTGCGCCTGTACAAGGTCGGCATGACCTGGCCGCTCGAATCCGAAGGCGTGCACGAGTTCGCGCGCGGCCTGGACGAGATCCTGGTGGTGGAAGAAAAGCGCCAGGTGATGGAATACGCGCTCAAGGAAGCCCTGTACAACCTGCCGGACAGCGAACGTCCACGCGTGGTCGGCAAGTTCGACGACACCGGCGAATGGAGCAACAAGGACCGCATGGGCCACGGCGACTGGCTGCTGCCGGCCACCTACGAGCTGAACCCGGCGCAAATTGCGCGCGCCATCGCCTCGCGCATCTCGCATTATTGCGCCGGCCACCCGGTCGAGCAGCGCGTCAAGGAGCGCATCGCCTACCTGGAAAACAAGGAGCTGGTGCTCAAGAACATCCCGGCCAAGGCCAATCCGGAAACCGACCGCATCCCGTACTTCTGCTCGGGCTGCCCGCACAACAGCTCGACCAAGGTGCCGGAAGGTTCGCGCGCCATGGCCGGCATCGGCTGCCACTACATGGTGCTGTGGATGGACCGCGAGACCTCCACCTTCACCCACATGGGCGCGGAAGGCACCACCTGGATCGGCCAGTCCCCGTTCACCGACGAGAAGCACGTGTTCGTGAACCTGGGCGACGGCACCTACTTCCACTCGGGCATCCTGGCGATCCGCGCGGCGGTGGCGGCCAAGGTCAACATCACTTATAAAATCCTGTACAACGACGCGGTGGCGATGACCGGTGGCCAGAACGTGGACGGTCCGCTCGACCCGGGCATGATCACCCGCCAGATCGCCGCCGAAGGCGTGCGCCCGATCATCGTCGTCACCGACGAGCCTGAAAAATACCCGGACGACTACGCCTGGGCCGAAGGCGTCACCGTGCGCCACCGTTCCGAGCTGATGGACGTGCAGAAGGAACTGCGCGAGATGCCGGGCGTGTCGGCCGTCATCTACGACCAGACCTGCGCCTCCGAGAAGCGCCGCCGCCGGAAAAAAGGCGAGTTCCCCGACCCGGCCAAGCGCGCCGTCATCAACGAAGCCGTGTGCGAAGGCTGCGGCGACTGCTCGGTGCAGTCGAACTGCCTGTCGGTCGAGCCGCTGGAAACGGAACTGGGCCGCAAGCGCCAGATCAACCAGTCCTCATGCAATAAAGACTTTTCGTGCGTCTCCGGCTTTTGTCCGAGCTTCGTGACCGTCGAAGGCGGCGGCCTCAAAAAACCCAAGAAAGCGGCAACGTCCGAAGCCGCCCCGCCGGCACTGCCGATGCCAGCCATCCCGTCGGTCGCCGAACCCTTCGGCATCCTGATCGCCGGCGTCGGCGGCACCGGCGTGGTCACCGTCGGCCAGATCCTGGCGGTGGCGGCCCACGTGGAAGGCAAGGGCGCGCTCGTGCTCGACCAGTCGGGCCTGGCCCAGAAGGGCGGCCCCGTGATGTCGCACGTGCGCCTGGCCGAGCACCAGGCCGACCTGCACTCGACCCGCGTCGGTACCGGCAGCGCCGACCTCGTGATCGGCTGCGACCAGATCGTCACCGCCGCCCGCGATGCGCTGAGCCGCATGGGCGAAGGCCGCACCTGGGCCGCCGTGAACTCCACTGGCGCCACTACTGCCGCTTTCGTGAAGAACCCGGACTGGCAGTTTCCGGCCGAGGGTTCGCGCGGCGCCATCCTGCAGGCCTGCGGCGCGGACAACGTCGACTTCGTCGATGCCGGGAGAATCGCCACCGCCCTGATGGGCGACGCCATCGCCACCAACATGTTCATGCTGGGCTATGCCTTCCAGAAGGGCCGCGTGCCGCTGCAGGAAAGCTCGCTGCTCAAGGCGATCGAACTGAACGGCGTGTCGGTCGCCTTCAACAAGGCCGCCTTCGGTTGGGGCCGCACGGCAGCGCACGACCTGGCCTCGGTGAAGAAGTTGACGACGCCTGCGCAGGTGATCGAGTTCAAGCGCACGGAAAGCCTGGACGACATCGTCACGCGCCGCGTCGAGCTGCTCACCGCCTACCAGGACGCCGCCTACGCTGCGAAGTACAAGGCCTTCGTGGACCAGGTGCGTGCCGAAGAAGCGAAACTCGGCAAGGGTTCGCGCCTGGCGGAAGCCGTGGCCCGCTACTTCTACAAGCTGATGGCCTACAAGGACGAGTACGAAGTCGCCCGCCTGCACACCGATCCGGCGTTCAAGGCGAAGATCGCGAACATGTTCGAAGGCGACATCAAGCTGAAGTTCCACCTGGCGCCGCCGCTGCTGGCCAAGCACGACAAGGAAGGCCGCGCGCTGAAGAAGGAATACGGTGCGTGGATGATGGGCGCCTTCGGCGTGCTGGCCAAGCTGAAACGCCTGCGCGGCACCCCGTTCGACGTGTTCGGCTATACCGCCGAGCGCCGCACCGAGCGCGCCCTGATCGGCGCGTATCGCCAGACCGTGGCAGCCCTGCTGCCGAAGCTGACGGCGGACAACCTGGCGCAAGCCGTGGCGATCGCCAGCATCCCGGAAGACATCCGCGGCTACGGCCACGTGAAGGAGCGTCACCTGAAGGCGGCCAAGCAGAAGGAGGCGGCCCTGGTCGCGGCCTTCCATCAGGGACCTGCGCCGGCGACGCGGGCAGCCTGATGCCAGGATGTTAAGGCCGGCGTGCTTGCAGAAGCGCCCGGCCTTATTCTTTTAGAATGCCTATAGCATTTCTTGTTGTTGATCAGCTTTGACTGTTACAGTTGGTTGCACTCGGGCCCGGTAGCCGCGTCTATAATCAAACGCATGAGACCGCCATATGCACATGGTCGTTCGCCGACCGCTCCGCGCCTGATCGCCTCGCTGCTTGCCGCAGCCCTCGTCCTCGCCGGTTGCGGCGGCGGTGGCGGTTCGCCTGGCGCCACCCCCGTTTCCCAGCAGCCGCCGCCCGTCACGCCGACCCCGCCGGTCAGCACGGCGACGCCGGAAGACCTGAACCCGAACCTGCTGGCCAGTTCGACCGTCTACCAGAACCTGTGCGCCAAGCCGCGTACCGGCCTGGACTTCAACGGCCGTCCCTTCCCGGACAAGCAGGGCACCCTGCTCGACGAGCTGAAGTTCCTGCGCGCCTACGTGAACGAGACCTATCTCTGGTACAAAGAGGTGCCGAACACCTACAAGATGGCGGACTTCACCAACCCCGTCGATTACTTCAACGTGCTCAAGACCCCGGCGCTCACGCCCTCGGGCAAGGCGAAGGACCAGTACCACTTCACCTACACCACCGAGGAGTGGGAAAAGATGCAGCAGGCCGGCATCAACCTGGGGTACGGCGTCACCTGGAAGCGCAACAGCTCGACCGCGCCGCGTACCTGGCTGGTCACCCTGGTCGAGCCAGGTTCGCCGGCAGCTGCCGCCGGCCTGCGCCGCGGCGACATGCTGATGCGGGTCGATGGCGTCGACTTCGTCAACGGGTCGGATGCGGCGTCGGTCGCGAAGATCAATGCCGGCCTGTTCCCGGAGACGGCTGGCACCCCGCACCAGTTCACCCTGCAGCGCGGCGGCAACAACTATGACGTGACCATGACCGGCGCCGAAGTCAGCGTCGATCCGGTCAAGCACGTGCAGGTGCTCGATACGCCGACCGGCAAGGTCGGCTACCTGAGCTTCGAGACCCACAACGCGGTGTCCGAGAAGAAGCTCCTGGATGCCTTCACTACTTTCCGCAATGCCGGCGTGAACGACCTGGTGCTCGACATGCGCTACAACGGCGGCGGCCTGCTGTACATCGCCGCCGAGCTCTCGTACATGATCGCCGGTCCGGCGCAGACAGCCGGCAAGGACTTCCAGCGCCTGCAGCTTAACGACAAGACCCCGCCGGAACCGGGCATCCCCTTCCTGTCCACGGCCTATGGCTTCAGTGCGCCGGTCCGGGTGCAGCCGGGTACGCCCTTACCCTACCTGGGCCTGAAGCGGGTGACGGTCCTGACTACGCCCGGCACCTGCTCGGCCAGCGAAGCCGTGATCAACGGCCTGCGCGGCGCCGACATCCAGGTCGACGTGATCGGCAGCCAGACCTGCGGCAAGCCCTACGGCTTCACACCGGTGGCGAACTGCGGCACGACTTACTTCTCGGTCGACTTCGCCGGCGTGAACAACAAGGGTTTCGGCGACTACGCCGACGGCCTGGCGGCGACCTGCCAGGTGGCCGACGACCTGTCGCATCCGCTGGGCGACCGCAATGAAGGCCTGCTGGCTGCCGCCCTGGCCTACCGCGAGACAGGCACTTGTCCGGTGGGCGCCCGTGCGCGCCAGGTGCCGATGGAACTCGTGCGTCCGGCGGTGCAGGAAATCTCGATCTACACCAGGCCGCGGTAGGGTGGTCGGCTCTGCCGACCGCGCGTCCAACTCCCGGATGCGCAGCCACAATGCATGCAGCACTTGAACGCGCGGTCGGCGAAGCCGACCACCCTACGAACGGCCCGCCTGTGCGGGCCGTTTTCATTCTGGAAACAGGTCTATAATCGTCGGCTTTCCACCCGATCGCCTGCTGGAGCTTTCCGATGATCCGTTCCGCCCTGCTGCTGGCCATGCTGGCCGCCGTTCCGCTGTCCCACGCCGCCCCCGACCTCACCACCGTGTCCGAACGCTCGGGCTTCCAGGCCACCGGCCGCTACGACGAAGTCATCAAACTGTGCGACGCCTTCCAGAAGGCTTATGCCAAGCAGGTCAGGTGCATCGACTTCGGCCGCACGCCGGAAGGGCGCCCGATGAAGGCGCTGGTGGTGTCGAATACGAACGCGTTCACCCCGCAGGCGGCCAAGAAGCAGGGCCTGCCGGTGACCCTGATCCAGGGCGGCATCCACGCGGGCGAGATCGACGGCAAGGACGCCGGCTTCCTGGCCCTGCGCGAGATCCTGGACGGCAAGCTGGCGAAGGGAGCCCTGGACAAGCAGGTGCTGCTGTTCGTCCCCGTGTTCAACGTCGACGGCCACGAGCGCTTCGGCAAGTGGAACCGCCCGAACCAGCGCGGCCCGGTCGAGATGGGCTGGCGCGTCACCGCCCAAAATTTCAACCTGAACCGCGACTACGTGAAAGCCGACGCGCCCGAGATGCAGGCCATGCTGGGTCTGGTGAACGCCTGGGATCCGCTGACCTACGTCGACCTGCACGTGACCGACGGCGCCAAGTTCCAGCACGACGTCTCGATCCAGGTCGAACCGGTGTACTCGGGCGACCCGGAATTCCGCCAGGCCGGCCTGGCTCTGCGCAGCAACGTGATCGCCGACATTTCGAAGCAGGGCTCGACGCCGCAGTCCTACTACATGTCCTTCGCCAAGACCGACGACCCGCAATCGGGCTTCGTCGACGGCGTGTCGGACCCGCGCTTCTCGACCGGCTACTTCCCGCTGCGTAACCGCATGGCCCTGCTGGTCGAGACCCACTCGTGGAAGGACTACCCGACCCGCGTGCGCATCACCCACAACAGCGTGATCTCGATCCTGGAGCAGGTCGCGAAGAACGGCCAGGCCTGGCAACAGGCCGCCCGCGCCGCCGACGCCCGCGCCTCGCAGCTGGCCGGCGACCAGGTCGCGCTGACCTACCGCACCACCGACAAGACCCGGATGGTCGACTTCCAGGGCTACGAATACACCCGTACCCCATCTGACGTCTCGGGCATCCTGATGACCCGCTACGACGAAAGCAAGCCGCAGGTATGGCGCGTGCCGCTGCGCGAAGAGGTGGTGCCGGACCGCGTCATCGCCGCGCCGCGCGCCGGCTACATCGTGCCGGCCGCCTATGCCGACATCGTCGCGAACAAGCTGGCGCTGCACGGCATCGCTTTCCGCAAGCTGGACAAGGCCCTTGCCCAGGCTCCGGTCGAAACCTTCCGCGCCGACAAGGCTAGTTTCAGCGCTACCTCCTTCGAATCGCACCAGCGCCTGACGGTGGACGGCGCCTGGAAGGCCGAGCCGCGCGCGGTGATCGCCGGTTCCTTGTTCGTGCCGGTCAACCAGCCGAAGGCGCGCCTGGTGGTGGCGATGCTGGAGCCGCAGGCGCCGGACTCGCTGCTGGCCTGGGGCTTCTTCAACAACGCCTACGAGCGCAAGGAATACATGGAAGAGTACGTGGCGGAAGACGTCGCGCGCGAGCAGATGGCGGCCGATCCCGCCCTGGCCGCGGAATTCAAGCGCCGCGTCGAGACCGACCCCGTCTTTGCCAAGAACGCGCACGCGCGCCTGGAATTCTTCGCCAAGCGCCATGCCTCGTGGGACGAGCGCTTCAACCTGTATCCGGTCCTGCGCACGAACGTAGCACCGTAGGGTGCTCGGCTCTGCCGAGCGCGCGTCCGACTCCGGCCATCGTTTCGACGGCCTATCCGTCAGTTGAACGCGCGGTCGGCGAAGCGTGATGCAGTCCACTGGACTGCATCACCCCTACACGAGCTGCCCGCCAAACGGATCGCTGATGGTCTGGCGCGCGTAATCGATCCCGCTCAGCTCCGCGAACTGCGCCAGGCTGCGCACGCTGCCCAGCCCGTAGGCGCCGGGCAGGCCGTCGCCCATCAAGAGGCGGTTCAGGCGTAGCCGCGCGCGGTCGGTGAGATAACTCGACGAGAAGGCGCGCCGGGCGTCCGTTTCGCCATGCCAGTGGTGGGTGGCGTAGGCCGTCCCTTCGCTCTTGTACAGGTGGTAGACCGGCGTGGTGAGGGGATGGAAGATGTCCCAGCCGCGCGTGAAGGCGCGCACCGCCAGGCTCTGCTCCTCGCCATGGAAGTACAGGTAGGGGTCGTAGGGCACTTCCTCGACAAAGCTGCCGGCCGCGAACAGGAAGCCGGCCGACACGTGGCAGCCCATCACCGGCTCGCTGGTGAACAGGTGGCGCGCCATGAAGCGCAGCACGGCGTCATCTAGCGTCAGGTTCTTTTCCGGATGGGGGCGCAGCACCAGCGCCGTGCGGCCTTCGCTCGGGGTGTAGTGCGGTTTGCCGTCGACCAGGTCGAAGCGGTACGGGTAGGTGCTGACGATCGGCTTGGCCGAGCGCTCCGTCAGTTGCGCCTGCAGGCGGCGCAGCTGCTCGTCCCAGCCCGGCTCGAACAGGGTATGCGAATCGACTTGCAGCAGGAAGGCTTCGCCGTCGTACAGCGAAAAGGCGGTGCTGCGCGCCCAGCTGACCCCGAGCGTGTCCTGCGGATCGACGTGGACGTAGCGCACCTGGCGCGCGAAGGGCAGGGCGGCGATCGCGGCGCGCTGGTCCTGCGGGTGCTGGTCGACCACGCCCAGCGCCAGCAGCTCGGGCCGGGCCGCCTTGGCCACCGCGTCGTTCAGGGTGAAGAACAGCAGCGGGTCGAGATAGGACGCGATGCTGACGAAAATGCGCGGCGGGGCGGCCGGGCTCACGCGGCGATTCCCGTCACGGGGCCGCCATCCGCTTCGAGCGCGCGCTGCACGGCGGACGCCGGAAGATTCATCAGGAGCCGCACCAGCTCCGGCTGGCGGTTGGTCGAGGTCTTCTGGTAGATCGACATCAGCTGCTTGCGCACGGTGTCGTACTGCACCCCGAGGGTGGCGGCGATGTCCTTGAGCGGCATGCCGTCGGCCAGCAACGAGGCGATCCGGCATTCCGCGTGCGACAGCCCGAAGGCGGCCGTGAGCAGGGCCGAATCGATCGCCTGGGCCGAACTGGGATGGTAGAAGAACAGCATCACCAGCGGGCGCAGGCCGAAGCTGCCCATGGTGCGTTCGGGCACCAGCATGGTAAAGAAGCCGTACAGTACGTCCGGCGCCTCGCCCGGTCCGCTGCTCATGTGCAGCGCGCGGAAGGCCTTGCCGGCGGCCTCGTTCGACATGCCGCCGGTGCGCACCTGGTGTTCCAGCTGCGTGCACTGCTCGAGGAAGGTGCGGCGGTAGACCTGCGGCAGCACCAGCCGCTCGTCGGCCACCTGTACCAGGCTGGTCGAGCCGAGCAGGCGGCGCGCGGCATCGTTGGCCAGCACCACTTCACCTTGCGTGGTCAGCAGCATCACCGGCTGGCGCAGGCGGTCGACCAGCGCGTGGCCGACCAGGGCCTGGGCCGAATACACGAAGCGGGCCAGGCCCATGCGCACCGCGCGCTGCAGATGTGGGCGCAGGCGGTCGAGGAAGGCCAGGGGCTCGGGCGGCATCGGCCCTTCGCCGGGCCGGCGCAGCAGCGCCAGGATCACGGTCGCGTCACTGTCCTCGACCAGCTTGCAGGCGGTCAGGTAGCGGGCGCCATGCGGGATCAGGAACTCCTGGTAGAACGGGTCGTTGGCGACGAACGCTTCGTCGAAATGCTCGTGGCAATGCAGCCATTCGTCGTCCCATTTGGTGCGCATCAGGCCCACGCGCGGATCGACGAACTGGTATTTCTGGATGTATTCGAGGTCGATCTGCGGCGCCATGTCGGCGCCGTCGCTGTACGACAGGGTGCCGTGTTTGGCATCGAAGGCCAGCAGGTGGACGGCGCGGCCGCCGATGGCCCCGTGCAGGCATTCCAGCACGTCGCGCCATGCCGCGCGATCGTCCAGGGTGTCGTAGATGAGGTTGACGGCGCGCTCGAAACGCGCCTGCGACAAATCCAAAATAAGCTCCGTTCAATATCTTCTTTGCATCGTAACTGATGCAAAGAGGCATGGGAACTACTGGTTGCGAACCTGCCACGACAGTATTTCAATGTGGCAAGATCGGCAACGGTAGGTAATGAAACGGAGGTCCGATCAGGGCGCGGACGGCGTGCTCAGCAGCACGGTGCGGACCGCGCCGCCGGCGGCCGGGGTGAGCTGGTAGAGGCGGTCGTATTCGTCGTCGCCGATGTCGCTGCCGGGCGCGCCGCCGAACAGGCGCACCAGTTCCGGCAGGGTATTCGAGTGGCCCACCACCAGCACCGGCCCGGACAGCGCCTTGACCTTCTCCACCAGCGCCTTGGGCGCGCGCGGATCGTACAGCTGGACCTCGACGCCGAGGCGCTGGGCCAGCGGCTGGGCGGTCTGGCGGGTGCGGTTGGTCGGGGTGCTGAAGACCTGGTTGACGCCGGTCTTGTGCAGGATGGTCGCGATGGCCTGGGCGCGCGCCTGGCCCTGCGCGGTGAGCTCCGGATCCTGGCCCACGGCCGCCTTCTCGCCATGGCGCACCAGGTAAATCGCGCTCGGTTCGGCCAGCGCGCCAGCGGGGGCGAGCATGGCGAAGCTGAGCGACAGGCAGGGCAGCAGGCGGGTGAACGGTCTCATGGGATCCTCTTGGCGGGAACGGTTGTTGGAATGCGCGCAGGATAGCACGCGGCGCGGCGGCGGCTTCAGGCGGCGCAGCTGCGAAAGCCGGTATAGATGTCGTCGCGATCCGCCGTGAAGAAGTTGCGGAAAACGGGCGAGCGCATGCGCGCCGGCGTGGCGAACGAGGCGCCGCGCAAGGTCTGGCGGCTGCCGAACCAGGGCGCCGAGTATTCGCGGTAGCGATCGGCGCGAAAGCCTGGACGCGGCAGGAAGGGCGAGGCCGTCCATTCCCACAGTCCACCCCAGGCGAAGCCGGGATGGCCCGCGCGCGCCGCCCACTCCCATTCCTGTTCCAGCGGCAGTCGCCGTCCGGCCCAGCGGCACCAGGCCTGCGCCTCGTGCAGGCTCACGTGGCGTACCGGTTCGCCTGGCACGAGGGGGACATGGCGGCCGAAGCGCAGCGTGGTCCACTCCTTGCCATCGCACTGCCAGTAGCGCGGCGCCGTGCGCCCGGTCGATTGCAGCCAGGCCAGCCCTTCCTCGCTCCAGCAGGCGGTCCGTGCATAGCCGCCATCGTCCACGAAGGCCAGGTAGGCCGCGTTCGTCACCAGGCCGACATCGATCGTGAACGGCGCGACCCGGCAAGGCTGACTTGGGCGCTCGTTGTCGAAGGCGAAGCCGGGTTCGTCCCCCAGCAGAAAGCTGCCGCCCTCGAAGGCGAGTTCGCCGGAGGGCGCGGGAGCTGCTTCCTGCACCGGCGGAGGCGCGGCCACGCCCAGGGTCTGCAAGGTGTAGAGCAGGGCCTCGCCATGCATGTCCTCGTGCGCCAGCGCCAGGCGGTAGGGGTAGAGGGCGGCATTGTCGCTTGATGCTTGCGCCAGCCGGTCGCGCGTGCGCGCCAGCACCTCGCGGCAATAGGCCTTGAGCGCGCGTGGGGCGGGCAGGTCGAGTGTCCAGCGCGTGGCGTGGGCCACCGTGTTCGAGTCGAACCAGTCGTCGGCCGGCGACAGCAGCGATGTGCCGCGCGCTTCGCCCGGCGCGCTGCCCCATGCCTCGCGCAGCACATACCATTCGGCGAACCAGGCGGTATGGCCGAGTTCCCACAGCGGCGGGTTCAGGATGGGGAGGCGGGGCACCCTGGCCGGCTGGTCGTAGCCGGCGGCTTCGAATGCGTCGAACAGAGAGAGTGTGTGGCGTCGCGCATCCGCCAGCGCGGCATCCAGCGCCGGTGGAGGCATGCTGCGAAAGGAGGCGTGCGCGCTCGTCATGCCGGCATTGTACGCACAACGCCGGCATGACGAGCGGAAAAGAACAACGCAGTCCTGTGGCGCCTACTTGGCCACCGACACCTGGGTACTGGCGGCGTTGCTGGCGGCGTCGCGTGCCACCGCCTTCAGGGTGTGCGTGCCCTTCTGGATTTTCTGGGTGTTCCACTTGTACGCCAGGCTCGCGCCGGTATTGCTCGCGACCAGCATGCCGTCGATGTAAAGTTGGTTGGTGATCCCGGCGGGACCGCTGTTGTCCGCCGACTGCACCGTCACCGTGACCGTGCCGCTGACGCGGCCGCCAGTCGGACTGGTGATCGCGACCGAGGGGGCGATGGCGTCGACGCCGGGCGCGGGTGCAGGTGCAGGTGCCGTCGTGGTGCCGGCCACTTCATAGGCGCCGATGTCGAGCGCGCCGTTGACCGACCTTGCATCGCCCGCCGCGCGGTGCCGGTATTGCATGGCCGGGACCAGGGACAATCCGGTGGTCGAGGTTCCTGGATTGGTACCGGCATCGATCATCGGGGCACCGGCGGCGGGACGCAGGTCGTAGTTGGCGCGGTCGACGAAGGCGGGCGCCAGCGAGCGGTGGTTGCTGCGGTCGATTGCACTGGCTTGGGTGCTCATGGTGCCGACACCGGCGAAGATGTTGTTCTGAAGGAGGGCGAGCGTGGTGACACCGCTGCCCACCATGATGAAGGTGCCGCGCGAGCCATCGTCGTTCAGGAAGGTGTTGTTGACGACGTAGAGATTCTGGCCTGGGTTGGTCGCGCCTTCTTCGCCATAGGCCAGCATGGTCGGATTCTGGTTCGCGGAAGGCTGCTCGATCACGTTGCCGATCACGTAGGCGATGCCGGCGTTCGGCAGGTCCACCTCGTAGCTGGGCTGGCCGCTGCCTGCCTGGCCCGCCGGGGTGCTCGAGAAGCGGTTGTAGACGATCGTGTTGGTCTGCGCGCGCGACTTCAGGTTGTGCCCCACGTTGGCGTCGTGTGAGTAGTTATAGCGGAAGGTCAGGCTACGCACGTTGCCAATATACAGGTTGTGGGAATAACCATCGCCAAAGCCATTGAAACCGAATTCACTGTTTTCGATCAGGATATCGGATGCGGTATTGGCGTTTGCCAGGACACCGTTCTCGTTATCGTGCAGGAAGCTCGAGCGCAGGGTGAAACCGGTACCCTCCAGGCGCAGGGCCGCACCGTTGCGGTCCGCCACACGGGCGCCGGACATCTCGACGTTCTCGACAGTGATGCCGTTCCCAACCACCACCCACGTACCCTTGCCCATGGCATTGGCGCCGCCGGCATCGATCTTCGGGCGGCCATTCACGCCGCGGATCACGATATTGCTCTGGTAGATGCCGCACACGTCGCCGACATAAGGCGTGGCCGCATCGATCTCGATGACGTCACCCGCCGCGGCGGCGGCAAAGGCGCGGCAGGGCGTCGCGAAGCTCTTTCCCGCTCCAACAGTCAGTGTCGCGGCGAAGGCGGAGGTGGCGGTGCTCAGAAACAAGCTCGCGCCCAGGACGAGACGCAGCGAAGTAGAAAAATTCATCTTGCGGAAATCCTTGTAAAGGGTGGATGAGTCAGTGCAAATTCTCCGCCAGGAAAGTAAATTCCTGGCGAAAACTTGCCCTTACCTACACTCTTTTTTTGCCGCCATTGTTGGATGAGTGCAACGATGACGCAGGACGATATGCGTCCGACAAGGAATGCGGGCGCCTTGAACAGCGCCCCTGATTTAGAGCCGCGTCAGCGAAATGGTATGCGCGGCCGGCGTCGAGCACGGCTCTTCGTCGAAGGCAATGTCGCCGTTCGGATTGGCCACGCCGTCCGTCTTCAGGTCGACGAAGGGGAACAGGTCGCGGTCCTGCAGGTGCGAAGGCACCACGGTCGACAGCGAGGAGAACACGTTCTCCACGCGGCCCGGATGCTTCTTTTCCCAGTCGCGCAGCATGGCCTTGATCTGCTTGCGTTGCAGGTTTTCCTGCGAGCCGCACAGGTCGCACGGGATGATCGGGAAGCCCTTCACTTGCGCATAGCGCTCGGTATCTTCTTCCTTCACATAGGCCAGCGGGCGGATCACCATGTGCTTGCCGTCGTCCGAGACTAATTTTGCCGGCATGCCTTTCAGCTTCCCGCCGAAGAACATGTTCAGGAAGAAGGTCTCGAGGATGTCGTCGCGGTGGTGGCCCAGGGCGATCTTGTTGCAGCCGAGCTCGTCCGCCACGCGGTACAGAATGCCGCGCCGCAGCCTGGAACAGAGCGAGCAGGTGGTCTTGCCTTCCGGGACCAGGCGCTTGACGATGCTGTAGGTGTCCTGGTTCTCGATGTGATAGGGCACGCCGAGCTTGTCGAGGTAGGCCGGCAGTACTTCGGCCGGGAAGTTCGGCTGCTTCTGGTCGAGGTTGACCGCCACGATGTCGAAATGGATCGGGGCGCGCTCGCGCAGGGTCATCAGGATGTCGAGCAGGGCATAGCTGTCCTTGCCGCCCGACAGGCAGACCATGACCTTGTCGCAGTCCTCGATCATGTTGAAGTCGCCGATGGCCTGGCCTACCAGGCGGCACAGGCGCTTGTGCAGCTTGTTGTTCTCGTACGCGATCTTTTCCAGCTTCTTCGCGTCCGGGTTCATTTGGTCGAGATCCGCTTCGCTCATGCTGCTTCCTTCACTTGAAACACTTCCACGCCCACGCCTTCGCAGTCCGGATAAACGTCGGGCTTCATGGTCGACACGCGCGCGGCGCGCACGCGCGGGTGGGTCAGCATCGCCTTGACCACGTCGTCGCACAAGGTTTCCTGCAGGTGGATGTGGCCCTTCGCAATGCGCTTGGCGATGGTCTCGCGCATGAAGTCGTAGTCGACCACTTCCGACAGCTGGTCGGCCTTCGGGGTCGACTGCTCGAGCGGAATGTAGAGGTCGACGTTGATCAGGACGCGCTGTTCCGCCTTCTTCTCGAAGTCATGTACGCCGATGTTGATCATCACTTCGTAGTTGCGCAGGAACAGCCGGCGGCAATCGCGCAAGCTCGGGTGAATCAGGGCGGATAACATGGGTAAAACCTTATCAGGAATGGTTATTGGGTTCGGTCAGGAACATCACGTCGCGGTGCGAAGGCATCAGGTGCTGGCCGCCGTCCACCAGCAGGGTGGTGCCGGTCAGGGCGCCGGCGCCGGCGGCGTACACCACTGCGTCGGCGATGTCCTGCGGCGTCGAGGAACGGCCTAGCGGCGTCATCCGGTGCGCCTCCTGGAAACCTGCTTCGCTCTGCTCGCCCGACACCATCGTGATGCCCGGCGCCACGCCGACCACGCGCACCTGCGGGGCCAGCGCCTGGGCCAGCATCGTGGTGGCCGTGTGCAGCGCCGCTTTCGACAGCGTGTACGACAGAAAATCCGGGTTGAGATTGTACAGTTTCTGGTCCAGCAGGTTGATCACCACGGCCCGGCCGTCGGCGGGCGTCATGGCGTGCAAGGCCTGGGCCAGCAGCAGCGGCGCCGTCACGTTGGCGCCCATGTGGGTGCTGAACAGGTCCGGCGAAAAACTTGTCGCACTGTCGTATTCGAACAACGATGCGTTGTTGACCACGCAATGCAGTCCGCCCAGTTCGGCGGCGACGCGGCCGGGCAGGGCGCGTACGGCGTCCTGGTCCAGCAGGTCGCATTGGAACAGTGCGGCGCGCCGGCCCAACGCCCGGATGCTTTCCACCGTCTCGCGCGCATCGCGCTCCGAGTGACGGTAATGCACGGCCACGTCCCAGCCGGCAGCGGCCAGGCCGAGCGCGATCGCGCGCCCGAGGCGGCGGCCGGCGCCGGTCACGAGCGCGACGTTCTGGTCGGTCAAGGAAGCGGTCATATCGTTCGAAGGCATGCTTGTTGGTTGGATTCGCTACAATGCCGGCATGTCCCTGCCCGCACCTACCCCTGACGCCCTGGCCGCGTCCCACTCCCTGCAACAGCTGATCGCCGCCGAGATCGAACAATCCGGCGGGGCGATGGCGTTTTCACGGTTCATGGAACTGGCGCTGTATGCGCCCAGGCTCGGGTATTACAGCGGCGGCGCGTCCAAGCTGGGTGCGAGCGGCGATTTCACCACCGCGCCCGAGATCTCGCCCCTGTTCGGGGCCGCCGTGGCGCGCGCGGCAGCCGCTATTATCGCCCAAAGCGCGCCCGACATCATCGAATTCGGCGCCGGCACCGGCAAGCTGGCGCGCGACGTGCTCGCCGCATTGGGCGAGCTGGGCGTGACCGTGAACTCGTACACCATCATCGAACTCTCCGGCGAACTGCGCGCCCGCCAGCAGGAAGCACTGAAAGATGTGCCGCAGGTCCGCTGGCTGGACGCCATGCCGGAAGCCTTCAGCGGCGTGGTGCTGGCCAACGAGGTGCTCGACGCGATGCCGGTCGAGCTGGTGATCAAACGCGAGGGCCAGTGGATGCGCCAGATGGTCACCGTGGAAAACGGCGCCTTCGCCTTCGTCCAGCAGTCCTTGCCGGAGGACCTGGCCGCCCACCTGGCGCGCCAGATTCCCGACAGCGAATACCTGCCGGACGGCTACCTGACCGAGATCCACCCGGTGGCCGAAGGCTTCATGGCTTCGCTAGCGCACATGATGAAGGGCGGACGCGGCGCCGCTTTCCTGTTCGACTACGGCTTCCCGGCCCACGAGTACTACCTGGACCAGCGCATGGGCGGCACCCTGATGTGCCACTACCGCCACCATGCCCACCCGGACCCGTTCTATTTGCCCGGCCTGCAGGACATCACGGCCCACGTCGACTTCACCGCGATGGCGCTGGCGTCCCAGGAAGCGGGCCTGCCGGTGCTGGCTTACATGAACCAGGCTTCCTTCCTGCTCGGCTGCGGCATTGGCGACATGCTGCTCGCTACCGACCCGGAGGATGCGGTGCGCTTCCTGCCGCAATCGAAGGCGGTGCAGAAGCTGGTGTCGCCGGCCGAGATGGGCGAGCTGTTCAAGGTACTGGTGGTGGGACAGGACGTCGACTTGCTTGACGCAATCGTGCGGGCCGACCGCAGCCACCGACTGTAGAATTTTTGACATCTTGCGCTCTGGATACAAATCCGGCTAAGCTGTACAACCCGGCGCAGTGCACCTTTCACGGTCCCTCGAGTACATGGCCAAGATCCACACCCACTATGACAACCTGAAGGTCGCGCGCGGCGCGCCGGCGGAAGTCATTCGTGCGGCGTACAAGGCCCTCAGCCAGAAATACCATCCCGACAAGAACCCGGGCGACGAAAAGGCCGCCCGCATCATGGCGATCGTCAACACCGCCTACAACACGCTGTCCGACCCGGTGCGCCGCAAGGAGCACGACGAGTGGATCGCGTCGGAAGAGTGGGAAGTTGAATGGCTGGAAAGCACCGGCGCCGAAGAGAACAACGGCCAGGCCCGCGGTCCGCGGCCCGACAACTGGGAGCCCCATGCGCCTGAGCCGGGCCGGCGCCCGCGCCTGCTGCGCGATCCGCGCTGGTGGCTGGGGCTGGCGACCTGCTTCGTGCTCGGCGCCGGCTCCGTGTGGTTGTTGGGCCAGCAACCGCGCACCAGGTTGCCGGCCGCACTGGTCTGGGCCGGCAAGCCGGACGTGGCCCCCAGCGCGGCTCCCGCCCCGGCGCGCAATGCCACCCCCGCCGCCGACCGTCCCGACGAGCTGGGCGCCGACGCCAGCACCGAGGGCTGGGCGCGCCGCTTCGGGGGCGACGGCAAAGAACCCCCGCCCGAGATCAAGGCCCTGGCCGTGACCCAGCTGGTGGTGCCGGCGCGCGCGCCCGACTGCGGCACCGACCTGATGACCTTGACCGCGCCCAGCGGCGACCCGTGGCCGGCCGAATCCGGCTACCTGCCGGGTTACCCGGTCGGTAATACCGGCAGCGAAATGCAGGTCATCATCGACAACGGCGCCAACCCGTCGCCGGTGTTCGTCAAGCTCTACGACCTCGACCGCCGCTCGAACGTGCGCCACGTGTACGTGCTGGCGAATGCCAGTTTCATCATCGACAAGCTCAGCGCCGGCAAATACGAAGTGCGTTACCAGAACGTCATCGTCAACGACGGCAAGACCGAGTGCCTGAACGGGCGCCGGGTGCCGCTGCGCCAGGCGGCCGTCGTGCCGGGTGCTTGATTCGTAGGGTGGGCGGCTTGTCCGTCCACGCGTTCAACCGGCGGCAAGATCGTCGATCAGGGTGACTTCCCTGACAACGATCGCCGCGTGGGCGGCATAGCCGCCCACCCTACCTGTGGTTTTTTCCGCGCAACAACTGAAGTTTGCGCTGGGTCTCCACCCAATTTAATTAATTCGTTCCCCAGCCGTAATATACTGAAACCCGCACGGCCCGCCCATGCAGCGGACGCGATACGCCCAACGCAGGCTTGACAAGAACCCCATGAACGAACTGGAAGGCCTCACCGCCCTGATCATCGAGCCCCATGCGGGCATGCGCGCCAACATCCACAGCATGCTTAACATGTGCGGGCTCACGCGCATCGAGCACGCCAGTTCGTCCAACCTGGCGGTCAAGCACCTCGGCCTGCGCAGTTTCGACATGGTGCTGTGCGAGTACGACCTCGAAGGCGGCCAGGACGGCCAGCAGTTGCTCGAGGACTTGCGCCACCACAAGCTGATGCCGCTGTCGACCATGTTCTTCATGGTCACGGCCGAGGGCAACCATAGCAAGGTGGTCAGCGCCGCCGAGCTGGCGCCGACCGACTACATCCTGAAACCTTTCACCGCCGACCGCCTGCTCGACCGCATCGCGCGCGCCCTCGACCGCCGCTCCGCCTTCATGCCGGTGTACACCCTGATGGAGGCGGGCGACCAGCGCGAAGCCATCGAGGCCTGCCTGGAGGGCGAGCGCCTGCACCCGCGCTACGCGGTCGACTTCATGCGCCTGCGCGCCGAGCTGCACGTGTTCCTGGGCGAGCCGGAGCAGGCCGAGCCGATCTACCGCAAGCTCATCGAGGTCAAGGCGATCGCCTGGGCGCGCCTGGGCCTGGCCAAGACCCTGTACCTGCGCAAGCAGTTCGACGAAGCCAAGGGCATGCTCGAAGAGCTGGTCGACTCCAACCGCAACTTCGTCGACGCCTATGACTGGCTGGCGCGCACCCATGCCGCGGTGGGCGACCTGGGCAAGTCGCAGGCGGTGCTGCATGACGCCGTCGCGGTGTCGCCGCATGCGGTGCGGCGCCTGCGTACCCTGGGCGAGACCGCGTTCGAGGCGGGCGACACCGAAGCGGCCGAAAAGGCCCTGAAGCAGGTGGTGGCCAAGGCCAAGTACTCGGAATTCCGCGACCCCGAAGACCACGTCAAGCTGGTGCGCACCCTGGTCAAGAAGGGCGACCCGGTGGCCGCCGCCTCGGTGATCCGCGACCTCGACCGCTCGATGGGCGGGCGTCCCAACACCACCCTGTGCAGCGCGATCTCCTCGGCCCTGCTGCACGAGTACACCGGCAACGAGACGCGCCTGAACGACGCACTCACTACCGCGCTGGCGGCCTGCAAGAACGCCCCTGACCTGTCCAGCGACATCAAGCTGGAACTGGCCCGCACCTGCCTCGAGAACAACAAGGAAGAGGGCGGGGCCGAGATCGTGCGCGACGTCATGCGCAACGTCCAGAACGATGCCGCCATGGCGCGCGCCATGGGCGTGCTGGAAGGGGCGGGCTTCCCCGACCTGGCGCGCACCCTGGCCCAGGAAAGCCGCCAGCACGTGATCGACCTGGTCGCCGACGGCGCCGCCCGCGCCCGGCGCGGCGATTACAAGGGCGCGGTCGGCCTGATGCAGGAAGCGGCCACCAAGCTTCCCAACAATCCCTCGGTGGCCTTCAACGCCGCGCTGGCGACCCTGCGCTGCCTCGAGCACGAAGGCTGGGACGACAAGCTCGGCCAGCAGGCCGTCGGCCTGATCGGCAACGTGCGCCGGCTCGATCCCGGCAACCCGAAGCTGGGCGCGCTGTCGGCGCTGCACCACCAGGTCCTGAAAAAATACGAGCGCACCGCCCAGGGGCGCCCGGCCAAGGCCCCGCCCGCGGGCAAGGCCGCCTAGACGAATGATCGGTCATCCTCGCAATGCTTGATTTCAGCCTTCCGCCTGAAGGCGCGACCCGCCGCGTGCGCGCGGCCCTGATGCACAAGGTGTGCGGCGACGAAGAGATGTTCGCCCTTGGCGCCTCGATCGCGCGCGTGGTCGAGATGGCCTCGAGCGACGACCAGGGCACCCACGACCTGGCCTATTACGTGGTGTCGGATCCCGCGCTGACCCAGCGCATCCTGCGCCTGTCCAACACCGTCCAGTACCGCACGCCCGGCGGCACCCCGGTCACGACGATCTCGCGCGCGATCTCGCTGCTCGGCTTCGACAATGTCCGGACCACGGCGTTGGCCATGCTGCTGGTCGATGCGCTCGACAGTTCCGAACACGCCGGCAGCGTGCGGGTGGAGCTGGAAGCCGCCCTGTGCGCCAGCCTGGTGGGACGCGAGATGGCGCGCCACAGCTTCTTCCAGGGCGCCGAGGAAGCGGCGATCTGCGCGCTGTTCAAGAACCTGGGCCCGCTGCTGGTGGCCAGCCACGAGCACGACCGCTACCGCGAGATCAACGCTTTGGTCGCGGGCGGCAAGCACACGCCGGGGCAGGCTTCACAGATGATCCTCGGAGCCAGCTACGACGCGCTGGCGCAGGCGGTGCTGCAGGAGTGGAAGATCCCGGACGTGATCGTGCGCGCCCAGGCGGCGCTGCCCGCCGCCCCGCTGCGGGTGGCCGCCAACCGCGGCGAATGGATGCGCCAGGTGGCCGCCTTCGGCCTCGACATGGCGCGCCTGCTGGCCAAGACCCACGAGCCGGCCGGCTCGCCCGCGGCGCTGGCGCTGCTGGCGCGCTACGGCGAGGCGCTCGACCTCGACCGCGCGCGCCTGGACTCCCTGATGAGCGCCGTGCAGGAGGGTATGCGCGGCCTGCTCGAGAGCATGGACATGCAGCCGGCGCCCAAGAGCGAGCCGGAGGATGCCGCCGGCGGATTGCCGAACGTGCTGCTGCTGGCCACCCTGGACGCCGGCGAGGAAGAGCAGCAGGGCCTTCATCCGAGCGGAAAGCCGAAGAACGCGCGCGACCTGCTGCTGGCGGGCGTGCAGGACGTGACCCAGATGCGCGCCTCCGGCAGCAAGGTCAACGAAGTGGTGCTGGCGGTGCTCGAAACCCTGTACGGCGCGCTGGGCTTTCGCTTCGCCACCGTGTGCCTGAAGGACGCCAGGAGCGGGCAGTACCGGGCGCGCGCGGTGCTGGGCGAAGACAGCAGCAGGCTGCAGGCCGGCTTCGCCTTCCCGGCTGCCTCGACGCGCGACCTGTTCCACCTGGCGATGGAGAACGACGCCGACCTGATGATCTCGGACGCGGCCAGCCCCAAGATCCGCGACCTGCTGCCGGACTGGCACCGCAAGCTGCTGCCCGATGCGAAGAGCTTCATCGTGCTGCCGCTGGTGGTGGGCAAGGTGCAGCTGGGGCTGTTCTATGCGGACCGCACGCAGACGGCGCCGGAGGGCGTGCCGCCGGATGAGACCGCGCTGATCAAGGCGCTCAAGGGGCAGGTGCTGGCGGCGTTGGCGCCGTAGGGTGGTCGGCTTCGCCGACCGCGCGTCCAGGCGGCCAATGCATACCGCGCGGCCGAACGACAGCCGGTTGAGCGCGCGCACGGCAGAGTCGTGCACCCTACAAAAAATTCCGGCGAAATCACCCTTGTGGTTTTGCATCCCGCCCGTTACAATCACGCCCCGAAGCAACGCTGCTATGCGAAGCGGACAAAGTCTGCGGAAACTTAGTTGACAATACGTTGAGCTTGCTTCATACTCTGCGGTTCTTCGCGGTGGGGTGGCCGAGTGGTTAAAGGCAGCAGACTGTAAATCTGCCCTCTCTGAGTACGCTGGTTCGAATCCAGCCCCCACCACCAAAAAGA